>Ga0316205_10001351_pt1 | contig 31837 bp, 34 predicted proteins | sample 3monthpyrite_MG_FD_204941 | JGI IMG/M metagenome (GOLD analysis project Ga0316205, IMG submission 204941) | Microbial mat bacterial communities from mineral coupon in-situ incubated in ocean water Damariscotta River, Maine, United States -... | ecosystem: Environmental > Aquatic > Marine >...
ACATGAACTACCACGTGGAACACCATATGTTTCCAATGGTTCCCTATCATCGGCTGCCCGAATTGCATGCGGCGATCAAACATGACCTGCCGGCGCCGAATCCGTCAATTTGGCAGGCCTACAAAGAGGTTTGGCCAATCCTAAAACGCCAGCTGGCCTACCATGACGAATTCCTGATGCGATCTCTCCCTGACGGCGCGCAGCCATACCGCACGGATTTGCATCTAAAGGCGCTTGGCGACGTCACACAAACACCTACTCCGGCAGAATAAGGAACAGACAATTGGCAAACTGGATTGACGCTTGTAGTGCAGATGACATCGACGAAGAGGACGTGATCCGCTTCGACCACGAAGGGCGCACATTTGCGATCTATCGCTCGCCTGATGATGAATATTTCTGCACGGACGGTCTGTGTACCCATGAAAACGTTCATTTGGCGGATGGTCTTGTGATGGATCACACCATTGAATGCCCCAAACACAACGGTCAGTTTGACTATCGTACGGGCGAGGCAGCGCGCGCACCTGTCTGTGTCAATCTTGGAGTCTATCCCGTCAAGGTTGAGGGCGATCGCGTCCTGATCGAAATTTAGATGTCGGGTATTGTGATCATCGGGGCAGGGGAGTGCGGTGTCCGTGCAGCCTTTGCCGCCCGTGCCAATGGGTTCGACGGTAAAGTGACACTGGTTGGCGATGAAAGTGGCCTGCCCTACGAACGCCCGCCGCTTTCCAAACCCGACGCGAATGGCGCAACCCTTAAGCCGATTTGCACCACGCAGATGTTAGCCGCAAAAGATATCACGTTGCTCGATGGTGTCGGGGCGCTACGAATTGACAGAGATACCTCTTGTGTGCGCTTGTCGACGGGGGAGGACCTTCCGTATTCGCGGTTGCTTCTGGCGACAGGTGCCAGCCCGCGCAGATTGACCTGCGAGGGCAGCGAGCACGCGGTGACGCTGCGGACCATTGAAGATGCGAACCGGATTTACAGCCAGGCTGTGAACGGGTCGCGCACGGTCATTATCGGGGCTGGTCTTATCGGGCTTGAACTCGCCGCTGAACTGGTTGGACGTGGTAACAAGGTTACGATTCTTGAGGCTGGTCCTGTGCCGCTTGGCCGCAATGTTCCGCAGCCCCTCGCGCAGCGTATCGTCCAACGTCACATCGCCGAGGGCGTGGATATCGTCTGTAACGTCGAGGTCGTGCGCATTTCCGGTCGTGCTGTCGAATTGGTGGGCGGTCAGTCGATTGCCGCAGATCTGGTTGTTGCGGCCATTGGTGTCGTTCCAAATACGGATCTCGCACAGGCCGCTGGTTTGTATATCGGTAACGGGATCGTCGTTGATGAGGCTTTGCGCACCAATGATACCAACATTTTTGCCGCTGGAGATTGCGCAAGTGTGAACTTCTCGGGGCTTGGGCTTCAAAGATTTGAAACTTGGCAGAATGCTCAGTTGCAAGGTGAGATCGCGGGTCGGAACTTGGCAGGTGCGTCCGGTGTTTTCCAACCTCCAGTCTGGTTTTGGTCCGACCAATATGACCTTGGCTTGCAGGGTGTCGGGCAAACCAATGGAACAGCGACTGCGCTTCGCACGCTTTCAGATGATGCAGAGATCCTGTTTTACTTGAATAATAGCAACCAATTGGTTGGTGCGGCCGGCTTGGGTGTCGGCAATGCGGTGGCCAAAGATATCAAGTTGGCGCACAAGCTGATTGAGGCCAAGGTAGCGATAGAGGCTGCGCACCTTGAAGACCCTACAACAAATTTAAAAAAATTGCTCAGACCCGTTCCGGCGAACTGAGCTTAAGGAGAACAACATGGACCTGTATCACAAGCGGCCAACAGTTGCGGATATTCGCGCGCTTAAGGGCAAGCGTCAACTGACGATGTTATACGTAGAAACGCCCGATGAGGCCGCAGCGGCGGCGGAGGCGGGTATTGATATGTTGTCGATCATTGACCCCGTCTGGACAGAAGAAATGCGTAAGGCGGCGGGAAATTGCTTTGTGCAAGTCGGGCTGCTTTACGGCCAACTCGTCACGCTTGAAGATTACCAACGTGCCGCGCACCGCGCAGTGCAAACGGGGGCCGATTGCGTCTATTGTGCATCGTCCATGGGTACGATCAAAGCGCTCGCTGATGATGGAATTCCGGTTGTGAGCCACGTCGGTTTGATCCCGTCCAAGGCAACTTGGACCGGCGGCTTTAAAGCGGTTGGGAAAACCGCTGAGAGCGCAATGCAGGTTATGGATCAGGTCAAAAAACTCGAAGACATCGGCTGTTTTGGTGTGGAACTAGAAGTTGTTCCTGATCGCGTCGGTTTTGAGATATCGAAACGCACAAACCTTGTTCTGCTCGGCATGGGGGCTGGCCCCTATGCCGACGCGCAATACCTCTTCGCCGAAGACGTATTGGGGTGCACAAGGGGCCATAAGCCGCGCCACGCTAAGACCTACCGCGATTTTGCCAGCGAATTCGACCGGCTTCAGAAAGAACGCATTGCCGCGTTCCGCGAGTTCAAGACCGATGTCGACAAGGCTGTCTATCCCGCTGCGGAACACTCCATAAAAATCAGGGATGACGAGCTTGAAAAATTCGTCGCCCGATTGAGTGATCAAACGTCCTGAATTTCGGCCCTTCCGCCACACTCCATTTTGAAAGCCAATAATGCCCAACTTTGCCCTTACAGTGTCATGCGTTTCTACCATTGGCATTGTCGCAGCAATCTCGACATGCCTTGCAGAGCATGATTGCAACATCACCGACAGCGCTCAATTTGATGACCCAATCACTGGCGCGTTTTTCACGCGCGTTAGCTTCAAAGCGCCCGACGCCATGGATATGGATGACCTGCGCGCTCGTTTCAACGAAACCGCCGCGCAATTTGAGATGGACTGGGCTATCCACGACCAAGCCACAAAAATGAAGGTTGCGATCATGGTGTCGCGTTTCGGGCATTGTTTGAACGATCTGCTGTATCGCTGGCGCATCGGTGCCCTGCCGATTGATATTGTCGCCGTTATTTCAAACCACACCGATTATCAGAAGCTGGTCGTCAATCATGACATCCCATTTCATCACATCAAAGTCACTAAAGAGAATAAGCCAGACGCCGAGGCGCGGATTATGCAAGTAATTGAGGAGTCCGATGCTGAGCTCGTTGTCTTAGCGCGGTATATGCAGATCCTGAGCGACCAGATGTGCCGAAAAATGTCAGGCCGCATTATCAATATCCACCACTCCTTCTTGCCGAGTTTCAAAGGTGCAAACCCTTATAAGCAGGCCTTTGAACGCGGTGTGAAACTGATTGGTGCAACAGCGCACTATGTAACGGCCGACCTTGATGAGGGGCCGATCATTGAACAAGACACAATCCGCGTAACGCATGCGCAAAGCGCAAGCGATTACGTCACACTTGGTCGTGACGTCGAAGCGCAGGTATTCGCCAGGGCGATCCATGCCCATATTCACCACCGCGTATTTCAAAATGGCGACAAAACCGTGGTCTTTCCGGCCAGCCCAGGCGGGTACGCCTCAGAAAGGCTAGGCTGACCGAACTGTGTCACCGCGCATGCCATTGGGGCACACGCAGCGGCGGCTTCGACGGAACGCATCCGTGATGCGATGCATTTCGCCCAACTTCAATGGTTGAATTTCTGGCGGTCTTCTCGGACAAAAGCGTCGATCAGATCAGCAACTGCTTGCACACGCCGCGTGACGCCTTGGTTTTCGTGCCAAACCATCCAATAGCTCCGCTTTACGGTGGCCCCGCAAAATAGCCGTTCAAGGTCTGGCAGGCCGTCGGCCATAAAGTCATGTAAAATACCAATACCTGCTCCTGCGCGAACAGCTTCAAACTGACCAATTGCCGTCGAAACTTCAATGTCTGGCCGCCAGTCCTTTATGACGTCCCCAGCATAGTTCAGTTCGGGGGTGTAGATAAGATCATCTACGTATCCGATGAGGGTGTGCCCCATTAGATTACTGATATCGTTCGGTTTTCCTGCGCGCTCCAAATATGATTTCGCAGCATAAAGCGACAATGAATAATCGACCAACTTTCGAACACGCAGTCGCCCTTTCGTAGGCCGGCCGACCATGATGGCCAGATCTGCTTCTCGTTCCGACAGTGAAAAACTGCGCGGCGCAGGAACAAGCTGAATGCGCAAATCGGGATAAGCGGTGCGAAACCGTCCAAGACGCGGGGCCAAAAAGGCGCTACCGAATCCATCGGGCGCGCCGATGCGGATGGTTCCTGAAACCTCTTCTCGCTTTTGCAAGTCTTGGGCTGCGCTTTGAGTTTCAGCCTCCATGCGTTCGGCTGTGTTGATAAGTATCTTACCGTCGCTCGTCAGGGTGCAGCCACGTGTTGTGCGATTAAAGAGTCGTGTGCCGACAGCCTGTTCCAGCGATGCAATATGCCGGCTAAGGCGGGCCTGACTGACACCCAATCTGCGAGCTGCGCCCAGCATCTGCCCTTCGCGTGCCACCGCAAGAAAATAGCGAAGATCATCCCAGTTCATTATCAACGTTTCTGCATAACGATTTGCCATTTCTGACTATTTATATGCAAATTTATTTAAGCCACAAAGCACAAAACCCAAGGAGATCAAACTATGACCGAGATTGCTCACTATATCGACAATGTACCCGTCGCAGGAAGTTCAGGTCGGAGTCTGCCCGTCTTCGACCCAGCAACAGGTGAGACGAAGCACACCGTCGCCCTTGCCTCATCTGTTGAAGTTGAACGCGCAGTTGCCTCCGCTCACAATGCTTGGCTGACTTGGTCAAAAACGCCTCCGCTACGTCGCGCCCGCATTCTGGATCGTTTCAAGATGATCTTATGGGATCGAGCCGATCAACTTGCAGAAGTTATTTCCGCTGAACATGGAAAGACCCATGATGATGCGGTTGGGGAGGTTACTCGCGGGCTTGAAGTGGTGGAATTCGCTGTTGGGGCGCCGCATTTGTTGAAAGGTGAGACGACAGAAAATGTAGGCACTGCTGTCGACAGCCACTCGCTGCGCCAGCCACTTGGCGTTGTTGTCGGTATTGCACCTTTTAACTTTCCCGTGATGGTGCCGATGTGGATGTTTCCTGTCGCACTTGCCTGCGGGAACACGTTCATCTTGAAACCATCAGAACGTGATCCTTCTGCGTCGCTCTTGATTGCGGAATGGCTGACCGAGGCTGGTCTCCCTGCCGGCGTGTTCAATGTCATCCAGGGCGACAAAGAAGCCGTCGACGCCCTGTTGACTCATCCAAACGTTAAAGCGGTCAGCTTTGTCGGCTCAACTCCTATTGCCAAGTACATTTACCAAACGGGCACTGCGAATGGCAAGCGCGTGCAAGCGTTGGGGGGTGCCAAAAATCACATGGTCATTCTGCCCGATGCTGACATTGAAATGGCTGCAAATGCGCTGATGGGAGCGGCCTACGGTTCAGCTGGAGAACGTTGCATGGCAATTTCCGTGGCTGTGGCGGTCACAGACAAGGTGGCTGACGCGTTGATTGAAAAACTGGTGCCAAAGATCGAGGCTCTCAAAGTTGGCCCGGCCGCTGATCGAAAATCAGACATGGGCCCGGTAATTACCGCTGCCGCGCGTGAAAAAATCAAGGGGTTGATTGACCGCGGCGAAGCGGAAGGTGCGAAAATCGTGGTTGACGGGCGCGACTTCCAAGGGCCCCAAGGTTATGAGAAAGGCTACTACGTCGGCCCGACGTTGATCGATGGAGTGACGTCTGACATGACAGTCTGGCAGGAAGAGATATTTGGTCCGGTGCTATCGATTGCACGTCGCAAGAACTATTCCGATGCGGTGGATCTGGTCCATAAACATGACTACGCCAACGGTGTCGCAATTTTTACGCGGGATGGGGATGCTGCTCGCACCTTTGCTCATGACATTGAGGTCGGGATGGTGGGAGTCAATGTACCTATTCCAGTGCCGATGGCGTTTCACTCCTTTGGAGGTTGGAAGCAGTCCTTGTTTGGTGATCATCACATGCATGGAATGGAAGGTATTCGATTTTATACACGCCTCAAAACTATAACGACACGTTGGCCGTCCGGTGTGCGCAGCGATCCGGAATTTGTAATGCCGACAATGGGCTAAAACGAATGTCAGCGCCGCATGAGCGGCGCTGACATAGCTGTCCAAATTGTGTATTTAACATAAACTTCATTATGCGTTTTAATATTTAGCGTTGCGATAGTATATTATCGTATGTATGCTGAACTCCTGTCACGGAGGCTCCTCAGCATGCGCCATATACTCACGAAGATCCTCCCCTCGCTCGCAGTCGCTTTGACCGTGACAGGTTCTTCGCTACCGATACCCGCCCGCGCGCAGACATACCCTATCGATTGCGCGATCCTACTCTGCTTGTCTGGCGGCTGGCCCGCTTCCGTCCCTTGCGCTCGGGCTCGCGCCGAATTCATCCGGCGGATTACCCCTTGGCCGGTGGAACCGCCGCTGCAAATCTGGCGCTGTCCCATGGGCGCGTCCTTTGAGGCCGCTCCATCATCAAACAGTACAAACCGCATCTTTGATGCGTTCTTCCAAAATAACAGCGCTGGACCGCGACAGTCCTTTCCAGAGCGCGATGCCGTTGACCCAATTGAGGTTGATTGGCGCGCTTCAGATGCCCGTGAGTACCTTGTTCCCTCCGACTGGGCCCTCCGGCTCATTCAGGACCGCGCGGACATCGATATCAGCGGACCTGAATTCAATTTCGTACGGTCCATCCGCGTCTTCGATGTAAGGTATGCACGACAACACGAGTCCGGGCGCGATGGGGATTGCAACCGAAGTGCGACCGTGGTCCTCGGCACATATGGGACCCAAGGTGACTTCGCCTGGCAAAGGTCTTCCGTCACTGCCCTTCCTTCGGCTCACGTAGGTCTTGAACGCTGGGGCGAGCATTGCCCTGGCATTTATCACCGATCCGTTTTCGTCGATTGGCGTGACTATGAGGGCAACTACGGGTTCGAGCAGGTGAACTACTGACCTGCCGCCACGTAGATTTGTCTCGGAAGACGGCTTCTTTGACGTGTACGACCGCACCGCATACGCGTCGCGGTCCACATGCTGTTTGGCGTTTCGGCAAACACTGCGGGTTCGCTCTGTTCACCTGTCGTCGCTTCTTCCGATCCTCGTCAGCGCATCGAAGTCGATTTCTTGCTTCTGTTCGTCACTTATATCCGGCCGGGTTTCCGATACCGGCTGGGGCCCTTGGACGTCCCACATCACCGCATGTGAGCCTGTACTCCAGCGATAAACCCAACCAACAACACTGCACCCATCGGTCCCGATCAGATTGGCGATCGCGACGCCCTCACCCTTATCATCGTTCACTGTTTACTGACTTCCTGCACTGTGGCGCTGCGAATTGCGGCGTGGGGTTGCAGAGCGTTCAATACGACCGCGCGCCGGACTTCGTTGATTTTGGCTAACTGGTTCTAGATGAGGGAGTGCTCATCAGACCGGGAAAATGGGTTCCCGTGTTCTCAACAATTCATTGGCTTCAAATCCTGTGGTCGGGCTCCGTGGCGGCTTCAACGATCGCCAGAACTTCGAACGGGTCAAAGCCGATGGCGCGGGCCAAAACGACCAGTTCGACGACGTCAACCCGGCGCTGGCCGCTTTCAAGACGGGCAATAAGGGATTGGTGGCATCTGAGCCTGTCCGCCAAGTCTTTCTGACCAAGGCCCGCTTTGACACGGGCGTCGACCAATGCTTGGCAGAGTGCCACCTGTCCCGTGCTTCTGATTGTCTTTGCCACGCGTCACATACCTTTTGTGACGTCGCTAGCGGATGAAATCTGTTATCTAAAAAGTAGATATTTGAGCGTGTTATCGGCGTCTGTTTTCCATGGGCCGCAAGTCTGATGCTCCCGAGGTTGCCCATCAATCCCCTACCAATTGCAGAAATCGGCCATAGTCCTCGCTGACTTCGCGCGCTTCCTCGAAGGCACGGGCCCGTTCACCATCGAGGCAACGAAAGTAGTTCTGGATATCCTGGATGTAATCTTCGAAGTCGCCACGGATAATGTCCGCATAGTCCCGCGCTGCCTGCGAATCGCTTGGTAGGAAAGGACGGACCGGGGCGAAGCAGGATTCCGCCAAAACTGGCCCCGGAACACAGATCAGAAGGGCCATAGCTTGCAATGGGAGCAGGCATGTCAACCTTGGGTTTCTCAAACCTGTTATCTCCTTGATCGCGGACACTAGCCGTGACTAGTGTTTGCGTGACCAAACTACAGCTAAAGCACGATATTACATCTTGCGGTTGATAGTATACTATCGTAACTCTGGGCTTCAAGTAGGAATGCCTGGGGTCGCGCCATTGGAGAAAGCGTGAGCCGGGCCATGAACTGGGACATCGAAGCACCAAATGTGGTTACGGAAGCCAGGTTCCGCGAACTCGTGGAAAGCGGCTATAGCGCAGAAATCCTGTGCCAGGAGTCGGCACATAAGAAAGGCCCCAGCTATTACGGGGTCTGGATCATGCGCGTTGTCTCTGATGACGGGGTGGAAAAGCTCCTCGTCACTGCCCGCACGCGGACGACCTATAACGACATCAAGATCCGCGAGTTCAAGACGATCTCCGGCGTGGTGTCTTTCTTCATTGGCCTTGGTTTTGCGCATGTCGACCTGCCGCTTGAGGCGGGGACAAGCCGTACGCACAAACTCGCGCCGTCAGAAAAAGCCCCATCAGACAAGGGCGCTGACACCTAGCCTCGTCTGTCTCTGGCTGGTCGCAGCACCTGCCTCAGCGCAAATGGTCCTGGTCATGGAGAGCGACGGCTCTCTGACCCCATCCCGGTCTCAGAGCGGTTTTGCCCGGAACTACAATGACGGCGTTGGTCAGGGATCGGCGTCCGATAGTTTGGCAATTCTTGGTGAGACTGAAGCAACTTACGAGCCTGACGCGCTGAAGTTTGCAGCGTTCGCCCAGCCAGCACCCTTGCCCCGCGCAGACGTTCTCTCGGGCATCGAGGCAACGGCCCTGCGCTACGCCAGCCATCCCGGTTTGCGCCGCGCAGGACTGTCCATCACGGATTGGCTGGCTCTCTACCGGGCCAATATCGAGGTTGAGAGCGCCTACAGACAGGATGCGATCTCACCCGCGGGCGCCATTGGCCTTGGTCAGCTTATGCCCAACACCGCGCGCGACCTCGGCGTTGACCCGCGTGACCCCCAACAGAACCTCGACGGCTCTGCCCGCTACCTCGCGATGATGCTGGAGCGCTTCGGCGATCCGCGTCTGGCGCTGGCTGCCTACAACGCGGGGCCGGACGCCGTTCGCCAGCACGGTGGCATTCCCCCTTACAGAGAAACCCAGAACCACGTGGCCCGCGTCATGGCTGTCGTGGCCCGATTGGAAGGATCAAATTCGTGAGACAGATTTCAAACCTCTTTGTCGCCTCGCTGGCGCTATTCCTGCTGATTGCCGAACCCGCCCTCGCCCAGAGCATCGATCTCTCCCCAATCCAAAGCTTGTTGCAGGGCATCGTCGATGCGCTGACCGGACCTCTTGGTGTGGTCATTGCCACACTCGCGGTCCTCGGCGTTTTCTTGAGCTGGTTCTTCAACATCATCGACCTGCGCCAAGCGCTTTGGGTGCTTGTCGGCATCGCTGGTGTCGCCGCCGCCCCCACCATCGTTGCCGCGGTCTTTGCCGGTGGCTGAGCGCGCGCCTCTCTTTCTCGGCCTCGTGCGCCCGCCCAAGCTTCTGGGCCTGCCCATCATGTATGCGATGGTCTGGCTTTTCGGTTCGGTGCTCTTGTTCGTCTGGGTCCAGCACATCTCGGTGCTGGCTGTCGCGGCCCTGCTCTACCCGGTGCTGTGGAAGGCCGCCGATTGGGACCCGCGCTTCATCGACGTTATGATGACGTCGCTGCAGGAGACGCCACCTACGCGCAACCGCAGCATCCATGGCGGGGACAGCTATGCCCCGTGAAGCTGCGCTCGATCTCCGCACAATGACGCCGGACTGGTATGCCCGCGAAACTCGCCTCGCGCATATGCTGCCCTATGTCAGCCTGGTCGATGACCGGACAGTGCGGACGCGTGTCAATGAGCTTTTCCAGTGCATCCGGCTCGATGGGGTCAACAGCTACACGACGGACGATGCTTATCTCGACAAGGTGACGGCGATCTTTGCCCGGATCATCGCACAGCTTGGTCCTGAATTCAGCTATTACGTCCACAAGGTCTCGAAGGCCATCACACCGGATCTGGACCCAATTCGTGAGGACAGCTTCACGGGCGAGGTCGATCGGCGCTGGCGCGCGAAACTCGCAACCAGCGGGCTCCGCGACAAAACACTGACGCTCACCGTCATTCACCGCCCACCCCCCAAAAGCCTCCTGCCGTTCCTGAGCCGCAGCGCGCCGGACCGACTGAAGGAGGAGACCCGCAAACGCCTGCAGCGCCTGGGCGAGGCCGTGAACGTCTTCCTGTCCGGCCTCACTGAGCTCAAGCCGCGCCTGCTGTCAGCCGCATCAGGGGAGTTGGTGGGGTTTCTGGGCGCGCTCAACACAGGAACCGAGCTGCCGCTCTACCCGGCAAACACCTACGGCTTTTTGTCCTTCAACGTCGCCAATACCCGCGTGACGTTTCACGGAGATCATTTCGAGCTTTCCGAAGGCGTCGTGGGCCATCGCTACGGCAAGAGTTTCACTATCGGGGAATACTCGGAAGGCACCTCCTGCACCATGTTCGACATGCTGAACCTACCGGTCGACATGATCGTCACGCACTCTTTCACACCGATCAATTCGAACCTCATGGCGGGCCGCATCAAGCGGCAAAAGCGCCAGATGCAGGCCAGCCAGGACGCGGCCCTCTCGCTCCTAGAAGCGCTCGACATCGCAGCCGATGATCTCGAGGCCAAGCGCCAGAGCTTCGGCGAGCACCATATGGTCGTCACACTCTTCTGCGACACGCTCGAAGAGCTGCAAACCCTCAGCGCGGAGATCGTGAATGCCGCTGCGACCGAGGGAGTGAAAATGATCGGCGAGCGGGTCGCGGCCAAGGCGCATTACCTCAGCCAGCATCCCGGCAACCAGCCCAAGCGCGTCCGCGCCAGCGCCGTCACAAATCGCAACTTCGCGGATTTCGCGGCGTTCCATCGGACGCAGCTTGGCAAACCAGCAGCACTTACCCCTTGGGGCCGGGTCGTCACCTATCTGCCCACGCCGGAGCAGAGCGCCTACCGGTTTTCCTATCACGAACAAGGCTCGCCCGACAAAGAACCGACCAGCGGGCATACCCTGATCATGGGACGGCCCGGGTCGGGCAAATCGGTGCTTTCGGCCTTCCTGATGACGCAAGCCCGTCGCGCAGGTGCGCGGATCTTCGTCTTCGACTACCGTCTTGGTATGGAGATGGCGGTCCGCGCCAATGGCGGGCGCTACGCGTCTTTGAAAGCAGGGCAACCCACGGGCCTCAACCCGCTCTGGACCGAGACCGATGCGCGCGGCACGGCATGGCTCTCGGACTGGCTCGCCACCCTGCTCTACCGTGCCGACAAGCCGCTCACACCGGCACAGACCAACCGCATCCAGGAAGTCGTGCGCCAGAACGCGCAGGCTACGAACCCCGCCCTGCGCAATTGGCGGGATTTTGCATCGCTCTTTGTGTCCACCGATGATGGCGGCGATCTGCACCAGCGACTTCTCGAATGGACCGAAGAGGGCCGCTACGGCTGGATCTTCGGGCAGACGCTGGAAGACACCTTCTCACTCGAAGGCGATGTCGTGGGCTTCGATCTGACCGGCATTCTCGACAGCGAGGCCGACAAGGAGCGGATGGCGGTTCTCTCCTATCTGTTCCGCCGGGTCGAGCGCGAGATCGAGGATCGCCGTCCCACCATCATCGTGATCGACGAGGCCTGGAAGGCGCTCGACAACGCATATTTCGCCGAGCGGCTGTCGAACTGGCTCGTGACCGCACGCAAACAGAACACCGTCGCTGTGATGATGACGCAATACGCCAGCCAGCTCGAGCGCACCCGGACCGGCAAGACCATCGTCGAGGCGGTGCCGACGCAGATCCTGCTCCCGAACATCCGTGCCAATGCCGCGGATTACGCGATGCTGAATCTCTCGGAGAAGGAGCTCGACGTCCTTCTCAGCACCGGCAGCAACAGCCGCTTGGCGCTGATCCGAGACGACCAGGGCTCGATCGTCGTCGATGCCGATCTCAGCGCCCTCGGACCCAATCTCACCATCCTTGGCGGCATGGAAAAAGGTGAGGCGCTTGTCGGCGCAGATTACCGCGACCGCCCTGATTTCTGGAGGCTTTTTTGATACGCGTTCCAATTCTCCTCGCCGCACTCGGTGTGTTGGCCTCCTGCGCACAGTACCAGGAGCCGCAGGCCAATTGCTTCACCTTCTTGGCCTCGACGGCCCCCGTCGCGCCTGATTGCACCTTCACGCCTCTAGATGCGCCGGAGGGCGACGTTGAAGTCTAGCCTGCCTCATATCCTGGCACTTTCCCTGCTGCCCGGTCTCGGCTTCGCCCAAGGCGTGCCGACCAATGACAGTGGGCTGACCGCGCGTGACATCGTCGAGACCGGAGATCGCGAGACCGACCTTGCGATCCAGGCGGACAAGCTGTCCGTGCGCGAACTCATTGCCGAGATCGAACGGGAGCAGCTGGAAACCCTCCGACGCATCCTCGATGCCCAGACCAGCTTCGGCGGTCAGGGCTTGCCGGCCATGGTCTCGGGGCTCGAGAGCGGCAACGGCGATCCGGACCGTTCCGTGGAAGCCGTCTATGGCACGGGCGAGATCGATCCCAATCCCGGCGGCGCACAGATGTTTGGGGATGCGGCGGAAAACATCGAGCAACTCATCATCCGCGTCGCCCAGGAAACCAGCGGCTTTGCCGGCGTTGGCCGCGCGGGCCTCTCCCCGGTTCAATGGCGCGCACTCCTACAGGCGCTCATCTGGCAGGAAAGCCGGTTTACCATCGGCGCGCGCTCGCCGGTCGGCGCCTTTGGCCTCACCCAGATTATGCCCGGTACGGCCAGCGATCTCGGCATCAACCCGGATTACTATGACAGCCCCTACCTGCAGGTGCATGGCGGCGCGCGCTATCTCGCCACCCAACTCAACACCTTCGATGGCAACATCATCAACGCCCTCGCGGCCTACAACGCCGGACCCGGTCGCGTGTTCGAATATGGCGGTGTCCCGCCCTTTGCCGAGACCCAGCACTACGTCCAGGTCATCCCCGAACGCTACAATCTCTATCTGAGCCGCATCGGTGGGATCGAAGCGCTCGGCACGATCGATCCGGCGCTTCTAGCCAATGCGAACCTCTCAATCACCGGGCACGGCGCGGCTTTCTATGGCAACAACTCACCCGCCGCGATCCGGCGGGCCGCCCTGCGCATCGCGAATATCGTCGAACGGATTTCCGATACGGAAGATGTGCAGGAAAGCGTCGCGCTCAACACCTATGCCCGCGCCGAACTCGTGCGTCTCGTCGCCGCGCGTATTCGTCTTCAAGCGGCGCGGACCCGCGTGCTTTCGGCCGAGGAATTGGCACAGGCCAGCGCCCGCATGGCCGAGGGTGCCTTCATGGAATTCACGATCAGGGAGATAGACTGATGAGAGACTTACTCGTGAGGACGGCCTTGGCCACGACGCTTGGGATCGGTTTGTATGTCGGCACCCTGTCCCCTGCCCTGTCACAGGGCGTACCAGTCGTCGACACCCAGAATATCGCGCAAAACATCCAGCAGCTCCGGCAGATGATCGAAGACGAGATCCTGCAAAACGAGCAGCTGACGCAGCTCCGCGAACAGCTTGCCACACTCACGGAACAACTTGACGAATTGCAACGAACCTATGAGGCGCTCACCCGTCTTGCCGAACTGCCGGAGATCATCCGCACGGAAATGGAAGACGAGCTGAACGGTCTGCTCGATCAAGAATTTGGCGACATCCTCGCCACCATCGAAGCGATCAAGACAGGCGACTTCTCCGGCCTCTCTGGCTCCGGCGCCGGCGAGATCGAAACCCAGATGGACCGGGTCTTGGCCGATCTCGGATTTGACGATGACACCCTCTCCGAGATGGCCACCAGCGTGAATCCAGGGGCCAACCGCGTAGCGACGCAAGCCACGACGGGTGCGCTCGTTTCGGCCGCCGCCCAGAACAGCTATGAGGATGCCGGCCAGTCATTGGAACGCGTCGACCGGCTCGTCGGGCTGATCGATGACATGGACGAACTCAAGGAAAGCATCGATCTCAACACGCGCGTCACGGCGGAACTGGCCATTGCGCTCGTCGCCATGTGGCAGCTCGAAGCGGTGCAAACGGTGGGAGACGGCACGGGCGGCGTGATCGATGCCGCGACCATCGCCGAAGAACAGCGCTTCATGGACTTCACGCTGCCCGAGTTGCGGGCAGACTGATCAAGGGTTGTGACAGGTGGCGAGTGAACAGGAAATCATCGAAGAAGAACTGGTCTATGGTGCGCTGCGCCGCGAACGGCTCTGGCAACGCCTTGGGCTCATCGGGCTCATTTTCGGCATTCTCGGATGCCTGAGCGCGGCGACTGTCGCAATTCTCGATGTCGATCCGCCGCCTGTGGTCGTGCCCTATGATCCCGCCACCGGCTTTGCACTCCCCGAAGCCTCGGTGGGCGCCTCCTCGGTGACCGCCAACCAGGCGATCATCGAGGCGGAAGTCTTCCGCTATGTGACCGACCGGGAGGTCTACAACCAGCTAGACAACGATCTGCGCATCCGCAGCGTCCTGCGCCGCTCGGACGGAGCTGCCGAGAGCGGGCTGCGCCAGATCTGGAACAGCGCCAACGAGAATTATCCGCCGACGGTCTATGGCCCCAATGCCAGGCTTGATGTCGAAATCCTCAGCATCAACCGGATCGGCACAAACCGCGCCACCGTGCGCCTGCGCAAGCGGCTGACCTCCCTCAATGGCGTCCAGACCGGACTCTTCACCGCCACGCTTCTCTTCGAGTTCCGCCCCGAGACCCGTCGCTCCATCGACGAGGTCTGGACCAACCCCTTCGGCTTCACCGTGCTCGAATATTCCATCCGCTCCGACAGATTGGAGAACTAGTTTGATCAGTAAGTTCTTTGTTGCTGGCCTCTTTGCCCTGCTGCCAGTCTTTGCCTTCGCCGAAGCCATCCCGCGTGGCGGTCCCAACGACAATCGCGTGCGCTTGGCCACCTACCAGGAAGGTCAGGTCTACCGCCTCAGCGTGTCGCTGACCCATGTGACCACCATCGAGTTCGGCGAGGGCGAGAGCATCCGCTCGATCATTGCGGGCGACACGGAAGGCTTCGAGATCGACGGCGTACCCGGTGGACAGGCCTTCGCGATCAAGCCCGTCGCCCGCGGCGTCCATACCAACGTGACCGTCTACACGAACCGGCGGAGCTACTACTTCAGCGTCCAGGAGACCCGCAGCCCGACCTTCTACGTGGTGCAGTTCCGCTATCCGGAGGACGATGCGCGCCCGACCCGGTCCATCGCGGCGCAAGCGCCGAACTACAATTACGGTGCCAGCGCGCGCACCGAGTTCACCCCGACCCACGTCTGGGATGACGGGACGTTTACGTATTTCGAATTTCCGCGGAACGCGCCGGTGCCCGCGATCTTCCGCTACGCCAATGGCCGTGAGCGCACGGTCAACACGCAAGCCACCGAGGATGGCGTGATCCGGGTCTCGGGGGTGAACCGGCAATGGGTCCTGCGGATTGGAGAGGACGTGGTCTGTATCGAGGCCACGCCGCCTGCGGGGATAGGATCATGAGCGACACCGGAAACGCAGACCTCGAGAAACGCCTCGCCGCCCTGGAGCAAGGTAAAGGCGCAAGCTCACCCCCTGCCCCACGGCGTTCACCGCTGCTCGCATTGGTCGTCGTCCTCGCGATAGGCGCGGGCGGTGCATTGCTCTATCTCCTATCCCAACCCGAGGAAGAAGAAGCCCTGCCCACGGCTACGCCGGACGTGTTCCAGAACGAGGGAGACGGGTTTGGCGCCATCGAAACCCTCCCCCCACCGGAGCCCGAAGTCGTTCTGGTCGCACCCGATCCGGTCGAGCCCAATGCTGAGCTTCTGGCACAGCTCGCAGCCCTTCAGGCCCAGATCGAGGAATTGCGCAACGCCCCTGAACCGGTGGTGGCAGAAGATACGGCAGCCGCCGAAGCCATCGATGCGCTGACCGCCCAGATCGCTGCGCTCCAAGCCGCCTCGGAAGCCGCACAGCAACGATTCCAGGACGAACTGACGGCGCGGGATCGCAGCCTTGAGCAACTCCGCATGGATCTGGAACTGGCCCAACTCGAGGCCAACCGCCCTCTCCCCGCACCCACCGGGCCCACCGAGGACGAGTTGCGCGCGCGGGAAGAAGAACGGCTCCGCCGCGAGGAAGAAGCACGACGGCTCGCGGAACTTGAACGCCGCGCTGCTGAGGAGCGCGCCTTCCAGGAGCGCCGCATCACCTCACCCACCATCGCCTTTGGCGGCACATCAGGTGCGAATGAGACGGCGCTGACCGAGCGGACTTTTGGCCAAGTGACGGATTTCGTGCTGAACGGTGCGTTGCCCTCCACCGTGACGCAGGCCGAGGTGATCGCCAATCCCTCCAACACCATCATCCAGGGCACCATGATCCAGGCCGTCATGGAAACCGCCCTCGACAGCTCGCTGTCCGGCCAGACCCGTGCCGTGGTGTCCGAGGATGTCTACAGCGTCGATGGCACGCGCCTCCTGATCCCCCGCGGATCCCGCCTCATCGGGCGCTACCGCGCCGGCGTCGATATCGCGCAGCGCCGCGTGACCATCGCCTGGGACCGGATCATCCTGCCTGACAATCAGACCGTCCAGATCAGCTCCTTCGGGGGCGATGAATTGGGCCGCTCCGGTGTCACCGGCTTTGTGGACACACGCTTTGCCGAGCGTTTCGGGTCGGCCGCCCTGATCTCGCTGATCTCTGCAGCACCTGGTGCCGCCGCCTCCGAGGTTCAGGATGAGACTGCCGCCGACGTTCTCGAAGACGTTGGCGATGATCTTGCCGACGCCACGGACTCGGTGATTGGCGACTACCTCTCCATCGGCCCGGTCATCTATGTCGACCAGGGCGCCCGCGTCACTGTCATGGTCGACCGCGATCTGGAGATATTCTGAGCCCATGTCGCTGAGCTATCTCCAGACCTCCCTCGACCGGATCGACGCTGCCGCCCGCGACGATGTCATCGAGATTTGCATCAACCCAGACGGAACCTGCTGGGGCGAGTTCCAGGGCGATCACTTCATGCGAAAGCTGGACCGGGCGTTGACCGCAACCGAAGTGAAAGACCTCGGCAACCAGATCGCCTCCTCCGCCAATACCACGATGAGCAAGGACCGCCCCATCGTCTCGGTCTCGATCACCTACAACGGCCGCCCGATCCGGGCCCAGGTCATCACCCCACCTGCCGTTCTCTCGGCCATGTCGATCAGCCTGCGGTTCTTTTCCAGCCTGCCGCTCAAGGGCATTGCGCTTGATTTCCTTTTTGGCAAGGAACGCAAGCTTGAAGAACTCCGCCTCGAGAAAACCCACGAACTGCGCGAAGTGGTGGCCGCGGGCGTGATCGACGATGCGCTGGCCTTTTGCGTCGACAACAAGCTTAACATGATCGTCTCTGGCGGCACCTCCACCGGCAAGACCGTGGCTGCGCGCAAGATCCTCTCGCACGTGCCATCCGAGGAACGGATCGTCACCATCGAGGAAGCCGCCGAGCTTCTGCCGACCCAGTCAAATGCCGTGACCCTCATCGCCAACCGCGACGCGGAATTCCAGACGGCCGATGTGCTTCTGACCGCGACGCTGCGTATGCGTCCCGACCGCATCATCCTGGGCGAGGTGCGCGGCAAGGAGGCCATGACCTTCCTCGAGGCGATCAACACCGGCCATGGCGGGTCCATGACCACGCTGCATGCCGAAACCCCGCAGCTGGCCGTTCAGCGTCTCGCGATCGCGGCGCTCAAGACCGAAATCCCGATGACCTATGCCGACATGATCCAATACATCGAGAACTCCATCGATGTGATCATCCAGGCCGGTCGCCATGATGGCAAACGCGGCATCACCGAATTCTACCTCCCCGGCACCAATGAGATCGGAGCTTCCCAATGAAAACCTTTGAATATGACATCCTGTTCTTTCCGGTGAAGAAGCAAAAGGACTACGACGAGGTGCGACGTGCTTTGAATGAGCGCGGCGCGGAAGGGTGGGAGGTTATCACCGCCGAAGCCGGCGACTACGGCTACACCACTTTCTTGAAGCGTGAGACTGGTACAATGAAGGCGGCATCGGAATGACACGGGCTATTGCAGTCGCTGGCCTGCTCTTGATCTTTGGCACAACTGCTGGCGTAGCCGAGCGGAACCTGATCCCGACGCTCGACAACCACCCAAATGTTTGCCCAGACCAGCCACCTGAGCCGAAGTGGATGCAGAACATCAATGTGCGCGAATCCTATAAGCGCCTTTTGATCCAACAGATATATCGGGCTCAAAGCATGGAGCGCGTCGTAGACTCGCAAAACTGCGACTGTCCCACACGGTATCCAACTTGGGAGGACGCCGTACGCTTCTACACAGAGCGCTATGCTTCATCTAAATACTGGGACGTTGTCGAAGCGACGTCCGAATACCGACGACAGGCAAATGAACTGCGCCGCGCCGCCATGCCAATCTGCGTAGCAGCTGGCAACTGGTAGCAATCCATGAGTGTCGTCACCTACTTCGTGGAAACGTCCGAAGGGTATCTAGATACCGCTGCCGAAACTCAGTTTGGTGCGGTCGCAGCAACGGTCGGCACGTTGCTGGTTCTGGGCACAACACTGGTTGTCATTCTGGTCTTCATCAACATGATCTACCAGTATCGCGCCATGGACGGCCGAACTGCCTTTTGGCTGGCCGTGAAGGTCGGACTTATAGGGGTCTTCGCGGCCAACTGGGTCCAGTTCAATGCGCTTGCCTCAGCAATACTGAACGGAATTGACAGCATTGCCGGGGCACTTGTGGCTTCTGTCGGCGGCGGATCACCTGGTCCGTCCGGTACCTTTGCAGAGGAATTTGACGAACTGATTGCAGCGCTCGGGGACTATCTGAATGCTGCGGGATCTGAGCTGAACTGGATGGCGGGTGCCTTGCTTGACACACTTGGGGTTCTGCTGCTCTCGATTCTTGGCGGGTTGGCGGCGTTCATTGTTGTGGCGTCCCGGCTCATGATCGCTCTGCTAATTGGCATTGCGCCAGTGATGATCTTCTTGACCCTGTTCGAGGTGACCAAGGATTATTTCGCGCGCTGGTTATCCGCGCTCATTTCATTCGCGATGTATCCGATCGTCGTCGCCGGAGTGTTCGCGACGATCACGGGGGTCTCTCGGGCGCTTCTTGCCGAGCTTGGCGACCCGGAGGGAGCCTCGAACATAGGGGCCCTTATCCCATTTTTCATGATGGTGCTGATGGCAAAGGGTTTCATCATTGCAACGCCTTTCTTGGTCCGGGCGATTTCTGGAAACATCATGATGCCGGCACTCTCGGCCGGGTTCGGGGGAAGCTATGCCTTCACCAGAGGGCTTGCAGGTAGCCAACAAGTTTACAATCGCTATGCCATCGGTGGCGCAACTGGGGCTGAATACGCAGCCCTTCGAGCGCGACAATTCTTCGGCGTGCAAGCCTTGCCGAGCCGGCCAAATACTGCTGGAGGGCCAACTGCGGCTCGTCCGGGTGACGCAACCGGAACAGGCGCCCGAATGCTGGCACAGCTTTCAAGACTTGGTAGATTGGGCAGGCGGTGACAGCCAGGTGCCAAAAACTTGCCAAAACTGCAAAGGTTTCGCCGCGGGTTTTTGTCATTGCTAAACGGTTGATCCCTCGCGACACAAGGCACGTGGCCAAACACGACCGTTTCTGCCACAGGCGGAATCGACAATTTTAGCACCGTGCCACGGCCCTGCGCATCGCCCGATTGCCAACTGGCTCAGGCTCTTCTCCGGGGTGTTGCCCTTCACCTTTCCAGTCGTCTGACCAAAGCCAATCTTCGAAATAATAGAGCCAAAGGTAAGTCCACGGAATGATGGTTTGGTCGATCCGCTTCCGCGCGTCCCATTCCCTGGCACCTGGAAGATAAAGACAAAGGCGCAGCGGATCTCTGTAGACGTGAGGCAAAGGACGCCCTGCCGCCAGCAACTCCAGATCCGGGTCGTCTATCTGAACACCGGGCGTTTGACCCGGCTGAAACGTGATAGTGGCAAGGTAGGAGCGCGCCAAGGCGGTCGGTTGTATAGGCTCTTGCCATGTCAATTTGTTTGCGCGTACCTGCCCCACACCACTGATAGCCGGGCTTGCCTTCAGGAACAGCAGCTGCTGCGACAGGGTCAGGTCGTATTGCCCGCCTCGTCCTATCATCAATCACCGAAGAACGTATTTGTGGGCACGGTCGTTGATGCTGCGACCTTCGATGTCGTCAGCCCGACCACAGGTGCGACAGAAAGCAGACCCGATTTGCGACCATCCGACACCGCATTGACGCGGTTGCCGAGAACCCGTCCGGTGACACCGGAACCGAACGAACGCTCCATGTTCAATGACACACGGTCCTGACCAACAGCATCGCGAAGGACTTCAAAGTCGGACAGAGCTTGTGCGTGCCACGCATAGAACGCTGGTGCCCGGCGTTCATCCTTGTTCCAATTGTCGGCGAAGTTTTCCCCGTTGGTTGTCTCGTTCAGGATGGCATAGCCCCGCCGTCCGTCCAGAATGGGGCGGTCGATGAAGTGCGGCATCATCCGGATCGTTTCGACCAACAGATCCATTTCGTCATGGAAGACGTGATTGCGCACGCAATAGGCATAGGACTGCATCGCAAGGGTGGTAATGATAACGGAAATCGGGGCCACGTCTTGCGTGTTGTTCTGATAAAAAACGTCGCGGTGCCGTTTGAGCAATTGCACGATGCGGCGCAGGATGCCTTTCACTGCTTCTCGGACGGGGAACGGCTCCACCGTCGCCTCGTCCCGCTGCATGGCGATAAACTTGCCCACAAAGGTAGGCCGGAGTGCGGCGCGCTCATCGAACAGGGTCTTGTAGGCCCGCGGGTTTGTCGGATGCCATTCCTTCAGAGCCCGGTCGGGCACCAATTCGCCCCGGTTGCCGCAGACCGGGTTTGCTATCGTCGGGGATAGGTCGAGGTGGAAGTCCCCCGCATAGTTGAGACGCCAACAACGCTTTTTTTCTTCGAGAAGGCGCACATAGGTGGCGTGTTCCTTGAGCCGGTTTCCAACCGCCGCCTTCAGGGTCGCTGGTGAGATGCCGGACGCGATACCTGCACAAAAGCAGATCAGATCGACATCGAATTCCCGCCGCCCGATTGGCTTCACGGCCGTTCCAAGCGCACTGGACCCTTGGAGATAGACCAGAACACTGACGAGTAGGGGATCAGTTGAACCGGACAGCCAGTCTCCGACGGCACCATAGCTCTGGCGCGCACGATCAAACTGGGTTTCGGTGAGGTCCAGATCCTCGCCTATCTCGTCCAGGATGGTGAATATCTGCGTGCGGCGCCGAATATCACTGTCGGTCAGCGGCTGTCGCAACATCTGATTCATGCCGCTTTCTCCTTGAGTTGATAGACCGGCACAAAGGCGTCGGTAGGCTGGGTGAAAAAGATCGGGGTCAGGTGGGGCTTTGCTTTTCGGGCTTCTGACATACCGAGGCCCTTGAGGCGGCCGATCTTCGTGGTGTCATCCAAGGTAAAAAACCCGCTCGGGACAGACGGCGAGATGCGGTAGATGCGATCCCCATCGTAAGGGTGTCCCGTCAGAAGTTTTGCCATGCCGAGGGCGCCATGTGATTGCCCATCCGCGTAAAGGTTGAGGACTTTGAGGCCGAGTCCGGCAAACCCTGGACTTTCGGGCAGCATGTAGACTTCGTCCAGACACCCCAGGCTCAGAATGCGCAGGTCTGACGGATGCCACCCCAGAAGAGTGATGGCTTCGACGACAGCAATGGCTGTGGGATTGTTGGCCCATGTCCCGCCATCGGTCAGGCCAATATCATCAGCAGTGCGATGTCGCTTGAAATACGTAGGTGCCGCTGCCGTAGCCAGGGCGGCATCAAGCGCAGTCTTGCGATAATCGGTTTGCAGGCGTGTGTGATGCGCGGTCTTGTAGATATAAGGGCTGCGGAGATCGGCATCCCACGCCGGGATCACCAACCGGGTCTGTGATTGCCCGATCAGATCGTTGTTGAGAACGGCCTTGAGTTCACGGGCAAGAATTGCCGCATCGTGCTTTGGACCGACTACGTGCCGACCTGTGGCGGTGAGGGTGCGCCATGCCTGCCGTATCCTCCCCAGCGGTTCATCATCCGCATTGTCCTGACCGAAGATGACAGGCCCGCGACGCTCGTAAAGCTCGAGCAGTTCCTTTGCCGTGCGGCCGAGGCCAAGGCCGAGTGCGATGATGCCACCCGTCGATGTGCCCGCGATGAGATCGAAATAGCGCCCAATGGGCTGGCCCAGATCTTCCTCGAGCCCCGCGAGGAATGCAGCGGGCATCGTGCCCTTAATCCCGCCCCCGTCGATGGAGAGGATGCGACGTATCTGCCTGTTGTTCCCACCGTTGCTCATCCTGACATCCATTCCGCTTATGCCCTTCAGCCTTTCGGCGGATACGGGTCCTTGCCATAGGTGTTGCGCTCGCGGATGCGACCGTTCTCGCCGTGGATCAGCATCTCGCTGCCCTGACGAATGGCGGATTCCCGCGCGGCCGTGATGGCCTCGCGCTGCGTGCCGTGGACGGAAGACGCGCGGGAGTTACCCGCCCCCTTCACTGCCCAACCGCTTTCATGCGGCACAACATGCTGATTTTTCTTAGACATTTCAAGCCTCACGTGTCGATTTCGGTTGACGATGCGACAACCTTGTGTTTAAATATACAGGAAGAAATGGCGTTTATCAACCACAACAATAACCGCCGGGAGAGGATCATGTTCGGACAAAGACTCAGGCTTGCCCGCAAGCGGGCGGGTCTATCCATGCAAGCGCTCGCGGAGCGCGTAACCCCAAGCGTGTCAGCGCAGGCCATCAGCAAATACGAGGCGGACAAGATGATGCCGTCCTCGTCAGTGCTGGTCGGCCTCGGCAAGGCGCTCGGCGTGTCACTGGACTTCCTGCTCGGCGGTCAGGTCGAAGCTCTGGAAAGCGTCGAGTGGCGAAAGAACTCGACCGCCTCGGCGCAGGATCGCGCGATGGCGGAATCCCTCGTCATCGAGAAGCTCGAAGACTATCTCGCCATCGAGGACATCCTCGATATGCACCCCGCTGAAGACCCCTTCGCCGCGCTGCGCGTGGACATGGTGGCCGATGAAGAGGCCATCGACGCCAAGGCGCGGGACGTGCGGCGCGAGTGGCAGCTTGGGATCGACCCGATCCCGAGTATGACCGCCCTGCTCGAAGACAAGGGACTCAAGGTCATCGAGGCCGATCTCCCGGAACGCATCAACGGGCTGGCCTGTCATGTCGAACGGGCGGAGGGCGCACCGACTGAGGTGATCGTCGTCTCGCGGCACACCAATGTCGAACGCAAGCGCTTCAACCTCGCCCACGAACTCGCGCACCGGATCATCACCGAAACCGGCAATGCCGCACTGAAAAAGGAGCCCTCGATGCACCGCTTCGCGGGGGCGTTCCTCATTCCGCGTGAGCATCTGGAAGAGGAAGCTGGCCGAAACCGTCACGGCATGACCTGGATAGAGATCATGCGGCTCAAGCGCACCTATGGCGTCTCCGCCGCCGCGATGCTCGTGCGGCTCGGCCAGGTGGGCATCCTGTCGAAGAGCGCTGTGGAATATGCGTTCAAGACCTATGCGCGAAGCTGGCGGCGCGAGGAGCCGGAGCCTATCGGTCCAGGTGAGGGCTTTGCGGCCTTCGAGAAGCCGCAGCGCTTCGAGCGCCTCGTCTGGCGCGCGCTCGGCGAGGAGATGATTTCCCCCGTGCGGGCGGCGCAGATGCTCGGGCTCCCCTTGAGCGTTGTCGAACGCGACATCAGGGGGCCTCGTGACCAGTGACCTGTGTTGTCGTCAATGATGCGTCCTGTCTGATCGACTTGAAGAAGGGAGAGTTGCTGCACGTCCTGCTGCGGCTGCCCTATCGCTTCATCGTGCCCCTGCCCATCCGTGAGGAGGAGCTGCTCGATTTCACGGCGCAGGAATGGCGGATGCTCGAAGACGGTGGCCTCGCCACCTACGATCTGCCGGGGGAAGAAGTCGCGCGGGTTTTCGCTCTAAAGCGGGAACATAGCCGCCTATCGGCCAATGATTGCTTCGCCCTCGTGACGACAACCTGCCAGGAAAACGGCATCCTCCTGACTGGCGACAACCTTCTGCGCAAGGTCGCCAGCGCTCGCGCGGTGCGCGTTCATGGCGTCCTCTGGATCATCGACGAGCTGCACGCCGCCGGAGCCTGCGATGTCGGGCTTCTTGTCTCCGCCCTGCAAATCTGGCGGGCGGATGAGGCGGTCTTCCTACCCCCCGCCGAGATCGACAAGCGGCTGCGCCGTCTCGAGGCATAATCTGAACAAGGTGGAAATGGCTGGTCCCTGCCCACGACGTTCCGAGCGAAAGATCGAACGGTCATGCAAACCAGCCCCTTTTTTTCGGCGTCAAGAAGCATCGTTTGTGACATTCAGCGTTACGGAAGCTACGCGCAGGTCGCCATGCCCACCACGCTATCGAGCAACAAGCTTTTTGCCATTCCCCTCCTGCATCATGGTCTCCATTTCATCCAAGCCATCGACAGCAGAGCGCATCTGCGCCTCATCAACTACGCTTGCAGCGTCAGCATCCACGACCTTGCTTCCAAAATCCAACTCCATCTGTCGCTGTTCCTCGGCGATAACGGCTTGAACGACAGGCGCGGTTTTCTTTGCGACGATGTCGGTTTGCCCTGAAGATTGGCCGCTGCCCGCAACGTGGCTTGCGCTGTCCACAACCACATCAGTTTCAGATCCATGTCGTCCACTCGCAGGCGGCGTCATCGGCATGGCGCGCACACTCAGCGGCAGCGTGCCTTGCGGCCCCCCTCCCCCCTGCTCCGGAAACGGTAACTCGCCCGTCTGGGCCGCATGGATCGCCTTGAAGAGCCGATCATCAAAATACTGGATCCGCTTTGCACGGACCGGCATTTGCGCATCGATCACCATGACAATTTCATCGAGCGGCAGGCGACGCGCCTCATCTTCGGGCAACAAAGAGCTTTCTTCGGTCCGTGTGGATTGGCTGCGCCCTTCAAAGGGGTTCTTGCCGATGGACTGGGAGCGCGTGATGACGGTCTTCGTGGTCTTGCCGACCGCCTTGCTGAGCTCCTCGACGGTCTTTTCATCGGAGGGCGTCAGATAGAGCTTCACGCCAGCATTGCCTTGCAGGGCGCGGCGGGTGTTCTCGCCGTAGATTTCATCGAGGGCGGGGATGGTTTGGGTGACCACGGCCAAATGGCCGCGATAGGTCCGCAGGGTCTCGATGCTCTCGACCACGATGGGCATCTTGCCGAGACGGTTGAACTCGTCGAGCATGATCATCACTGGCCAGGGCTCGTCGGGCCCGGGGTCCTTTTCCTGCATGGCGGAGAGGAGATCGGAGAAAAACAGCCGGATCAGCGGTGCGAGTGGCTTTACCATCAGCGGCTGGACCACGAGATAGACCGAAAAGGGCTTCTTGCGGATCGTCCGGAAATCAAAGTCCGAGACCGCCGTCGCCTCGTCGATGGCCGGGTTCTGCCATTGATCGAGCCCCGAGGTCATCAGGAGCGAGACGTATGAGGTCAGCGTGTCGTTGTTGGTTGAGGCCAGCCGGGTGAAGATCAGCTTGGCGGCCCTGTTGTCGACCTCATGGCCCCGCGCGAAGTATTCCTTCTGCTTGTTCCCTCCGGAGGCCGCGATGCGATAGATCTCGCCCAAGGTGGGGCGCTTGCGCTGGAACGCCAGCAGACCTGCTGCCACAAAGAGATCGATCCCGCCTTTGAGGAGGCCCTGAACCCGGTCGTTGTCGCTCTGCAGGAAAAGCGTCGCCAGGAGCTGCAATTCCATCTGCTGGCGCGCGGGATCTTTCAGTTGATAGATGCGCAGGAGCGGGTTGTAGCGATGCGTGCGCTTGCCCTCCCAATCGGTGGGGGCAAAGCGATAGACCTTGTCGCCTTGGGCTGCGCGGTGCCGGGCCGTGGCCTCGAAACACTCGCCCTTCACATCGAGCGTCACGGCGGAGCCTTGCCAGGTCAGCAGGTTCGGAATGACAAAGCCCGTGGTCTTGCCGCGGCCCGTGGGCGCCACGATCAGCGCATGGGGGAAGACCTTGGAGCAGATGTAGCTGGCGCGGGAGCCCGGCGGCCCCAGCTTGCCGAGGATGAACCCGGTGCCGGGCGCCCCGAAGAACCCATTGGCCTTCATCTCGCGCGCGCTCTGCCAATGGGTCTGGCCAAAGCGTGTCAGGGCGGACCCCGAGAGGGCGAGGCTCAGCATGAGGCCGGCGGCGGCGAAGCTGCCGATGATCAGGTGAATAAGTTGCGCGTCCTCCGGGCGGCGATCGAGGATCGCCAGATAGTTCTGCGCGATATAAGCAAAGTCGATCTCGGCCCCGAAGCCGAGATCCTGGTAGGTCAGCACCGCCGAGGCGATGGTGTAGCCCATGGCCCCGGTCACCAGCGTTACCAGCAAGACCCCTGTTGCGATCCGCGCTTTTCCCATGGAGGCGCTCAATGGACCTGACCCCGCTCGGTCTCGCCATCCACGTCTGTCGCGCGGTGTTTTTCATATTCGGTGTCCGCAAGATCATCGACCACCTGGCGCAAGGCCTCCGTGTTGGCCGTCGCGGCATCGGATTGCAGATAGACCTTGGCGACATAGAGCCTATCGAGGCGGTCCTCGAGAACCTTCTCAAGCGCATCGGCATCGCCGGATGTGAGCCGGTCGCGTTGGCGGTCATCCAGCACCCGCGCGATCTCCTCGCGGAAGGCCTCACGATCGGCTTCCGTCTCGAAGGGCGCGGACAACTCCCCCGCCCGCTCATGGTCCAGGACACGCGCAAACTCCTCTGCGAGACGATCGGTACGGTCAAAATGCGGCGCAGTTTCATCGCGGGTCGCTAGACGTTCGTCACGCGTGCCAACCCCGAGCCCTTCGCGCATCTCGGTTTCGCGGCGGACCTGATTGATGGCCTCCGTGTCGCGTACCTCGACGACGGCCGCATAGGTCGCACCGAGCCCACGGGCGAGGTGGGACGGCATGTCCGGATAGCGCGCTCGTAAGTCATCCGTGACAGCATCTGCAACGGGCGTGCGGAGGTCGCGTTCCTCCATGATCCGGTCGACATCGCGGGCGATCTCGCTGGCGCGGGCCGCATCGGTGATGGTCTCCCTGTAGGGCTCGGACCGGTCGATCACATCGCCAGGACGTGCGAGCAGCTCCGGATGTGCCTCGAGATATGCGCGCTGCTCCGTCTCGATCCGGCGCTCTGCCCGCGAGACGACCTGCCAATCCCTATCCTCGATCTGCTGCGCGGTCAGGCCATCTGCGCGCATCTCCTGACGGAGTGTCCCTTCCATCGCCTGCACCGCGCCCTCGTGATAATGGAACCGCTCGCTGACCGCTTCCTCCTCCATAACACCATCCCGGCGCAGCACGTTCTCTTGCTCCAAGAGCTTGCCAAGTTCGACGTGCACATCGTTGAGAATGTCGCGCGCCTGTTCCAGATCAGCGCGGCGTTCGAGGTTCAGATCGCGCGCCTCGGCCACCTTGGAGAGATCATCGGCAATCCATTGATGCTCAAGAGCCGCATTCGAGGCCCCGGTCTCGATCCGCGCCACCACTTCCGCTGTGCTGATCCCCGTGCCCCGTAGTGCTACGTCAATGCGCGACCGCAAGTCAGGCTCGACCAGTCGCGCGAGCTGGTTGGTGTCAATGTTCGCCTCGGAATAGATCCCGCCCTCTGAAGGGGTCTCTGACAGCGTGGATGATCGCAAACCGAGAGGCTGCATGTGCTGGACCTGCGTCTGGATCTCGATGAGGCGTTTTTCCAGCACAGGTCGCTCGGCGTCGGACTTCTCGGCGATCATGCCCTGCACCCGCGCGAGCTTCTCGGCATAGAGGCTTCTCAGATCCTCGAAACTTTGATCCTCGGCCATGTACACATCTCCTGTTCGGTCTACCTGCCCGCCGCGCGCCAGCACCTCGCCCGCGCGGAAGAGGGCTGCGGCGATGTCCTCGCGGGCTTCTCGAGAAGCTTCCGCGGCAAGCGAATGGTAGACGGTTCTGGTGTTGGCGATCTCCGCCAGCGTCCGCGTCAGGTCCTGCCCCACGCGTTCGCGCTCGCGGGGCGCGCGACCCTCTTCTTTCGCCGCATAAACCTCGCTGGTGCGGGCTGGGTAATGCACGACGCCGCGCTCCACACGCCGCGTGGCTTCCAGCCGCACGCCATACTTCTCGGCCTCCTCGACCATGGCGAGGCGGAAGTCGTCATAGTTGAAGCGGTGGTTGCGCCCGAGGAAGAAGAACTCGCCTTCCTGCGAGCGGCGGTTCAGCACCAGATGCGCATGGGGGTGATCGCGGTCCTCATGCACCGCGATGATGTAGTCGAAATGCCCTTCGCCCGTCTGGAAGAACCGCTCGGCCACATCCGTCGCGATGTCGCGCACATCCTCGCCGCGCGTGCCGATAGGGAAGGACATGAGCATGTGTGTGGTCTGGCCCAGCTTGGGCTTGAAGCCCGCATCCCACCGCTTCGCAAAGCGCTCGGTCAGGTCCTTGATGTCACGCGCCTCGAGCTTCGCCTTGCCATCCAGAAACCCGCTACTGTCCACGATATGGGTGGACTTGGTGGTGAGGTAATCGAGCTGGTTTGCGAGCTGTGATTTGGAATGCGTGCCGCCGCCCCGGATCGCCTTGAAGACCGCTGGCCGATGCCCTGCCGCCGCGCGTACAAGCTGGCTCTGCTTGGCGACATGCAGCCCCTGCATCGAGCCCCGGATGCGGCTCCAGCCGTCCCGGAAGACCTCGCCCGTGACGGCATGGGCGGCATCATTCAGCCGCATGGGCAAACTCCCTCAGCGCGACCGTGGCCTGCAGTTGCATTGCGTCCCGACGGCGGCGCAGGAGCAGGTCGATCTCATCGGCGGAATCCAGGATGAACCGCGCCAACCCGCGCATCTGCGCAAGGCGCAATTCGGTGAACTCCGAACCAGCCCCCTGCCCCTGCCGGTTGGCCTGCGTCATCTGCTTGGCGATCTGCCCGACCCCGTTACCGACCTCGTGCAGAGAGGCGCGGTAGCGCGCCATCTCGGCCGCCATCTGCGCGTCCGGAACGAACACCCCGCCTGCCGCCTGAATGAGCCGCCGCAGCCCCTCGGCCCTGCTCTCGATCCCCGCCTTCGCCAACACCGCGTCGAGCGCCTCAAGCTCCGCAGCCGTGACCTTCACACTGACCGCCGAGACCGGGATCGCGGCATCCATCTGACGCTCGGCATCGGCTTTCAAGACGTAGCGCACGGCGCGCGATGTGACCTCGAAACGCTCAGCCAGCTCAGACGTCGACACACCCTCCGCGGCCTCGCGGACGATCTGCATCTTCTCGATCTCTGTCAGGCGTTTTGTTCGGGACATGCGGAAGAAAGACCCCCTATTTCCTGCCGCCTTCATACAAGGCTGCACCCACCATACGAAACTATACTAATCTGTCAATAATATACTTACGGTGAATTGGGGCGCAGGCAGCCTTGTATTCCGTTTCACGCCGAGCACAGCAGGTGCGAGGGCGCGCCCGAAAGGGCGCCAACCAACACCAGCCACAGGCTCTAACATGGGCCGCTCTCAACAGTGTCCGCGCCTGATGTCTGTCTGAACATGTAATGTTCGGACGGAAACGAAGGGGCGGGACAAACCCCCAGCGACGGGGCTGACAGACAGGGTCAAGGGAGGCCAGAATTGGCGTGCCAATTCTCTGCCGCAAAAACCTGAAGGCATCGCCGATCGGTTTTTGGGGATGGCCCCCTTGAGGCTGGCTGGCGGCTCTGTCACCGCGCAGGGTCAAATACAACAGGAACCATCAGGACTGCATTGCAGTCCTGTCATCGGCAACCGTGACCGCGGCCTATGGCAGAGGTCTCAACGGACCGCACAGCGATCTCTGGAACAGAGATAGGGCCGCCTAACGGCGACCCATCCTCGGGGAGGATTTACTCTTGGGGTTCCTTTGAGCTTGGTGGGAACATCACCAGCTCTTGGACGCCGACGGGGAAGTCGAGCTTGAGGCTGAAGAACTCCGAGCCATCCCCGTTGCGGGTGTTGCGAAACATGGCGCCGACGCGTTGGAAGCGGGTGCGCTCCTGGCCTTCGCCATCGGTGTATTTGACGGGAACTGTTGCGACGTAGTGGTTGGTCATTTTAGTCTCTCCTTTTTGCGATGAGGATCAAAAAGCACGGGGCATCAGGACCGGTCGCAAGCGCAAATGCGGAGGGTCCGCGCCACAGGCGTGGAAGCCGTATTTGTGCTTGCCGGAGCGCAGCGTAGGGAACGGCCGGTCCGACCCCATGCGATCCACATCAATGAGCAAAAAGAAGAGACCAAAATGTTTGCCCCCACATCGCAGTCGCCACGGTTCTCGTTGATCTCGATGGAGGTGAAAGTCGGGTGCGCTCTGATGCAACGTGTTGAGGTTTGGTCTGTCGCGCGCATCGAAAGGCAGGGCGGTTGTTCAGCCTCGGGCGAAGATCAATTTCTCGGTGTTGAGATGGTTGTGATGTTATCCGCACCAAGCTTGAGGACGCGGAGGACAGCTGGTCCGGCCGCACCGGTATGGCACGGCCAGTCCTTCCCCAACTAGAGTGCGTCCAACATCCTGACCGTCTACGAACAGCGATCCACATAGGCGTCCAAAGTTACAACGGTCAGTACCTTCGGTTCCGGGCCTGCACGAACATGCCACGCGTTCAAATTCTATCGATACCGCATTCCGCACCAGCTGGCTCAAACGTGCCGTAGCACGTTCTCCGACCTGGCGCTCCGCAGTGCAGGACGGCCGCCATGTCTCGGGGGCATTAAATCCGACAAGGCGGACGTTCGCCGGCAGCCCGCGAATGTCGACGGTGTCACCGTCGATGATCCGTACATCGCTGGCACGGAGGGTCCGATCCGGTGTTGTGGGTTGCACCGCGGCCGGCCCATCGAGAGACAGGAAGCTGGAGGACATCCAGCCGGTTCCCAAGTCAGACCGGATTTGCGCCCATTGACCTTGGTCACGAAGCAGTTGGACGCGCGTGCCTTCAACCAGAACGCCCATGACCCGATCAGACGTAGACGGCCCGTCCCGCTGATTGACCCGTGTGCCCGTCACATAGACGTAAGAGGAGCTTGCCGATTGCGGCGCGGACGTCGCTGGTGAGCCGTTAGATGTGGATTGCGATGATGTTGAATCGAAGAACGATCCAATCAACGCAACGAACGCGACGACAATAACAAGCGGCACCATGATCTGTCGCTGGGCCCTACGAACCGCCCGCCGAGGTGCAGTGATTGCACGGGTCACAGACATTGGTCGGGACTTTGGTTGGTAAGATTCGGTGCGGCGCTTCCGAGTCGGACGCGAAGTAACATCGTTGGTCTGCGCTGAAGTCCGAGATGATGGCTCACGTTCCAATTTCAAGACTTTATGCAGACTGGCATATTGGGCCTTACTCAGACGTGTGTCGGCTCCATACTTCTGAAAGCGCTCGGCCATGTTTGTAAGAAACGACACCTCCCAATCGTT
>Ga0316205_10001352_pt1 | contig 31825 bp, 36 predicted proteins | sample 3monthpyrite_MG_FD_204941 | JGI IMG/M metagenome (GOLD analysis project Ga0316205, IMG submission 204941) | Microbial mat bacterial communities from mineral coupon in-situ incubated in ocean water Damariscotta River, Maine, United States -... | ecosystem: Environmental > Aquatic > Marine >...
AACTTTAATTTCCATGTTGATAAATAGGAGAAATAATATGGGAATTCTAAATGTAACAGAATATACGGTTGGAACTAATCGAAGCAGAACTAATTCGAATGCTCATCGATTTTTTCTCTCTTTGAAGGGAAGAGGTGAGCGAGGTTCAGTTAATTCAGCAATTATTTATTTTTGGCCATCAAAACCTGCTGATACTGTTGGCTATATAACAGGGTCACTTTTCGTAGGTTTGTTAGATGATAGTGATTTTCAATATTGGTATGACATATTACGTAGTGAAAAGCCTGTAAAATTAAACTACGTGGAAAATAGAGATACTTCAATAAACAAAGTTTGGCATGTCAGTATTGGAACTGGTGATGAGGGCGTTGGAGAAGGGCCTGAAGACCCTGATAGCTAATGGGAAGGCTACTCTAGTCTTGATAGTATTTTGGGAATTTCAAAAGAGCAAAGATAATCAGTTATTGAATCGTGGCTAGGGGTACAGTGAAAACACGCCTAACAATTGCATGTAGATGACCGCCGACAGCATCATATCTTTTGCTATTCGTAAATGCTGTGCCACTTCCGGCATCAGTTGATGCTGGCGTTAGGCGTAAAAAAATGAATCCGAGCGTATATTTATATAATGAGACAGTTCAGGGCTTCGAGATTTATTTAGGGCAGTGTTCCACTCTCGAAGGTCTATCATTGTTAGATCCAGAAACTAAGCTAGTTGTTACCGAATTTGGTGCAACGTGTTATAAAAAACATGGATGGGCCACTGAAAAGGATATTCCAGTTTTCGAAAATGTAGGAAATTTTATTTCTTTTCTTAAATCAGAAGGTGATATTGGGATAGTAGGTTTCGATGCGCTTATGCCTGAAGTAGGCGCCTTGAACACGCATGACGATGCAGAATGTCATTTCGTATTTAAGTCAAAGCATATATGCATGTCAGTATTAAAGTCAGTAGCACCTGCCCAATATTGCGATATGTTTATTAACAAGCTAGTAGGCAACCCAGGACTATATTTAATGTGTAGCAAAGACGGCAATGTAACCAAGTACAGTTCATTTAATGAATATGTCACAAAAAACGCATAAAACATGATAGCGAGACCCCGAGGTCTCGGTTATCATGCTGTTATATTTAATAAAATCAATAGCCTATAGTCATGCTATACTTAATCTAAGTCGTTTATATATTAATGGTGCATTATGCCAACTGCTAAAGATATTTTTAAAGAAGCTATTCATCTTGAACCAATTGAGAAAGCTAAGTTAGTAGAGCATTTAATAACTAGCTTGAATAAACCTGAGAAAGATATTGATGAATTGTGGGCGCAAGAATCAGAATCAAGATTAAGTGCATATAAACAAGGAAAGTTAAAATCAGTTTCACTGGAAGAAATTTTAGCTAAATATAAATGAAAATAATATTTCTTGAAGATGCACAAATTGAATTAGATCAAGCAATAGAATACTACAAATCAGAATCACCTGGTTTAGGCTCTGAATTCTTGAGTGAAATTTTACTTACACTTGACAGAATTGCTAACTTCCCTAAAGCATGGCAGCCACTTTCTGAAAATACTAGACGTTGCCAAACATCGAAATTTCCTTATGGCTTAATTTATTCTATTTTAGAAAATGAAATACTAATAATTTCTGTTTCTAACCTTCATAGAGAACCGAGCCACTGGAAGGATAGAATTGAGTAATAATATAACAATCACTTATAGCTGACCACTGGGACATAGCACTTTTTGGTATGTGTTGGATCATTTATAGCAAATCATTTTTTTAACTTCCCCGGCAACTGGCCATGGTCAGCTTAAGTAAACATTATGTAGCAGGAAGTGAATTGTGAAATTTGAAGGGAATCATCTATATATACTTTCAGGGCTACCTGGTACAGGAAAGACTACTCTAGCCAAGTCTCTTGCTAATCATGTAGGGGCTGCGTTCTTGAGAATAGATACTATCGAGAAAGGCATACACGATCTGTGTGATTTTAAGGTGGAGGGTGAGGGGTATCGTCTTTCCTATCGAATAGCCGCTGATAATTTAAGGATCGGAAATAGTGTTGTAGCTGATTCTTGTAATCCCATAAAATTAACTCGACAAGAGTGGCAGGAAGTAGCTCTTTCAAATGACTCATCTTATACAAATATTGAAGTTATATGTTCCGATATAGAAGAGCATAAAAAACGAATCAAAGAGAGGGAGTGTGATATTCCGGGTATGGTTCTACCAAGCTGGAAAGAGGTAGAAGAACGAGAATATGATTCCTGGGATGAGAACAGAATACTAATTGATACTGCTAATAAAAATAGCAATGATAGTTTTAATGAGCTTTTATCTAAATTAAAATTGCCACATAACAATGGCAATTGAGTGCAAAACAGGGGTCAGAGAACAATTATTTCTAAAACTAACAAGTATTATTCTCAATACTAGTTCTTCCTAAAATAAACTACAGCTCTTTTAATATTAAATTAAAAACAAGGATAAAATGATGATACTTAAACGATTTCTAATTATATTCTTTTGTCTCAACCTGGTCGCTTGTGGAGGAAAACTGACAAAAGAAAATATTAACATTATTAATACCATTTCAATTAGTGAGCATGTTGTCGTACCAGACCAGACCATGAATGATAACCCTGGACTTAGAATTGGGGCAGCTTTTGGTGGTGCATTGGGCTCAGTTATTGCAGATAGCTTACCGACAAATAACAAAGATACAACTGCCTACATGAAAGACAATAATGTCAATGTTGGCGATATAGTGTTGAATGAATTCAAATATCAAATCAAACAGAAATCGTCTATTTCATCAAAGATAACAGATGATAAAAATGGAGTATCGGATGCGACATTCGTGTTGGAGATTCAAAGATATGGTCTCGGAGCAGAACACGACTTTTCCAGTAAATATCGTCCTATGATTCGAATGTCGGCCAAGCTCGTTAAAAAATCAGGAGAAGTAATCTGGGAAGAAAATGACTTTGTTCATCACATGGAAGAAAGCATACTTGCATTACCATTAGCTCAATACTTTACTGACCCTAAGATTATGGTGACTAAGTACAAAGAAGTCGCAAAATTAGCCGTATCCAATATTCTGGAAAACATTGCAGAATAAAAGCCGCGTCTAGAAACCGGGACAAAGAACAATTGTTTCTAATATTAGCAAGTATCGCTCTATGAACCGATTAATCGATAGCATACCCTGATATATCCATTTAATTTATTAGAAGAGGATGTTTAATGACACATAAAAAAAATTGGTTTTTACTTACGCTGATCGCATTAATATTACAAGGATGTGGTTCTGCCTCATTAGGGGTTATTCCCAACTATAATGCTAAATTAATAAATGTTATTGATAATAGAAGTGAAACAGATAAAAATAATCAGAGAGATAATGTTTTATCTGCAATAATATTTTTTGGTGATCAGGATTTACAGCCTAATTTAAAAGATTATTTCATATCAAAAATGGTTAATAAAAAACCCGAAAGTATACCCAATATTAATATAATTATTAACAAGTATGAGGTTGCAGATTATTTCCCTAAAAGAATGAGTGCAGGCATACGAGAATGGGTGTTCATGCCTAATACGGATACAAAAATAGTAAATAAAAATGACTTACCCATTAATACGGACATGATTATTTGCTATTTTGATGGAGTGGTAAATGGTAAGCCTGTTATAGCAAAGGCTGCATACCCATATAGCTTGAATGCAGGCAGTGCAATGGTGCGCTCTGATCCTAATTTTGTTATCGCCGTCAATAGGTCTATGGATAATGTTGTAGATTCTATTTATAAACAACTTAAATGATTATTAATTAACAGTAAATAATGAATTTACACCGTAATATGCTTAAGTCGTACGGGCTTTTGCCCATGCAGGGGTAACGCTAACTCTCCACCCCATAGCTTGAGTGTTATGTAGAAAAAAATTCTGCCACGTTTTATAAACATAATATGAACTATCAAATTCTCGATAAAAACAGCAAAGAAGAAGTTACAGGTCTTTTCACGACTGCATTCTCCGATTCCGAGGGAGAGAAAGAAGGTAAGTTAATTGGAAACCTTGCGGCTGAACTGTCCTCAAGCATCGACAATAAGGAAATAATAGGTATTGGTGCATATAAAGATGAGTCAATTATCGGGACTATTTTCTTTACTCGTCTTAGGTTTAACGAACCCAGCAATATTTACATGCTCGCTCCAGTTGCTGTCAGCACTCCGCATCAGGGAACAGGTGTTGGGCAGGCACTAATTCATTTCGGGCTTCAAGAACTGAAAAATCGTTCTATAGCCGTGGTCATTACCTATGGAGATCCATCCTTCTATTCCAAGGTAGGATTTAAAACACTATCAGAAGCTATTATCCAGGCTCCGTTAAAACTTTCAATGCCAGAAGGCTGGCTGGGTCAGTCCTTAACGGAAGAGCCAATACCTACCATTAATGAGCGTCCTATATGCGTTAAGGAGTTCAACAATCCTATTTACTGGTAATTATAAAACATAACAATTAGCTCCTACGAACGCACCGCTGATCAAAGCGTTAGCATCTCAAAGCACATTGACAGCTATAATCCAATGGATTATACTTGATACATGCAAACTATCGTTGAATTGCCTGAATTTCTGAGAAGATCGGAAAAACTTCTGAAGGAATCAGAAAGACAAAGCATTATCAACTACTTAGCATCACACCCAGCGGCTGGTGACATAATGCAAGGCACTGGAGGTATCCGTAAGCTTAGATGGTCTGCGCACGATAAAGGGAAAAGTGGAGGCGTACGAATAATTTACTATTTCCACAATGAGGACATCCCTTTATTTCTATTAACTGTATTTGGTAAAGGTGAAAAAGCAAATCTTACCAAAAGTGAACGTAATGAATTAGCAAAATTTACACCACTACTTATCAAAAACTATGGAGGCCAAGATGGGTAAAGCGTTTAACAGCATCAAACAAGGCCTTGATGAAGCGATTGAGTTTTCAAAAGGCAAAAAGGGAAAAGCAGTAGTTCATAAATTCTCTCCGCTGGACGTAAAAAAAATACGTGCAAAGGTGGGAATGTCACAAAATGAATTTGCATCAGCGTTCGGTATTAGTGTTAGTACATTACGTCATTGGGAGCGTGGTGATAGAACACCTCAAGGGCCAGCTCTTGTTTTACTGAATGTAGTAGCAAAAGAACCTAAGGCAGTTTTAAAAGCATTAAGCGCATAAAATGCTAACAATCGCTTCAATATGGCTTGTGTAAACATTGCGACGATAAATGCGATGTTCATACAAGCCATTTAAGCGAATGCTAGGCAATATCAAAAAAATGAACACCGAGCGTATAACATTTCTAATAGTATTTTTACTGTTGATTAATGGCTGTAATTCGACCCACTCCTCCTTAGAAGAAACTGTAAGCTACTTAAATGATATCAATGGAAAATTATTTATTAAGGAAAAAGATTTAAAACAGTTACTTTCTCCTTACGAACTATATATTCAGATAACAAAACTGATAAATTTATAAAGAATATTGAAAGTGTAGCTGTAACGTGTTTTGCAGACTCACTATCGGGAGTATTGGAGGATTCCACTACCTCCCTTTCTTTTAAGAATAAAGGCAAGACCATGTTAAGTATGAAAAGTGTATTTTCATCTCCTTGCAAGGTAAATAACCACAGAGTGTCAAATGGCTATAATGAACTCCGTGATTTTTATGGAACCGAATTTAACTTGTATTACTGGAACTGGAACTCAAAAGAGTTCAATAAAATTAAAGAGGCTATTCTGTTTTGGGGTAAACTCAACGGTGGCATTATTTCAAATAAAGAACTACCTAATTAATCGTTAGCTCTCGCTCATTGGAACGACAAAAGGTAATCGCCTTTTCTCGACAAAAAAACTACGCTACGTTATTTTCCGCTTATAGCGGGCGTTAGTACTACTAAATAATTAAAGTTATAATAAAAATGGAGGTTATACATGTTCATCATTCTTCTAAAGTTCTCTGAAAATAAAAGCAAAGCCGGTGAGTTTATGGATGGCCACAATCAGTGGATTAAGCAAGGCTTTGAAGATGGTAAGTTCTTATTAGTGGGTAGTCTTCAGCCAAATCTAGGGGGTTCAGTCATTGCCTATAATTCATCGCTACCTGAGTTACAAGAAAGAGTCAATCAAGATCCATTTGTAGCTGAAAATATTGTCAGTGCTGAAATCCTCGAAATTGATCCAAAAATGTCTGATGAACGTTTAAGCTTCTTAGTAGAATAGACTAAAATGAAAAAACCCCTGACAAGCAAGTCAAGACCGTTCGCTAGTCCCTCACTGGATTATTGGCCTTTACTACACTGGTCACAAGCATAATTTTGCTATGGACTGTTTTCGTGTAATTGATGATAATGGCTTATAATAAGCAGTTAAATATCTCGTGGCAGGCCACGATTAGACCTACACTACGACAAGGAACCGGCCAACAAACCTGTCATTAGTTTTTGCATGCAAATGTTAATCGTTTAACATTTGTTTAAATGAAAATTAATTATTCACCATTACCATAAGGACTCTCCAATGAATTCCGATATTGTTAAAAAATTATATGATGCAGAACCCGATTCACCCTTATATATCGCCATAAACCGTGTTCTGGTGAAGAATGACCCAAATCTAATGTCTATGATGAAGCAGGCTAGCTCTAAGATGTGTCTGACAACGGCGTTAACGCCCGGTTTCAAAGGTTTCGACCTCATGAAGCAGGTAGGTGCATGCCCGATGGGTATGCGCTGGGGTGCCAGTACAGATATGGGGGCGGAATTGTCTCATATCTGGATTGATCAAATTACTTACTGGGACTCGGTGGAGGCTCATGAGCTATTCCATGAAACGTTTGAAGATGTGGTCGTTGACACATGCGCCCGGTGTGGAGAAGTTTTACTGGAGGGGCCGGAAGAGCCTGTATTTAGGATTGTGCACAGTAACCTGCCAAAGCTAATCTCGAGTAACCAGTGGCTGAAGAAAAGTGCTGCTGGTGATACCAGCAGTTACGCTATCGATAGTGGCGAAACAGTCACCGTGATGGCCACTCACCGAATTCGACCTGGCAAGGAGTCAGAGTTTGAAGAGGGTGAGATTGCAACGATGAATCTACTGATGGAATCACCCGGTATGGTCGGTTTTCAAATACTTAAGCGCATAGGACTATCCACACTGGGTAGTGGTCATGCCACAGTCGAGTCAATGTTCGAGGATTTGAAAGACAGCTCGGGCAGCAAACTAAAACGCACTGCTGAGGTGTGGGAAGGCTATACAATACCTGCTGAGTATCTGGTAATGGTCGAGTGGGAAAACCTTAAGTATGCACAGGGTAATATGCCGCATGTCAATGTGAAGCCCGACATTTTACGCATTCATGGGCAAAAGGTTTTGAACAATTGCTTACACATGCCCAATGTACGTATGGCGGATTCAATGTTCAGAGAACAAACCAATCGTGATGTATTGAACGGGATAAAAAGCTAATAACTTGCTCAACTCTGACGGCGCACTTACCGCGCCGCCAGATTAGCTCAAACGTTTTTTAAAGCACCTACCCATTTTGGAGTATTTAATGAGCGTTAAAAACACTATTAACAACTATGGCTCGATTGCAAAATGGCTGCATTGGTGTACAGCTGCTCTATTTTTAGGTTCTTATATTAGCGTTTATTATCGACATTGGTTTACGGAAGAAAAGACCCCCGAGAACTGGAGTGCTCTTCAGCTCCACTTATCCATTGGGGTTACAATAGCTGTTATTGTAGTGCTTCGAATTGCTTGGCGAATTACTAACCGCGTGCCAGATTTAGAGCCAGGCTCGAAACTGGAACACCTCGCGGCCCATGCAGGTCATTATGCTCTGTATGCCATCATGATAATCATGCCCATCACAGGGTATGTGGGAACTGGAGTGAATACGGAATATTTCTTCATGTTCGATATCCCGAAATTTGAGAGTACACAATTATTTACATCTTTAGTCAGTAATGGGATGGGCATAACGTTCAAGGAATTTGAAGAACCTATAGACTTCATCCATAAAGAAATACTAGGGGCATGGCTGGTATGGATTCTAATATTGGGGCACGTTTCTGCTGCTTTGTATCATCACTTTATAAAAAAAGACAGAACACTACACAAAATGACAATCAACAAATAGCAAAAGAGCAACCTCAAATAACATAGAGCGATAGTCGAGCCACTGAATCCGGAGTTAGACTTCAAATAACGAGTAGTTTATACACTCATCCATATTACAATTTATTAGATAATTGAGGAAAAAATGAAAGCAAGAGCAGCAGTTGCCTGGGAAGCGAAAAAACCATTATCTATTGAAGAAATAGAGGTTATGGCACCAAGGGAAGGCGAGGTTCTATTGAGAACAGTCGCGTCAGGCGTTTGTCATACTGATGCTTTCACCTTATCCGGCGATGATCCCGAAGGATCATTTCCTTGTGTACTAGGCCACGAAGGTGGTTGTGAGGTTGTCGAGCTAGGCGCAGGGGTAAAGAATTTAAGTATTGGCGATCATGTTATTCCACTTTATATACCTGAGTGTGGTGAGTGTGAATATTGTAAATCAACCGAAACTAACTTATGCCAATCAATTGCAGGCACTGTGTGGACAGGCTATATGCCCGATGGCACGCGCCGCTTTTCTAAAAATGGTAAGGATATATTTCATTACATGGGGTGCTCAACATTCTCTGAGTATACTGTCGTACCAGAGATTGCTTTGGCTAAAATCAATAAATCGGCTCCGCTTGATAAAGTTTGCCTACTCGGTTGTGGTGTAACAACAGGTATTGGAGCGGTACTCAACACCGCAAAAGTAAAACCCGGATCAACAGTCGCTGTATTTGGCTTGGGTGGAATTGGGTTATCTTGTATTCAAGGCGCTGTTATGGCGGGTGCTGAGAGAATCATTGGTATTGATATTAATCCGGATAAGTTTAAATTTGCTAAGCAGCTTGGGGCAACAGATTTTGTGAACCCAAGTGAGATAGATGGCTCTTTTGTAGAGTATATGCAGGACACATTTAATGGAGGTCCGGATTACTCCTTTGAGTGTATTGGTAACACGCATGTTATGCGAGATGCACTTGAATGTACGCATATGGGCTGGGGTGTTTCTACCGTTATTGGTGTCGCAGGTTCCGGGCAAACGATTGAAACAAGGCCTTTTAATCTAGTCGTTGGCAGAACGTGGAAAGGTACCGCTTTTGGTGGCGTTAAAGGACGGACAGAGTTACCTGGATATGTAGATCGCTATATGAATGGCCAGATCGAGCTTGATTCATTAGTCACACATACAATGCCCCTTGAAGACATTAATACAGCCTTTGACCTGATGCATGAAGGTAAAAGCATTCGTTCGGTTATTATTTTTTAATCATGAAACAAATTGAATCCATAAAGGAATTTGGCGGCTACCTCAAACGCTACGTACACCGATCAAGCAGTTGTCACTGTGATATGACGTTTTCTGTTTATCTGCCCTCTCAAGCTCAAAGTGGCAAAGTGCCCGCTTTATATTGGTTGTCTGGTTTAACCTGTACCGATGATAATGCACGCACAAAAGCAGGCATGCAGCGTTATGCTCAAGAACAGGGCATTGCACTTGTTTTTCCAGACACTAGTCCACGTGGTACTGATGTTCCAGATGCAGACGATAAATATGATTTAGGCCAGGGTGCCGGATTTTATGTGAATGCAATTCAGCCTCCATGGAATCAACATTATCATATGTATGATTATGTCACTCAGGAGCTACCCATGCTCATTGAGTCTGAGTTACCCGTATTACCTAATATTAAATCAATATCTGGACACTCTATGGGTGGCCATGGTGCATTGATTTGTGCGCTTAAAAACCCTGATCAGTATCGGTCAGTATCTGCCTTTTCACCTATCTGTAATCCAATAGAATCGGGATGGGGTCAAGGATGCTTTAGTGCCTACCTGGGCAAAGATACAGCACTGTGGAAACAATATGATGCGACCGCGCTTATAACATCAGGCGCCATGATTGACAGCATTTTAATAGACCAAGGTACCGCTGACGAATTTTATAATGAGGGACAATTATTACCAGAAAATTTTAAAGCGGCTTGTGAAAATTCTGGACAGATGCTTTCGTTAAGAATGCAGGAAGGCTATGACCATAGCTATCATTTTGTATCGAGCTTTGTGGGTGAACATATTGCCTATCATGCGAAAATGCTTAGCGCCTAACAAGCGCTCGTTAAGACGCCTTACGTCACGCCACAATGTAGATATAATCATACTCTCATAACTTTTACCGCTATTTTAAAACTTACTAGTTAACACCGCCTCATGATGCTGGTCTTTCAGCCGTTAAGTTAAATGCTTTCTTTGCATCACCCTTAGCTTATATGATTGAAATTAGGCAGTTTTCATCGGACAGGGACGAACTGCCTAAAGCAAAATTATTGTTTTATTTAAGCTAAATCATGACGATAACTTGATCCATGACGATAGACCTATATATTTAGTGTTAGTAGAGAAAACTGTTTTATTTTTATTGAGCATAAATCAACTTATTGAAGATGCACTAATTGAAAAAAAGTATAAGATATTGTTTTTTATAGATATTTAATAATTTTTATTTTTAGCTGTTACTATATTAGAATATGCTTATTTTATGCTATTCTAAATAAACTTAATTGGTAAGCATTGATGCTTCCTTGTACAGTAAGTCGACTATTTTACTAGGTTAAATAATTCATGAGTACACCAACGCCAATACATGACCCGATCAAACCACCTGAAAGCGATCGCATTGAAGTCAAAAACACCACTTGTTATATGTGCGCCTGTCGCTGTGGAATTCGCGTCACTTTACGCGATGGTGAAGTTCGCTACATCCAGGGTAATCCTGACCACCCATTAAATAAGGGTATCATTTGCGCCAAAGGCTCTTCCGGGATCATGAAACAATACTCCCCTGCGAGACTGACCAAGCCGCTGAGACGTAAGCCTTCTGCTGATCGTGGCGATAATGAATTTGAAGAAATAAGCTGGAATGAAGCCTTCTCGATCATGGAAGAGCGATTAGGGAAAATTCGCAAAACAGACCCTAAACAATTTGCCTTGTTTACCGGTCGAGATCAAATGCAAGCCATGACCGGCTTGTTCGCCAAGCAATACGGTACTCCTAATTATGCAGCTCATGGCGGTTTTTGTTCCGTTAATATGGCGGCTGGCATGATCTACACCATTGGCGGTTCTTTCTGGGAATTTGGTGGCCCGGATCTGGAACGCTCTAAGCTGTTCGTCATGATTGGTACTGCTGAGGATCATCACTCTAATCCTTTAAAAATGGAATTGTCCAAATTTAAACGCCAAGGTGGAAAATTCATTTCCATTAATCCTGTGCGTACCGGTTACTCTGCTATCGCTGATGAATGGATACCCATCAAACCGGGCACTGATGCTGCTTTGTTGATGGCTTTAAACCATGAAATTATTAGAACCGGTCTGTATGACCGTGAGTTCTTGATCGAATACAGCAACTCAGCTGAACTCGTCAACATGGACGAAAATAACCCTGAATTCGGCATGTTTGTGCGCGCCGAAGTGCCCAAGGAAGAAGGCTGTTTTGACCCACAAAATAAACTCTGGTGGGATCGAAAAACCAACGAAGCCATTGTCGCTGACCGCGCCATTGACCATGACCCCTATCTATTAGGTGAGTACGCATTAAAAGATGGCACCGCAGTAAAAACATCTTTCCAGTTATTGCATGAGCGCCTGGAAAAATACACGCCTGAATGGGCAGAAAATATCACCGGTATCCCTGCGGATACGATCCGGCGATTAGCGCATGAAATGGGTATTACTGCCCGTGATGAAAAGATTGAATTGCCGATTGCCTGGACGGATGTCTGGGGTCGTGAACACGACACAGTCACTGGCAATCCGGTATCTTTCCATGCCATGCGTGGGCTGGCCGCCCATTCAAATGGTTTTCATTCCATCCGTGCGCTTTCTATATTAATGAGCCTGTTAGGAACAATAGACAGGCCTGGAGGCTTCCGCCACAAGGCTCCATTCCCACGCCCAATTCCACCTTGTGCTAAGTCGCCTAAGGGGCCTGAAGATGTTCAACCGGAAACACCACTCAATGGTATGCCTCTGGGTTGGCCTGCTGATCCTGATGATTTATTTGTTGACGACAAAGGTGAACCCGTACGTTTGGATAAAGCCTTCTCGTGGGAATTCCCGCTATCGGTTCATGGCCTGATGCACAATGCCATCACCAACGCTTGGCGCGGTGACCCCTACCCGATTGATACTTTGATGATTTTCATGGCTAACATGGCCTGGAACTCCAGCATGAACACCGAGCAGGTTCGCGACATGCTGAATGACAAAGATGACAACGGTGAATATAAAATACCTTACTTAATTGTATGTGATGCTTTCCAGTCGGAAATGGTCGCCTACGCCGACCTGGTATTGCCGGACACAACCTACCTGGAACGTCATGACGTTATGTCCATGCTGGATCGCCCCATCTCTGAATACAATGGGCCTGCCGATTCCGTGCGCATTCCGGTATTGCCTCCAACAGGTGAATGCAAGCCTTTCCAGGAAGTGTTGATCGAATTAGGTTCACGCCTGAAATTACCGGCTTTTGTTAAAGAAGATGGCTCACGTAAATTCCGTGATTACCCTGACTTTGTTGTTAATTTTGAAACTGAACCTGGCTCTGGCATTGGCTTCCTGTCTGGCTGGCGAGGCAAGGGCGGTGAGAAATTCATGAAGGGTGAGCCTAACCCTAATCAGTGGGAAATGTATGAGAAAAACAATTGCGTTTTCCATTACGAACTCCCGCGTTCATACCAATATATGCGTAACTGGAACAAAGGTTACCTGGAGTGGGCACAGGAACATCGCCTGACTCGTTATGCCGAACCCATTAACATTCATATTTATTCTGAAGTATTACAAAAGTTCCGCATGGCTGCTCAAGGTAAAACTGATGGCAAACAACCACCGGATCACCTGCGCAAACGTATTGAAACTTACTTTGATCCATTGCCGTTTTATTATGAGCCACTGGAATCACAGCTGACAGATAAGCATAAGTACCCGTTGAATGCTGTTACTCAACGTCCGATGGCCATGTATCATTCATGGGATTCTCAAAATGCCTGGTTACGTCAGATTCACACATACAATTATTTGCATGTAAATCCTGTAACGGCCAAAGCGCAAGGCATCAGTGATGGTGACTGGTTATGGGTTGAGTCTCAGTGGGGCAAGGTACGCTGTATGTGCCGTTACTCTGAAGCACTGGAACCCGGCACTGTATGGACCTGGAATGCCATTGGCAAGGCCAGTGGTGCATGGAATCTGGAACCGGATGCGAATGAATCCAAACAGGGCTTTCTGCTGAATCATATCATCTCGGAAGAGCTGCCCAAACACGATGCTGGTGAACATGTCTCTAACTCCGACCCCATCACCGGACAAGCTGGCTGGTATGACGTTCGCGTTCGTATTTACAAGGCAGGAGACAATGAGGCAGAAGTGACTTCGCCACAATTTGATACGGTAAAACCGGCACCAGGACAAAGCAAACGTAAATCCTGGCTGGGATATTTTGCTGGAAAAAAAAGGAACTAGGTACCAGGTGCTAGGCACTAGGAATAAACGATTCTAGTACCTAGCTATTAAACCTTGAATGTGAAAATGAAAACGAATCAGATAATGAAAGACAGGGCTAGCCTGTCATACAGAGTGTAAAATAATGACTCAACTCGCATTAGTAATCGATTTAAACGTCTGCGTTGGCTGCCATGCTTGCGTGACCAGCTGTAAACAGTGGAACACTTCAGGGCCTGCTGGCTCCATGAGTGACGACAACCCTTATGGAAAAGATCCGACAGGTACTTTTTTCAACCGCGTACAAACATTTGAAATTGGCAGTTATCCGAATACGGAACTGGTGCATTTCCCTAAAAGTTGTTTGCATTGTGAAGAACCTCCTTGTGTCCCTGTATGCCCAACGGGTGCCAGCTACAAACGCGAATCAGACGGCATCGTCCTGGTCGATTATGACAAGTGCATAGGCTGTAAATACTGCTCCTGGGCCTGCCCTTATGGCGCCCGCGAACTGGATGAACATCAGAAGGTTATGAAAAAATGCACTTTATGTGTTGACCGTATCTATGATGAATCTTTACCGGAATCCGAACGTAAACCGGCTTGTGTACTGGCTTGTCCGACCAATGCGCGTTTATTTGGTGATGTTCATGATTCAGAATCTGATGTTTCGGTAACCATCAGAGAAGAAGGCGGTTACCAGTTAATGCCTGAATGGGGCACTCACCCGGCCAATCATTATCTACCCAGACGTAAGACACGCATCAAGATCCATGAAGATGAATTGATCCGTGCGGACAACCCATTGAAGAAAGAAGGACTCAAACCTAAGAAGGTTATTGATGATCCAACCCTTGATGACATTACCAGTTGGTAAAGTGCATAGCACTTTACCAACAGTAACGAGGGACTAGTCGCTAGTGGCGAGGAAAGTCAAAAGCGAAAACCCTCTTTAAGTGATTTTTATATTTTAGCGCAACGTAGTTATTGGTTTTTCTAGCCACTAGCTACTCACTACTAGCAACTGGAGTAAAACGACTATGCATCCCGCATTTTCAGTTATTTTTTTGACTACATTAATTGGCGCAGGCCAGGGTTTGTTTCTGGCTTTATTTACCGCGCAAAGTTATGCCGCCGTTAATTTTGTCACTATTCAAAATCCGCATCAGTTCTATGCCTATGGCAGCGGCATTGCCTTACTGCTATTAGTGGCCGGGCTTCTGGCTTCATTCTTCCATTTGGGTCACCCGGAACGAGCCTGGCGCTCCGTTGCACGCTGGCGTACTTCCTGGCTATCGCGTGAAGTTATAGCACTGCCTGCCTTTATGTTTTTCGTTTTCATTTATGGTGTGATGCATTACTTTGGCTGGGATCCAGTTATTATTGAAACCGAACAAACCTTACAAGGTCACCTAACGTTATATATCGGTATCATTGGTACTATTTTGTGCTTCGCATTATTTATTTGTACGGCGATGATTTACGCCTGTTTGAAATTCCTGCAGGAATGGCACAGCCCTCTGACCGTCATTAACTATACGCTGCTTGGCACCGCATCAGGGTTTACGTTGGCGACTGCCTATTCCGCTATTATGGCACCTGAACTGATGACGTTATTTGGTACCTGGGCGACTATCATTACACTCACGGCTTTGATTAGTCGTAGCGCTTCATTAATACGCAATTCACGTATCAAACATAAGTCCAGCTTACAGACTGCCATCGGTGTTCGTCATACGAAAATCGAGCAGAAAGCCATGGGTTTAATGGGGGGTTCTTTTAATACACGTGAATTTTTCCACGGTGCGAAAACCGGAGTATTTAAGTCCATAAAATGGATCTTCATGATTCTAGTATTTCTAATACCCGTATTATTACTGACATCAGGTATGAGTAATAATAATGTGGACTTATTGATGGGTGCCTTTGTCGCGCAATACATCGGTTTATTGGCTGAACGCTGGTTCTTTTTTGCACAAGCCAATCATCCTCAAAACCTTTACTACCAAACAGTCTAGGTAAACGCTCACGTACTACATCGATAACCAGTATCCAGGGAAGGAAACTTTTTATCTTTGCCCACTTGATTCCCCATAAACACACCGCGTCGTTAATAGTGGAATAAATAGTTCGTCGCGTACTTAGTTAAGTGATATTCCTGTTATCAGGAACGATCATAGCTAAATTCAGGCTCACATTCTGACAGACGTTCCAGTTCCTTCAACGCCTGACTAATTGGCTCCATAACACTCTTTTCTTCAACTTCACCTGCGTTAAACTGACGTAAAGTTTTCTCTAAAGCACGCGCTTGCTCACTTAACTTTGAAAATCCAAATGTACCAGCAGAGCCAGCGAGATTATGGACTTCTCTACTCAATTCTACAATCAACCCGGCTTGCTTTGTTTTATTAAATTGCTCCCATTGAAGCAATATGACGGACAATCTATCAGGCAACTCTGAAATATATTTCATTTGTAGGCGATGTAGCTTCTGATATTTTTCCAGCTGTTTGTCGTTCATGAGATTCCTCAGTCCACTTCAATAATTTAGCGTCAAGCTAAAGCAGACATCAATACTCTATTTATCTGTCAGCTCAATGTTTTACTAATGAGTCAATTCACTAAATATATGACATATTTCAACATTTATCTCCCTGACAAACTTAAAAAGATTGCAAACAAACGCCCATACAACCTAATTAACAATAACCTCATTGAAGGCAATCTTTTTATTTTTTGACCTGCCTGTCAATGTCATGATTTTATACCAGTTTTATAGCTTAACTATGTCGAAGAATAATTTACGATTCAAATAAAATCACAAACCAACTACTCGTCTGACCAGGCCATGCCTTTATGACAATCATTACAGGGACGCTTGCTACGTTCAAATTCGTCGTGTAACGCTCCATCCTGGTCAAAATCCTCAGGTATATTATGTGCAATACCCATATGACAATCAATGCAAGTCATGTTGTTTTTTATCGCCCGTGAATGCTTCACATTTGATAGAGCGGCTTGTTTACCAAGATTCATTGATTTCATACTATGACAATTTTTACATTCATGAGAGTCCGTTTCTTTCATGGATTCCCAAACATGCTCAGCTAATTGAAGTCGTTTTTTTGCAAATTTTTCCGGAGTATCAATACTGCCAATTATCTTATGAAACAACTCATTGGTTGCTTTTATTTTGCGAACAAACTTATGCGTCCATTCACGTGGAACATGGCAATCCGGGCAAGTCGCACGCACGCCGGTTCGATTGGTGTAGTGAATCGTATTTTTATATTCACGATAAACATTCTCTTCCATCTCGTGACAGGAAATACAGAAAGTCTCTGTATTTGTCATCTCCATTGCGGTATTAAAGCCACCCCAAAAAATAATACCCAGCAAAAAAAATATACTGAGTATAAGCAAAGGATATTTAACGTTTGCCTGAAAAATAAAACTCACGAATTTTTTTATTCCTGAACGCTTCATGCTTCTTCCCTATGGCTAACCGATGTAATATGAATTGCCTTCGGTTCTACAATACAAACCTCTCGACACATCGCGCACCCCGTGCAAATATCCTGGTTAATGCGTGGCCTCTCCATTTCCCAAACCAGCGCACCTTCAACCGGACAACTGCCTTGACAAGCACCGCATTCAGGGCCTGAATAGGGCAAGCAAGTCTTGGTGTCTACTTTGGCAACTGCCAGAATGGGTAATGGTATAGCCGTGTCTTCTTCCACCTCAGGAAAAACTAACGATTGTGGCTCACAGACTGTCACACACGGCCAGTCTTCACATAAGTGACATGCTTTATTGAGCAAGTCCATAGCAGGTGTATTCACGACTTTCGCACCCAACCTCGACTCCAGTGGGAATATGACTTGATGGGGGCATGCAGATATACATTCACCACAACGAGTACAAGACAACAAGAACTCTAGCTCTGCCAAAGCATAAGGTGGACGAATCCAATGTACTGCCTCGGCATTAAGTTTTTCTTCTGCTTCTTTAACAACTGCCTCAGCAGCCTTGCCTGTAGCACGTTTGAAAAATGCTCTTCTGTCCATTCTCGACCTTCTTTTCAATCCGGTAGTTTTTAGTTTAACAACTGACAAATATTTCGTTGTACTAGGTACTAGGTACTAGGTACTAGGTACTAGGTACTAGGTACTAGGTACTAGGTACTAGGTACTCAAGTGTAACCTGCCTTTAGGTTTTTCCTAGTTCCTAGTACCTCACACCTAGTCCCTAATAATAAAAAACTACATTCTCATCGTCATAGGTTGTGCCATCATCCACAAATCAAAACCATGAATCAGGATAGCAAAAACAATAATGGGCAACACCCAGAATTTTCTATCCGAGTAAAGCGCATACCCTCGGTAACGAATGACTTCAATCGCCATCCAGAATCCAAACAGCATGAGTCCGCCTTGTAACAAGAATAAAGTGTCTTGCGAAATATACATTTGCAGATGGCGCTCATGTTTTTCCATCATACTTAAGGGCTGTGTGTCTGTACCTAAAGGATTAATGAACAGGGCAAGCAAGTCATGAGACTCACGCACCAGATGATTTAGATTATGGGCAATATGATAGGAAAAGGCTAAAGGCAACATTGCGAACGCCAGTACTGAAAAAGCCTGTCGATAACGCACGCTTTTACCTGTCCAACGTTGCGCCCAGTAAACTAATAAAGCATAGACTGCGATAGGAGCAAACATTATCAGCAACATGCCCAGACTAAAGCTCAATAACAAGCGACCAGAATCACCCAACCAGACGCCAAATTCACTCATGCCATCGTACCAGAATGGCAGCATGGTAATGCCATGGAAGCTCGTCAGTGTCAGCAGGCCTAGCATAAACCAGGCATCATCCCAGTTAGGTCGTGCATCCTGTTTTACCTCTACCGTTTGCGGTCGCAAATGCCAGGACACATTACTATCCGGACAGCTTTGAACGCAGTTACCACAAGAGGTACAAAATGTATTTTCCTTTAGCGTCCCCATTACCAAATGGGTAGGACAAGGCTCGACATTTTCGGAACCGTGATAACATTCAAGTGTTGTACACTTGGCGCACACGGCCGGGTCTACAGGACGTAGTGCTACGGGTGCAAGTTGCGAGTAATAACCTACCGTTCGACCTACCGGACAGAAATAATGACAAAACGCCTTGTCTTCAAATAATGCCAGTGACACAGTCGCCATCACCACCATCACCAATGATAGTAATGCAGTTGCATAAGGATCTAATGTCACGCCTACACCCAATTCAAACCAGGTCAGCGCCATAAACATGAGTAATGCCGGCCAGACACTTCGCAGCCACTTGGGCACTTTGAGATTAAGGCTATTATTTAAACGGCCTCTACCCCACATTCGCATCCGCACAAGCCAGGTTGCCAGTGCATCCCACGGGCATATTGCACACCAGGCTGAGCCGAGAAAAAAGATAGCGACAACCAGCCCTGCCCACCATAAATTCCAGGTTAAGACGGTCGCCAGATTTCTTTCAGGGACCGGGGTGCCATTCAAGCCGGCAATAATGACGGTTAAAAACACAGCTACCATGACTATTTTTATAAACAACAATGGCCATGGGCTACGATTAAGAAATTTAACGAGTAAACCAACTAGCGGCACCTGCTCCAACGGCCAACCATAATGGCGTGCTTTGGAAGGCGGGGGTACCAACATAGCCCGTACGGAAACAAGCAGCATGAAAACAACGATGATGACTTGCCAGTAAAACGGCAGCCCCGGGTGAGTCATTATCATTAAGGCGCGTCTCTATGTGCGGCTTGTATTTTTCCACGTAATAAACGTTTACGCTGCAATACATTCACGAGCACTAGAGCAACCACAATGATAATCAATGCAATTCCAATAGGACCAATACCTGAGACCTGCCCTATTCTCAAAGGAAAATCGATTTTATAGGGTTCGCCATTAGAAGAAAAACTGGCACTGATAATATAATCGCCCGCGTTGTTAACTAAAAACCCCTGACGATAAACGCCGTCATCAATCGGCTGCGTACCTAATGCTTCCTGATGACCACCAAACCATTTGTCATCTTTGATCACGAAACTCACCTGACCATCAAAGGGTTTACCGGTATCTCTATGGGTTGCATACAAATTTAATCGACCTTGCTGACCGGGTTGAGGGAAGGCAGGGAAAGCCATATACGTCACATAAAAATCGCCGATCTGAGTTTCAACCTGCATACTCGGCGGGGTATTAGAGTCATCACTCAGACTATAGGCCGGACGTCCGAGAACATGATGGCCAAATACAGTCGTTGTCGATAGACAAATTAATATTAACAATAGATTCCTGATGACCACCTAACGCCTCTCTTTGTTTAAATTCATTGAATCCATTGATGTCGTTTTCCTGCGCCATGCTTTGCCACAGTCCCGCCACTACGTTCTACAATCCAGATAGGTAAACTTGGGTGAGGACAAACTTCGACACATTGACCACAACCAACACAACCTTCGCGCACGAGCGGTTTATAAAAATTGGCAAAATCAAAACCAATAGCATGCTCGCCCAGTGGACAAACCACGACACAAGCACCACAAATACCCTGATCTACCCACGGATAACACGCCGATTGGTCAATTTGTGCAATACCCATGTCGATTTCCTTTCTGGGTATCACGGTCAACGATTCTGTTGGACATACCTCCATACATTTATCACACAGAATACAGGATTTTTGTGCCGGATCGATATAGGGCGTGTTGACCTTGGAACCGCCTTCATGAGCATAAAATTGAATACAACCAGGAGGACAAACCTCTCCACACAGCCCGCAACCAATACAGGCTGAGATAAAGGCATCATCGTCTTTTAGTGCGCCTGGCGGTCGAAGTCGCCAGCGCGTATCTGCGCTCACATCCGGGCTCATCAGCCGTGCAAACCCGAAGGGTAGCATGGCCGCTAATACTGCCATGACCGATCGTCCTGCTACTACGAGGAAACCACGTCGTCTCATTTCGATTCATCCTGCCCCTGATGGCGCTTATAGGCTTTACCCAAATGCCCTACACCCTGGAAGGGCTGATCTTTTATCGTCACCGAAAATTTCAATGCATCAGTAGGGCATATTGCAATACAAGCGGTGCAATTATTACACTCTTGACCAAAGCCATCACGCAGGGGGTCTAGCCCGAATTCGCATACGGCATTACATTTAGCGCAGTCATTACAATTTTCTACTACGCGTTGAATACGAAATATTCTAAAATGGCCTAATAAAGAATAGAGCGCTCCACCAGGACATAAATAGCGACAGAAACCGCGTCGCGATACAAACAAGTCAAACAGCAGTGTTGATATAAAGAATACCGCCCCCGCGCCAAAGCCACCTAATACCACATGACTATATCCACTTAAAGCGACACCGTAATAAATCTCGCGACCAATAATCGCAGGAGGATACACCACGGCTGTTAATACTGCTCCCATTACCGCTGACAACACCAGACCAACACCCAGTACCAGGTATTTAAATCGGTAATCAAGCTTACGGTTACCTGTATGCAACCCCAGCTTGTGCAACAATACAGCCAGATTAGTATTAAGCTCGTATATAAATGTTGCCGGGCAAATCCAGCCACAATAAAAACGCCCAAACAGCATAGTCAGTATTAATGGTATTAAGCCCGTCAGGATAAAGGGCCAATAAAGACTCATACCTGCCGCCGATTGCGACACGACTGCCAGTGGATCACTAATTCGATAACCAAAAAATGTACCTGACCAGGTATTCCCTTTGATCGCATCCAGATCTGTTTCCGGATCACTAACGAATGGCCCGGTTAACGTTTCCATTACATCATAAATCTGTTTTTCAGCAGGCGCTAAAAGATCGTAGGCGTGCGCTGCGATGTAAGTTTGATATAAATGAATAAAAGGTAAGACAATCAACATGGCAAATACAATACTTAATACCAGCCAGCGGAGTTTATTGAGATGGCGAATCATATCATTTCACTTTTAACCGTAATCCGGAATAATGCGTATCGCTTGCGGAATTTGAATACAAGACCTCTCGCACAAACCACACCCGACACATCCATCAAGTACATGTGGTTGTTCAAGCATACCAATCCTGATAGCCACATCCTGTAACTTACAGGCACGATAGCAGACACCGCAGGTTTTACCCTGAAAGGATAGACACAGATTTTCATCCACCCTGGCTTTACCCATCCTGACTTTGCCGACAATGTCTTCAAATGTTTTTTTAATCGGCTGAATAGCCCCGGAAGGACAGACCTCGCCACACTTCATGCATAAAATACAAGCTTGCTCGCGTGGAACTATAAACGGCGTATCCATTACTTCGGCACCGTGTGTAACACCAAAGTAAGTAATACAGCGATTAGGACAAACTTCGCCACACTGGCCACAACGAATGCACTGGGATTTAAATTGCTCTTCTGGCAATGAGCCAGGTGGGCGTAAATAGCGGACACCCGTGTTATTAACACGTGCTTCAGTCACACTAACAGGTAACGCTAATGCGATCGTTGCACCATAAATAAGGTCCGCAAGAAATGCTCGTCTTTTCATATACGCCTCAGGAACTAGGAACTAGGGACTAGGGACTAGGTAAACAATTTCTATGTAACCTAGTAACTATTACCTAGTTCCTAGCCCCTAAAAGTCGCTAGACTTTTTCGATACGTACCGCGAGTTTCTTGAAGTCTACCTGGCCTGATACGACATCCCACACGCGACTGGACGTATTATTCACCAGCCACTTGTTCTTTTTAGGATCAGCACTGTCAGCAACAGACAGGTTCCAGGGACTAAACATATAGCCCCGCGGAACACTGTTACGTGCAGGTTTCACCAGACTGTCGAGACCCACTTGTGCCTTAGCCTCATAGTGACCTCGTCTTGTCACCAGTCGAACCTTGTCACCATCTTTTACACCAAGATCTTTGGCGTCATCAGGATGCATTTCAACGTACATTTCTGGCACTAGACGTCGCGTAGTCGGACTGCGATTGGATTTGGCAGTATGGAAGTGCTCATACACAACACCAAGACCGAGCCAGTACGGGAATTTATCGTCAGATACCTTATCCCATTTTTTGCCGCGTTCCTTGAAATCTGGCAAATCCGGTGTCAGTCCCATATCACGCGCCTGTTTTAACAATGGGATATTATCAATGGTATAAACACCCTTCTTACTACCGAACTCCATCAGCTTCTTGGTGATTTCTTCACGCTTACTGTAATCTTGCAGGCAGAGCTTCATATGCACCTTGCCATCTTTGGTACGGAAGTAACCGTAGGGCTTATTCTTCCATTGACCTTCCTGCAGCATGTATCGACGCTTAGTACCACCGTTCTTGGCAGTTTCATAGGACGGCGCTGGCCACTGAATACCACGTAGGTCACGTAACTGCTGATAGGGTGTCTTGCCATCCAGTTTTTCAACTTCAAGCAGACCCGTCAGATCGGTGTCAGTGCCTTCAGAGGCAGCGATAATATCGCGAAAGATCTCCTGCGAATCATAGAAACCATCTTTCTGGCGCTTCCATGGAAAGATCTTATCTGCCTCCAATCCGAGTAAATGGGCGATCTCACGTCCCTTATCTATAACCATATCCATATCAGGGCGACATCCTGGAGGTGGCTCAGCCGCCTTCTCTACGCGATTGATGCGACGTTCAGAGCTGATGTATGTACCATCTACCTCACCCCAGGTAGCGGCGGGGAAAATAACATCCGCATAAAGATTATTGGGCGCATGGCGATAGATTTCCTGCACCACATTAAAGGTCTTCGACATCGCCGGACGGATCAAGTTTTGCTGGTCTGGCAGATCGATATGCGTTGCATACACAAACACCATCGCCTTCACTTCATCCTTCAATGCCCGTTCCATCATGCCAATAGCATAACCCGGGTTCTTGGCATTCATGGCAGTAATCAGATTTTTTTCTGGCACTCGCCATTGTTTAGCCATCCATTTGCGATGTGACGCATTCTTTAGCGGTTGATTGAATGGCAAACGCCCAGTCAAACCACCGGTAAAACGCTCACCCATGGCATTGGGCTGCCCGGTCATTGAGAAAGGTCCGCAACCCGGCTTGGCCAGGTTTCCGGTCATAGTGAGCAAATTAACAACGGATATTGTATTGTGCTGACCATGAATGTGCTGGTTATAACCAATACCCCACATAATGATAACGCCACCATAACCCTGCCCTTCCTGCTTGCCTTTACTACGTTCCAGGCGTTTACGCGTGGCATCGGCAAACATACCTGCTACCCTACGAATTTTAGCAGGTGATACATCGTGACCTGGACCCCCCATGCGGTCCTGAACCTGTTCTGGGCTATAGTCTTTTAAAACGCCTTCGGTATAGTCTTTCCATCCGGTGGTATGTTGTTTCATGAAATCCCAATCAACAATGTCTTTATGATCTTTCAAAATGACATGTGCAATTGAATTCAGGAAGCTGATGTCACCATTCAGAATAGGTACGTGAACTGAGTTTTTGGGGTTGATGTCCTCGTATCCCTTCGCTGTTCCTGTATAACGCGGATCAACGACCACCGTTGGAATATCTTTTTTACGTTTATGGTCAGCTGCGCGCCAGAAAATAATCGGATGTGCTTCACGCGCGTTATGACCAAAGTGCATGATCATGTCGCAAAGCTCGATATCCTCATAGGCCAAAGGCGGTGTATCGGAACCCAACGTGGCGAAATAACCAGTCACCGCCGAAGTCATACACATTCGCGCATTAGCCTCAATGGTATTGGAGCCAAGCACGCCTTTCATGAACAGGTTTTCCAGGTACTGGCCTTCTACCGTCAACTGACCGGAGCCATAAAGAGCTATCGAGTTACCTGTATGTTTCTTGGCAATGTACGCCAACTTGTGAGCGACCATGTCTGAGGCCTTTTCATAAGGTACTCGCACAAAATGCTCTTCATCAAATGAGCCTTTAGTCTTACTGGTATATTCCAGATTGCCATGCCCTTTTTTGTTCCACTCGGCCCAGACATCCTTACGGACATAACTATCACCTTCCATGCGATCAACATAAATCGGTTCTGCGGCGGTTAGGCCTTTAATGCATTGCAGACCGTAATTAGTCGGATGATCCTTGTCAGGACGCATGGAAACAATTTTGCCATTTTCAGCTTGTATTATGGTGCCGCAACCCACGCCACAATAGGGACATTGTGCAATCGCTGTCTTACGCTCCACCGATGCCTTTGCAGCACTCACAGGCGCCGCTTCCAACTCGGGATTCGCGCCTACCATCAGACCTGTTGCTCCAGCAGACCCTGTTATGAAGGCGCTGCTTTTGAGAAAATCTCTGCGGTTCATTTTGATACGTTTCATGTTTTTATCCTTTTGTTCCTAGTGCTTTAAGCTGCGCATATAAGTGATGATATCGTCGATTTCTTTGTCTGACAGGTTGGCCATCGCTTCCGGTCCCGAATAGCCAATCATGCGCGTATTGGTACGACCGTATTTAATCGTTTCGCGTATAAAACCATCAGATACCTTACTCAGGAAGCTGGCGTTACCGATCGCAGTACCCGTACCGCCTTCAAGATACCCATCACCATTAACGCCATGACAAGTCGAGCAAATTTGGTCGAACCACAACTTACCTAACCGTTCATCGCCTAAAGCTTGTGGCTGCTTGTCTATTGCTGCTGCCTGGCTAGGTTTTTTCTCATAAGAACGTATATAGGCAACAATTGAATCAATGCCTTTTTTACCAAGATGGGCAAAAGGCGGCATACCCGTGCCCGTGCGACCATCGCGTATGGTGCCTTTCATGAATTTATCGGATGCCGTCAACAGTAGTTCCGGGTTAGTCAATGAAGGGGCAACCCCTGGCTTTCCAATCGCATCAGCCTGATGACAAAAAACACAATTTTGCAAGTAAAGCTTTTTGCCTTTACTAATACTCGCCTTGTTTTCAGCTAATGCAGAATACGAACCGCTAACACCGGCCAGCATTACCAATACCAGCGTTAGTCCCTTGTTCTGAAGTTTATGTCGCACGCGAGCACTCCTTTTTTTTCGTTTGAGAGATTTAATAACAACGTATGTGAACAGTGCACTGACTAGGGTTGCGACATATTGACGCAGGTCAACAAACGTCCCAAATTTGTGCAATCAGCGAATTCTCAAGCTCCAAAAAAGTGCAAGCATGGCATGACTCTGTTTAAACCCACCTTGTAATATTCATATCCGCCATCCCAATAACTCAATAAATCATTTAAATACAGTAGGTTATGATAAATCCACTTGGATACTAATATATAACAGCTGTTTTGCTTATTCGCCATATTTATAAAGGCATTATTAATCTGAGGGCAAATACCGGATGTTCTGGCCCCACACATCCTGATTCCTCTGTTATAGTTCGGTCACATTAATGGCCTGATAAGATTCAGTGACGGTTCAATAAGAACCGTGACCTAGCTTGCCGTACTTTGTATTAAACCCCAGAGTGCAAGTGTAGATTCGAAATTAGCGGCCACTAACAAACTACTATTGATATCACTATGAGGAAAGATACATGATCAAGCCTATTGGATCAGACGAACTGATGCCGCTGTTTGTTTATGATACAAACGAACACGAAACATTAAGCAAAGAAGCCGAAGGACTCGCTTCGGTAACGATCAGTTCAGCCGCTGCAGGTAATGCAGTCATGATGGGAGGCGGTTACTTCACGCCTTTAACCGGTTACATGAACGTTGCTGATGCAGTCAGTGTCGCTGAAACCATGAAAACCACATCTGGCCAGTTCTTTCCTGTTCCAGTATTAAACCTGGTTGAAAATGCTGATGGCTTAGCAGTAGGTTCACGTATCGCTCTGCGCGATCCGAATGTTGACGGGAATCCAGTGATTGCTGTACAAACCGTTGACGCTATCGAAACCGTTACTGACGCTCAAATGGCTTTGATGACAGATAAAGTCTATCGCACTGACGACATGGATCACCCTGGCGTTAACGCATTCAATACAGTAGGACGTGTTGCCATATCTGGCCCTATTCAAGTACTCAACTTCAGCTATTTCAATACTGAGTTCCCTGATACTTTCCGTACTGCAGTTGAAATCAGAAATGAGATCCAGGAACACGGCTGGAAGAAAGTAGTTGCCTTCCAAACACGTAACCCTATGCATCTGGCACACGAAGAACTATGTCACATGGCCATGGATCGCTTGGGTTGTGACGGCCTGGTGATACACATGCTGTTAGGCAAACTCAAGCCTGGTGATATTCCTGCTCCTATCCGTGATGCGGCCATTCGCAAAATGGTTGAAGTCTATTTCCCTGCCAATAGCGCCATGGTAACCGGTTACGGTTTTGACATGCTCTATGCTGGCCCTCGTGAAGCTGTACTGCATGCCTATTTCCGTCAAAACATGGGAGCAACGCACTTCATCATTGGCCGCGATCATGCGGGCGTGGGTGACTACTACGGTGCGTTTGATGCACAAACTATTTTTGAAACTGAAGTACCTGCTGGTGCTCTGGAAATTGAAATGTTCATGGCTGATCATACTGCCTGGTCCAAGAAACTGGACAAGGTTGTGATGATGCGAGAAGTCGATGATCATGCTAAAGAAGATTTTGTTCTTTTGTCAGGCACCAAGGTTCGTGAAATGCTTGGCAAGGGTGAAGCGCCACCTAAAGAATTCTCGCGTCCGGAAGTTGCTAAAATCCTGATCGATTATTACCAAAGCTTATAGTTAACATTTTCTACAAGCATAAAAAAACAAACCCTCCTGATGGAGGGTTTGTTTTGTCTGGCTATAAATACCTGAACTAACTTTTATCTTCCTCTGATTTTTTCAAAAAGGGCGTTAAGGTTTTAGCTAATTCCATTGCATGAAATTTGGGACAATAAGCATCCGCTCCCACTGAGCGTCCAAGGTTCATATTCGCATCAGCTGATAACGATGAATGCATCACCACTGGGAGATGCTTCAGGCGACTATCAGCCTTAACCTTACGAGTTAACACATATCCATCCATGCCTGGCATTTCTATATCAGTTAATATCAACGAAACAAAATTTTCCACTGGCACATTACTGGATTCTGCCCTGCTGGCGATCTCCTCCAGCTTTTCCCAGGCTTCCACTCCATTTTTTGCCACTATGGTACTCACACCCATGGCAGTCAAAGCACCTTGAATCTGCTTACGTGCTACTGATGAATCATCTGCAAACAACACAGTCGTTTTTACACCGACATCTTCAATTTCTGCATAAACATCAACATCCTCACCCAGCGAAGAGGTTTCGGCCAATACTTTTTCGACATCCAGCAACATGACTATTCTTTCATCTTTCAATTGTGAAACAGCTGTCACCAATCCTCCGTGACGATGCGCCATCATGGGCGGCGGTACTCTGATATCGTTCCATTCCATACGCAAAATTTGTTCGACAGAATTGACCAGAAAACCCTGAATAGCTCGATTGTATTCAGTGACGATCAGAATTTGGGGAGGATCATCAACATCCAGATCACAAAAATGTCCCAAATCGATAACCGGAATCATGGTGCCTCGTAAACTGACCATGCCCTGTACGCCCGGAGGCATATCCGGTGCACGTGTGATTTCAGGAAGATTCATCACTTCCCTGACTTTAAACACATTAATACCGAAGACTTCATCACGCCCGGTTTCCTTATTTTTGCCGAGACTGAACAGTAATATTTCCAGTCGATTAGCACCTGCCAGCTGGGTGCGCTCATCGATTGACTGCATTAAATTAGACATGATTGAATCTCCGCATTTTCTATTTGTTACTCATACAGAGTATTTCGTCTGAAAACGCAAAGACTTAAGGAGTATTTGGTGTTTTGTACTACGTTGTAATAAGCAATATTGAAAAAAACCTAAAATAAAATATGCGATATATTGCTAGTGAATAACAGTTACCTTGATAAACGATTGATTAAAATGACTTTAATAGCACACATTATAATAACTTCAATAAAGATAGGTTTATTTGTGTAATAAGCCGCCATCCCGCTCAGACTTCACGATAAACCACCTAGTAGTCAAGAATGTCTATTTTTTCTTCTTTGCTACCGCCTTTTTCTTGGCCACTGGTTTTTTCTTGGCAGGTGCTTTTCTGGTTGCCGCTTTTTTTACGACTTTCTTTTTAGTCGGCGAGGACTTCTTTGTGGTTACTTTTTTCTTGCTGACTGTCTTCTTCTTACCCGGTGTTTTTTTAACCGTCGCTTTTTTCTTGGCAACGCTTTTTTTCTTACTGACCGCCTTTTTCTTGGCGGGTACTTTTTTTGCAACCGCCTTTTTCTTTGTCACCGGTTTTTTCTTGGCAGGTGCTTTTCTGGTTGCCGCTTTTTTCTTTGTCTCCGCCGGTTTTTTTCTAGTTGCTTTCTTTTTGCCAGCTTTCGCTTCAATGGCGGGTTCAGCGATTACGTCTTCGGCCTGGGCTTCCTGCGCCTTTGCCAAAACCATTTTCTCCAACTCATCCAGGGTTGGCATAGGCGAGTCATCAGTATCTTCTTCTATTTCCGACAATAAATACGATATTGCAGAAAAAATATCGTCGACATCACCAATACCCTGCACGACACGTAATTTTTCCAGTTCACGGTAATAATCAATAATCGCAGCTGTTTGCGTTTCATATAAGCGATAGCGGTTACTGATAATTTCTTCGTTATCATCAACCCGATGCCTCAAATTACCGCCACATTCATCACATTGTCCATCCATTTTTGGAGGGTCAGTATAGATATTACACACGTGCCCACAGGAACGGCATGAACGTCGACCGGTAATGCGCTGCATGAGCGCATCAAAATCTGTCTCTAACAACAAAGCCATATCCAGAGGTTTACCGACAAGCTGCAGTAACTGGTCTAATGATTGAGCCTGGGTAATATTTTCCGGAAAACCGTCCAGAATGAAGCCATTACTAGCATCAGCAAGAGAAATTCTTTCACGAATAATTCCCATCAAAATTTCATCGGGAATAGGGCCACCCATATCCAGGGCCGCCCGTGCTTGTAAGCCCAAGGGTGTGCCTTCCTCCATGGCGTCACGCAGCAAATCGCCCGTCACTATCTGCGGAATAGAGAACTTTTCAATAATCAAACGGGCCTGAGTACCTTTACCTGACCCAGGGGCTCCGAACAGAACTACCCTCATGCTCACATCCTCATTTTACTGTTTTTATTGATTTTTTTAGGCTCCCAGGCCTTTTGTGAAAAACATACAGTGCTAACAAAAAGCTGGAGCAGAGTCATTTAATTGAGCCAGCTAGAATATTATGGTGTCACTGGCCACTACGTGATGACCTTTAAGCTACTATTATATACATTGCGAAGTCAATGAAATCCATGCAATTTCTATTAAAATGCGCTATTCTTCTGCCCTCGAAATTATTCAAAGGCACGATAACGGAACAAAACCATGTCAAAGATACCAGATATCAATGATAACGAACTCTGGATTACTGGGACCACGTTACAGGAACGTTATGGTGAAAAGAAGGAAATCCAGGTCGTCGATACTGACACCAGGATTTATTCATCCGACCGTGAGACAAATGCTTAACCCTTTTCATAATAATTTAATCTAGTAAACCAAAGAGGAATACACATGGCCAAGAAGAATGCCTTTTATGCCCAATCAGGTGGCGTGACCGCTGTTATTAATGCCTCAGCCTGTGGCGTTATCGAAACAGCTCGTAAACACAAAGACAAAATCGGTAAAGTATACGCCGGTCGTAACGGTATTATCGGTGCACTCACCGAAGACCTGATTGACACCAGCAAAGAGTCTGTCAAAGCCATCTCTGCACTACGGCACACACCTTCTGGCGCGTTCGGTTCCTGTCGTTACAAACTAAAGAGCCTGGAAGAAAACCGCCGTGAATACGAACGCTTGATAGAAGTTTTTGCAGCTCACAACATTGGTTACTTCTTTTATAATGGCGGTGGTGATTCAGCTGATACTTGTTTGAAAGTCTCCCAGCTAGCAAAAACCATGGGCGCTCCTATTCAGGCAATTCATGTCCCAAAAACTGTTGATAATGATTTACCTATCACGGATAACTGCCCCGGCTTTGGTTCTGTTGCAAAATACATTGCCATATCTACCCGCGAAGCCAGTTTTGATGTGGCGTCCATGGCCAAAACATCAACCAAGGTTTTCGTACTGGAAGTAATGGGTCGTCATGCTGGCTGGATTGCAGCTGCAGGCGGAATGGCTTCTTCTGAAGACTGTGAAATTCCAGTATTAATCCTGTTCCCGGAAGTGAATTTCAACCAGGGTAAATTCCTCAAAGCAGTTAAAGAAAAAGTTAACAAATTCGGCTACTGTTCTATTGTTGTATCTGAAGGCGTTCATGACCGTAGCGGTAAGTTCCTTGCTGACCAGGGTTTGAAAGATGCCTTCGGTCATGCGCAACTAGGTGGCGTTGCTCCGGTTATTGCCAACATGGTTCGTGAAAAGCTGGGTTACAAATACCATTGGGCCGTGGCTGACTACCTGCAACGTTCTGCTCGCCACATTGCATCCAAGTCCGACGTGGACCAAGCCTATGCTATGGGTAAAGCAGCAGTAGAACTGGCCATTAAGGGTGAAAACTCAGTGATGCCAACTGTTGTACGCAAATCTAACAAGCCTTATAAATGGACAATTGGTAAAGCCAACTTGTCACGTGTTGCCAACGTAGAAAAAATGATGCCTAAAAGCTTCATTACAAAAGACGGTTTTGGTATTACCAAAAAATGTCGTGAATACCTGGCTCCACTGATGCAAGGTGAAGATTATCCTCCATACGGTAAGGATGGTTTGCCTAAATACGTGCAATTGAAAAAAGTTGCCGTGAAAAAGAAACTCGATAAAGAGTTTAAAGTTAAGTAAGCTAATTCAATGGCTTACTTGTAAAAAAAAGGGGGCTGACGCCCCCTTTTTTTATACGCCAGAAAAAGCTCTGTTAATATGTGGATAAGTCGAATCTCGTGTAACTTCTAGTGAAATTAAACGATAATATGATATGACTCTAGATAAAGCCAATGAACTACTTGCCACCCAGGTCTTAATGGGAGGCGGCTACAACCGCAACAACG
>Ga0316205_10001353_pt1 | contig 31810 bp, 35 predicted proteins | sample 3monthpyrite_MG_FD_204941 | JGI IMG/M metagenome (GOLD analysis project Ga0316205, IMG submission 204941) | Microbial mat bacterial communities from mineral coupon in-situ incubated in ocean water Damariscotta River, Maine, United States -... | ecosystem: Environmental > Aquatic > Marine >...
CGTAGATCGTAGGCTATCCATTCCATGCGATCACGCAGCTTGGAAATAAAGCTGTTATCAGAAAGTTGAAACACAAGAGAAAATGCAACGAGCCCTATACCAATAGTGACCGGAATGATGCGTCTTCGCAATTGGGCATTAGTCATAGGTTAATGATTATAATAGATATTATGATAACTCTACGCAGTCAGGCCGCGTTTTGCAAGATAACTGTTAAGAAAGCGTATGGTGTTGCTGTTGGAACTGCTGGTTAAGCGCTGAATTGAGTTGTTGTTCGAATTTAATTTTCGATTGAAGGTAATTAATAGTTTGAGGTGACTTTTCAGTTTCACCGTTATCAGCTTGGTAAGGTAGATCGATATCGCTGATATATAAAGGATAGTTAGTTTTTTCTAAGCGCAGCGAAAGGATATGGTCGGCTAGCAATGTAAAGACATTGTCGCCATGTTGCAGGGACGAAAATTCATGATCATTACAAAATACCTTGTATTGAATTTGATCATTGATAGTTTCAACAATCACCGTCACATCAACCGGATTGATGGGGATCTGCATATGATCAATGTAATAGGGCTTAATATCCCAATTTCGCAGCCGCTGCTTAATGGTAAAGAACTTAACCTTTATCGGTTGAGATTTATCACTGTCTAAACAAAAGCTATTAATTCGTTGAGTCACAGCATAAAAGAAAGTGTCATAGTGAGACATAATTGTATCAAGATTAAAGAATGATTGTTTAGTTTGAAATAAGGCGCCCTGTTCATCTAGGATGTAGATATCAGCGATATTTCCTTCCACAAGTACATAAACATTAATTTGCCCTTGTTGATGGACGTTGAAAAGTTCAGGTAAGAAGTGGTCTTGCAAGGTCATATCATCAAAAACAAGCGAAGAATAAACTGTCGCCACATGACTAAGTGCAGTAAGTAACTCCGTATAATTGCCTACTTTTTTATAACTCACCATTGGTTTGGTATTATTCGAACTATTTCGTTGTAAAAGAAAATAGTTATTTTCAACACCAATAATGTAGCGTGAATAAGACGCATTTTCAGCTTGATGAAAAAAACGAATGACAGTATTAAAGATGGATTCTACCCGTTGAGCAACAGTCTGATTAAGCGTAGAAGAAAAACTGTATGCACTAATGATAGGTAAAATAGTATTATTCGTTACTGTTGACATCTGGATATTTTTACATAAGCATTCCATTACTTCATTTATACCCGAGTAACTTCTGGAATATACTTCCTGCCAAGTATTATTAGAAACTTGGTCAATACTAAGAACTAGATTATCGAGTAGACCACTGTAACTTAACGCGTTAGTGCGATTACTGATGATCTGCCGATCATCACGGTTATGCACAGACATTGGATCGACGCCAACATTAATAAACAGCATAGTACGCATAGAGTGACTTGGTTTACTAAACAGATCGGTGTTTGATTTTGGTAAACCGCCACGAGGAAACTGCTGATCGAGTGATGAAAGAATCTGCTTTACTTCGCGTAGATTAATGGTGTTTTCTATAGCATCTAAAAATAACGAAGTGCTATGCCCTATTAAATGGTTAAAATGACACCAACAAATAAGCTCGATAATGCTTCGACTATGGCGTAAAGGAGTATTGCGGTTACGATCTTTTTTAGAGACTTTGCCGCGGTAGAGAAACCAATTCGTATCAATTTCAATAAGGCTTAGTTGGTCTTCAATTAAATTTGGAGAAATGCCAGGGTTCACAATATCTATTTTCCCCGATTTCCTCTCAAAAGCAGCATAAAGCTTACGACCAAGAATAGTCATCTCACGCTGGTCAATATGAGTGTCGTTGGTAAATTGATTTGCAAAACCAGAAAGTAATTTATAACTGCGCGTTAGTTCATCAACAAGTTTCTTTCGCTCCTCTAGAACGCGATGTATTTTCCATGTTCGTCGTGAATCAAGCATAAGTAAATGCGCATCATCCCATCCCCATTGGTTAATAAGATTGCGTAGCATAGATGTGCGTAGGTCTTTATTGTCACGCGTTTTACTCAATTGAATATCAACCTTAAAGTATAAACAGCGGCGTGCAAGTTCAAGACGTTGCAATTCATTGCGTGAAGTCAGGTATTCTTCAACCTTGTGACACATCATAAGATAAGGATCGATCTCAACAAGATCGGTAACACTGTTATAAATAAATTTTTTTAAGCGCACGCACAATAATTCAATATTGGGGAATTCATTGGCATAAGACTCCATTAGTAGAATCTTTAATACAGATTTATAGGGTGAGTCGATACCTTTATATATTTGCCAGAGTGAGGCACCAAAGAACTCTTCGGCAGGAATGTTGTTAAGGCCGCCAAAATCAATTATTTCAAATTCATTTACTTGTTTATTTTGTATGAGCTTATCCACATGGTTCTGATAATCATGCTCATGTTCCGGTGGTACCAGCCACCAAAGTGGATAACGACCAGCAATGTAAACACCTGTACGATAAAATTCTTCAAGTAATAAATGATGCTGGGCAGTACCACTGTGATCACTATCAAGTTTGCCATGTTTTTCATCATTGAAACGATGCTCATCCATGAGAAAGAAATGAACCTCTAACTCTAAAGCAGCACACCATTTACTAATGGCATCTGTTTTAAGTTTGAGTAGTTCGATGTCAGCGATCGCCATATCAGGTCGATGACAGATCCAAATATCAAAGTCACTTTGATCCGTATGCGCAATGGTGCCACTGCTACCGGTTAGGAAAATCGAATAAATGTTATAGCGCGAAAGCGCACGTTTACTGTGCTTAAATTTTTTATTAATTTTTTTAGCCACGTCCAAGCTGGTTTTAAGCGGCTTATAGTTACTAATGCCGACAGGCACATCGTTAGAGATGTAGCCAGGCAGACTTTGATCGTTAATATGGAATAACAGTGGTAGGAGTGTCAGAAAATCACGTTGTCGCCACTTTAGTGATTGGTTAATACGTGTAATACGATCGTGGCTTAGCGCAATAAAACGCCGCTTGATGCTATTGGTATCAATTTGATTCTGTTCACTCATTGAGAGATGTATCGACATATAAGGATAAAGCTGAAGCAGGAAAGCTTTACTTAGCGTCAAAAAACGGACTTAGAGGATTATTGTGTGATTATAAGTCTATGTTTTTATTGATAATGATAAAACGATAACAACTGTTACTAAAGAAAAACCAGATATGGACGATACAAGATTGCAGAGAATGTTTTAGTTAATAAAAAATTGAGGCAAGATAATGGCAGATCCGGTTGACACTATTTGGATGACAGAGTTGTTTAAAGCCAGCCCTGTAGGGATGGTCTTATTTGATAAAAAAGGCAGCATTGCGTGGGCAAACGACAAAATGCAGGCATTGACGAATTTATCGTTCAATCAGCTTATTGGGCTTGACCTCGAAAAAGCGCAAAATTTTCAATTGACAAAGTTGTTTAATCGACCTGAAAAAATGGAAATTAAGTATCGAACCAATCAGGTTCCGCGTTACCTTGGTTGTGAATATAAAACGCTTAAGTCACCCTCTGGTTCAATCGTAGAAGCCGGTTTCTACACGGACATCACAGAATTGTGCGCACTTCAGGAAAGAGTTGAACGCTTGAGATTAACGGATGAAATAACGGGTGCATTAAACAAACGTGGTTTGGCGCGTGATTTAGAGCCACTTATTTCACGAAGCCGTCGCTATGAGAATCCGTTAGCGTTGATTCAATTTGAGTTTGATTGTTCGGTCGCTGAAAACGTGGAAAAAACAATGCTACAACTTTGCCGAGGAATTCGTTCAGAACTGCGCTGGGCAGATTTAATTTGTCGATATTCTGAAAATAGTTTTTTATTGGTCTTACCTGAAACAGGTTTAGAGGCCGCTCAAAAATTGGCAGGCAAATTAGTCGATCATTTAGAAGCATTTTTTGGTACAGAGATGCCAGTCTGTTACGGCACCGCGGCAGAGTGGGAACGCGGTAATGACATTAAAATGTTACTAGAGAGAATCGAAAACGGTATGGTCGTGGCGCGTGAAAAAAACAATGAATGTGTTGTTGCAGCGTAGTTAGTCGTTATCGTAGTCACCGGCTCGGCGTGCATCACCCTTTACTTTATCAATCGGGTAACGTTGCTTATTAATTTCAATTTTTTGCCAAGCAGAATCAATTAAATCGATATCGAGTCGTTCAGCGGCGCGTATTAAGTAAATAAGAATATCAGCCATTTCGAGTGCAACGGCCTGTTTTTTATCAGCGTTTAAGTGCTTACTTTGTTCTTCAGTCAACCACTGAAAATGTTCAACCAGTTCGGCGGCCTCACCAATTAACGCCATCGACAAATTTTTAGGTGAATGGAATTGTTCCCAGTCACGCTGACGGGCAAAATCAGCGAGGGTATCACTTAACGCCGTTAAACTACCCTCGCCTTTGCTCATTTTGTCATCCTTTGCTTTGCCCGTGCAACAGCCTCGCGAACTTGATTCGGCGCAGTGCCACCAAAGTGGTCACGTGATGCAACGGAACCTTCCAGTGTTAAGACCGTATAAACATCATCGCTGATAACGTCACTGAACTGTTGTAACTCTTCAAGCGTGCAGTCAGGTAAATCTTTATTGTTATCAATACAGAAACGTACCGACAAACCAACGACTTCATGTGCATCACGGAACGCGACACCTTTTCGAACAAGGTAATCGGCTAAATCAGTCGCCGTCGAAAAGCCTCTTGCGGCAGCTTCAAGCATTTCTTCTTTTTTAACTTGTAGACCATCAAGCATTTCAGTGTAAAGGCGTACAGACGCAAGCAATGTGTCCACTGTATCAAACAGTGGTTCTTTGTCTTCTTGATTATCTTTGTTGTAGGCCAACGGCTGAGATTTCATAATGGTTAATAATGAAATCAAGTTACCGTAGACACGGCCCGTTTTGCCGCGTACTAATTCAGGCACGTCAGGGTTTTTCTTTTGCGGCATAATTGAAGAACCGGTGCAAAAGCTGTCACCCAGATCGATAAAATTAAATTGCGCAGATGACCAGAGCACTAACTCTTCCGAGAAGCGAGATAGGTGCATCATTAATAAGGTGCCATGCGCACAGTATTCAATCGCAAAATCCCGATCACTTACGGCATCTAAAGAGTTTTCAGCAACCGCATCAAAATCGAGCAATTTGGCTGTATAGGCTCTATCAATTGGATAACTGGTACCGGCGAGTGCCGCTGCACCCAATGGCAGTACATTTATCCGTTTGCGCGCATCAACGAAACGCTGCCGATCGCGCTCAATCATTTCAAACCACGCCATCATGTGGTGACCAAAGGTCACGGGTTGCGCGGTTTGAAGATGGGTGAAGCCGGGCATGATCGTATCGGCTTCTCTTTCAGCGAGTTTGACCAGTACTTGTTGCAGGGAAAGCAAACCGTCACAGAGTAGATCGACCTCTTCCCGAAGAAATAGCCGTATATCTGTCGCGACTTGGTCATTTCTAGAACGGCCAGTGTGGAGCTTTTTGCCGACAGCACCGATTCTATCGGTTAGCCGCGCTTCGATGTTCATATGAACGTCTTCCAGCGAAACAGACCAAGCAAAATCACCCCGCTCAATATCAAGCTGAATATCTTCTAGGCCACTAATGATTTCCTTGGCTTCGGCATCGGTAAGCACACCGACGTGAGCAAGCATTTGCGCGTGCGCCTTCGAGCCAGCAATGTCATGCTGGTAGAGCCGTTGGTCGAAATCGATTGAAGCCGTATATTGCTCAACAAACTCGTTTGTTGCAGCAGTAAACCGCCCGCCCCATGGTTTTTTGTCTTGGTCGCTCATAGTCACTGTCATATCAATGATTTACATTCCGCGCAGTATAGACGATTTCTGTCGACGGGTGGACTGTTGATGGATGAAAAGACTGCTAAACTTGGGTCAGATTTGTGATAAAAATAATCATCATTGCCACATCAGGAACACGATGAAGCGGATAGACATAAAAAAATCAGCCCAATTTACACCGCCAGCACCCTTAGACGGGCTGTTTTTGCCGGATTTGTGCAATATTCGTATTTTGTTGTTGGTGATAGTGATTGCTGAAATGCTCTCATTTATCTTAACCCTTGCTGGCAGTCCAGCTGGGCAAGGCTGGCAAGATCTCGGCTTGATATCATTGTTTGTGCAATGGGTGGCGCTCATAAGTGTGTTGTTGCTATGTCTTAGTCGACCTTGGTTAGCTAAATTTAAAAATCAGCAGGCAGGCTTTATTAGCTTTTTTATCATTAACCTCGTTACTTTATTCGTAACAGAGCTTAGTTTTAATTACGTAGTGATCGCTGAAGTCGAACGAAGCACGGCAGGACACATTGACCTGTTATTACGCAATTTAGGTATCAGCGTCATCGTTTCGCTGCTGACATTACGTTACTTTTATTTGCAGTATCAATCGAGCAAATCAGTGCTGGCTGAAAACACTTCGCGAATCGAAGCACTGCAAGCGCGTATCCGCCCCCACTTTCTATTTAATAGCATGAACATCATCGCGAGCCTGACGCGCTCAAACCCTAAGCTGGCAGAGCAGGCGGTAGAAAATTTAGCCCAAGTCTTTCGTGCCAGTTTGTCGGATATAAAAAAACAAATATCACTACAAGAAGAAATATCAATTTGTAAAAGCTATTTAAAAATAGAAGCATTGCGACTTGGCGAAAGACTAAAAGTAGATTGGCAAATTGATAGCGACGTTGAGAAGGATATGATTCCGCCGTTATTGTTACAACCGTTGATTGAGAATGCAGTGACACATGGCATAGAACCACTCAAGCAAGGTGGTGCGGTGTTTATTCGTGCGCGGCATAATGATGAAAACAGTATGCTTGAAATACAAGTAGTCAACCCTTGTGATGATACTAATGATCAATGCAAGCCTTCAAATAAAGGTAATCAAATTGCATTAAAGAATATCAATCAGCGCTTAGAGGCTTTATATGAAGGGGAGTCTCACCTTTATATTAATAAAGAAGATAAGCAGTACACAGCAACAATCAGTATTCCAATCCATATGTTAAGCGAGGAAGCCTGATGAAAGTCCTCGTGGTTGATGATGAAGCATTAGCGCGCGAGCGGTTAATTTCAATTCTTAAAGAGCTTGATAGCAATTATGAAATAGTCGGCGAAGCTGAAAATGGCGAACAGGCAATTGAACAAGTCACAGCATTGCAGCCGGATATTTTATTACTCGACATAAAGATGCCAGGCATGAACGGACTGGAAGTAGCACATCATTTAGCAAAGCATGAAAAACCGCCAGCGATTATATTTACCACCGCGTATGACGAACATGCACTGGCTGCGTTTGATGCACAGGCCATTGCCTATTTATTGAAACCGATTCAATCTGAGCAATTAGAACGAAGTATGCAAATGGCTTCGACCTTGCAACAAGGACAGTTACAAGCAATGCCGAATGAAGTGAAAGATAAACGGCTTCATATCAGTGTAAAATCTCGAGGTGATTTAAAACTTATTTCAGTAGCAGAAGTCCGTTTCTTTAGAGCAGATCAAAAATATATTGAGATGTGCCATTCCAGTGGTGTTGAGTTAATCGATGATTCACTAAAGTCATTGGAAGAAGAATTTTCAGAAAAATTTGTGCGGGTACATCGAAATGCGATTGTTGCAATAGATTTAGTAACGGGCATTGAGCGTGATAGCTTAGGGCGCAGCTATGTTTTATTAAATGATTGCGATGAGCGGATTGATGTCAGTCGTCGCCATGTGGCTGAACTACGACGACTGCTGAAATTACGCGGTTAGCTATTCTGATTTATGAGTAAGCCGATGGCCGTTACGGAGCTGTGTTAAAGAACTGTTAATCGCATCATCCAAATAACCGCCATAAAAATCGACAGTGGTAACACCAACCATTTGCTGCACCAGTTCTTTGCCATTTGAGTCAATAAAGATGAGTGTTGGCGTAAGATAAACCTTGTATCGCTGGGCGATGTCGACAGCCGGAATCTGTTTGCCATCAATATCAATGACATCATCACCTGAATCCAATTCTAGTATGCGAACAATGACTTTATCAGTGTAATCGCCGCTGATTTTCATTGGTTTAAGGAATTCTTCTTTTACAATGGTGCAAAATCCACAGTAACTAGCTGAAAACATGAGTAAAATAGGAAGTTTTTTGGCTTTTGCTTCGGCCGCATCAGCTTTGAAATTGGTGAGTTCAGTAAGCTGAACGTCAGCCGCCTGAACGGAGCCGATTAGAAATAGGCTTAATAGTCCAATGATAAAGCTTTTTTTAGAGTTAATATTCATAAAATACGCCTAAATCAGATACTTATTATAGCTTGAGACAGTGCGAATGGCGTAAAATATCCCCAACTCAACAAGAATTAACATTTCACGGCAGCAAAAGCCATTGGATTTAGAAAATATGTCTCAAAATCACTTACGTATTGCTACACGCAAAAGCCCCTTGGCGATGTGGCAAGCAGAACACGTTGCAGCAAGACTCCTTGAAGCCCACCCTGGTTTGGAAGTTGAGTTAGTGACCTTCACCACACAAGGCGATAAAATTCTCGACACCCCATTAGCCAAAATTGGCGGTAAAGGTCTGTTCGTTAAGGAGCTCGAGCGGGCAATGCTCGATGGTGATGCAGACATCGCCGTCCATTCAATGAAAGATGTGCCAGTCGATTTGCCTAAAGGGCTTTATTTACCCGTTATTCTACAACGTGAAGATCCGCGCGATGCCTTTGTTTCAAATGAATATAACGACTTTAGTGAGTTGCCGCAGGGTGCTCGCTTGGGTACTTCTAGCTTACGTCGCCAGTGCCAGTTAAAAGAAGCACGGCCCGATCTGCAAATATTAGATTTACGCGGTAATGTGAACACTCGGCTCGCTAAGTTAGATGCGGGCGATTACGACGCTATTATCTTAGCGTGTGCGGGCCTTAAACGACTTGGCTTTGATGATCGCATTCGTACTGCAATGAGCCCAGACACAAGTTTACCTGCGATTGGTCAAGGTGCGATTGGCATTGAATGCAGAAACGATGACGCCAATACCAATAACTTGATTGCTGTGCTGGATGATGCTGAAACACATATTTGCGTGGACGCAGAGCGGGCAATGAATGCACGCTTAAATGGTGGCTGTCAGGTACCCATTGCCGGGTTTGCTGAATTAAAAGACGAACAGCTACAGCTTCGAGGTTTAGTAGGTCGCGTTGATGGTAGCGAAATTCTTCGCAGCGCTATTTTTGGGCAACCCTCTGAGGCCGGTGCCATGGGCACCGCACTCGCAGAAGAATTACTGGCCCGTGGCGCGGACACGATTTTAGAGGCACTGTACGCCGAAGACAAATGAGCCAAGGCTTAGACAACATAAGCGTATTAGTGACGCGCCCGCGTGAACAATCTGATGAATTGATTGCGTTGATTGAAGCGGCAGGTGGGCGAGCAATTAGTCTTCCTTTGCTGGCCATTGAAGCAAGTGTCGATGCGGAGTCAAAGCAACGCTGCCAGTTTATTTCTGGTTATGACTGGGTCATTTTTATTAGTCAGAACGCTGTAAGGCATGCATTATCATTATTACCAACGAACAATTGGACAGATAGCACTTCCATTGCCGCGGTAGGAAGAAGTACCACCAATGCATTACGCCAGGCGGGATTTTCTGTTGGCGCACACCCTGCGGGTAATATGGACAGTGAAGGCTTGTTGCGGGTATTGGGTGATGAGTCATTAAGTGGTAAAAAGGTACTTATCATCCGCGGAATAGGTGGTAGAGAGAAATTAGCAGAAGGTTTGCGTGAAAGAAAGGCGCTAGTCGATTATGCTGAAGTCTATCGGCGGGTCTGTCCAGAAGTCACTGCAGAGCAGTTAGACAAAGTCATTAATAATGGTATTGATGTAATAAGCATCACAAGTGGCGAGGCATTACAAAACCTTGCGTCCATTATTGAGTCAGTAGCGATTACTGATGCACAGAAACATCAATTAAGATCTCGACCAATGATAGTAGTGAGCGAGCGAATAAAGCAAATTGCTGAGCAGTTAGAATTTAAAGCAACAATTGTTGTTGCAAAGCAACCTGACAATACAGGCTTGTTAGACGCCATTCGACAATGGCATGCTGGAGAAAACGAATGAGCGACGAAAATAACAACGAACAAGAAGCTGAAATCGAAGACCAACAAATTGAGGCTGAGGACAAACTCGTTGAGCCTAAAGAAAAGAAAAGTTTTCCAATTCTAGCGATAGTCGTTGTTATAAGTTTAATCCTATCCATCATCGCGGCGGCAGGTGTAGGTGTAAGTTGGTTTAAGAGTGAACAACAATTAGTTAACCAATCACAATCAATTAATGCCACCGACAACAAAATTGAAGCACTGCAGCAAACGCAACAGCTTAATAAAAATATTACTGCAGCCACACAAGCATCATTAAACAAACAACAGCAAGTCATTAGCAAGCAGCTAGAGCAAATCACTGAACAGCTAGGCCGCAATCGTTACGATTGGTCGGTATCAGAAATACGCTATACCTTAAGACAAGCGAATATGCGTTTGCAGTTGTTTAAAGATAAAACCACCGCATTGGTTGCGCTGCAGCTGGCAGATTCTCAATTAGCTAAATTAGCTGACCCGGCTTTATTCAAACTTCGCGGTGTTGTTAATAAAGAAATTGCTGCCTTAAATGCAGTAGAAGAAATTGACCTTGAAGGCGTAAGCTTAAGGTTGACAGCATTAACCGAACAAATAAATAACATTGAAGTCAGTATTACAAAGAGAAGTGAAAAAAGTAATCCTGAAAATATTCCTGCGGTTGAAGATGCTGGAGATTGGACTCAATGGAAAAAACATGCCGATGCTATTTGGGCAGAATTAAAAACCTTGGTCACTATTCGGCGCACCGATAAAAAGATTTTACCTTTGCTGGGTGAGCAGGAATCACAACAGCTAAGGGAAGCCTTAAGTTTAAAAATAGAAATAGCGCGACTTGCACTCTTACAACAAAACACAGCGTTGTTTCGCTCCAGTTTACAAGCAGCGTCTGATTGGTTAGAAAAATATTTTAATGCGGAGCAGCCGGCAGTCGTTGCAATCACCACTGAATTGAAATCTTTAATGAGCTTACAATTAGAACCCAGTTATCCAGACATTAGCCGCTCTCTAGCAATGCTTGAACAATCACAACAAGCCAGTGCCGCTAAAGAAAAACCAGCACCTGTTGTAGAGGCAGTAGAGAAAAAGTTTAAGGAAAAAATAGAGGTAAAAGCAGAGACGAAAGTAGAGCCTAAAACAGAGCCGGAGCCTAAAGAAGCACCAGCTAGCAAAGCGAAGCCAGCACAATGAGTTGGTTGGTTAAAGTTCTTTTAATCATTATTGCCGCGGTGGTGTTGAGCTTATTGGCAATTGAAGATACCGGTTATGTATTGGTTTCTCGTAGCCCATGGGTCGTGGAATTAAGTTTTACCTTCTTCGTGGTGATAATTGTCGTTAGTTTTATATTGCTGTATGCCAGCATAAGGTTTATTTCAAATACTTGGCATGTGGGCGACCGTATACGTGTCTGGCAATTACACCGACGTGCAAGGTTATCGCGCCAAAGTCTTAATCAAGGCTTACTCGAATTAGCGCAACGTGATTGGAAAAAAGCAGAAAAATTATTATTGAAATACGTTGATGACAGCGAGTCGCCATTATTAAATTACTTGGCCGCCGCAAGTGCAGCTCAAGAACAAGGTGAAGATAAGCGCCGTGATGACTACCTTGCCTTAGCGCATGACAGCATGCCCGGTGCGGACGTGGCAGTTGGCTTAACGCAAGCCGACTTGCAATTACGACATGGTCAATTGGAACAGGCATTAGCAACCTTAATGCATTGCCGAACCATTGCGCCGAAACACCCGTATGTTTTGAAACTTCTTTTGAAATTGTATGGCGAGTTACAGGACTGGGATAATTTGTATGAACTGCTGCCAGTCGTGCGGAAGAATAAATTATTGTCGGAAGAAGAACAAATTCAACTTGAGTCAACGGTGTATGCGGAGTTGATTCAACGCACAACCTCAATTGAGGACATTAAAAAATGTTGGATGCAGGCGCCTAAGACAGTACGTGCAAACAGCGTTTTATTAGAACAGTATTTAACAAAATTATTATCACATGGTGATGATGATGAAGTCGTTGAAATATTACACAAACACCTTGCTAAGAATTGGGACAGCCGTTTAGTGCAATTGTATGCGAAAGCTGAAGCAAGCAATAAAGCGAAACAGTTATCGTGGGCAGAACAATGGCAGACACAACACAGTGAAGATCACATTCTTCTGGCGGCACTCGCTCGCCTCGCCGTACGCAATGAATTATGGGGTAAAGCGCGTGGGTGGTTTGAAGCCAGCTTAGGCATCATGCCCTCTGCCACAACTTATCGTGCGTTGGGTGAGTTATTAGAAAAGCTTGATGAGCCACAACAGGCAGCGGTGTGTTACCGAAAAGGCTTGATGCTACTAGAAAGTTAAATACTTATTTTTTGTCGCGTGCGTATTCAAACGAGTCAGAGAAATAGTGCTCAGGCGTTAGACCGCGGGTACGGAAGCTATCAAAGCCGGCATTGACCATTTGTGGTGGACCGCCAGCATAAACATCAAACATCGACAAATCATCAAAATCATTCATGATTGCGTCATGCACAAAACCGGTTCTACCTTGCCAATTATCATCATCAGCTGGATCTGACAGCACCGGTATAAATTGAATGTGCGGGTATTGATCGGCCCACTGTTGCGCTAATGGTTGATCGTAAAGATCGCGCAAAGCCCGCGCACCCCAATACAAATGAATGGGGCGTTTAGAACCGATGTGCAGACTGTGCTCAATTAAACCTTTAATCGGCGCAAAACCGGTGCCGCCTGCCATGAAGATTAACGGTCGGTCAGTGTTTTCGCGCAAATAAAATGTGCCAAGTGGCCCTTCGATCCGCAACATGGCTTTTTCTGGCATGTTACTAAAGGCATATTCTGCAAACTCGCCGCCTTCAACATAGCGCACATGTAGCTCGATGTGATCACCATCATGCGGCGCATTAGCAATGGAGTAGCTGCGACGGTGGCCATCTTTTAAAATAAAATCGATGTATTGGCCAGCAAGGAAATTAAATTTAATTTTGCCGGGTAATGATAGGATAATACGCAGCACATCGTGACCAAGTTGTTTGCTGGAAGAGACGCGGCAAGGCATTTTGCGAATAGGAATACCGGCAATCGCATCGGCGATATTGGCTTCTAGGCGTAGGTTACTGGTCGGTTGCGCCTGACAAAGTAAGGCTAAGCCTTCCTGAACATCGGCATCAGACAGTGCTTCAGGGCGGTCGTCGGGGTAATTAACCGTGCCACTCAGTAAGCGAGCCTTACAAGCGCCACAAAGACCATCACGGCAGCTATAGGCAAGCGGAACATCTTGGCGCATGGCGGCATCCAGTACGGATTCGTCGTCATTAACGTCAAAAGTGGTTCCATCGGGTTCGACAATAACTGAAAATTTCATAACAATGACACTGCGTCCCGATTAAGCCTGACTGAAAGGCTCGGAATTATCCCTGATTTTGAGAGTGAAGTGAAACAAATGCATGCAATAACAATCATTGGCTGTGGTGATATCGGCCTAAGGGTAGCAAAACGTTGCCAACAACAAAATTTGCCCGTGCAAGGCATGGTGATGACAGCTGAATCAGTCCGCAAGCTGCAGGAACAGGCAATTACACCAATTCAAGCTAATTTAGACGACACGGCCAGCCTTACCGGTCTTTCATACAGTGGTAGCACCGTGTTTTACTTTGCCGCGCCACCACCCCAAGGTAGCCTGGATAGCCGCATGACTAATTGGCTGGCGAGTATTGGTGAGAAGGACAAGCCTGACAAGGTGGTACTTCTCAGCACGACGGCCGTCTATGGCGATACGGGTGGTGGTTGGATAACCGAGCAATCAGACACAACGCCCACCACCGATCGTGGTCAGCGACGTCTGCACGCAGAAAGCCAATTACTGGCATGGGCACGGTCACATTCTGTCGAAGTGGTTATTTTACGAGTACCAGGTATTTATGGGCCTGGGCGGTTACCACGTAAACGGATAGAAAAAGGCTTACCCGTATTAAATGAATCAGAATGTGGTTACACCAATCGAATTCATTCTGAGGATTTAGCCATGATCTGTATGACGGTGGCAGAAAAAGCACCCAATGGCGATATTTATAATGTGTCGGATGGTCACCCAGGCACCATGACAGATTGGTTTAATCAGGTGGCAGATTTTTTACAGCTTCAAAGACCGCCACAGATATCGATGCAACAGGCTGAACAGCAAATGTCTGCGGGAATGTTATCTTACTTGAAAGAATCACGGCGCATTGACAGTACAAAATTGCAAAATACGCTAGGCGTTAGCTTAATGTACGAAACCATCGCTAAAGGCATCCCTGCAAGCGTGGAAGCATAAACGTTTAATCAGAAATTTTTTCCATGCAACGATTCCATTCATCAAGTTTTACTTCTGAACGATTTCGGGAGCTTGCATAAACACGTTCAACGATTTCAAGCGGTGTTTTGCTTTTGAAAATAGAGAAATGTTGAAGGCTGTATTCTTTCGTACGGCCACTCTGTTTATGTAGATAAGCAGCATTGGCAATTAAGGCATTTTGCGAACAGAAGCTGGCAAAGTTAACACGTTGCTTAGTAACACCCGCCAGGTTCAAGGCACATTCATCGAAGAAGCTTACCGTGTAGTCCCACGCGTTGGTAAAGTTTGCAGCATAAACTTTATTAACGGTGGCCGACTGTAATTGCTCACTGGGCTTATTGGCATAGTAGTCAAGTAATTGCTGTTTGGGTGTGCCCTTTAATTTTGCTGAGGCAGCATACATAGCCGTGTCAGAAATGCCTATACAATAAGTCATTTTTGAATATTCAGTATTAGTATAGTATTTCTTTTCTGGCGCATTGTTGGTGGTGACGCAAGCCGTTAGTAACAACACAGCGCTAAGCAATAGCGTGGTAAACACATATTTCATAATATTCTCAATAGTCAGTAATGATTCATTGAGATTGATTATAATAAAAAATCAGCAGCCTGTCGTGATGGTTTTTATGTAACCAAGAATTTACGCTTTTGGCGTTTAACCAACGTTTGTAATTTACGTAGATCGTAATCAGTTAAGTCCATCGCCGATTGCACCCATAGTTCAATGTTTAACACTAACTGATCATAGATATCATGAAACTGCTGGATCTTTAATTGCCGTAAAGCTTGATTAGCCGTGTCGTTGAGTAGTCTTGTTTTAATAAACCGGTTGGTCTCAAGTTCTGCTTCACTATTGTTCGCGAGACTATAAATAGCACCCCGTTCAGATAAATCTTCGGCAGAATAACGTTTACCGGTGCAAACAGCACGATCGGCTTCAGTGCTGCCTACGTATCTGGAAAAGAGTGTGAAGCCACCCATGCCGGGGAATAAACCAAACAAGGTTTCAGGAAAAGAAAAGTGCGCTTTTTTTTCTGCGATAATGTACTGGCAAGCCAAGGCTGTTTCAAAACCGCCACCAAGCGCATCGCCAGCAACACATGCAATGGTCGTCACATTACGTTTACCACCATAAATTGCCCAATAAATAAGGTCGATACACTTTGTTGCATACTCCATGAGTTTGATTCGGTCGCGGTTCTCAACAAGTTCTGAAAAATACAGCAAGTCACCGCCAGTGCTGTAGATATCATGGTGTTCTGATTTAACCACAAGGTATTTAATATTCTGCAGTTGATCTTTATCGGACGAACCGTAACGATCAATCGTGTACAAGAGATCCAGTAATTCTTGAAGCATGGTTAGGGTAAAGCACTGACGATAATTTGGTTTCAAGCTAACCCAAAGCGTTAAATCTTCGGGTATGTAGCGAACAACTATTTCCTTATATTCCATCATGACGTTCTCCTTGATAAGAATTAACTTTAAGAGACAGTCATTAGTCTTTCATAAAAAACAAAAAATTAAAATAAACCACACAACGACAGAGGTATAAGGTGAATGTTTATGGTCAGGGTTAATAACCAAAACTTTATTAGTAATTTTGACTCTGACCCTAAATATTATTTTTTGAGGGCGATTTCTTCCATTTTTTTAGCCAATAAGAAATCACGTTCAGTAATGCCACCGGCTTCATGTGTCGTTAAATCAATAACGACATTTTTATAGACGTTAAACCATTCTGGATGGTGGTTTGAGGATTCGGCAATAAGCGCGGCTTCAGTCATAAAGCCAAAGGCTTGCACGAAATTTTTGAAAGTATATTCGCGATGCAGTTTGTTGTTTTCAACAGACCATGACGAGTATTGCGTAACAAATGCCTGAATTTCGGTCTCCGTTGCTTTTACTATTGCCATGGGATGTTTCCTTTTAATGTATTGCCTAAAGGATTTAGTTTTTTACCGATTCAGCTGAAGAGATTATAAGGTCCATCATTAAATCAGATGCGCCTAGATGCGGTGCGAGACTAATCTTAATATCAGGATATTGTCCAATACAGTCTTCAACGATTCCAGGAACATCCTCAATTACGTGTCTGCCTGAATTAAGAAAATAGGGCAAAACAACAATCGAAGTTGCGCCTTCAGTCGCGCATTGCTTTATGCCATCTGGGATGAGAACGTCAGCAAGCTCTAAAAAGGCCGCATTGACAATGCTATATTGCTGGGAACATTGGCGCTTAAGTTTTTCAGCGAGCAAAACAACCTCATCATTGGATTGTTTTCTTCGGCTACCGTGCGCGACTAATAATAATGCTTTCATAATGACTCGTTTGGTTTCTATTTTTTCTAAAATAACATAGAAGGTATGTGACAACTACTGGTGATCTACAAATATTAATTGGCGGGTATCAAAACCCAGATCAGTTGCTTTCTGAATAAGACGAGATTTTGTAGCATCGTCTAGGGTGGGGCTTCTAGAAAGCAACCATAGGTAAGATTTGTTCGGCCCAGAGACAAGCGAATACTGGTAGCCGGCATGATCAAGTTCAAACACCACATAAGCGCCATAAAACGGACCAAAGAAAGAAACCTTTAAGTAACCAGTATCAGGGCCTTCAACAAAGTAAGCCTTTCCTTCGGCTTCTTTCCAGCTGTTTTTTTGTACAGAATAACCACGATTAAGAACTTTAACACCGCCGTCACTGCGCAGGCTGTAGTTTGCACTCACGCGCGATAAACCTCGCTCGAAAGAATGATCCAGCCTTGCTATCTCATACCACTTACCTAAATACCGCTCTAATTTAAAATTATTAACGGGTGTAATATCGTTAGGCACACCAACACAGCCTGCTAATAATAGAAAAGATAATATAAATACGCTTCTCATATTGAGTCACCGCTTATGGTTAATTTAGTCATTATCTTTTGTGCTACCGCCAAGCCAGCGTAAATCAAACAGGTCATCACGACGATCCCTGGAATTAGTGACCGAGCCTTCATGACGAAGTTGAATCAGTTTATCAATGTCGAGATCGGCAATCAGTGCCATTTCTGTGTTTGGCGTACTTTCGGCCATGATTGCATCGTGCGGAAAAGCAAAATCGGAGGGTGAATATACCGCTGACTGAGCATATTGAATGTCGACATTTTTTACCTGTGGCAGGTTGCCGATGCTGCCGCCGATAGCAACATAACATTCATTTTCTATTGCACGTGCCTGAGCGCAACGTTGTACTCTTAAAAAGCCATTTTTAGTATCCGTCCAAAACGGTACAAATAAAATGTCCATGTCTTGTTTAGATAATAAACGTGATAGCTCGGGGAATTCTACGTCATAGCAAATAAGTATGCCTATGCGGCCTACATCGGTCTCAAATACCTCAAGACTATCACCGCCTTCAATGACCCAGTCTCGACGTTCATGAGGTGTAATGTGTATTTTAGGTTGAATGCCGACGGTGCCGTCGCGTCTGCATAGGTAGGCATTATTATACAAATTGCCATCTTTCATTGCAGGCATGCTGCCGGCGATAATATTTATATTATAGGTTACTGCAAATTGTGAAATCGCATCGACGATTCTATCGGCATAGGTTGCGAGAAATCGAACGGCTTCATACTGGTTTTTATGCTCGCTCAGTCCCATTAATGGCACATTAAAAAATTCAGGGAAAAGCACGAAGTCAGCCTGATAGGCAGACATGGAATCAACAAAGTATTCGACCTGATTTAACCAGTCTTCATAGGAATTAGTAAACCGCATTTGCCACTGCACAATGCCTGTCCGTATAACTGTTTTGCGGATTTCATCAACAGCGATACCTTCTTCTTCATAAAGTATATTGTTCCACTCGAGTAAGGTGGCATAGCCCAGCGATTTTTTGTCATCGGGGTTATAGCCTTTCATCAGGCGCTTAACTTCAAAGTCATTGGCCAGTTGAAAACTTAAGATTGGATCATGTACTTCACGTCGACGCACAGCCTGAAGGTAATCGGAGGGAGACATGTCAGAATGTTGGTGGTAATTGATAATCCGTCCACCAGCAAGAATGGCACGTAAGTTCAGATTACGGCATAGCTCTTTGCGTGCATCATAGAGTCTGCGGCCGAGCCGTAGATCGCGATATTGTTTACTCACGAACAGATCCATTCCGTAAAGAGCATCGCCGTTTGCATCATGTCGAATACGGTCGCGGCGGCCTATCAGGTCATCGTATGTGTGTGTGCGGCTGAAACGGTCATAACTGCATTTCACGGTGAGCGCCACGGCGATAATGTTGCCACTGTCCTCGATGGCAATTTGGCCTTCAGGAAAGTCTTTTATCAAGGTGCATAAAGAATCATGTGACCAAGCACCCCCGATGTCGGAATAAATATCTTCCATCAAGGTTGAAAGCTGCGGGTAGTCGTCTATTTCAAGATTGCGCAGTTTTAGATGCAGGTCTGAAGGTGTTTGGTCACTCATAGTGCGTGCTTTGTGTCGTAATTATTAGCTGAAGAATAACTTATTTTTTACTGGTAATTTCTTTTATTTTTTCTAGATCGGCATATTTAATGTAAACTGTTATGGCTTTATTGACATTTTATGGTTAGCTGGGATTAGTTGTCTTAAAACTATATAAAAGTTTAACCGCGAGACTTGAGCTGTTAGCAATTTCACCAGGTGTCATTTTTTTGTTAAGAAAATCAGTATAGCCTTCTATCTTTCCCTTGTTTGTGTCAGATAGATGCTTAAATCCCATTGACCATCCGGAAAATGCTCTTTCACTGATTTCACTTTTAATCATCAATATATTACCTGTGTTTCTATAGTCTTTGACAATGTCACTGTAAATCTCGTCGACGTCCTTTTCATCGCCTTCCAAGGCTTGGATATAGTTGCCATCCACATAAAGCAACATGCCTGTTACATCCTGTTTTTCGTTACGACTTCTACACTGCCCCAAGAGGAAGATTAAATCATCCTCATTCATCTCTTTTGTTGCACTACTTACATAAACTAATTGAATCATCTATATGCCTTGGGTATTAATACACGTTATTAAAGAGTTTGTTATGAGAAGATTTTGGTAATCCTATTTAGCTGGTGAGTAGCTTATCAAGCTGACCACTGCTATCCAATATTTTTAAATCGCTCAGTCCACCGATATGGTGATTATTGATGAATATTTGGGGCACAGACTTCTGACTACAGCGTTCGATCATCGTCTCCTTTTCAAGCGGCATCAGATCGAGCAGGTATTCTTCATAATCAATCCCTTTCTCCTCAAGAAAATCTCTGGCATCCATGCAATGTCTGCAGGAACTCGTTGCGTACATTTCAAGCTTGGCGGTCATAGTGGTTTATTTCCTTTTATACGTAACGATGAGGCAATTTGTATGTGTGTTATTCATCAATCACCATTTGAAATCCACCATAGATCATTCTTCTTCCATCAAATGGCATAGGATTGGTTTCTTCACTCATTCTTGGATCATTCATAACCTTACCCCATCCAGCGTCCCGTACTTCCTTTGAAGGCCAAATAATCCAAGAAAATACGATTGATTCATTCTTTTCGCATTTAACCGCCATTGGGAAAGATGTAACTTTTCCTTCTGGAACATCATCTGCCCAATTTTCGACTAGCTTGAGTGCGCCATATTCTTTGAACATTGCTACCGAACCTTTCGCATATTGAAGATATTTTTCTTTGTTATCATTGGGAACGGCAGCGATAAATCCATCAACATAATTCATATATTTCTTTCCATTAAGTTAGGTTTAGTTGTACACATAACGCCTGAGCTAACGGTCATGAACTAGCACCACTTGTACGCCTTGTTATGCGTGCGGTTGTCGCAACATAGCGTCTAGTTGATCAACTATTTCAGCCCCATCAGCATCATCATCTTTTGACTGCTGCAAAAAAGATGATTGTGATGAACTCCAGAAGTCTGCTTTATGCAACTCAACATTACCTGGTAACGGTGCATTCTGATGAATGAAATCCTGAATTGTCTGATCAGTGCTGTCCAGACCCAATTGCTCAAATAGACAAGCTAAAGAATGGTTATGTTTCTCCATTACTGCCTCTTCTCGTATTTAGATGCATAACGGTTGAGCTCAGCGGCGAACGCATGCTGGCAAGGCTTTTGCCCCGCAAAAGGCGTGACAGACAAGTTAGTCCTATGGAGCGATTTGTTAGAGTGACTATTTATAAGCAGTCACCATTAAAGCATGAAACGTACATGCTTGTTCCAAATACAACTAAAAGCAACATAGGCACACTAAGCGCTATAACAACTGCTGTCTCTTTCGTGGTATTGCCTTTGTATTGCGTCAGAATTAACACGCCTATTACTAATGCTGATAAGAACGCTCCGCCCTCTGGTTGCTTGTCCTCCATATATGGCAAATAAGTAAAAAATGCATCAACAATTACTGGAACAAAAAAAGCAGCTAATAAGACATGCTTTTTATACTCGACGTTTCTCGCATATATTGTCATGTTCACTCTAACTATAAGTAGTGGACCTAAAAAGCCGGTTACAACTGGCTTTATAGGTCAAATAAAAACCCGTTTTTAAAATTAATAATCATAAAATCATCAGCTTAAAAATAAAGATGGAATGTTATTGGTCCTAAAAGCGGCAGCAATCATGCGACACTTCGTTTGCTGTTTAACCAACGTGTTAGCGATTTCCATTGGTCAACATCTTGTTGCACAGCGGAAGGTGCCATTTCAAATATACTCACACCGCGTTCTGCTGCACGGATATAATTTTGGGTATCACGCAAAGTTGCGATGCGTGGGATCTTTAAGCGTTTAAGGAATTTTTCGAGTGAGTGGAAAATCAGGGTGTTTTCTTTGACACGATTTGCGACGACGGCCAGTTTTACTTCATCGCGGTTTACTTTACCGACCAGTAATAGTTCCTGAATGAAGTGGGCGGCGGCGCGCATGTCGATGGGTGATGGCAGTACTGGAATAACCAGTGATTCAGCGCGGCGTACTAAGGCGGTGAGTGTTTTACCGTGAATGGCCGCGGGCACATCGAGGATGAGGATATCGACATTCCGTGGTGTGCGGTATGTGCCGTCGCTGGCATCAATAGCAAGAATTTCGGGGCGGTTTTCAGGGCGGGCTTTTAACCAGTCTAGGCTAGAGCCTTGTGGGTCAAAGTCGGCAATGGCGACGGTATTACCTTTATCGGCATAAAAACCAGCAAGGTTGGTTGCGAGGGTTGTTTTTCCACAGCCACCTTTGGCATTAATGACCATGATTGTGCGCATGGCGAGCTCCTGACGATTATTTTTAATTTATACAAAAGGTCGGCAAAGAGTGTAACGCACTGTGGTGAGCAGTTAAACGCCGTTATATTGCGTATTTGGCTACTTATTGGGCTAAAGCGGCATTACCTGCTTCAGCTGTTTTAGGTGTTATGTCCGATTTTACATTGCGAGCGGCTAATTTGTTAATTAGAAACTCGAGTCCATTACGCCTAATTTCACTGGCAAAAGTGCTGCGATAGGTCGTTGCAAGACTAATGCCTTCAATGGAGAGATCATAAATTAGCCAATTTGAATCTTTAAGATAGAGGCTGTAGTTCACCGATACGGGCGGTCTGTCAGCAAGTTTGATTTCCATGCGAACAGTGACATCTTCTGGATCATTGTTTCGAAAGGGTAGGTAACTGACATTATTAGCATGTGAAATAATTTGGTCAGAGAATTCGACCATTGCTGTGACATAGGTTCGAACGAGGAAATTACGAAATTCATTACTAAAGCGATCGCGTTGCTCTTCGGTAGCACGACGCCAGTATTTACCGAGTACCAGTTGGCCGATACGACGAAAATCGACGTGTGGCAGAACAATATCGTTGACTAAGTTATAAGCGATATCAGGATTTTTTTTAATTTCACCATTATGCTTTTTAAGTTCTTCAAGCAGCTTCATGGTGTTGGTCACAATTAGAGTCTGTGCTGGCGATGTTTCAACGCTGTGCGCAGTAATTGGAGCGAAAAACGCAGTTAGCGTTAGTAATAGGCTGATATAAAATGATTTATTATTAATATTCATAGTTTCCATCGCTGTTGTTTAGCTTCCCTTCTCTTATTTGTCCATTATACCAATATTTAGTTCAGACCAAAGTGCATCAACACGTTTTTTGACAGATTCATCCATGCTAATGGCGATGCCCCACTCTCTGTTTGTTTCACCTGGCCATTTATTAGTAGCATCAAAGCCCATTTTTGAGCCTAGACCCGAAACCGGTGAGGCGAAATCCAGATAATCAATGGGGGTGTTTTCGACAATAGTGGTGTCACGAGAGGGATCCATGCGGGTTGTCATGGCCCAAATAACGTCATTCCAGTCGCGGACATTCACATCTTCGTCAGTGACAATAATAAACTTGGTGTACATAAATTGACGCAGGAAAGACCAAACGCCAAACATAACGCGCTTAGCGTGCCCAGCATATTGTTTTTTCATGCTGACACAAGCCATTCGGTATGAGCACCCTTCTGGTGGCAGATAGAAATCAACGATTTCTGGAAATTGTTTTTGCAATATCGGTACAAACACTTCGTTTAGTGCCACCCCTAAAACAGCCGGCTCATCAGGTGGCCGGCCTGTGTAGGTGCTGTGGTATATGGGATCTTGTCGGTGGGTGATCCGATCAATAGTGAACACTGGAAAACGTTCGACTTCATTGTAGTAGCCGGTATGATCACCAAAAGGCCCTTCATCAGCCATTTCATCAGGGTGGATGTGCCCTTCTAGTACAAATTCGGCACTGGCTGGTACTTGCAGGTCTGAACCCATGCATTTAACCAGTTCAGTTTTACTGCCGCGCAATAAACCCGCAAAGGCGTACTCAGAGAGACTGTCGGGCACAGGTGTCACGGCGGCAAGAATGGTGGCGGGATCAGCGCCTAACGCAACCGTGATGGGAAAAGGTTCACCGGGATGGGCTTTTAGCCATTCAGCAAAATCGAGCGCGCCACCACGATGTGCTAACCAGCGCATGATCACTTTATTCTTGGCGATAACTTGTTGACGGTAGATACCAATGTTTTGCCGATCTTTATGCGGGCCCTTGGTGATCACCAACCCCCAACTAATTAATGGCCCGGCATCACCAGGCCAACAGGTTTGTACTGGCAACTTGTTGAGATCAACGTCATCGCCTTCAATAACAACTTGTTGGCATTTGGCTTTGCTGACAACCTTAGGCGCCATATTGAGCACTTGCTTAAAAATGGGTAATTTATCCCAAGCATCTTTCATGCCCTTAGGAGGATCAGGTTCTTTAAGCATGGCGAGCAGCTTGCCAATCTCACGCAGTGCGGTAACAGATTCCTCACCCATGCCGAGTGCAACGCGTTCAGGGGTGCCGAATAAATTGCCGAGCACAGGGATGTCGCTGCCTTTTGGGTTTTCAAATAATAATGCGGGGCCACCAGCGCGTAGAGTACGATCACAAATCTCAGTCATTTCGAGGTGCGGATCAATTTCAACACTGATGCGTTTTAGCTCACCACGTTTTTCAAGTAGCGATATAAAATCGCGCAAGTCTTTATAGTTAAATGATGACATGATAATTAAATACGAAAGCCGCCGTGACGTTTAAGGTTACGCCAATCAAGCCACTTAATACCGCCAATGAAACCGCTGACGAGTAATATTAAAGAGCCAAGCAAGATCCATAATATTTTTAGTCCTGGTTCTTCTTCCGCAGTATCTGACGCGGAGGCCGACGGTAAATTAAGCGCAGTGCGAACTTGATTTAACGTTGTAGAGAGTTGTTGGTTTTGCGCGCGCAGTGTTGCTAATTCTTTTGTGTTTTTAGTGGCGGCAGCAGTTGTATCTTTAGTATCCTTTTCAGGCGCTGTCTTTTTCTGTTTGCGTAGTTCAATAATGGTTTCTTGTAGTTCTTTGTTTTGCTTAACAGCCGCCTCATGTTGTTGAGATTTATTTTGTAATTGTTTTTTAATGGCAGCGGTTTCTTTTTGAAGTTGTGAAGATTGTTTTTGTAACGTGTTTATTTCGTTATTGAGTTTTTTAGTTTGTTCGTCAGAGGTATTCTTTGTAGTGGCTTTAGCATCGACAAGTTGTTTTTGAGTCGCTTCTAACTCTGCCTGAGCAAGGCTTAATTTTTCATTGAGTTGTTTTTGTTGATCGGTAAGATCGAGCACAACAAGCTGTGCAGGCTTGTTGTCAATCAGATAAGAATTTTCAACCCAGCCAGTTGTGCCATCAGGACTGCGAATTTTTGCGAACTCACCGACACGCTCAAGTACTTCAATCGGTGTGCCAGTTGGCAAGGCTTTAATTAATGTGCTCTCGGTTGTAGCTTGTTCGTAAACGCCGACCAATACTTTATCGGTGACATAAAATGTTTTGGCTTGCACAACAGGCAAGTAAAAAAACAAACTAAGCATGATGACAACAAGATGGTTTTTTTTCATTATTATTTCCTGACTCGCTAACTATTTTACGCCGCTATACCACTGTGGCGGAGTAGTGCATCAATATTGGGCTCCCGACCTCTGAACTGAATAAACAAATCCATCGCATTATGTGAACCGCCCTGCTCTAAGACACTGGTGAGAAAACGTTGCCCTGTGTCTGAATCAAATATACCGGTTTCCTCGAAGGCCGAAAAGGCATCACTCGAAAGGACTTCCGCCCATTTATAGCTGTAGTAACCCGCAGCATAGCCACCTGAGAAGATATGCGTAAAGCTATTAGCAAAGCGATTGAAAGCAGGCGGAACAACGACAGACACATTTTTTCGCACATCAGCAATCAGTGCTTGTACGTCGGTTGGTTTGGCGGGATCAAATTCCATGTGCATTCTAAAATCAAATAGTGCAAATTCTATCTGACGAACCATTTGCATACCGGATTGGAAATTTTTGGCAGCATTTAATCGTTCAAACAGATCATCAGGTAAGTGCGCATCGGTTTTATAGTGGCGCGCAAACATTGCCAAGGCTTGTTTTTGCCAACACCAGTTTTCCATAAACTGACTGGGTAGCTCAACGGCATCCCATTCAACACCATTAATGCCTGAAACGCCCATGTAATCAATTTTGGTGAGCATGTGTTGCAGGCCATGACCGAACTCATGAAATAAAGTAATGACTTCATCATGTGTAAATAAAGCAGGGTCATCACCCACAGGTGGTGAAAAGTTACAAGTAAGGTAGGCAACCGGCAGTTGTACCTTATTATCATGACAAGTACGTACAATGCATTCGTCCATCCATGCGCCGCCGCGTTTTTTATTCCGCGCATACAGATCTAAATAAAATTGCCCGCGAGGATTACCATCGCTGTCTTGAATTTCAAAAAAGCGTACGTCTTTATGCCAAGTGTCGACATCATCCCGTTCAATGACGTGCATGCCGTAAAGTTTTTGAATGACAGCAAACATGCCATCTAACACGCGGTTGTCTGGGAAATAAGGTTTTAATTCTTCTTGAGAAATTGAGAAGCAGTGTTCGCGTAATTTTTCACTGTAGTAAGCGTTGTCCCACGCCTCGAGTTGTTCGATGCCATCTTTGTCGCGGGCAAAATCTTGTAGCGCTTTATATTCTTCGCGTGCCATGGGCAGCGAACGCGTTGCAAGATCGCTTAAGAAGTCGATTACTTGCGTTGTATCAGAGGCCATTTTCTTCGCAAGCGAGCGCTCGGCATAATTATTGAAACCCAATAGTTGAGCCGCTTCATGGCGGCGCTTTAGAATATCTTGAATCAGTTCGGCGTTATCCCACTCACCTGCCTTGGGACCTTGATCGGATGCGCGTGTAACGTAGGCGGTGTACATTTCTTCACGCAAGCCGCGATCATCAGCGTACGTCATAATGGGAAAGTAGGAAGGGAATTCAAGGCTGAATAACCAGCCGGACTTGCCTTCCTTTTTTGCACTTTGTCGCGCTAATGCAATGGCCGTTTCCGGCAGGCCTGCAAGCTGGCTTTCATCACTGATGTATTTCTCCCAGCCGTGAGTGGCATCCAACACATTTTCTTCAAACTTCGAAGTGAGATTAGAGAGCTCTTGCATCAAGGTTTTATAACGTTGTTTGTCGCGGTCATTTAAACCAATGCCTGAAAGTTCGAAATCTCTTAATGCATTTTCAATGATTTTCTTTTGCGCGGTGTCGAGCTGATTAAAATCGTCACTGTCATGTACTTGTTGGTAGGCGGCAAATAATTTGGCGTTCTGGCCCATTTCCGTACCGTACTCACTGAGTTTGGGTAGGCAGGCATTGTAGGCTTCACGTAGTTCATCTGAATTGACCACTGAATTCATGTGGCTGACCGGTGACCAGGCACGTGAAAGTTTTTCATCAATGTCTTCAATCGGCTTAACCAGGTTATCCCAACTGTAGTTGTTGTTTGCACTGAGTAAATCAGCAACTTTTTGACGAGACTCAGCGAGCAGTGCATCAATGGCCGGTTCGATATGTTCAGCTTTGATCTTTGAAAAAGGCGGTAGGCCATTTGTGGATAACAGTGGATTACTCATGCAGTGTGATACCTTGCGTTAATATAAATACAAAACAGCGTGGCAGTAATTGCCGCACGTTTCATCTATTATGCCTAGCTTCTTTCTAGAAGGCTAAAGCGACATTTAAAAAACCATGAAAAACCCAGAAGAAATATCGGACTTTTACGATCTTGGTCCCAGCGCAATTCTCGATGCAGTTGAAATGCTGGGCTTGGAGGTGAATGGTAGCTTATTGGCGCTTAACAGCTATGAAAATCGTGTCTATCGCGTCGGTATCGAGGCGAGTTCACCCGTGGTGGTGAAATTTTATCGCCCGCAGCGCTGGAGCGATGCGACCATTCTTGAAGAACACAGTTTTGCACAGGAATTAGCCGATGTAGAGATCCCTGTTGTTGCGCCGATGCTCGGCGAAGACGGTTCCAGTTTGTATTTTCACGCGGGGCACCGTTTTGCGGTATTTCCTTGCATGGGTGGCCGGACGCCCGAGCTAAACGGCGGCGATGACTACGTGCTAATGGGGCGATTTATTGGTCGCATTCATGCTGTCGGTGCCTTGCGAGCGTTTGAACATCGCCCAGCGGTTGATATTGAGAGTTATGCGACGCAGTCCTACCAGTATTTGTTGGAAAAGGGCTTTATTCCGCCAGCGTTAACGATTGCCTATCGTAGTTTGGTGGAAGATATTTTGCCTGTGCTGGAAAGCCGTTATCAGCAGGCGGGTAAGTTGCATAATATCCGCTTACACGGTGACTGCCATGCGAGCAATATTCTCTGGACTGATTCAGGGCCACATTTTGTTGATCTTGATGATTGCCGCACGGGCCCTGCCATTCAGGATTTATGGATGCTACTTAATGGTTCAAGACAGGATATGACGGCCCAAATAGCGGATTTGTTGGATGGTTACACAGAATTTCATGACTTTGAGCCGCGTGAACTGCACTTACTTGAGGCCTTGCGCACCATGCGTTTGTTGCATTACTCAGCATGGTTAGCACGTCGTTGGGAAGATCCTGCTTTTCCAAGAACATTCCCTTGGTTTAATACCGAGCGATATTGGGAAGAACAGATACTTGCACTGAGAGAGCAATTTGCAATGCTGCAGGAGCCTGCGTTGGTGTGGAATTAAACAGAGCGCCCGCCGATATCCATATCGGCTTGTTGGCACTTAGTGAGGACGCGGTGCTAAGCGATCAAATTGGCAAGTAGAATTAGGCCAATCGTTAAAACGACTAATATAATGATTGGCTTACTAAGCATCTCGGTGATGCTGTCATGTCGCATGGGTTGGTGCATTGCTTTCTCCTATCATTATTATGTGTGAGAGTAACATTACCCCTATCAGTTATACGGGTAATTGATCTGGATCAACAACGGTTAAAATATATTTTTATTCTTTATTTACAATAGCTTATCTTGTATTATGAGCTTTTATTGCTGGCAGCTGTTAAGGTCTGTATGCATCTTGTTTCATTATTTTCGGAGTAAAGCATGTCCAAACATTACGATTTAATCGCCATTGGTGGCGGTAGCGGTGGTTTATCAGCAGCGGAGCGTGCTTCAAAGTACGGTGCTAAAACTGTAGTCATTGAGAAAGGTCTCATGGGTGGAACATGCGTGAACGTCGGTTGCGTACCGAAAAAAATAATGTGGTATGCGGGTATGTTGTCGCATGCATTGGATGACGCTGAAGGCTATGGTTTTGGTGTAAAGCGGCTTGGGCACGATTGGAAAAAGTTGGTTGCAGGTCGACAGGAATACATTAAAGGTATTAATGACTGGTATCACACCTACTTAAAGGACTTGGACATCGATGAAGTTGTGGGTGAAGCAAAATTTATTGATGCAAAAACGCTAGAAGTAAATGGCGAAAAGCTAACCGCTGATCATATTGTTATAGCACCGGGTACGACGCCGACTATTCCAGATATTCCTGGCGCAGAACTTGGCATGACATCGGATGGTTTTTTCGCCATGGATGAGCCACCGCGACGCATAGCGGTTGTAGGCTCGGGCTATATTGCGGTCGAAATTGCAGGCTTGTTACGGGCATTAGGTTGTGATGTGACTTTATTGATTCGTAGTGAAACGGTCCTACGTGGTTTCGATTCAATGATGCGAAATGTATTAATGGAAGAAATGGTCAAGGCAGGCATCAATATAATGTCGAGCATGCAGATTGAAAAAGTCGTGAAAGAAGACGACGAGAGCCTATCTTTACATTGTGATCATGGCCATGTCATCAGTGGCTTTGATGAACTACTTTGGGCGATTGGCCGTGAACCATTAACCGCTGATCTAAATCTAGCATCGGCCGGCGTTGAGATGGACGATAAGGGCTACATTCCAACGGATGAATTTCAAACCACCAATGTTAAAAATATTTACGCTGTCGGCGATGTTACCGGTAGGGCCGCGTTAACGCCTGTTGCTATTGCAGCTGCAAGGCGTTTGTCAGACCGTTTGTTTGATAACCAAGCAGATCGCAAACTTGATTACACGGACATCCCAACGGTTGTATTTAGTCACCCACCGATTGGTACCGTGGGTCTGAGCGAAGAACAGGCACGGAAAGAACACGGTGATGCGGTGAAGGTTTATACCTCAGAATTCACTCCGATGTATAACGCCTTAACCGATCATAAAACACAAACAGCGATGAAGTTGGTTTGTGTCGGCGCGAAGGAAAAAGTAGTGGGCGTGCACATTATTGGCTTAGGCGCAGATGAAATGTTACAAGGCTTTGCAGTGGCATTAAAAATGGGTGCAACCAAAAAAGACCTTGATGATACGGTGGCGATTCATCCGAGTAGTGCAGAAGAATTTGTAACCATGAGATAGCCATGAGCATTCGTGATTTTGAAAAACATTCGCCAGAGATCGCAGATTCAGCTTTTATTGATGAGTCAGCCATTATTATTGGAAAAGTGAAAATTGCTGAGGATGTTTCTGTTTGGCCACTTGTTGCAATTCGTGGTGATGTAAATACGATTACCATTGGTGCGCGTACTAACATTCAAGATGGCTCTGTTTTACATGTGACGCATGACAGTGAATATTCGCCCGGTGGATTTGCATTAAATATAGGCAAATCTGTAACTGTTGGACATAAAGTTATTTTGCATGCATGCACAATTGGTGATCACTGTTTAGTGGGAATGGGCTCAACGGTACTGGATGGCGCGATACTAGAAGACAATGTGATGCTGGGCGCAAATAGCCTTGTTTCACCCGGTAAGCGCTTAGAAAGCGGTTACCTCTACTTAGGTAGTCCAGCAAAAAAAATTAGATCCCTGACAGAGAAAGAAATGGGTTGGCTGGATTATTCGGCTTCGCATTACGTGGCGTTAAAGGATCGATATAAAAAGGCTTGAAATATTATTACGTGAGTATATGCTTACTTAACTGTACGAGAATGACGTAGTCTGCTGCACGCTTTATCTGAAAATAAGTGCCATTGGTCAAGTTGCCCTTGTGGTAAAAATTGAAAGTGGCATGATATTCATATCAAATTTGGAGGTGTAGTCATGGAACTTTACGTAGGTATCCTTGCAAACAGTATCGATGATTATGATTTGCGTAAGTTCTTCAACATCGTCGGCAATCAGGCAAGCTTCAGCATCGTGACTCACGACCATGGTAACAATGTTAAAACCCGTTACGGGATGGTTGAGGTCGAATCAGAAAAACTCGGTTTTCAACTAATCGCCCGCTTCAACGGAAAATCCATTAAAGGTCAAAAGGTTGTTGTACGCGAATACATTCGTCGTAATTACAGCAATGATCAGCGTGCCATTAATTGGCGTCAAGTGGATTGGAAAACTGATGAGCGTCGTAATGATGATAGGCGTGGAAGTTTGATGCGCGAAGCGGTTGCAAATCGACCGATGTTAGCGGCAAACGTTTAGTCAGTATCTCTTAGTAGTTTAATGACTGGCGCTGTTTCTGGTTGAACGCCACGCCAGAGTTTAAATGACTCCGCCGCTTGTTCTACGAGCATTCCCAAACCATCAACAGATTTTTTAGCACCGTGTTCATTTCCCCAAACAACGAAAGCCGTCGGCTCTGTGCTGTACATCAAGTCGTAGCACCAAGCATCTTGATTTAAAATACTATCAGGCAGTAGCGGGACATCACCCTGAAGGCTTGCGGCAGTGCCATTGATAATGCCATCGAATGATTGACCTGCGAGCGATTCAAAACTACAGGCGGACACTTTTCCATACGAAGAAAATTTTTCACACAAGGCTTCAGCTTTTGCAACGGTACGGTTTGCGATAACAATTTCTAATGGCTGTTGTTGCAGCAAGGGTAATAAGACACCTTGCACTGCACCACCGGCACCCAATAATAAAAGTCGAGTGCCTTTTAAGTTAAAACCGTGATTAATTGTTAGGTCACGTACAAGTCCAATGCCATCTGTATTATCGGCATGCAAGCTACCGTCATCGTTAAGCACAAGTGTATTAACCGCACCGGCAAGTTTAGCGCGCTCAGTTAAGCTATCAGCAATGTCAAAGGCATCATTTTTAAAAGGCACGGTGATATTTAAACCTTTACCACCTTGTTGCTGGAAGTCCGCAACAGCTTGTTTTAAACAACCAATGTCGACCAAGAGGCGATCGTAATGAATGTCTTGTTGTGTCTGATAAGCAAACGCCGCGTGAATACGCGGCGATTTACTGTGTGCAATTGGATTGCCGATAACGGCGTACTGATCGGTCATGCGCCGAACATACCTTTAAGTGTGAAGAAGAAAAAGATAGCCATGATCGCACC
>Ga0316205_10001354_pt1 | contig 31807 bp, 27 predicted proteins | sample 3monthpyrite_MG_FD_204941 | JGI IMG/M metagenome (GOLD analysis project Ga0316205, IMG submission 204941) | Microbial mat bacterial communities from mineral coupon in-situ incubated in ocean water Damariscotta River, Maine, United States -... | ecosystem: Environmental > Aquatic > Marine >...
TTGCCGCCGTCTTCCAGAATGGCGATCTGGCGGCGGGCCTCATACTCGATGGCCTGCTGGATGAAGCGCATGGAGTTCATGTTCTTGATCTCGCAGCGCGTGCCCAGGTAGCCGAAATCCTGGCTGGCCTGATAGCGTTCATAATCGCCCGGACGGCAGACCGAGACGTTCACATCGGCGCGCAGGTTTCCGTTTTGCATGTTGCCGTCGCAGGTGCCCAGATAGCGCAGGATCTGGCGCAGCTTGACGACAAAGGCCGCCGCTTCCTCCGGTCCACGAATATCGGGGCGGCTGACGATCTCCATCAGCGCGACCCCGGTGCGGTTCAGGTCCACGAAGGACATGTTCGGATCCATGTCATGCACCGACTTGCCGGCGTCCTGTTCGACATGAATACGCTCGATCCTTACCCTGCGCGCCACCCCTTCGGACAGTTCGACCAGCACCTCGCCCTCGCCCACCAGCGGGTGGTAAAGCTGGCTGATCTGGTAGCCCTGCGGCAGGTCGGGATAGAAGTAATTCTTGCGATCAAAGGCCGAGCGCAGGTTGATCCGCGCCTTCAGCCCCAAACCGGTGCGCACCGCCTGTTCGATGCAATATTCATTGACCACCGGCAACATGCCCGGCATCGCCGCATCAACGAAGGACACGTTGGAATTGGGCTCGCTGCCGAATTGCGTCGAGGCACCTGAGAACAGCTTTGCCTGACTGGCCACCTGCGCGTGGATTTCCATGCCGATTACCAGTTCCCAATCACCGGTTGCACCGGCAATGACCTTGGGCTTGGGGGCTTCGAACTTCAGGTCCAGCATGGATCGGGCTCCTTCTGTGCATCCCCAGCAGGGGCTGTGCGCGTCATAAGACAACCCGGCCAGAGCGACAAGAGGGCGACCCGCGCAAACTCGTGCCAGATGCCGGAACGCGGCTCGTCGCCCGCGCGTTTCCGGACCCATGTCAGCGGCGGGACGCCCTGGGGCGCGGTGCGGCACGGAACCGGGGGAATCGCCTGCCCCGGGCGGTGACGCGCCGGGCAGAGTTTCGCGCATACACAGCGGTGTGAGTTGCGAAACAGCCGGGCTCACGCCACCTATCCGGTATGATCTATCGCCCCGTCACCGGCCCCACGCGCCGCCGCATCGCCTTTCGCATCAAACTCGGGTTGGGTTTGCTGGCCGGCCTGGCGCTGCCCGTTTTCCTGACGCAGATCCGTGCGCAGGCACCCGATCCGGCTTCGTCCGTCACCGTCGTGGTCGCGGCCCAGCCCGGGTTCCGACCAGAACGCCGCGCCGAGGTCGGTGCCCGGTCCGCGGACCTGCCGGCCCAGACGCTGACAGGGTATCGCGGTGATTGCGCGGGCTATGCGCGCGACGCCATGCCCGGACGCCCGGCGCTGCGGTCCGCCGGATACCCGGGACTGGCCCGGCTCGCCACCACGCTGCGGCCCTGGGCCAGCGCGACCGGCGCACGCCCGCACAGCGCGCAGCCGCCGCTTTCACCTCCCGCGCGATCCGATGGCTGCACATCGGGGTGGATCGGGCTTTAAGATACGCCCGGATCACCTTGCATCGGCCGGGACGGGCACCAATACCCGCCGGACGCTGCCAAAAGCGGCAGTCCGAGCCTGTCAGATAATGGCGGACCCAAGAGGATTCGAACCTCTGGCCTCTGCCTTCGGAGGGCAGCGCTCTATCCAGCTGAGCTATGGGTCCCGCTCGGGGTTTCTTTAGTGGAAAGCCGAAGACGCCGCAACGGGGGAATTTCGTCGCTGCCTTGGTAAATCACCTAGGCACCCGGCACCTGGATGCCGCATCCCCGGATCACCCGAACAGGTCGTGGCAGAAATCCAGCGCATCGACCAGGGTATCGACCTCGGCGCTGGTATTATACATCGCAAAGCTGGCACGACACGAGGCGTTGATGCCCAGATGCTCCATCAGCGGCCCGGCGCAATGTTGCCCGGCCCGCACGGCGACGCCGCGCTTGTCCAGAATGGTCGAGATATCATGCGCATGGGCGCCGTTGTTCATGGTAAAGCTGAAGATCCCGCCCTTGCCCGGCGCATTGCCCTGGATGTTCAGCCAGTTCAGCCCCGACAGCCGGTCCTGGGCGTAAGCCGCCAGCGCCTTTTCATGCGCGGCGATGTTCTCCATTCCCAGACCCATCAGATATTCCAGCGCCGCGCCCATGCCGATCTGCTGAACAATGCCGGGCGTGCCGGCCTCGAACTTGTGGGGCGGGTCGTTGTAGATCACGGTGTCGCGCGTCACCTCGCGGATCATGTCGCCGCCACCCAGGAAGGGGCGCATCTCGGCCTGACGCTCGCGCCGGACATAGATCGCGCCGGATCCAGACGGGCCGTAAAGCTTGTGGCCGGTGATCGGATAGAAATCGACCCCCAGATCCTGCACATCGACGGGCATATGCACGGCGGCCTGGCTGCCATCGGCCAGCACCGGGATGCCCTGCGCATGGGCACCCTGCGTGATCGCCTTGATGTCCACCACCGTGCCCAGCACATTTGACATATGCGTGACGGCAATCAGCCTGGTGCGGGGCGTGATCGCCGCCAGAACGCGCGCCGGGTCAAGGCTTCCGTCGGGCTCGGTTTCCACCCAGACCAGCTTGACGCCCTGGCGCTCGCGCAGGAAGTGCCAGGGCACGATATTGGCGTGATGCTCCATCACCGACAGGATGATCTCGTCGCCCGCCGTCAGGCGCGGCATGGCCCACCCGTAAGCGATCAGGTTGATCCCCTCGGTGGTGCCGGAGGTGAACACGATCTCGTCCTCGAATCGGGCATTCAGAAAGCGCTGCACGGTGGCGCGCACGGCCTCATAGCGGTCGGTGGCCAAGTTGGACAGAAAATGCAGCCCACGGTGCACGTTGGAATATTCCTCGGCATAGCCACGGGTTATGGCGTCGATCACCACCTGCGGCTTTTGCGCGGAAGCACCGCTGTCGAGATAGACCAGCGGGCGGTTGTTCACCTGCCGCGACAGGATCGGAAAGTCACGGCGCACGGCCTCGACATCAAACATCACCGACCCCCATGGGCGCGAACCCCAGCATCATCAGGATGAGCGACAGCACCATGCTGAAGACGACCAGAACCAGGATCGATCCAACCAGAACCAGTCCCTTTGACTGAAAACCGTGCACCGCGCAGATGAAGCCGACGATCATCCAGATGGTCAGCAGAATCGATCCGACAATCACAGGCAATTCGACACCTGGACCGAAGATGCCGGCAACCAGCAGCACCGCCATGAAGATCAGGCTGATGGATTGCAGCCAGCCGACCAGCAGCAATGCGTCCGGGAACGAGCCCTTGCCCCCCGCCGCGCGGCCGACAAGGGTTATCAGCAGCACGATGGCCAGGTTCATCGCGCCCTGCGCCAGGGTCGGCCAGAGCGGCGAGACCATGCCCTCGGTCTGCCCGGTCAGCACCAGGGGAACGAACTGGAACAGCACCGCGCCGACGACGGCCAGCGCCAGCACCATCCAGCGCACCGACATCGGCGGGTTCAAGGCCATCACCGCGCGCCCGCCCTGTTCAGGGTCCAGAACGCTTAGCCGGAGCAGCACGAGCAGATCATTGAATTTCATCATTTCATGTCCCTATGCCCGGCTGCGCGCCGCTTCAAGCGCAACCCGCAACCCGGCAACCAGGATCATCAGGAACAGGCCGAAAATGACCACCCCCGAAAGGTTTGCCTGCGACCCCGGCCCCACCAGTGCCAGCACCAGCCCCTGAAACAGCATCAACGGGCTGATCGCCAGCAGCGACCAGAACAGCGCCAACCGCACGTCGAATCCGTCGATGCCGCGCTCGATCATTTTCAAGATCATCGTCAGAACCCAGCCAAGCCCGTAAAACACCAGCGGTGCAATGAAGATCGCGCCGAACAGCGCGCCTGCCATCCGGGCTTCCAGCGGGATGCTGTCATCCAGATGGGCCTGCCGCGCCACGACGGGCCATTGCGCGACAAAGAACAGCCCGCAGGCGGTCATCAGATAGATCAGGATGCGGGCCTCGCGCCGGTCCCCGCCGCGCAACCCGCGAAACACATCGCGGGGGGCACGGTAGCTGCGCAGGATATCGGTGCTGACTGACATGCGATCAGTCGGCGTGCCGGTTCAGCCAGCGCTTCAGGCGCAGGCGCATGTCTTCGGCCAGGTGATGATCCTCGATCTCGTCCAGGGCTTCGGCCAGGAACGCCAGGATCAGCAACTGCTTGGCCACATCCTCGGGCACACCGCGCGCGCGCAGATAGAACAGGTGATCCGCGTCGATCTCGCCCGAGGTGGACCCGTGCGAGCATTTCACGTCATCGGCGTAGATCTCCAATTCGGGCTTGGCCAGGAACTGGCAGGCATCGTCCATCAGAAGCGATTGCGAAAGCTGGTAGCCATCTGTTAACTGGGCGGGCTGTTCGACAAGGATCTTGCCCTGGAACACCCCGACCGCCCCGTGATGCAGCACCTTCTTGAACACCTGGCGGCTTTCGCAGCCGGGCGCGGCATGGGTCACGAAAACGGTGTCGTCATGATGGAACACCCCGTCGCCCAGCGCCGCCCCGGCCAGATGCGCGACGCCGTTCGCGCCGTTCAGCCAGACCATGGCCTCGTTGCGCACCAGCGCGCCGTTCATCGCCAGGGTGAAGGATTTGAACCGTGCCCGTGCGCCCAGACGCGCGAAGACATGCGTCAGCGCGCGCCGCTGATGGTCGCGGCCCATGGCGCGGACGTGATGCAGGTGCGCGTCGTCGGCCAGATCGATCTCGGTCACGATCGAACAGCGCGCGGCGCCGGGGCCGTTTTCCAACAGCGTCAGTTGCGCGCCGGATTCGACACGGATCACGTGATGCAGGATCAGTTCGGCATCGTCGCGCTGGCGTTGATAGATCAGCGACACCGGCCGGCTGACCTGTCCGGTCACGCGGATCACGACGCCGTCCGTGGCGCGCGCCGTGTTCAGCGCGGCCAGCGGGCGCTGCACCGGGGTTTGCGCCTTGGCCTCCAGCGCGCCGTAAAGCTCTTGCGCCCAGTGGATATCGGTCGCGGCGACGTCGGACAGGCGGATGACTTCCAGCCCCTCCTCGTCCAGCGGATCGCTGTCCTTGGCGCTGAACACGCCGTCGATGAACACGATCTTCAGGCGATCCACGCCCATGAACATCGCCGGTTCATCGGTGATCTGGAACACCTCGGCGGGCTTGGGCGCGTCGGACATAAGATCGGCCGGATCGGTGAAGCGCCAGTATTCATCACGCTTGCCCGGAAGGCCCATGGATTTCACCCGCGCCAGCGCCGCTTCACGGGCGCGCGCCAGCCATCCGGCGCCAGCGGGCAGAACCAGCCCTGAAAGCCGGTCCTCGGTCGCCGCCAGCCGGGCCGCCATGCGCCCGGCGCGGGTGTTAGGGGCGGCGGCGGCGTTCATGCCGGCACCTCGGCCAGGATGTCGGCATAGCCATTGTTTTCGACCTCGAGCGCCAGTTCCGGGCCACCGGTCTTGATGATGCGGCCATCGGCCATGATGTGCACGACATCGGGTTTGATGTGATCCAGCAGGCGCTGGTAATGGGTGATAACAAGGAATGCGCGCCCTTCCGAGCGCAGCGCATTCACGCCTTCCGCCACCAGCTTCATCGCGTCCACGTCCAGCCCGCTGTCGGTTTCGTCCAGAATGCACATGCGCGGTTCCAGCATGGCCATTTGCAGGATCTCGTTGCGCTTCTTCTCGCCGCCCGAGAAGCCGACATTGACCGGGCGCTTGAGCATGTCGGCGTCGATCTTCAGATCCTTCGCCTTGGAACGCACCAGCTTGAGGAAATCGCCCGAGGACAGCTCAGCCTCGCCGCGCGCCTTGCGCTGCGCGTTCATCGCCGTGCGCAGAAAGGTCATGTTGCCCACGCCCGGTATTTCGACGGGATACTGGAACGCCAGGAACAGGCCGGCGGCGGCGCGCTCCTCGGGCTCCATCTCCAGCAGGTCCTCGCCCTCGAGCCGCGCCGTGCCATCGGTGACCTGATACCCGCCACGCCCGGCCAGCACATAGGACAAGGTCGACTTGCCCGAGCCGTTCGGCCCCATGATCGCATGCACCGAACCGGCCTGAATATCCAGCGACAACCCTTTCAGGATGGCCTTGTCTTCATCTTCCAGTTTTACGTGCAGGTTGTTGATTTCCAGCATTTTTTCCTCGTCAGTCATAAAGCGGGCGGGCCGCGTCTTCTGCCCCTTGCGGCAGCGGCACCAGCAGGTGATTGGTCAGCTTGGGCTCCTTGCCCAGAGTCTCGATACGGTAGCGCCGGGCCTGCGACCAGTCGGCAAAGGCACCGGCATGAATGTCCAGAACCTCGATCATGATGACCGGGCGGGCGCGAGCGATCAGGGCGTGCAGCCCGTCCAGAACGGCCATCTCCATGCCTTCGACATCGATCTTGATGACGTCCGGGTTCAGTTGCGGGAACACCGCGTCGCCGCGCCGCACGGTCAACGCCCCCTGCCCCGAAAACATCTTCGTCGCGCCCAGGTTCCGGTTGTGTTTCTTCATTCCCCAGCCGTCGCTGTCGCTGTCGCCCAGACCGAAGCCCAGATGCGACAGGTCGATGATCCCCGGCAACCGGTTGGCCAGCACATTGCCGACCAGCGGTTCCAGCGCCAGCGGGTTGGGTTCGATGACAATGACCCGCGTGGCGCCGGTGAACATCGCCAGCCACAGCGCGTGGTTGCCGACATTCGCGCCGATGTCCAGAATGGTCGCGCCCGCCGGAACGTGATTGGCCAGCAGGGCCAGTTCGCGCGCCTCGTAGAACCGCCCCTTGCGGTGGGCGTTCTGGATCGGATCGTCGGCCATGTTGACGCAAAACGCGACAGGCCGCCCCTTGATCCTTGCGTGAACCGTTTCCAGCGGCGCCAGCGCCAACGGCGCGCCGTCTCGCCAGGCCGCCAGCCGTTCGGCCATGGGAACGGCATGGACAGGCGGAACCGGCAACGCATCTGCCTGCGGCACGGCGGGCGCGGGTTCGTCCTTGCCGCCGCGCACCAGATCCTTCAACCAGCCGCTCATGCGCCACCCTCCGCCGGGCGCGGGGTGGTGCCGGAATTGCAGTTCAGCGGGCATGGGATCATCTGGCTCAGGCTTTCATCACCAGCTTGGCCGAGACATGGCTCAGAATCGTCGCCGCAACCGCCGCGAAGGCCGCCATGCCCCGGCCACCGGGATACCAGATCGGATAGGTCAGCGTCATCATCAGCACCACGCCGACAGCGACCAGCAGCACGTAGCGCGGGCGGGGTTCCGCCGCGGTCAACAGCCATTTCCAGTTCATCGGTTCATCCCCCTTCAGCCCAATGTCACCGCGGTGCCCGAGGCCGACACCATCAGCATGTTGTTGATGACCTCATAATCCAGATCGACACCGACAACCGCGTTCGCGCCCATTTCAGCCGCGCGTTCTTCCATTTCGCGCAGCGCGGTGCGCCGCGCCTTGCCCAGTTCTTCCTCATAGGCCGCCGAGCGCCCGCCGACGATGTCGCGCACGCTGGCGAACAGATCGCGGAAGATGTTCGCGCCCAGAATGGCCTCGCCGGTGGTGATGCCGTGATACGTGCGGATCATGCGCCCTTCGACGCTGGGGGTCGTGGTGACAATCATGGATTTTTCACCTTCTTCTTGTAGGCGGTCAAAAGCCAGAACACGGCAAATCCGATCCCTACTGTGACGATCTTTTCAACCCAAAGGATCGGGCGATCCCAGTAAAGATCGCCCACAAAGGTCAGCGCCGCGAACAGGGCCGCGAATACCAGACCCTGCCACACGGACGCCCGAAGGGCCTGGCCAAACGTCACCCCACCGATCCTTCCAGCGAGATTGCCACCAACGCCTGCGCTTCCATGGCGAATTCCATCGGCAGGGCTTGCAGCACCTCGCGGCAGAAGCCGTTGACCACCAGGGCCACGGCCTCTTCCTCGTCCATGCCGCGCTGGCGGCAGTAGAACAGCTGATCGTCATCCACCTTGGACGTGGTGGCTTCGTGCTCGACACGGCTGGAGGCGTTCTTGACCTCGATATACGGGACCGTATGCGCGCCGCACTGATCGCCGATCAGCAGGCTGTCGCATTGGGTATAGTTGCGGCTGTCCTTGGCGCGCGGGTGCATCGACACCAGCCCGCGATAGGTGTTCTGCGCATGGCCCGCCGAAATCCCCTTGGACACGATGCGCGAGCGCGTGTTCTTGCCCAGATGGATCATCTTGGTGCCGGTATCAGCCTGCTGCCAGTTGTTGGTGATGGCGATGGAGTAGAATTCGCCCGATGTGCCCTCGCCGCGCAGGATGCAGGACGGGTATTTCCAGGTGATCGCCGATCCGGTTTCGACCTGCGTCCACATCACCTTGGCGCGGGCTTCCCGGCAATCCGCGCGCTTGGTGACGAAGTTGTAGATCCCGCCCTTGCCGTTTTCATCGCCCGGATACCAGTTCTGCACGGTCGAATACTTGACCTCGGCATCCTCCAGCACGACGATTTCCACCACTGCGGCGTGCAATTGCGTGGTGTCGCGCTGGGGCGCGGTGCAGCCTTCCAGATACGACACATAGCTGCCCTTGTCGGCGATGATCAGCGTGCGCTCGAACTGGCCGGTGTTTTCGGCGTTGATGCGGAAATAGGTGCTCAGCTCCATCGGGCAGCGCACGCCTTCGGGCACATAAACGAACGAGCCATCGGTAAACACGGCGCAATTGAGCGTGGCGAAGTAATTGTCCGACACCGGCACCACCGAAGCCAGATACTTGCGCACCAGATCGGGATATTCGCGCACCGCTTCGGTGATCGAACAGAAGATCACGCCGGCTTTCTTCAATTCCTCCTTGAAGGTGGTGCCCACGCTGACGCTGTCAAACACCGCGTCCACGGCAACCTTGCGCCCCTCTGCCGCCGTCGCATCAGCCCCTTCGACCCCCGCCAGAACCATCTGTTCCTTCAACGGAATGCCCAGCTTGGCATAGGTGGCCAGCAGCTTGGGGTCGACGTCGTCCAGCGATTTGGGCTTTTGGTCCATGCTCTTGGGCTTGGCGTAATAATACTGGTCCTGATAGTCGATCTCCGGGATGTCCAGCAGCGCCCAGTCGGGCGCTTCCATCTGCTGCCAGCGGCGGAAGGCTTCCAGCCGCCAGTCGGTCATCCATTCGGGCTCGTTGTTCTTGGCCGAGATCAGCCGCACGATGTCCTCGTTCAGGCCCTTGGGCGCGAACTCCATCTCGATCTCGGTTTCCCAGCCGTGCTTGTATTTGCCCGCCATCGACTGGACGGTTTCCACCGTCTCGCGGTCCACCCCGTCGCGCACGTCGAGCGTTTTGTCCATGACCGTCATCTGTGTCATCCCGTCTTGTGTCTGGGCAGGTCTGCGCCTGCCTGATGATGTCTGTCGCGCACCCGCTGCCAGGCCCTGGCATAGGCCGCGGCGAAGCGCAGGGCGTCGTCCGTTTCGGTTTGCGGCCCGATCGACACGCGCAGCGCCGACCCAGCCGATGCGGCATCAAGCCCCATCGCCGTCAGAACCCGGCTGGCCGAGACCTTGCCCGAGGCACAGGCCGACCCGGCCGAGACCGCGAAGCCCGCCAGATCCAGGCTCATGACCTGGGTTTCGCCCTTCCAGCCGGGGGCGATCAGGCACAGGGTGTTGGGCAGCCGGGGCTGGTCCTTGCCCAGCAAGATAAGCCCCGGGCAGTCGGCTTCCAGAGCCTGCTCCAGAATATTTCGCACCTCGGCCACGCGGTCCCAGACCCCGTCGGCCAGATCGCGCGCGGCGGCTTCGGCGGCGGCCGCGAAGCCGGCGATGCCGATGACGTTCTCGGTGCCCGCGCGGCGGCCCATTTCCTGCCCGCCGCCCGTGATCCGCGCCGTGACATCCAACCCGCGCTTCAGGATCAACGCGCCGATCCCCTTGGGACCGCCCAGCTTGTGGGCGCTGGCCAGCGCCATGTCCGCGCCCAGCCAGTTGAACGCGACGGGCAGTTTGCCAAAGGCTTGCGTGGCGTCGGTCACGGATAACCCCTCGGGCAGCGTCTGCACAATGCCGGTTTCCGAATTCGCCAGTTGCAGGGCGCTGTTGGCCGGGTTCTCGACGCGCACCCGGCCCTGCGCATCGACCGGCAGATCGGGTGTGCACCAACTGGCCACGGCGTCATGTTCGACCCCGGCGCAGTGCAGCCCGCGCCCGGCGCAGGCCAGCGCCGCGGCTTCGGTCGCGCCCGAGGTAAAGACGACATCCGCGCCATCCGCGCCCAGCGCCGTTGCAATCCGGGCGCGTGCCGTTTCGATCAGGCCGCGCACCGCGCGCCCCTCGGCATGGATGGAACTGGCATTGCCGGTCACATCCATCGCCGCGATCATCGCCGCGCGCGCTTGCGGGCGCAGCGGGGCGCTGGCGTTCCAGTCCAGATACAGGCGGCTCATGCCGTGACCCGGAACAGGTCGGGGACCGCCGGGCATGGCTTCAGCCCGTTGTCGGCGATATCGGCCAGCGTCGTCTGGTGCAGGAACACGTAGACCTGCGCCGACAGGCTTTCCCACAGCCGGTTGGTCATGGATTGCGCCTGGCTGCCGGACACCCCGCCCGAGGCCCCGGCCCCCGTTTCCAGCGCGTTGATCGTTTCCTCGACCGCTTCGAGCACATCGGACACCCGGATCAGCGCGGCGTCGCGCGCCAGCCTGTAGCCGCCGCCCGGCCCGCGCACCGATTCGACCAGCCCCGCGCGGCGCAGCTTGACGAACAACTGCTCCAGGTAAGCCTGGCTGACATCCTGACGCCGGGCGATTTCGGCCAGCGACACATGACGCCCCGAGACCGCACGCATGAGGATGGCCAGATCGACCATCGCCACCATCGCGTAACGCCCCTTGGTAGACAGTTTCATCCTGCAAACCCCCGCCTGAACCCTGGGCTGACCCATGGAAATGGCGCAAACACATTGACGAATGACGCGGGCTTGCATAACTGCTAGACCGCTCGCCCAGAGTCTGCTTTCGCTAACGAAGCAGTTATTAGAACCGTTCTAGATATGCCGACTTCTTTTGTCAACAATGGAAGCCCGGTGTCTGAACCCGCGTATACGTGCAGAAGGTCCCCGGATGCCCGAAGTGATATTTGCCGGCCCTGACGGTCGTCTTGAAGGCCGCTACCACCCGCAACCGAACCGCGACGCCCCGATCGCCATCGTCCTGCACCCGCACCCGCAATTTGGCGGGACGATGAACAACAAGGTCGTCTACAACCTGCATTATGCCTTCCACAATCTGGGTTTCTCGGTGCTGCGGTTCAATTTCCGCGGTGTCGGGCGAAGCCAGGGCGAATATGACCAGGGGATCGGCGAGCTCAGCGATGCCGCGGCGGCGCTGGATTACCTGCAATCCATGAACCAGAATTCCCGGCACTGCTGGGTGGCCGGGTTCAGCTTCGGCGCCTGGATCGGCATGCAGCTGCTGATGCGGCGGCCGGACATCACCGGGTTCGTGTCGGTCGCCCCGCCCGCCAATCTTTATGATTTCAGTTTTCTCGCGCCCTGCCCGGCGTCCGGGCTGGTCATCAACGGCACGGCGGATCGGGTTGCGCCGCCCAAGGATGTGTCGACGCTGGTGGCCAAGCTGCACGAGCAAAAGGGCATCACCATCACGCATACCGAGATCGAAGGCTCGGACCACTTCTTCCGCGATGAAGAGGCCCATATGGCGCCGATGCTGGATCACGTCTCGACCTATGTGAAACGGCGCCTGAGCGAAACGACGCGCTAGGCCACTTCGCGGCCTCAATTTCCGGCCCCCGCCCCCGTTTGCGCCGCAATTGCAGGGCTGGACCGGAAAAAACCCTGCTTTGGTCAACAATACTTGCGCTCTTCGCCTGTTTTTAGCCCGGATCATCGACGATCAACACCTGTGAAGCGTTGCAAGCAGACGCTGTGTTGAGCAGATACCCGTCCGGCGGGCGAAAGAGGAGCCAGGGAATGAATCCGATGTCCAAGATGACTTTCGACAAGAACACCAGCGGTCTGAGCGGCTGGATGCCGAGGTCAGGCGCCCGGGATGCCAGGCGGATGAACGCCGCCGAGCTGAAAGCCGAAATCCTGAGGCACCTGGAATACACCCAGGGCAAGGATCTGGCCCATGCCAGCGTCTACGACATGCGCATGGCCCTGACGATGGCGATCCGCGACAAGGTGATCGAGCCCTGGTTTCGCGCCACCCGCGCCACCTATGCCGCGCAAGGCAAGCGGGTCTATTACCTGTCGATGGAATTCCTGATCGGGCGTCTGCTGGAAGACGCGGTGATGAACCTGGGCCTGACCGACGCCGCGCAGGGCGCGGTCAGCGCGCTGGGCCATGATTTCCAGACCGTCCTGCAGGACGAACCCGATGCCGCGCTGGGCAATGGCGGGCTGGGCCGTCTGGCCGCCTGTTTCCTGGATTCCATGTCGACGCTGGGCTGCCCCGCCTATGGCTATGGCATCCGCTACGAGCACGGGCTGTTCCGTCAGAGTTTTGGCGCCGATGGCCGCCAGGTGGAAACCGCCGAGGACTGGCTACGCCAGCGCCATGGCTGGGAATTCGAACGCCCCGAAGCCGCGTTCCGGATCGGATTTGGCGGAACGGTCGCCGAGAACGGCCGCGCCGCCGTCTGGACGCCGCAGGATGCCGTGCTGGCCAAGGCCTATGACACGCCGGTGATCGGCTGGCAGGGCAAATGGGCCAACACGCTGCGCCTGTGGGGGGCCGAAGCGCCCAGCAGTTTCGACCTGGAAGCCTTCAACAGGGGCGATTACGAGGGCGCGGCCCAGCCCGAGGCCCTGGCCCGCACGATCAGCCGCGTGCTTTATCCCGATGACACGACCGCGCGCGGCAAGGAGTTGCGCCTGAAGCAGGAATTCTTCTTCACCGCCGCCTCGCTGCGCGACATCCTGCGCCGCTTTTCGGCCGAACATGGCGACCTGCGCGCCCTGCCCGACCGTGTCGCCATCCAGATGAACGACACCCACCCGGCGATTGCCGGCCCCGAACTGGTCCGCATCCTGCATGACGAGCGCGGCATGGCGTTCGAGGACGCGGTGGATACGGCCCGTCAATGTCTGGCCTATACCAACCACACCCTGCTGCCCGAGGCGCTGGAACGGTGGTCCGAGGATCTGATGAGCACGGTTCTGCCGCGCCACATGCAGCTGATCGAGCGTATCGACGCTCTGCACGCCCGTCAGAACCCCACCCGCAAATCGACCATTGTGGAAAATGGCGAGGTCAAGATGGGCGAATTGTCGTTCATCATGGCCAACCGCGTGAACGGCGTGTCGGCGCTGCATACCGAACTGGTCAAATCGACCGTGTTCAGCGATCTGCACGCTCTGCACCCGGACCGTATCGTCAACCAGACCAACGGCGTCACCCCGCGTCGCTGGGTCAAGGGCGCGAACCCGCGCCTGTCGGCGTTGATCACCAAAACGATCGGCGAGGGCTGGGAGGACAATCTGGAGCGCCTGTCGGAGCTGGAACCGGCAATCGAAACGCGCGCCTTCCGCGATGCCTTTGCCGATGTGAAGGCCCAGAACAAGGCGGATCTGGCCGAATGGATCGGCAAGACCATGGGCATCAGCGTCGATCCGCGCGCCATGTTCGACGTGCAGGTCAAGCGTTTCCACGAATACAAGCGCCAGCATCTGAACATCCTGGAAACCATCGCCCTGTGGCAGGAAATCCGCGACAACCCGACCGGAAACCGGGCGCCGCGCGTCAAGATCTTCGGTGGCAAGGCGGCTCCGGGCTATGTGATGGCCAAGGAAATCATCCACCTGATCAACAACGTGGCGCGCGTGGTGAATGCCGACAAGGCAACGCGCGATCTGCTGAGCGTGGTCTACCCGCCCAACTACAATGTCACCATGGCCGAACGCCTGATCCCGGCGTCGGATCTGTCCGAGCAGATCTCGACCGCCGGCAAGGAAGCCTCGGGCACCGGCAACATGAAGTTCAGCCTGAACGGCGCGATGACCATCGGCACGCTGGACGGCGCCAACGTGGAAATCCGCGAACTGGTCGGGGCCGACAACTTTTTCCTGTTCGGGATGACCGACGCGGAAGTCGTTTCCGTGCGCCAGAACCCGCAGCATCAGGCCGATGCGATCAAGAACAGCCCGCGCCTACAACGCGCGCTGAAAGCCATCGAAGACGGCGAATTCTCGAACGGGGATGGCACGGTCTACGCCGCGCTGATCGACAACCTGCGCACGCATGACTACTTCACCGTCTGCGCCGATTTCGACAGCTACTGGGAGGCGCAACGCCAGGTTGACGCCGCCTGGGCCGATCAGGACAACTGGACCCGCATGGCCGCCCTGAACACCGCGCGCAGCGGCTGGTTCAGTTCGGACCGGACGATCAAGGGCTACATGAGGGATGTCTGGAACATCACACCGATGATCTGAGGAACGGCGTTCTGGTAGGGCTAACAATTCCACCCTGCCAGACCCGCATAAGGTCAGTATCCCATTGCTTTTCGCCCGGCCCTACGCCACAAATTGCGTATGAAACGGGCGAAAACATCCCTTTCTGGTGGGGTCTCACCAGACGACACGAAGCGGATCACAACCGGACAGGTTGATGATCCGTTCGTCATATTTGGCCCCAGGCACAGGGGCAAGACGGGGCATCTGGTTGCCTTCGATCCCTTTGCCACAAGCCTGAGCGCGCTGACCACTGGCGGCGAGGTGCCGCTGACGCCGTTGGGCGACGGGGTTTTTTCCGGCGATATCGGCCGTAAGCGCAGCTACCGGCTGCGCGGCAGCGACGGCACCCGAAGCTGGGAGTATGACGATCCCTACCGCTTTGGCCGCGTGCTGGGCGACATGGACATCCACCTGATCGGCGAAGGCACCCACCGGCGGCTGTGGCACGCGCTCGGCGCGCATCCGATCACGCATCAGCGGGTCGCGGGCGGGCATTTCGCGGTCTGGGCGCCCAACGCGCGGCGCGTCTCGGTGGTTGGCGATTTCAACGCCTGGGACGGGCGGCGCGCGCCGATGCGCCGGGTCGGGGCCGGCGTGTGGGAGGTGTTTCTGCCCGGCGTCCAACCGGGCGAGGCCTACAAGTTCGAGATCCTGCCGCAACACGGCGCCCCCATCCTGAAGGCCGATCCGGTGGCCTTCGGCGCGCAGCATCCGCCTGAAACGGCGTCGGTCGTCCAGCCCGTTCCGCGCCACAGCTGGTCCGATGGCGACTGGATGGACAGCCGCGCCGGGCGCAACGACCGCACCGCCCCGATCAGCATCTACGAGGCGCATCTGGGTTCCTGGCGCCACCGCGACGGGCGCGCCCTGACCTATCGGGAAGCGGCGCAGGAGCTGGTCGACTATGCGCATGACATGGGCTTCACGCATATCGAGCTGATGCCGATGACGGAATATCCGTTCGGCGGCTCATGGGGCTATCAGCCCACCGGCCTGTATGCACCGACCTGCCGTCACGGCTCGCCAGACGAGTTCCGCGCCTTTGTCGATGCCGCGCATACCAAAGGGCTGGGCGTGCTGATGGACTGGGTGCCCGCGCATTTCCCGTCCGACGCCCATGGCCTGGCACAGTTCGACGGCACGGCGCTTTACGAACATGCCGATGCCCGCGAGGGGTTCCACCCTGACTGGAACACGCTGATCTACAATTTCGGCCGCATCGAAGTGCGCAACTTCCTGTGCTCGAACGCGGTCTACTGGCTGCGCGACTTCCACCTGGACGGGCTGCGGGTGGATGCTGTCGCGTCGATGCTCTACCGCGATTATTCGCGCGAGGACGGACAGTGGATCCCGAACAGGGACGGCGGGCGCGAGAATTACGAAGCGATCGAATTCCTCAAGCAGATGAACACGTTGGCTTACGGCGAAGGGCCCGAAGGCTTGATGACCGTGGCCGAGGAAAGCACCGCCTGGCCGGGCGTGACGACGCCCGTGCACAACGGCGGGCTGGGCTTCGGGTTCAAGTGGAACATGGGCTGGATGAACGACACCCTGCGCTATATCGAGCAGGATCCGGTCCATCGCCGCTATCATCATGACCTGATGACCTTTGGCCTGGTCTACGGGTTCAGCGAAAACTACGTCCTGCCGATCAGCCATGACGAAGTGGTGCATGGCAAGGGCAGCATGTTGGAAAAGATGCCCGGCGACCACGCCGCCAAGCTGGCCAACCTGCGCGCCTATTACGGGTTCATGTGGGGCCATCCGGGCAAGAAGCTGCTGTTCATGGGCTGCGAACTGGGTCAGGGCCATGAATGGAACCACGACCAGCAACTGGACTGGGGTCTGCTGCACGATCCGGCCCATGCCGGGTTGCAACGCCTGGTGCGCGACCTGAACACGCTCTACCGCGCCGAACCCGGCCTTCATGCGCTGGACTGTGATCCGGCGGGTTTTGTCTGGGTGGATATGGAATCGCGCGAGGAAAGCGTGTTTTCCTGGGTGCGCAAGGGCATGGGCGGGCAACGCCCGGTCGCCGTCATCAGCAATTTCACCCCGGTCGAGCGCCGCTGGACGCTGGGCCTGCCGCAGGGTGGCGCCTGGGCCGAGGCGCTGAACACCGATGCGGCGATTTACGGCGGCGGGAATCGTGGCAATCTTGGTGCTGTCCAGGCCCATGAAACCACGCGATCCGGGCAGCCCTACAGTGCCGAAATCACCTTGCCGCCCCTTTCCACGCTCTTTCTGGTTCCGGAGGATCCGCCATGACCACACCGACAAACCGCCTGAGCAATCGGACGATGGCCTTTATCCTGGCCGGCGGGCGCGGATCGCGCCTGAAGGAATTGACCGACAACCGCGCCAAGCCCGCCGTGTTCTTTGGCGGCAAGGCCCGGATCATCGATTTCGCGCTGTCCAACGCGCTGAATTCTGGCATTCGGAAGATGGCCGTCGCCACGCAATACAAGGCGCATTCGTTGATCCGGCATTGCCAGCGCGGCTGGAACTTCTTTCGCGCGGAACGCAACGAATATCTGGATATCCTGCCCGCGTCGCAGCGCGTCAGCGAATCCGGCTGGTACGAGGGCACGGCCGACGCCGTGTTTCACAACATCGACATCGTAGACAGCTATGACATTGATTACGTTGTCATTCTGGCCGGGGATCACATCTACAAGATGGATTACGAGGTGATGCTGCGCGAGCATGTGGAAAACAGCGCGGATGTCACCGTCGGCTGTCTGACGGTGGACCGGGCCGACGCGTCGGCCTTCGGGGTGATGGCGGTCGATCATTCCGGCCGGATCACGGAATTCGTGGAAAAGCCCGCCGATCCGCCCGGAATGCCGGACAACCCCGACAAGTCGCTGGCGTCGATGGGGATCTACGTCTTTCGCTGGAAGTTCCTGCGCCAATTGTTGATGGATGACGCCAACGACCCCAATTCCAGCCGCGACTTCGGGGGCGACATCATTCCGACCGTGGTGCGCAACGGCAAGGCGATGGCGCATCTGTTCGAGGATAGCTGCGTGCGTCACAAGCCCGGCGCCCCGGCCTATTGGCGCGATGTCGGCACTGTGGACGCGTTCTGGAAGGCCAATATCGACCTGACCGATTTTGACCCGGAACTGGACCTGTGGCACCGCGAATGGCCGATCTGGACCTATTCCGAAAGCGTGCCCCCAGCGAAATTCATCCACAACGAGGAATCCCGCCGCGGGGTGGCGATTTCTTCGCTGATCTCGGGCGGGTGCATCATTTCCGGCACCGAGGTGCGCAACTCGTTGATCTTCACGGGCGTGCACTCCAACTCCTACTCGACGCTGGATCGGGCGGTGATCCTGCCCTACGCCACGATCAGCCGCCATGCCCGGCTCAGGAATGTGGTGATCGACCGGGGCGTGGTCATCCCCGACGGGCTGGTGGTGGGGGACGATCCCGACGAGGACGGCAAGTGGTTCCGTGTCACCGAGGGGGGCGTGACGCTGATAACGCAAGACATGCTCGACCGGCGCGCGGAGCGTCTATGACGGCGCGCGCGCTTCTTGCAGTCGCGTCGGAATGCGCGCCGCTGGTGAAAACCGGCGGGCTGGCCGATGTGGTCGGCGCCCTGCCCCGCGCGCTGGCGGGCCAGGGATGGGCCGTCCGCACGCTGATCCCCGGCTACCGCGCCGTCATGGCCGCGCTGACACGCCCCCGCACGGTGCTGGAACTGCCCGATCTGCTGGGCGTCAAGGCGCGCGTTCTGGCGGCCAATTCTGCCGGTCTGGACCTGCTGGTGCTGGACGCGCCTGACCTGTTCGACCGTGATGGCTCGCTTTACCTGGACCCCACCGGCAAGGACTGGCCGGACAATGACCTGCGCTTTGCCGCGCTGTGCAAGGCCGCGGCCCTGATCGCTGGTGGCGCCTTGAAGTCCTATCGGCCCGAATTGCTGCATCTGCACGACTGGCAGGCCGGTCTGGTGCCCGCCTACATGGCGGAAATCGGGGTGGGAGTGCCCGCCATCCTGACCGTCCACAACATGGCCTTTCACGGGCTTGCGGCCCATACCAGACTAAAAACACTGGAGCTTCCGGCAGGCGGATTCACCGTGGACGGGTTTGAATATTATGGCCACATCTCGGCCCTGAAAGCGGGGATGATGGGCGCGCAGGCGCTGACCACGGTCAGCCCGACCTATGCCAGTGAACTGGCGACGCCGGAATTCGGTATGGGGCTGGAGGGGGTCATCCGGGCGCGGGCCCATGACCTGTCGGGCATTCTGAACGGGATCGACACGCAGACCTGGGACCCCGCCACCGACCCGGCGATCAAGCCGTTTTCCGCCCCCGGCGGCAAGGCGGTCAATAGTCGCGCGCTGCGCGCCGAATTTGGTCTGGACCGGCAGGGCGGGCCGCTGTGCATCGTGGTGTCGCGGCTATCGGATCAGAAGGGGCTGGACCTGCTGCTCGAGGCGCTTCCCGCGCTGATCGACGCGGGTGGGCAACTGGCGCTGCTGGGCTCGGGCGACCGCAGGCTGGAAAACGCCTGGCTGAACGCCGCCGCGCGCCATCCCGGGCGCGTCGGTGTGCGCATCGGCTATGACGAGACGCTGTCCCACCGGATGTTCGCCGGGGCCGACGCGGTTCTGGTGCCCTCGCGGTTCGAACCTTGCGGCCTGACCCAGCTTTACGGTCTGCGCTACGGCGCGCTGCCGGTGGTCGCGCGCACCGGCGGGCTGGCCGATACGGTGATCCATGCCAACAGCGCCGCGCTGGCCGCGGGCTGCGCTACCGGAATTACCCATCGGCCGGGCGACGTGCCGGCGCTGCAAGACGCTCTGCGGCAGCTCTGTGCGCTGCATGCCGATCGCCCGCTGTTCCAGCGGCTGCAACGCAATGCGATGAAACATCCCGTCGGCTGGGAAGCCAGCGCGCCGGTTTACGCCGCGCTTTACGCCCGCCTGACCGACGCGACCAGGGAGACAGCATGAAACTGACCATTGAGCGCGGGCGCCATGACCGCATCGGCGCGACTTTTGACGGCGATGGCGTCAATTTTGCGCTGTTTTCGGAACATGCGACGTCGGTCGAACTGTGCCTGTTTTCCCCTGATGGCATGCGCGAGACGCACCGGCTGAAACTGCCCGAACGCACGGGCTGGGTCTGGCACGGGCGTGTGCCCGGCCTGTGCCCGGGCCAGCTTTACGGCTACCGCGTGTATGGCCCCTTCGCGCCCGAGGACGGGCACCGTTTCAACCCCAACAAGCTGCTGCTGGATCCCTATGCCAAGCGCATCACCGGGCATCCGCGCTGGTCCGACGCGCTGTTTGGCTACAACCCCGGCGCCAAGACGCTGGACCTGACCTATTCCACCCGCGACAGCGCGCGGTTCATGCCCAAATGCGTGGTCGAGGATACCAGCTTTTACTGGGGCAATGACCGCCCACCGGCGATCCCGGCCAATGAATCGGTGATCTACGAGGCGCATGTCAAAGGCTTCTCGCATCTGATGGACGCCCCCAACGCGGGCAAGTTCCTGGGGATCGCGTCGGATGCCGCGCTTGACCACCTGACCAATCTGGGTGTCACGGCGATCGAATTGCTGCCCGTGCAGTCGTTCCTGAATGACCGCTGGCTGATCGAGAAGAAGCTGACGAATTACTGGGGATACCAGACGCTGGGCTTCTTCGCGCCAGAACCGCGCTATCTGTCGAACGGGCAGATCAACGAGTTCCAGCACATGGTTGCCCGCCTGCACACCGCCGGGATCGAGGTCATTCTGGACGTGGTCTACAACCACACCTGCGAAGGCTCGGAACTGGGCCCGACGCTCAGTTTCCGGGGGATCGACAACAAGAGCTATTACCGCCTGGCCCCCTACCCGCGCCACTACATCAACGACACCGGTTGCGGCAACACGCTGAACCTGGACCACCCGATGGTGCTGCGCATGGTGATGGACAGCCTGCGCTATTGGGTCGAGGTGATGCATGTCGATGGGTTCCGCTTCGACCTGGCGTCCACGTTGGCGCGCGATGACAACGGCTTTCAGCCCAACTCGGCCTTCTTCGCGGCGATCCGGCAGGATCCGGTGCTCAACCGCGTGAAGCTGATCGCCGAGCCCTGGGATATCGGGCCGGGCGGCTACCAGCTGGGCGCGTTCCCGCACCCGTTCATGGAATGGAACGACAAGTTCCGCGACGGGGTGCGGCGTTTCTGGCGGCGCGATTTCAAGCCCGCGCCTGAACTGGCGGCGCGGCTCACCGGCTCGGCCATGCAGTTCGACCATTCGGGCCGCGCGGCGACCAGCAGCGTCAATTTCATCAGCGCGCATGACGGGTTCAACCTGATGGACCTGGTCAGCTACGCGCAAAAGGACAACACCGCCAACGGCGAAGGCAACCGTGACGGGCACTCTGAGAATTATTCGGACAACATGGGGCATGAGGGCCCCAGCGACGACCCGCAAGTCGTGGAAATGCGCGGGCTGCGGCGGCGCAATCTGATGGCCACGTTGTTGCTTAGTCAGGGCACGCCGATGATCTTGGCGGGCGATGAAATTGGCCACAGCCAGAAGGGCAACAACAACGCCTATTGTCAGGACAGCGATATTTCCTGGCTGAACTGGGATCAGGCCGACACGCAGATGCTGGGTTTCACCAAACGGCTGATCGCGTTTCGAAAGAACCATCCGATCCTGCATCAGAACTATTTCCTTCACTCGAAGGCGCGTGCCGACGGGCAAGCCGATGTGTTGTGGTGGCACCCCGATGGCCGCCGCATGACCGCCGCCGATTGGGAAGACCCGGCACTGAGCTTCGTCTGCGTGGAGATGCGCACCGCCAGCGATACGCCCGCCTATGCCGATCTGGAAACCGCGGTGTTTTTGGCCTTCAACGCGGGCGGTGTGCAAGAAATCGCCCTGCCCAGGGCCCCCGAAGGTATGGTCTGGTCACGGCGCATCAATTCCCACGCACCGGATGCCGCGCCCGAACCCTGCCCGTTGGGCACCGTGGTGGTGCCCGCGCATTCGGTGTCTGCCCTGGTGTTGGAAGACGTGGCATGAGCGACTTGGACGAAGCCTGCCGCAAGGCTGGTCTGATCTGGGTTTACCGTGACGGCGCGGGACGGATGCAGGAGGCCCCGGTTGAAAGCCGCCGCGCCGTTCTGGCCGCGTTGGGCCATGACAACCCTGACGCCGCCCTGCCCGGCACCTTGCGCCAATCCACCAGCCTGGCCATCGCTGCGGGGCAGCCCACCGATTGGGGCCCCGGCCCGTGGCTTCTGACGACCGAGACCGGCGAGGATCTGCACGGTGAAGGCCCGTTGCCGCCGCTGCCCGTGGGCTACCACCGGATCCAGCACAATGGCTGGATCGTGCATCTGCTGGCAAGCCCGCCCAGCCTGCCCGCCCCGCCCCGGCGCTGGGGCGTCACCTTGCCGCTGTTCGCGCTGTGGGACGGCGCGCGCCAAGGCATGGGCAGCTATGCGCAGCTTGGCGACCTGGCCGAGGGGCTGGCGCCTTCGGGTGCGGGATTTCTGGGCATCAATCCCATCCATGCGGGCTTTCCCGCCGATCCCGGCAATTACAGCCCCTATGCGCCCAGCCACCGGCGGCGGTTGAACACGCTGCATGTCGAGACCGGCCATGCCTTGCCCGATACCGGCGATCTGATCGACTACACCGCCACGATCCGCGCCCGGCGCGCGGCGCTTGAGGACGCCTTTGCCAGCTTCACCGGCGACCCGGAATTCGAGGCCTGGCGCGGCGAGGGCGGCGCGGCGCTGGAACTGTTCGTCACCTATCAGGCGCTGAGCGAGGTGCATGGCGGCTACTGGATGGGCTGGCCCGCCGAGTATCAGGACCCGCACAGCCCGCAGGTTCAAAGCTTTGCCCGCGCCCACGGACAGCGGCTGCGGTTTCATGCCTGGGCGCAATGGATGGCTGAAACGCAGCTTGCGGGCGCTCAACAGCGGGCGAAAGCGGCGGGGATGGCGTTTGGGCTGTATCTGGATATCGCGGTGGGCACGCACCCCTCGGGCGCCGAAACCTGGGCCGAGCGCGGGCTGTTCGCCCAGGGCGTCAGCCTGGGCGCGCCGCCCGATCTGCTGGGGCCGTCCGGGCAGCGCTGGGGCCTTGCACCGATGCGCCCCGACATGCTGCGCGCGACGGGCTACGCGGCCTTCGCGCAGACCCTGCGCCAGCAGCTCGACTACTGCGGCATCCTGCGCATCGACCATATCCTGGGGCTTGAGCGCAGCTTCTGGCTGCCGGACAATCTTCCGGGGCTTTACGTCACCATGCCGCGCGACGAATTGCTGGCGGTGCTGCGCATCGAGGTCAGCCGCGCGGGTGCCTATGTCATCGGCGAGGATCTGGGCACCATTCCTGACGGGTTGCGCGGCGCGCTGGCGAAGTCGGGCGTGATGGGGTGCCGGGTTGCGATGTTCGAACGCGATTGGGACGGCACCGGCGATTTCCTGCAAGCCGATGCCTATTCGCCCGATGCGCTGGCCAGTTGGGCGACGCATGATCTGCCAACCTGGGAGGGCTGGCGACAGGCGCGCGACATCGACTGGCGCGCAAAACTGGGCGAGGTCGGCGACGAGGCCGCGGCCCGCGCCGCCCGCGCCGCCGAGGTCGCCGCCTTCGACAGCCTGATCGGCGGACACGACATGAACGCCATGCACGGCTTTCTGGCGCGCTGTTCCTCGCATCTGGTGGCGATCCAGGGCGAGGATCTGGCCGGCGCGGTCGAACAGGCCAACCTGCCCGGCACGGTCTACGAACACCCCAACTGGTGCCGCAGGCTTCCCTTGCCGATTTCGGGCCTCATTTCCGCCCCTGGCCTGAAGCAGACAGGCGCCATCATGGCGCAAGCCGGTCGAAACGGCCCCTGAACTGGACAAGAACATGCAAATCAAAACCCATTCCACCCAGCCCCTTGACGGCCAGAAGCCTGGCACTTCCGGCCTGCGCAAGAAAACCCGGGTGTTCATGCAACCCGGTTATCTGGAGAATTTCGTCCAGAGCATCTGGAACGGGATCGGCGGTGTAACTGGCAAGACGCTGGTGGTTGGCGGCGACGGGCGGTTCTTCAATGACCGCGCCATCCAGACGATCCTGAAGATGGCGGCGGCAGCGGGGGCGGCGCGGGTGATCGTGGGGCGGGGTGGGCTGTTGTCCACCCCCGCCGCCTCGAACCTGATCCGGGTGCGCGGGGCGGATGGCGGGGTGATCCTGTCGGCCAGCCACAATCCCGGCGGGCCGGATGAAGATTTCGGCATCAAATACAACACCGCCAATGGCGGCCCGGCGCCCGAGGGGATCACCGACGCAATCTTCAAGGCGACCACGGAACTGACCGTCTATGACATCGCCGAGGCACCGGGCACCGACCTGTCGGCGCTCGGCGAAACCCGGCTTGGCGAGATGGTTGTCGAAATCGTCGATCCCGTCGCCGAATACGCGGCGCTGATGGAAAAGCTGTTCGACTTCAACGCGATCCGGGCGCTTATCAAGGGCGGATTCACGCTGTGTTTCGATGCGATGCACGCCATCACCGGCCCCTATGCCACGGAAATCCTGGAGCGCCGGCTGGGTGCCGCACCCGGCAGCGTTGTCAACGCCGTGCCCCTGCCCGATTTCGGCAAGGGCCACCCGGACCCCAACCCGGTCTGGGCCAAGCAACTGATGACCACAATGCACGCCCCGAATGCGCCGGATTTCGGCGCGGCCTCGGACGGCGACGGCGACCGCAACATGATCGTCGGGCGCAACAGCTACGTGACCCCGTCCGACAGTCTGGCGGTTTTGGCCGCGAATGCGCATCTGGCGCCGGGCTATGCGGGTGGGTTGAAGGGTGTTGCGCGCTCCATGCCGACATCCTGCGCCGTGGACCGCGTCGCGCAGGCGCGCGGGATGCCGTGCTATGCCACGCCGACGGGTTGGAAATTCTTCGGCAATCTGCTGGATGCCGGCATGGCCACGCTGTGCGGCGAGGAATCGGCGGGAACCGGATCGGACCATGTGCGCGAAAAGGACGGGCTGTGGGCTGTCTTGCTGTGGCTGAACATTCTGGCCGTGCGCCGGCAATCCGTGGCCGATGTGATGGCCGATCACTGGGCCGAATTCGGGCGCACCTATTATTCGCGCCATGATTACGAGGCCGTGGACAGCGACACCGCCAATACCTTGATGGACGATCTGCGCGCCAAACTGGCCACCTTGGCGGGGCAAACCGCCGCCGAGCTGACGGTCGAGGCGGCCGAGGATTTCAGCTATACCGACCCGGTGGACGGGTCTGTCGCGTCAAAACAGGGCGTGCAGATCACGTTCAAAGGCGGCGCGCGCGTGGTGATGCGTCTGTCCGGCACCGGCACCGAGGGCGCGACGCTGCGGGTCTACATGGAACGCTTCGATCCCGCCGATTTCGGGCAGGACCCGCAAGCCGCGCTGGCCCCGGTGATCGCTGCGACCGAAGCCCTGGCGGGTATCGCCGCGCGCACCGGGCGGAGCGGGCCGGATGTGATCACCTGAGGGCCTGCACAGCGCGGCACATAGGGGCAAAGTATCCGGGGCTGTCCGTTTGCGACAATTTGGGTGTCGAGTTCGGAACAGACAGCCGCGCTTTGGTTTGTTCCGCTTGCGGTGTTCAAACCGGAGCCCGCCATGACGCCGATTGCCGACGACCTGATCGATCTGAAACTTTATCCCATTCATCAACCCGGCCCCGCGCGCGACGCGGTGTTGGCACAGGTCCGCGCCGCGCTGGCCGAAGATGGCTGCGCCGTGCTCAAGGGCTTTGTGCGCCCAAACGCCCTGCCCGCACTGGTCGCGGAAGCGGACGGGGTCGCGGCGCAGGGCCATCACAGTCACAACCGCACGAATGTGTATTTCACCGCCGACGACCCCGGCCTGCCGGCATCGGATCCGCGCCGTCGGTTCTTCGACCGCTCGAACGCATTCATCCCTGCCGACAATTTCGCCAGGAACGGCCCGCTGCGCCGGATCCATGACAGCGACGGATTCGATGCCTTCGTTCAGGACTGCCTGCAAGAATCCCGGTTCTATCGCTATGCCGACCCGCTGGCCGATGTGATCGTCAACATGGCCGGTGCCGGCAACGGTTTCCCGTGGCATTTCGACACCAACAATTTCACGGTGACGCTGGCCTTGCAAAACGCCGAAGCCGGCGGCGCGTTCGAATATGCGCCGGGTATCCGCAAGGCGTCAGGGGATGAGAATTTCGACGAGGTCACACGCGTCTTGGACGGAAGTTCGGACAAGGTGAAGGTGCTGCCCCTGGAGCCCGGCGATCTGCAAATATTTCGCGGGCGCTATTCGCTGCACCGCGTCGCCCCGCTATCTGGCAACCGGCCGCGCTATGTGGCGATCTTTTCCTATGTCGAGGAACCGGGCATGGTCGGCGCGCCCGAGCGCACGATGCAGCTTTATGGCCGCACCTTGCCCATTCATCACGAACGCGCGGGCCAGCGGGCCGACGCCTTCATCGACTGATCCCGGCAGGACAGGGCGCGCAGACGCACGCACCCCGCCAGTGGATTACAGGTTGGGGAAGAAATCCTCGCAGCTGCCCTCGCGGAAGACATCCGCCGTGCAGCAATGCAGGCCCCCGCCGAACGCATAGGCGTCGCGCAACTCCACCGGCACGACCTCCATCCCCAGCTTGTCCATCTGCTCCATCTGGTAGACCTCGGACGCTTCAACGCAGACCGTCTTGGGATCCAGCACCAGCACGTTCATGCTGAGCCAGGTGGAGGAATAACACAGCGGCGGCGGGGAGTTATGCGCCGGCTGGGCCGCGTCGACGATTTCCCAATCGTTGTCATGGAACATCTTGCGCTGGTCTTCCGGCAGGCGGCGCTGGGGGTTGTTCAGGATCAGCCCGGGGCGCAGCGGCGTGAAGGTCGCATCGATATGGATCGGATAGGGATCGCCCGGGAAATTCACCGCATGCACCCGGTGATCGGGGAAGTGGCGGCGGATCCATTCGATGCCCTTCAGGTTCGTGGTGAACCCGTGCTGCACCACCAGATCGCGCCCAAAGCGCAGCACATCGGCGGCGTCGAACAGGGGTTCTTCCTCGGTCGTGACAAAGAATTTCTCGGCCGCCCATTGCAGGCGCTTTTCCACGCCGATCTTGTCCGACAGGTAATCGGGGTGATAATCCGCATCCGTCAGGCGCGGTTTTGGCGCGGCTTCGTGGCGGAACTTGGGGTCCTCGTTCCAGTATTGCTGCATCAAGGGCCGGTAGTTCAGGTATTCGAACCAGCGGCAGCGATAGGACATCGTCGCTTCGAGGATTTCCGAACCAACGGTCAGCAGCACGTCGCGGGGCGGCATGCAGCCGAACTGGCTGTCGGTGTGAAAATCGGGGGTCGTGGCGGGTTTGGCGTGGTCGATGCAGGTCGGACGATCCACGCGCACACCGCGCTTTTCCAGCAGTGCCGCAAAATTGTCCAACAGCTCGTTCGCCCGGTCGATCGTCTCTTGTGGCCGCCGCCCCCATTGGCCGCGCATGTCGCTGTCTTCGGGCACCTTGGCGTCCAGCGCGGGTTCTTGGGGCGGGATATGTCCATCATCGGCGCGCCCGACGATCACATGCTTCAGGGGATCCCATTCGTTCCAGCTGTTGACAACGGTTTTCTGCAAGGGTCCGGCCTTTCCGTATCTGTCCAATTTCGCCCCCTTTTGCCTTGCGGGCGCGGGTTGGAACAGGCTGAAACCGGCATGTCGAAGGATTTTCTGTCGCCAACGCGCCCCCTTAGACTTCGGGCACGCGCAGGACGATGCCATCCAGATCGTCGGACATTTCGATCTGGCACGACAGGCGCGAGGCCCCGGTGCGCTCGGCTTCGGTCACGTCCAGCATCGCGTCCTCAAAATCGCCGGCCTCACCGGTTTTTGCGCGCCAGGCGTCGTCGACATAAACGTGGCAGGTGGCGCAGGACAAGGTGCCACCGCATTCGCCGATCACATTGGGGATGTCGGCCGCCACAGCGGCCTCCATCAGGTTATGACCGGCGGGGACATCGGCGGTTTTCTGCGTGCCGTCGGGCAGGATCCAGGTGGCTTTCATGGTCAAACCTCACACATACCAGACATAGAAATCGCGCACCTGTTCGGGCGTCATCCCGGCGGTCTTTTCAACCTCGGCGCGCTTCATGTGCAAATGATGCGCGCAGTAATCCGCCCCCATCGCCCCGATCAACGCGGCATCGGCGGCCAGATCATCCAGCGCGCCCGACAGGTTTTCGGCCACGCCGTGCGGCGCGGATTGATCCATGAAACAGTCGCCCGTTTCGGCGGCGGGCAAGGCATAGCCGCCCTCAAAGCCCAGACGCGCGGCCTGAAGCACCGCCGCGACCGACGCGTAGGGGTTCGCGGCAGCGTCCGCCATGCGGTGTTCCAGCCGCGCCTTGGGCCCTGGCTCGGATGACACACGCGCGGTGACGCCGCGATGATCCTGGCCCCAGTTGCACCAGTAGCCCGACAGCGTCGCCGGTTGCAGCCGCGCATAGGAATTGGCCGATGGCGCGATCAGCCCGGCCAGCCCCTTGTGATGGGACATCCAGCCGGCAATGCAGCCGCGCGCCAGATCGTTCATGCCGGCGACCCCGCCTTCTGGGCTGGCCAGGGCGTTGTCGCCAGCCGCATTGGTGAACGACAGATTGATATGCATTCCCGAGCCGCCCTTGTCCTCCAGCGTCTTGGGCAGGAAGGTCAGCAGAACACCCCGCTTGAACGCCACTTCGCGCGCCAGTTGGCGAAACAGCACGATATCATCGACGGCGCGCAGGGCCTCATCGAAGACCAGCGTGAATTCGAACTGCGGCGTGTCGTATTCGGTGGTGATCATCTCCAGCCGGAAGCCTGCATCCTCGGCCGCTTCCCAGATCGCATCGACAATGCCGTTGGGGTCATTGAACGGGCCGGTGCCGTAGACCACGCCGCCCGGCACGTCATAGGGGTGCAGATTGCCCTCTTCGTCACGCACCAGCGCGAAGGCTTCCAGCTCGATCCCCACCATCGGCGTCAGGCCATGGGTCTGCCAAGCCGCAATCGCGTTTTTCAGCGCGCTGCGCCCGGCAATCGGGATCATCTTGCCAGAGGCGTCGAAAAGATCCCCGGTGACCACATGCACGCCCGGCTCCCAGCCCATGCGGATACCATCCGCGCTCCAGCGCAGTTCCATGTCCGGCAAGCCGTCCAGACATTGCGTGCCCGGCGCATCGACGATCAGATCCTTGTCATAATGCACCGCGAAACAGGGTTGCGCGAAGCGCGTGGCCCCTGCCCCGATCTTCTCCTGCGGCAGATATTTGCCCCGCATCACGCTGAGATGGTCGCACCACATCGGGCGAAGACGATCGCGCATATGTATTCCTCCCTGTATTTTTTGTCCGGTCAGGCCCGTTTCACGCTGACCGGCAGTTCCTTGATTCCGCCCACGAAATTCGACCGCAGGAATTTGTGATCCCCGGCAGGTTCCACGGATGTGATGCGTTTGGCAAGCTCCTGAAACAGCACGCGGACCTCCAGCCTTGCCAGCCACATGCCCAGACAGACATGCGGCCCGCCCTGCCCGAAGCTGACATGACGGTTCGGATCGCGGGCCAGGTTGACGCGCATCGGATCCTCGAACACCGTCTCGTCGCGGTTGCCCGAGATGAACCAGTAGAGCACCTTGTCACCCGTGCGGATCGTCTTGCCGTGCATCTCGTGGTCGCGCGTGGCGGTGCGCCGGAAATAGAGCGCCGGCGTGGCCCAGCGGATGATTTCATCAGGCGCGGTGTCCCAGATGTCCCCCGCCTGCATCTGGCCCAGCAATTCGGGCTGATGGCACATCGCCTGGATGCCGGCCGCGATGGAATAGCGCGTGGTGTCATTGCCCGCCGCCACCAGCAGGCAGAAAAAGTTGCGAAATTCGGTTTCCGAAATCACCGATCCGTCCGGCCCCGGCTTCAGCATCAGGTGCAGAATGCCGTCGGTATCGCCGCGCGCCGCCTTGTCGGCCATCAGGCGCTTGGCGTAGTCGTATAGCTCGGCCCCCGCCGGGGAATTGAACGGCATCAGCCGGTATTCATCGGTGGTCATCCGGTCCAGCACATGATCGGTGAAATCCGGGTCGGTGTTGGCAATCAGCGCGTCGCCCTTTTCCACCAGCCAGGGCAGATCCGCCTCCGGGGTGCCCAGGATCTGGCCCAGCATCCGCATCGGCAATTGCCGCGCGATGTCCTTTGTCGCGTCGAACGTGCCCTGTTCCAGCGCCTCGTCCAGGATGTCATCGCACAGCGCGCGGATCTGCGCCTCGAACCGGGCCATCACCGGCTTGGAAAATGCCTTGGCCACCTTGATCCGCGTCATCGTGTGTTCAGGCGGGTCGGTTTCCTGGAATGTGCGCCGGGCCAGATATTCCTCGTAGGTCTGGTCCTCCATGCGGATGCCCTTGGCCGAGGACATCAGGTCTGGCTGCCGGTTCAGCGCGGTGATGTCCGCGTTGCGCGTGATCGACCAGAACCCCTTGCCGCCCGACCACTCGGTCCAGCTGACCGGTTCCTCTCGTCTGAGCCGCGCGAAGGTGTTGTGCGGCGCGCCCTGCGCGAATGTGTCATGCGAGGACAGATCGGCAAAGCCATCATCGGTGGGGGTCCAGACTGTCATGCAACTCACTCTTGTCAGGGGCTTTGCTTATGTATATTTGTGAAACTCCAATTTATGCAAATGGAAAATGCATGCATATCGCATTTCTGGACACCAACACCGATGACAGCGAATTCGGTCGCAGCCACCCGCCGGAATGCGCCAAGTTCCAGTTCCTGCTACGCCGCCACGCCCCGGACTGGCGCTATACGGACTTCAGGGCATCGGCGGGGAACTTTCCCGACAGCCTCGAGCCATTCGATGGCATCATGATCTCGGGCAGCGTGGCATCGGTCAACGACCCGTCCCCCTGGGTCACAACGCTGATGGACCTGATCCGGACCGCCGTTGACCGCAATATCCCCGTTTTCGGCGCGTGTTTCGGCCATCAGGCCATCGCCCGGGCGCTGGGGGGAAGCGTGGGGAACAACCCGCAAGGCTGGGTGCTGGGCCGCTACGAGACCCATAACCACACGCCGGCACCGTGGATGGATCATGCCGGCCCCATGGCATTGATCGCCGCGCACAAGGAACAGGTTCTGGTGCCCCCAAGCGGCGCGCGCATCCATGCCGGCACCGACGCCGTGCCCCTTGGCCACATGTCCGTCGGCACCCGCGTTTTCAGCACGCAATACCACCCGGAACTGAGCACGGATTTTATGAACGGCCTGCTGAAGGAAATGGAAGGATCGGCGCCGCAAGAGGCGCTTGAGGCCGCCCGCGGCGGGCTGGACGGCCCGGTTCACAGCGACCAGATGGCCCGGTGGATCGTTGCCTTTTTCAAACAGGCGCGCGCGCGGGACGCCTGAACCGGTCGAAATTCGGGGCATCGCCCCTTCGCCGCGGCACAGGACCTGGCCTGGCCAGTGTTCCGGGCGGCGACGCCATTTTCGAATTGAACACAGCGCGTTGCGCCAAAAATTCAACCCAGGGCGGCCAGCAGATCCATCGCCGTCACCTGATCGAACTGCACGTGCCGGCGCATCGCCAACTCGGCCCCGGCGCTGTCACGCGCCACGATCAACGCGGTGATCGCCCGGTGATCGGCGGCCGATTCGGCGATCGAGCCCGCGTAACGATAGCGCGCGCGGTAATAGGCCATGAGCTTGCGCGCGTTGGTCTTTATCATGTCCAGCAGAAAGTCGTTTCCGGCCGCCCGTGCAACGGCTGCGTGAAACCGCAGGTTCAACTGGTAGTAGCCGTCAGGATCCGCGTCACCGCGGGCTTTCCAATGCGTCTCGCAGGCGCGCGTCGCGTCCTTTAGCACCGCCGCACCCTGTGTCGACAAGCGCCGCGCCGCCAGCCCTGCGGCCTGCCCTTCCAGCGTGGCGTGAACTTCCAGAATCGCCAGGAATTCCTCCAGCGTGGGCTTGAAGACAACCGCTCCCTTGCGCGGCAGACGCCGCACCAGGCCCGTGGCTTCGATCCTCATCAAGGCCTCGCGGACAGGGGTGCGCGAGACCCCGAAGGTCCGGATCAAGGTCGCCTCGTCGATCTCGTCCCCGGGATTCAGCCGCCCGGTGTCGATCCAATCGAACAGCGTGTTCATGATGACGTCGGTCTGATTTGGCACGATGATCCCCGCGTTCACCTGCGTGGGTATACACAAAGCCCCCCGCAGTATGCAATTTTTCATGACAAGGCCCGAGCCGGTCAACCATTT
>Ga0316205_10001355_pt1 | contig 31794 bp, 27 predicted proteins | sample 3monthpyrite_MG_FD_204941 | JGI IMG/M metagenome (GOLD analysis project Ga0316205, IMG submission 204941) | Microbial mat bacterial communities from mineral coupon in-situ incubated in ocean water Damariscotta River, Maine, United States -... | ecosystem: Environmental > Aquatic > Marine >...
CCATCATTCGGACCTTGGCGGGTCAGCGCCGTCCAGCCTTGAAAGGTGCGCAACATTGAGCACACGGCCGGCGACGCAAATTCTCGCGTCTGCCCTCGATAGCGCGCAAGCCAGGGGTCGTAATCCTGCCAATGGCCCTCAAAAATCGCCCCGTATATTCGCTGATAGGCCGGATCGAGCCAACGTTCATATGACCCGCTGTCCATATGCGGCGACAATCCCAGCGTGGTGTCGCCGGGTTCGCGGCGGCGGGTGCGATCGGCATAGGCATAATCGTGATCGGGGTCGAACTCATCGCCCATCGGTCCGGTCACATCCCACAACCGGTTCAAAAACCGTTTGGTTGCCGCCATGCTTTCGGCCTGGCGCGCCAAGACCTGCGGTCGTGACCAATACAGCCCATAGATCTGCGGAGCGCCTGCTTTTAGCTGCGAAAAATACTTGTCCAGACCCGCCTTTTCCTGCGCCTTGGCCAGATAATCGTTGCGCGCGATATAGGCGCCGATCTCATCGTTCCATTCGTTGACCTGGACCGGATCAAAAACGCCGCGTATGACCGCGCAGCCGCGATGCCGTATGTCTGCCCGCGTGGCCTGGGAAACGCGGTCATTGGCGATGTCGTCATAGGCCAGTTCCGGGATCACCGGTTTGCCCGCCGCCGCCGCCGTCGTGATCGCCTCGACCTCGCGCAACATGGCGCTTTGCACATCGCTGAACGTCGCCTTTACATCCGCCAGCCCGCGCAAATGGGCTTTCGCTTCGGCGATGAATGTCTTGGTCGCCTGATCCATGAATTAGTCTCCCCGGTTGGCGGGACATGCCCTGTCCCGCGCCTGACCCTAGCAAAGTTTCCCGCCAATTCCAGTGCGGTATGCGCAAGGCGCCTGATTGCTGCGCGCCATGAGGCAGCTCGGGCCGACCAGACAACGGGCCAGGCGAAACCCCGGTCGCGCTGCCAGGCCCAGCCGGTGGTCAACCGGCGCGCCGCTTGCCTGCAAGTGCCCCACTTGCGGGCCAAACCCTGTTGCAGGCTTGCTCAGGCGGCACCGGTCCGGATGCTGGTGCGCTTGCACATGGCCAGGATCTCATCCTTGATGTCCGTCAGCGGCAATTGCTTTTCTGCCGCGCCGCTTTCCCAGGCTACGCGAGGCATCCCATAGACAACCGAGGTCGCGGCGTCTTGAGCGATTGTGCGCGCACCATGCCGTCGCAAGGCCAGCATGCCATCTGCACCGTCCCGGCCCATGCCGGTCAGCAACACCGCCACCGCATTCCTGGCCAGTGGAACGGCAGATTGAAACAAGGCGTCAACCGACGGAATATGGCCCGAAATCGGATCGCCCTGAACAAGCCGCAGTTTGAGCGGAACGCCCATGTGAATTTGCATATGCGCCGGGCTGCCCGCCATGACACAGACCTGTCCCTGGCCGATCATCAACCCATCTTTGGCGCCGTAGACCTTGGCCGGGCACCGACGATCCAAAAGATTGACCAGACCCGTTCCAAAGGACTTGCCCGTATGCTGGACGATCAGCGTCGGCGGGCAATCTTCGGGGTATTCGGACAACAGGGTGGTCAAGGCATCAACGCCGCCGGTGCTCGACCCGATCAGCACGAATTTCTTGCCAAAACGATTGCCACCGCCCCGTTGGCGCGGGCGATTTCTGGTCTTGTTCCGGGCCACCCAGGACAGTGACCTGATCATCGAGACGATCAAGTCAGGGCGATCGTCACACTCCAGCGCGAACAAGCCGGAATTGTGGTTGAACCGAACCGGTCCCGGCTGCGCTTCATCCTCGGTGCCGACGGCCACCCAGCGGATGTCCAGGACGCCAAACAGGGCCAGAACCATTTCGAATTCCTCGAGCTTGGTGAACCTGTAGTCAACGATGGCAACATCGGGGATCAATTCTTCTGCGGCGCCATAAGCCGCCATCAGATTTGAGGCTGTCGCGATGATCTTGACCTCTTGCGTGCCGGCCAGCGCATCGGACAGGCTGCGCCGCGCCTTGGCGCTGTCTGTGGCCAATAGAATTCGCGTGACGGGCATCAAACCTCCGATACCTGTATAAGGTGCGGTAACGCCCGTTCATACGGGCGCGAACATGCCATCACAGATCTGTGCATGTGACTGCCCACCGCATGGCCCCGTCGCCGCGGGGCGGTGTCGCAAAGCCGATGGATCGGGCCTTCAGCGCGCTTGTGGCACCGGGCGCGCAAGCCCATTCATGCCGCGTCAGGTCGGCGCGCCCGCCCCGAAGGGGCTTTGGCAGACGGCCAATCACTTGGCCCTGGCGGGTTGCAATACTTGTCACCCCGTGGATACCCGCTGCGCGACGGCCAGTTTGACGGGTTTGAGTTCGTTCATCCAATCCACACAGACGCATCGACGCCAAGAGGCCCCCGGCCTTTTCGACATTTTGCCGGCCGGGACTTAACAACCACCTAACAATTCCCGCTTTTGACATCGCAAGCCCAACACGGGCGCTATCAGCGCGTCCCACACGGACCATCTGCGCCACGATGGGCGGCACTGCGTCCACGCCGTTGGGGGCGGAAACACTGTTTGAACCTCGATGGTCCTGGGCGCGCGGATGATCAGGTCGCGACTTGCCTGCGTGCCATTGACCACCGGCGTCAAGATGTATCGCGCAAGGCTCATCCGCGTGATCCACAGGTTTCCTGGAATCGCGGCTCACCCGGTGACACGCCGCAGAATTGAAAACAGCGACGCCTGGTGCAATGGCTTGTTGATCCACCCCGTCGCCCCCAGCAAACGCGCACGCTCTTTCAGCGCGGGAGAGCTTTCAGTGGTGAAAACCAGAATGGGCACGAATTGCGTGGCCGGATCTTGCCGCATGGCCTCGATGAAACCAAGTCCATCAAGCTGGGGCATGTGGACATCGGTGATGACCACGTCTGGGCTTTCGCTTTGGTATTTTTCCAGCCCATCGTGACCGTCAACTGCCGTTGCAACCAAATACCCCGCCCGCTTGAGCGCACCTGACAGCATGGCTCGGATCGTCCGGGAATCATCTATGGCCAGGATCTTGGTCGTCATCCGGGTTCTCAAATTGATAGGGCCGCTATGCCGCCGAGCCTAGACGCCAGCCCTTAACAATTGATTGCTGCCAACCGGCATATGTGACGCCGATCTCAAAAAGTGCCGCGCATGGACCAAATTCTGACGTGCGCTGCCTTGCAGGTGGCGTGTCGCGTGCTCACACTTGGCCAAACAACACAAGGAAAACCAAATGCGTAGCCATGCACAAGCGGTCGTCATTGGGGGCGGCGTTGTTGGATGTTCGGTTCTGTTCCATCTCGCGCGCGCCGGGTGGAAAGACGTCGTACTGATTGAACGCTCCGAACTGACCTCTGGGTCAAGCTGGCATGCCGCAGGCGGGTTTCACACCCTAAACGGAGACCCCAATGTTGCCAAATTGCAGGCCTATACCGTGGGTCTGTATGACGAGTTGGAGCAAATTTCGGGCCAGTCCTGCGGGTTGCATCTGACCGGCGGCGTGATGATGGCCGACAGCGCAGAACGGATGGACTTCCTGCGCATGGTCCACGCCCAGGGCCGCGTGCTGGGCATGCAGACCGAATTGATCACCCCATCCGAGGCCAAGGCCATGTTCCCGCTGATGGATGAGACCAATTTCGTGGGCGCGCTGTGGGATCCGGTCGAGGGCCACCTGGATCCATCCGGCACGACCCACGCCTATGCCAAAGCCGCCAAAACGCTGGGAGCAGAGATCATCTTGCGCAACCCGGTGACAGACCTGACCCAGGATGCCGACGGCACCTGGAATGTCGTCACCGAGGGCGGCACGATTCGCACCGAACATGTGGTCAACGCAGGCGGTCTGTGGGCGCGTGAGATCGGGCGTATGGTCGGGCTGGAACTGCCCGTCCTGGCGATGGAACATCACTATTTGCTGACCGAGGAAATGCCCGAAGTGGTTGAATTCAACCAAAGCACCGGGCGCGAACTGGTTGGCGTGATCGATTTCAAAGGTGAGATCTACACCCGTCAGGAACGCACCGGCCTGTTGTTGGGCACCTATGAAAAGGCCTGTGTGCCATGGTCCCCACAGACCACGCCCTGGGATTTCGGGCACGAATTGCTGCAACCCGATTTCGACCGCATCTCCGACAGCCTCGATACCGCTTTCCGCCACTTCCCGCCCTTTGAAAAGGCGGGCATCAAACAGGCCGTCAACGGCCCCTTCACCTTTGCACCGGACGGCAATCCGCTGGTAGGCCCGGTGCCCGGGCTGACCAATTTCTGGTCCGCCTGCGCGGTCATGGCAGGCTTCAGCCAGGGCGGAGGCGTGGGGCTGACGCTGGCCAATTGGATGACGACAGGCGATCCGGGCGCAGATGTGTTTGGCATGGATGTGGCGCGTTTCGGCGAATGGGCCACGCTGCGCTATACCAACGCGAAAGTGCGTGAGAACTACTCGCGCCGCTTCTCGATCTCTTTTCCCAATGAAGAACTACCCGCCGGCCGGCCCCACCAGACCACGCCTCTGTATGACGTGATGGTGCGCGACAATCACGCGGTCATGGGCGACACCTGGGGGCTGGAAACACCGCTGTGGTTCGCGCCCAGCGCGGACGAGGCACAGGACGTGCTGTCCTTTCACCACTCCAACGATTTCCGGCATGTCGGCGATGAGGTCCGCGCCGTGCGCAACGCCGTCGGCGTCACCGAAATCTCGAATTTCGCAAAGTACGAAGTCACCGGCACAGCCGCAGAAGCCTGGCTGAACCGCCTGATGACCAACACAATGCCGCGGCTCGGGCGTCTGGTGTTGACGCCCATGCTGAACGACAACGGCAAGCTGATCGGCGATTTCACCATCGCCAAGGCGGCCGAGGACAAGTTCATCATCTGGGGCTCGCTGGGGGCCACCAAATACCACATGCGCTGGTTTCAACAGCACCTGCCCCCGGGCGGCGGCGTTTCGGTGCGCCGGTTCGATATGTCGCTGCACGGCCTGTCGATCGCAGGCCCCAAGGCACGCGCCGTTTTGGCCAAGCTCTGTGACCAGGATGTCTCTGGCCAGGCCTTCCGTTTCATGGATTTTCGCGAAATGGATGTCGGCGGCGCGCCCTGCATGGTCAACCGCATCACCTATTCGGGCGATCTGGGCTATGAAATCTGGATGGCCCCCGAATATCAGCGGCGAGTCTATGCGCAGATCAAATCCGCCGGAAAGGAATTTGGCATCCGCGATTTTGGCATGCGCGCGCTGTTGTCGATGCGGCTGGAAAAGAACTTCCCCACCTGGTTTGCAGAACTGCGCCCCATCTATGGCCCCTATGAGGCCGGCATGGAACGGTTCGTCAAACTGTCGAAAAACGCCTTCATCGGGCGCGACGCCGCGGCACAGGAACACGCCACCGGCGGCAGACTGCGCCGGGCCACATTTGCGCTGGCGCCCGGCAATGCCGATGTGATGCATGATGAACCGATCTGGGCGCGCATTGCAGACAGGCAGATCCCACAGGCCGTGGAAAGCCCGCATGGATATGGCGCAGACCGTTTTGATCAAACCGGCCGGGCAACGCCCAAACCCACACCGCAACGCGACGGCGATTGGCATGTGGTGGGCTGGGTCACCTCAGGCGGGTATGGCCATTTTGTCGAAAAATCGCTGGCGCAGGGGTATATCCCCAAGGAACTGGCGGCAGACAGCGACACCGAATTTGAAATCGAGGTTCTGGGCGAACGCCGCAAGGCCACCTTGCTTTTGGAACCGCCTTTCGACCCATCTGGCGCCAAAATGCGCGGTTAGCAATCGGCGGGGGCGCTGCCCCCATCCGCCCGTAGGGCGGATTCCCCCGAGGTATTTGCCAACCAAAGAGGCAAAAACGGCTCTCTGACAATGCGCCAGAGAGCCTCTTTGGTTGCGGTCATCGGCACCTCTGCCTGTACCGCCGGAACAGTTGACCGGATTCTGGTTACCAAATGGTTTCATTCTTTGGTTGCAAAATACCTTGGGGTCCGGGGCAAAGCCCCGGCCGCGCCCAACGGGAGCGTGCGCATCCGCGATGCGCCTAACCCCGTCGGGAGCCGTCCGTTTCCGGGCCATCAGACAGTGCCAAATGCATGTCGGTGCCAACATGCAGCGCCGGATGATCAACCCATTCTTTTTGCCGAAACCCCCATCGACGGAACAATTGCCAATAATTATCAAAAACATAGCCCTGATTATAGGTGACCCAGAAATCGCGGTCCCTGGCGAACAGCGCGGGCAGTTCATACCAGGGTGCGGCAGGATGCGTGTGGTGCACGATATGCAGGTTATTGTTCAGGAACAGCCAGCCAAGCGGGGTCTTTTCGACGATGATCGTCCGCCCTTCAACGGTTTCGGCCCAGCGGTGCTCGGCGAATGTCCGGATCGAAATCAGCGCCATGCCACCCCAGCAAACCGTCAGCACATAGAGCCAGATCGGGATGCCGAACACCAAGATGATCGTCGCCAACACCGGCACCAGGCCCAGCAGGTGCAGCGCCCAATCGCGCAAGATCGCGCGGTCGCCGCGCCATATCGCGCGCGCATCGCCGCTCAGCAGCCCCAATGCACCCAACCAGGGCCCGACGACCAAACGGCCCGCCATCGTATTGTTGAACCGCAGCACCGCGCGTGCCCAGCCAGGCAGGTTGCGAAATTTCCAATGCGCGCGGTAATAGCTTTCGGGGTCCTCAAAAGGGTCTGTCAGATGGGCATCGTGGTGGTGCCGCAAATGCAGCGTCCTGAACCGCCGATAGGGCCAGACAAGGCCCGGATTGGCAGCGACCAACAGCTCATTAATGACCCGGGTGCGGGTCGGATGACCATGGATGCACTCATGCACGAGCGACGCATGCAGCGCCACCAGAACCGCCATGATCACCAGCGCCGGCCCCGGCAGAACGGGCCACAAAAGCCAACCGGCCAGGACCCATCCACCATAGGTGAACCCGATCAATCCAACGGTTTTCCATTCGACACGCATATGTTGCGAGACCTCCAACAAATGTTGCAAGACGGTGCCAAATACGGCCGGACGGTGATCAAATAAATGTGAATAAATGCGATTGCATAGCTAATCGGGCATCCGCCCATTTGGCAAGGAAATTCTGTGCCAACTTGCCCCGCTGGAACAAAGCGCTTAGACCGCCCAAAAGACCGATAGGAATGCCAATGGCCAACATATTGCACAAGAACGACCTGCCCGACGACCTGAAACTTGGCCCGGCTGTAGCCATAGACTGCGAAACGATGGGGCTGAACCCCCACCGCGACCGGCTGTGCGTCGTGCAATTGTCAGATGGCACAGGCGATGCCCATATCGTGCAGATCGCCAAGGGCCAGACCAGCGCGCCCAACCTGTGCCGCATGCTGCAAGACCCCGGCACGTTGAAGTTGTTCCACTTTGGCCGCTTTGACATCGCCGCGCTGTATCACGCTTTTGGCGCGACAACCGCGCCGGTTTACTGCACCAAGATCGCCTCGAAACTGGTGCGCACATATACCGACCGCCATGGGCTGAAAAACCTGCTCGATGAATTGCTGAACGTTGACGTGTCAAAGCAGCAGCAGATGAGTGACTGGGGCGCGCCTGAACTGAGCGAAGCACAATTGGCTTATGCCGCCTCGGACGTATTGTATCTGCACCAGCTGAAAGCCAAACTGGACGCCCGGCTGAAACGCGAAGGGCGCGCGGAAATGGCCCAGGCCTGTTTTGATTTCTTGCCGACACGCGCCAAACTTGACCTTGCCGGTTGGCCCGAGATTGACATCTTCGCCCATTAGGACGCACCAGATGAACGAGAAAACGATCCTGGCCACCGCCGCCCGTGTCATTCGCCACGAGGCCGCCGCCCTGAACGACCTGGCCCAATCGCTGGACCACGAAGTGGCCCGCGCAGCCCAGGCATTGCTCAACGCCAAGGGCCGCGTGATCGTCACCGGTATCGGCAAGTCCGGCCATATCGCCCGCAAGATCGCGGCCACCTTTTCAAGCACCGGCACCCCGGCGCATTTTGTCCATCCGGCCGAGGCCAGCCATGGCGATCTGGGGATGGTGGCCCAGGGTGATGTCGTGCTGGCGATATCGTTTTCGGGCGAAGCGCCGGAATTGTCAGACCTGATCGCCTATACCCGCCGTTTTGACATCCCGCTGATCGCCTTGTCGGGCAAGAAAGACAGCGCGCTTGTGCGCCAATCCGACATCACCTTGCTGTTGCCGACGATCACCGAGGCCTGCGGCACCGGCGTGGTGCCCACCACCTCAACCACCGTGACGCTGGCGATGGGCGACGCGCTGGCCGTGGCCTTGATGGAGCACCGCGAATTCACCGCCGAGAACTTTCGCGAATTTCATCCGGGCGGCAAGCTGGGTGCCAAACTGGCCCGCGTCGGCGATCTGATGCACGACAACCCACCGCTTGTGGATCAGGGCGCGCATATGTCCGAGGCGCTGTTGGTGATGACGCAAAGCGGTTTTGGTGTGGTTGGCGCCGTTGATGAAAAGGGCGCCTTGGTGGGCATCGTCACCGATGGCGATTTGCGCCGCCACCTTGACGGCCTGTTGGAAAAACGCGTCTGCGACGTGATGACCCGCAATCCCAAGACAATCACTGCAGGCAGGCTGGCCGCCGAGGCGGTGGCCTTGATGAACGGCAACAACATCACCGCCCTGTTGGTCACGGACGGCGAAACCGGCACCCGCGCTCAAGGCATCTTGCGTATTCACGATTGCATGAGGGCGGGGCTGGTATAGCATGGCCCGGGGCTCAGGCGGATATTCCACCTTTGTGCGCATCCTGAAAATCGGTTTGCCACTTTTGTCGTTGGGGATCTTGTCGACCTTGTTTCTGTTTTCCTCGCGGATCGACCTGAGCCAGCCTTCGCCGATCGAAGGCGTCGATGTGGACCGCCTGATCGCCGAACAGGGCATCGGCACCCCGCAATTCGTCGGCAAGACCACGGATGGCGCGGCGGTGCACGTGCAGGCCCAGCGTGCCATTCCCAATTTGCGCCCCGATGGCGGTCTGGACGCAACCATGGTGCAAGCCCGCATAGATGAGCCATCAGGTGCCGTGCTGCGGCTATCGGCACCCAGCGCCACCTTCAGAAACCAGACCGATGACGCCACCCTCAGTGGCGGTGTTCAGATCAACAGCTCGGCCGGCCTGGTCGTGATGACCGACAGCCTTGAAATCGGGCGCAATTTCGATTCCATAACCGCCCCGGGCACGGTCACCGCCACGGCGCCCTTTGGCGAGTTGCAGGCAGGCGCGATGCAAATCACACGCGACAGCCAGGAAAATGGCTCCGCCGGCTATCGGATCGTTTTCAATAATGGTGTCAAGCTGGTATACAGACCACAAAACCAAAGGAACGACCCATGAAAAGCCTGCGCCTGGCCGCGCTGATCTGCGTTGGAATATTCTCGGCCGCCCCGGCCCTGGCGCAAGGCACCCAGGTGCCCTTTGGCGGCTTGCAGCTTGACAGCGCGCAGCCCGTGGAAATCGCCGCCGACAGCCTGAGCATTGACCAATCCAGTGGAAATGCCGTGTTTGAAGGCAATGTGATGATCGCCCAGGGCGCCATGCGCCTGTCGGCCGACAAGGTGCTGGTGGAATATGCGGCCGGTGACAACGGCGCGCCGGCCGGTGACATTTCGCGCTTGTTGGCGACCGGAAATGTGACCCTGCTCAACGGGCCGGAAGCAGCCGAAGCGGATATGGCGGAATATTTACTGCCCACCAGCAAGGTGGTCATGACCGGCTCTGTCGTGCTGACACAAGGCGCTAACGCCCTGTCGGCTGAACGCATGGTGGTTGATTTGACAACGGGCAATGCCAATCTGGAAGGGCGCGTGCGCACCATCCTTCAATCCGGGACCGGAAATTGACAGAACCAAAACCCTCTCTCAGCGTGACCGACGGCACCTCTGGGCTGCATATTCGCAACCTGCGGCGCAGCTACCGCAAAAAAGTGGTCATCCGCGATGTGTCCATGGATTTGCAACGCGGCGAGGCGGTTGGCCTGCTGGGGCCAAACGGATCGGGCAAGACCACGACTTTTTACGCCATTGCCGGACTGATCACGCCCGAAGGCGGGCAGGTCATGGTAGACGGTGTGGATGCGACGCTCTTGCCGATGTATCGGCGCGCCAAATTGGGCATCGGCTATCTGCCACAAGAAGTGTCGATCTTCCGTGGCCTGTCTGTCGAAGACAACATCATGGCCATTTTGCAGATCGCCGTTCGCGATCCGGCCACACGGCGGGACCGGCTGGAACAATTGCTGAGCGAATTTTCAATCGAGCACCTGCGCCGCGCCTCGGCGCTGTCCTTGTCGGGCGGTGAGCGACGGCGGGTTGAAATCGCCCGCTGTCTGGCCGCGGACCCGAAATATGTGCTGCTGGATGAGCCTTTCGCCGGCGTTGATCCGATCTCGGTGGGTGAGATTCGCACCCTGGTCGGCGCACTCAAGGATCGCGGCATCGGTGTGCTGATCACTGACCACAATGTGCGCGAAACACTCGAGATTGTTGACCGCGCCTATATCCTGCACGACGGCCATGTGCTGATGAGTGGCACCCCGGACGAAATCATCCGCGACGAAAACGTGCGCCGTGTATACTTGGGCCAGAGTTTCAAGATTTCCTGACCCCGGCGCTTTGTGCCGATCGGCAAAAATTCCACAATCAATTCATTGACAACAGGCCCCCATGCTCCCCACATTGATGGCATGGGATGTGTCCACTACATCTTTTCTCAAACAGGTCCAATGCCCGCACCCCTGCGGAGCACGCGCAATATCACAAGCTGCGCGCGCACCTGATCTGTATGAGAAAAAGGCACCATCCTCAGCTATAACAGCCAAATAACAGGAGACATGATGCAGTATCAGATCAGCGGAAAGCAAATCGACATCGGAGCCGCCCTTCAGAATCAGGTGAAGGACACTCTGGGCGACATTGTCGGCAAATACGCCGAACGCCCGACAGATGCGAATGTCATCTTTTCGCGCAGCGGCCATGAATATGTCTGCGAAGCTACCGTGCATCTTTCCACCGGTCTGACCGCGCAGGCCAAGGCCCATGCCACTGAAATCTATGCCGCTTTGGACGGATGCGCGGAAAAAATGGAGAAACAGCTGCGCCGCTACAAACGCCGGTTGAAAGATCACCACAAAGATCGTGCGGAACCGGTTGAACTTCTGGGCGCTTCCTCTTATATCCTCGCCTCGCCGGATCACCCCGAAGAGGCAGAGCCAGAATCACTCCAACCCATGATCATCGCCGAGATGGAAACCCGAATACCGTCGGTTTCCGTGGGCGAAGCCGTTATGCAGATGGAGATTTCAGGCGCGCCTGTCTTGGTGTTTCGCAACGAACGAAACGAAGGATTGAACGTGGTTTACCGTCGTGAAGACGGCAACATTGGTTGGATCGACCCGACAAGCGCCGGATAAATCCAATCGCACGCAAGGAAGCGATCATTTATGGAACTCACGCAGCTGGTCTCACCCACATCCGTCAAGTTGGTGAACAAAGTCACAAGCAAGAAACGTCTGTTCCAGATTCTGGGCGAGGTGGCACATGCTGCCTATGGAATGAACATCGACGATACCGTTGATGCGCTGATCGAACGCGAAAGCCTTGGCCCCACCGGTGTGGGCCATGGCGTCGCCATGCCGCACGCGCGCATGGCCAAGATTGACGGCGTTGTCGGCGCCTTTGTTAAGCTGGAAACCCCACTGGATTTCGGCGCGCCCGACCGCAAGGGTGTCGATCTGGTATTCGCCCTGTTCGCGCCAACCGGCGCGGGTGCCGAACACCTCAAGGCGCTGGCGCTGGCCTCTCGCACCATGCGCGATACTACGCTGTGTGACCGCTTGCGCGCCAATGCCGACCCGGCCACGCTGCATGCGCTGCTGACCAACGGCCCGGCCTCGCAAGCAGCCTAGCCAGCGGTCTGGCCGCGCCAGGCCCCATAGCCAAACATCATGTAGTCCTTCTGATAGGCTGCCCGCGCCGCCTTTTCCATTTGGGCATCATGGATGGCAGCCAGACGCGCGGCCAAACGGTTGTCGGCGCGATAGGCTGGGCCATCCACGCCGAGACGGCCCTGCAAATGGGCCAGATCCTGGGCCAGATGCTCTTCTCGCAAGATATGGTCGGGTATGGCGAATCGCGCCAGCCCTTCGACAATCGCTGTCTGGCTGGCCCAGGCGCCATCAACCCGAATGCTGGTCTGTCCTCCCAGATTGCCTTTGACGAAGGCCAGGAAATCCAGAAACCCTGCCGCCAGCGCCGCATCGGGCACCTGATCGATGGGCGCAACAGCCGGCAGGGCCAGGCCATAGCGACTGGCCAGTGTCGCGGCGATCCCGGCAAAATGCTGGTCGGACGGTTCAACGAAATGGGTCACAAAGGCCGAGAATGCGCGCAGCAGCGGATGGCGCACCACGGCAAAGCTGACATGGCCCGGATTTTGGCGTTTCCACTGGCGCAGCGCCTTTTGGCTGAACCCCGTGGCCGGTGCCTGACCGCCGCCCACGCCGTGCAACCATTGTGACACCTGCCCGGTCGGACCGGCCTTGATCGGCAAATGCAGCACCGCGGCGCCATGGGCTGCCTCATATTGCCCCACAATCGCGCCGCGCGCCGGCTCGAAACTGGGGTCATGCATCAGCGACAGCGGATCAAGGGCGGCCACGTCCTGCACCATCTGCGCAAAATTGGTCACCTTGTCCGACAACGGCTCGGGGTTTTGCTTTTTGGTTGCGCGCGCAACCTCATCGCGCTGCGCCTTCACGCCCAGAAAATGCACGGCGCCATTGAGCACATCCACGTCATTCAATTGCTCGTAATCGATCACAAAAGCCGCCTGGCCACCGGTTTGCATCCTTGTGGTGCAATGGCCCTGAAACCCACGCAGATCGGCCAGATACGCCGCGAATTTGGCTGCATCAAACTGCACCTTGGCCGATTTGGCGTTTTTCATATCCGCCAGACGCCATTGCCCGGTTTTCTGAACAATCTCCAGCGACACAAAGCTGTCTATCGGGTTGCGGCGCAGCATGATCTTGGCACAGCGCGGATCGCGTAAAACATGGTCTAACACGGCCGAATTGTGATCTTTGAACAGCCGAAATCCGGCCATGCCATCGGTCTTGCCGCGCAGCAATTCCAGCATGTCCATGGGCCGTTCGGCCACTGCCGCAACATCCATGCCAAACAGCTGCGACTGATTGGCATGTCCCACAAAGGCGGGGTTGAACACCTCACCATGGCAGGTGATCCCGCCATAGCTGTTCAAGCTGGCCTCCAGGAAATTCGAGCCAGTGCGCATACCGGCCAATATCACGAAATAATCAAATCGGTCGGCCATCAAAGCCTGCACTTACTGGACAATATAGGGGCGCTGCACACGCATGCCGGTAGTCTCTTCCAAATCCATGCTAAAGTCACCCACTAGGTGGGGGTCCATGCCCTGGTTACGCAGATTCTGCAAAAACCGGCCGAAACCGCGCAGGTCTGTCATCCGGGGCACTTCAGTCACCGGCGACACGGATTTCGGCCCCAATTCATCGAGGATGATCTGCAACGGCTCCATCGGGGCATCGATGAAATCCGCGAGCGTCCAGATGCGCACTTTGGCCTTGGTATAGATGGAACGCAGTATCTTGAGGTGTTCGCCCTCTATGGCCTGCAATCGGGCGGCCTCTTTGCGGATTTCCGAAAAATTCTTGTTTGACTGAAACAAGGGCACCGCCCAGGCCCCCGTCACCACAGAAATATGGGCATTGGGGTCGGTGGCAATCAGCCAGGAAATCTCCTGGTTGTCGCGTGGACCGAACTGAAAGCATTGCCGTTGTCCGCGTGCATTCCAGATCAGACTGGTCAGGAAATTGCGCGCGTTGTAGTCGCGCAGTTTCGCTGAATCTGACAGCGCCCCGGCAAAGACCTTTTCACCGCCGGCAAATTCCGCGCGTTCCGGCGCAAACAAATGCCCATGAACCTGAACACCGATGGTCTTGGCAAGCCAGCTGTCGAAATCTTCAAAGACATCGGAAAACCCCTGGAACACCGAATAGGGCGAGCAGGTCTTGCCGTTTTCATACCCCTCTCTGGGATAGCGCGACTGCATGTACAATCCCGGCCGCCCCTTGGTGCGCCGCTCAACCGCTTTGGCAAAAACACGGTCTATCTTGCCTGGATTAGGCTCTGTCGGGCCCAGTTTCGCGCGCCCCTCATCTGATAGAAACGCCTCATACAGCCGATCCGCATAGGGCCATATCTTGCGGGCCACAAAGCAATCGGACCGGCGCAGCAATTGCAAATGATCGTCGTAAAAGATATGCGGTTTGCCCTGGAAATCGAATTTCGACAAGGTCAGCGACCGGCTTTCGATCTCGGTCGAGTAATGCCGGGCCAAGGTCTGGAAATAGCTCTCATCCGGGATCCAAACCCTGGAGAAATAACGGTCATAGATGCCGCGTTCCGGGTCTTCCAGGATCGCCGAAAGCGTCTGACGCGTCAGGCACCACCATTGCGACCCCAGATGCGGCACAATGCCCGGCGGGATCTTGCGCTTGAAGCCCAGACGCCGCTGGAAACTCACATAGGCGTCAAACAAGGTCCGGTTGCGCTTCCAGGCAAAGGGAAAGCGCAAGGTGAAGCGCTCATGATCCAGCCCGCCAATCGTCCACAGAACATATTCGGTGGCCACCGATTCAATGAAATCGGTGCGCGGGCGTTGCTCAAGATATTCCAACAATTCCGAGACCGGGCGCAGGGGCAAGCACGAGCCCGACGCCAGATAGACATGGCGCACATCCGCAAATGTGGCCAACATCAACTCAGCGGCCGATTGCGTGGCCTGCACCAGTGAAAACGTGCCCCATTCACATTTGTGACGCTTGCAAAACACCACCTCGGGCAAATCCGACAGGGCCGCTTTGAAATCGCCATACACCTGCGACGGCACACGTTTGTCTGCATGAATCACCACCGGGCAGCCATTTTTGACCCAGTGGCGGGCAATCTGTTCGGCGCGATCCAGCGCGTCATGAACCAGCATGATGACGCCGACACTCATGCCCAATTGCCCTTTGACATCAGCCCCAGAATTTCAAGCTGGCGCCAATTGATGTATTTTTCCGACCAGCGGCACCACAAGTCAGGCTTTTCACGCAGTTTTTCGTAATAGGCCTGGTATTCGCGACTGCTGGAATAATGTTGCTGCCGCTCTTGCTCTTCTTGTGCCTTGTCGACCATCACATTGAGAAACTTGGCGTGCAGCAGGCATCCAGAGGTCTTTTCGCCGCCCAGATCGTCGTAGACGATGTTCAATCCACGCGGCAAAAGCATATGGGTGGAAGAAATATAGACATAGCTCTTGTCCCATTTGACCAAAGGCACCTTGTTCAGCGCCGGCGCCTTGGCCGGTTCTTGATCAAAGAACACACGAGCGCGCGGCCCACCCTGAATCCACAGGTTTCGATACTGCCAATTGGGTTTGAAAGTGTAGTTGCCGCTGTCGAACCAACTCGCTATCTCAAACGGATCCTGGCCCGCCTGATAGCTGTGCGCATCAATCGGGCCTTTGGGATACATATCCACCAACATCGCGCCAAAGGTGCGAATCGAGGCCCCATCCAGCCAATCGGTGAGCGCGCGGATGGGCCTTGTGTCACAAAATGGGTAGATGAAAAACTCATCCACATCGACCGTTAATGTCCAATGGCCATGGCCATGGCGCCGCAACAGCCAATTCAGCCAATCCGCCCCAAAACCCGCCGCCTTGTAGGAATGCTCGGTCGTCCAGACCGACACATCACTTTGGTCTTGCAGGTATTCTCGGGTCCCATCGGTCGACCCATTGTCGACCATGAAGAAATGCGAGACGCCAAGCGCGCGATAATACTGCAGGAAATAGGGCAGGCGCACCCGCTCATTGCGCAAGGTGGTGAAACACAAGATGTCCTTGGGCCTGACCGCCGCGCTGCGGTCGCGCAATACGCGCAGCTGACGGCGTTTCAGCCGCGCACGTCCCAGATACCGCTTTCGTTTCAAGCGCATCCGATATGACCCGAGTATGCCCAACCAAGCCTCTCAACCAAAAACAGGCCCATGCCCCATTCGACTTTGGCCCCGCGCGATCTGAACCGCGCGGTTGGACGGCCAAAACCCGCTATCCTGTGCGCAGCACCATATCGTCAGCTTGGTAAATTAAACAAGAATCACCTGCCGGTTTTCGCTGTAAAACCTTGAAATGGGAAAAATTTCTACGTCTTTGGGTCTGTTTTCGCCTTTGACGGGAATCCACCGGCCTGAACCAACCCCAAACGGACCAGATCACGCCAGCTTTCAAACCGTGCCGAACCCGCAGTCCAGAGGTCGGGTGCGGCGGCCACGCGATCATAATAATCATGATAGGTCTCGCCCACCGCAAAATGCTCGCCGCGCCGCTTTTCAGATAGGGCACGGTCGGGGGCATCGGCCAGGAATTTTGTGTGCAATAGCGCCGCTGTGGGCACGTCACCACCGGCCCAGTGGCGCGCGTTCAGCCGCGGTGGCAAGGCCACATGGGTGCTGGACAAATAGGCATAGCGCCGGTTCCACTTGATCAGCGGTATCTTGTTCATCGTCGGCGCGCGCCGTGGATCATCGGCAAAAAACGCCCGCGCCCGCACGCCGCCGCGCACAACCTCACCCAATCCATCCGCGCGAGGCTCTGTCCAGAAATTGTCGCCGTCAAACCAGCACAGATGATCCAGAAAATTCGACGCGTCCAGCGGCGTGTCCTTGATCGATCCTTTTGGGTAAAGTTCAATCATGATGGCAGAAAGCGTCTCTAACCCGGCGTTTTCCAGCCATTCTGTCAGGTCACGCAGGTCGCAATGCTGGTCATGGGGATAGCACAACAGCTCATCGGCATCGGCGGTCAGGCACCAATGCCCGTGACCATGGCGAAACTGCAACCAGGTCAGCCAATCCACACCAAAACGCGCCGCCTTGTAGCTGGCGCGGGTCTGCCACAGCGACACATCGGGTTGGGCGGCCAGATAGTCCGCGCTGCCATCTTCACTGTCATTGTCGACCATCAGGAAATGCCCGACACCTTGCGCCCGATAATGCGCCAGATATTGCGGCAGGCGCAGCATTTCGTTGCGGATCGTCGCAAAGCCCAGGATCATGCCCGGTGCGATCTGCCCCGTGCGATCCGCAACGATCTGCAACTGGCGCCGGCGGCGAATGGCGCGGGCCAGAAAATACCGGCGCTTCCAGCGCAGGCGATAGGCCCGCCACAACGGCTTCAACCCAACTTTCGCGACCGCGCTATCGTTCATATCCGGGGCTTTGGTGCCAGCGCCAGGCATCGGCGATCATTTGCGGCAAGCCTGATCGCGTCGGCGCCCAGCCCAATTCTGTTTCCGCCCTTGCGCTGCCCGACACCAATTTGGTGCAATCACCTACCCGGCGCGGCCCCTCACGGACCAAAAGCGCTTTGTTAGTGACTATTTTTGCCTGTTCGGCCACTTCTTTCACCGAAAAGCCATGGCCCGTGCCGAGGTTGTAAACCCGGCTTGAGCCACCGCCCAACAAACGTCTTAGCCCCAACACATGGGCATCAACCAGATCCATCACATGCACATAGTCGCGAATGCAGGTGCCATCCGGCGTGGGGTAGTCGGTGCCATGGATCACCAGCGCCTCGCGTTTGCCCGCAACCACATCCAATATGACCGGCACAAGGTGGGTTTCGGGTTGATGCTGCTCGCCGACCTCGCCCTCGGGGTCGGCGCCGGCCACGTTGAAATACCGGAAAATCACATGCCGCAGCCCATTGCTGACCTCAAAATCCCGCAGGATTTCTTCGATCGCGCGCTTGGAAGAGCCATAGGCGTTGGCGGGCATCTGCGCCGTATCTTCATCCAACACGACATTGTCCTGATCGCCATAGGTCGCGCAGGTGGACGAAAACACCACATCTTGGCACCCTGCCGCCAAGGCCGCCTCAATCAGATTGATCGAGCCGGTGACATTGTTATGCCAATACAGGCCGGGCCTTTGTGTCGCCTCGCCAACCTGGCTGAGTGCGGCGAAATGCAAGACAGCAACGGGGCTGTGGCGGGCAAAAACACTGTCTAACGCGGGGCGATCCAGCAAATCCGCCTGCTCAAACGGGCCAAATTTGACGGCGTCCGCCCAGCCGGTGGACAAATTGTCCAGCGTCACCGGCACGAACCCGGCTTGCGCCAGGGCCTTGCAGGCATGAGAGCCGATATAGCCCGCGCCGCCCGTTACCAGAACAACCTGTTTGACCACGTTTGCCCCCCCGGGGCTGTTATTGCGCTGCACTGGGGAGTGAGATCATTTCCCGCAGATACTGGTCAAATTCGTCCCGAAGTTCAGGCCGCGCAAGCCCAAAGGCGACTGTTGCCTGCAAAAACCCTGCTTTTGAGCCACAATCAAAGCGTTGACCACGGAACCGATAGCCAAATACATCGTGACCCGCCTGCAATTCGGCGGCAATCGCATCAGTCAACTGAATCTCTCCGCCCGCGCCGGATTTGAGCTTGTTGAGGTTCTGCAAGACCCGTGGGCTAAGGATATAGCGCCCGATCACCGCCAGATTCGACGGCGCCTTGCCCGGCTCGGGCTTTTCCACCATCCCCTTGACCGCTACCATCGAGCCCATGTCCTGGCTCACATCCAGAACACCATAGCTTGAGGCCGCATCGGGCGGCACTTCCATGGCCGCCACCATCGAGCCGCCGGTTTCCTGATAGGCTTCGGTCATCTGCTGCAAACAGGGCGTTTCCGCTGCAATCACATCGTCGGGCAGGATCACGGCGAAAGGCTCATTCGAGGAAATCAGCCGCCGCGCGCACCAGACCGCATGGCCCAGCCCCAGCGGCTTGTGCTGGCGAATATAGGCAATCGCGCCGCTGTCCATATTGGTGTTCTTCAATATCGCCAGAAGCTCATCCTTGCCGCGCCGCCGCAAAGAGTTTTCCAGCTCTGGCGCGTGGTCAAAATAATCTTCCAGCGCCCCTTTGCCCCGAGAGGTGACAAAGATGAACTCCTTGATGCCCGCGGCGCGCGCTTCGTCGATGGCGTATTGGATCAATGGCCGGTCGACCAGTGTCATCACCTCTTTGGGGATCGACTTGGTCGCGGGCAGAAATCGTGTGCCCAGCCCAGCGACCGGAAAAATTGCTTTGGTAACCTTGCGCTTCATACAACCGCCCTACTCAAAAATACCCGGCTCTCAAAAACCGACCCCTGCACCCTGGTGCCGGGATGTGGCAAAAATTTAACGCCACACCTCTGGATCATAGAACCTGATATCCCTTCTACGTCTTTTTCAATACCTGCGGAATGGGGGGAATGCATACCCACGTCATTTGGCCGCAATTTTACTTTCCCAAGCGTTAATTTCCACCCAAACTCCAAGATCTAGAGGGACAATTTTGCACTTCTTGTCCTTTTGGCATCACAGTGGAAACAAATCCCTTCCCAACCCCGCCCTAGGGGTGCCCATCCTTGCGCAGCATCGACTCAATCACCTCGATGTCTTCGGGGTTGTTCAACTCCCAGAACGACCGCCCGCGCGCCTTGACCTCGACACAGGCCACGCGATGGCCATTTTCCATGAAGCGCAATTGCTCAAGCCCTTCCAATTGCTCCAGCGGGCCGACATCCATCAAGGCATAGGCGGCAAGGCTGGCCTGGCGGTAGGCATAGACCCCCACATGATGAAAGACCGGCGTCGGGTCGGCATCGCCATAGCTCTCCGAGGTAAACGGCACGACCTCTTTGGAAAAATACAGCGCCGCGCCATCGGCTGCAAAAACCGCCGTCGTGCCGCCCACCCGGCCTTGCGCCCTGTCCCGCCGAAACCCCGCAAGTGTCGCCCCATCGCAGCGCAGCACCGGTGTGGCGATGGCCGCAGCCGGATCGGCGCGCAAACCGGACACGATGTCATCAATGAACCACGCAGGCGTCAGCGGCGCGTCGCCCTGCAGATTGACGATCACCTCGTAATCCGCGCCAAGGCCCCGAGCCACTTCGGCGCAACGCTCGGTGCCATTGCGGCACTTCGGCGAGGTCATCACCACCTCGGCGCCAAACGCCTCTGCGGCCTCGCGAATTCGCGCATCATCGGTGGCCACCACCACGCGGGTGGCCGAGCTGACCTCTTGCGCGGCCAGCCAGGATCGATGGATCAACGAGCGGCTTTGCCCGGTGGCCCCGGTCAGCATCGCCAGCGGTTTGCCGGGATAGCGCTGGCTGGCAAACCGCGCCGGTATGACGATCAGAACAGACATCAGGCTGGCTGCAATTCTACGCCAGGCGCATGGGCGATGAAGAACGGGTTTTCATATATCGGCTTGCCATAGGTCAGCGGGCTGTGATCATCAAATCGCACCACATGGCCGCCCGCGCCTGTCAGCACCGCATGGCCTGCGGCTGTGTCCCATTCCATCGTGCGGCCCAGGCGCGGGTAAAGATCCGCCTCGCCCGTGGCCACCAGACAAAACTTCAGCGACGACCCGGCAGAACGCATGTCAGAGACGTTGTATTTATTGATATAATCGTCAGTGGCCTGATCGCGATGCGACTTTGACGCCACGACCAGCAAGGCGCCATTGTCAGGCACAGACACCGAAATTTCGCGGCAAGTGCCCACACGATCCAGTTCAAACGGCCCGGTTTCCTCGACGCTCGTCCCATCGGCACGGGTGAAAAACATCCGCCCCTTGGCCGGCGCATATACCACGCCGCGCGTCGGCTGTCCGGCTTCGACCAGCGCGATATTGACGGTGAAATCTCCGCGCCGATGCACGAATTCCTTGGTGCCGTCCAGCGGATCGACAATCAAGAACTGCTCGGCCGTGTGGCTGTGGCTGGCGGCCTGTTCTTCGGTTACTATCAACACGCCCGGAAATGCCGCGGCCAGCCCGTCCGAGATGATCTTGTCGGCCGCCAGATCGGCGGCTGTCACCGGGCTGTCGTCGGATTTGGCCCGCACGTCGAAATCATCACTTTCATATATTTCCATGATCGCGGCACCCGCCAACAGGGACAGCCGCCGCATTTGCGTGGTAAGTAGGTCGTAATCCAAGCCAATCTCCGCTAATTCAGGCACGCGGCAGCGATTGCGCCGCACGATTTGGCCACTTATGCTATTTGATCAAGGGAACAGCAAGATTTCCCTGCCATAAGGCAGTTGGGCAGGCACCCAGAAGGGCATAATCATGTTTGAGGCACGATCCTCGCGCAACCCGCTGATCAACGCGTTGCATATACTGGAACTGATCTACCACGGCACGGTGCGCAACCTGCGCATGAGCCATGGCAACGCCATCATTGGCCTGCTGCGCAATCTGGTGCAAAGCCTGATATTTGTCATGGTGTTCTACATCATGTTCATTTGGCTCAACCTGCGGTCCGCCGCGGTGCGGGGCGACTTTTTGCTGTATGTCATGAGCGGGGTTTTTCTGTTCATGACCCATACCAAGGCGCTGGGTGCGATCGTCGGGGCCGAGGGCTCGTCCTCGCCGATGATGCAGCACTCTCCGATGAACACCGCCATTTCGATCACTTCGGCGGCGCTGGCCTCACTTTACCTGCAAGTCCTGTCGATGTTGGTGATCCTGGGCGGCTATTACGCCATTTTCACCCCTTTCGTGATCATGGACCCGGTGCGCGCCTTTGGCATGTTCCTGGTCGCGTGGTTCTCGGGCTGCGCCGTGGGCATGGTATTCATGGCCGCCAAACCCTGGGCGCCGGGCTTCATCGGCATAGCATCTTCGCTATATCAACGTGCCAACATGATCGCCTCGGGCAAGATGTTTCTGGCCAATACCTTGCCGCCCTCACGGCTGGTGATGTTCAGCTGGAACCCGCTGTTTCACAGCATTGATCAGGGCCGCGGCTATATCTTTCTGAATTATGACCCGATCAATTCGTCGCTGATGTATCCGATATATCTGTCGATCGCGCTGATCATGATTGGCCTGATGGGTGAGTTCTATACCCGCAAACACGTCAGCCAAAGCTGGGGCGCGAAACGCTGACCCGCGCTCAGGTGACCACCCGCAAGGTCACATTGATCCGCCCGCCGCGCGGCAACAGCGTGGATGTGCCGAATTTGATCCGGTCGATGCCGTGAAAGGCCAGGCGCGCGGCTCCGGCCATCAGCACCACATCGCCCGAGTGCAGCCAGACAGATTTCGTGGGGTCCGAGCGTGCGGCCCCTCCGACCCGGAAAAGCGCGTCATCGCCCAGCGATACCGACACCACCGGCCAGTCAAATGACGCCTCGTCCCGGTCTTGATGCAGCCCCATCCGCGCGCCTTGGGAATAGTAGTTGATCAAACAGCAATCCGGCGCGCGCGACAGCCCCGTGAGTTCATGCCAAAGCGCCAGGACCGGGGGCGGAATATCGGGCCAAGCCACCCCGCTGGGGTGGCGCGGCTCATATCTGTAGCCGCGCCGATCCGACACCCAACCGCAGGTCCCAGCCGAGGTCATCTGCACCGACATCTGTGCGCCAAAGCGTGTCTGGGGGTGAAACATCGGCGCCGCCTGGGCCACATCGCGCAAGGCGCGCGCCCAGGCCTTTTGCGCTTCTGCCGGCAAATAGCCCGAATGCACTTTGGTGCCCTGAAAAGTTAACTTGGGGGTCACTTTCGCTCCTTTTGGCGTCCAAAATGCAGCTTGAGACGAATTTTCGTAAAGTCCAGCCCTGGCAATGCTTGCAGCATGCAAACCCCGCCCCTATATACGCCCAGAACTCAGGCTCAGCTGGCCAAGCCGGGCCGTGAAAATGGGATGGGCGAAAGGTGCCTCAATGGGGGCCTGACGCCGCAAATATCGCCTGGAAGAGGATTGAAAACATGGCCAAAGTTATTGGTATTGACCTTGGAACGACAAACTCCTGCGTTGCAATCATGGACGGCTCTCAGCCCCGTGTGATCGAGAACGCAGAGGGCGCACGCACAACGCCATCAATTGTAGCCTTCACCGATGGTGAGCGTCTGGTGGGCCAGCCCGCCAAACGCCAGGCTGTCACCAACCCCGACAACACCGTTTTCGCGGTCAAGCGCCTGATCGGCCGCCGGGTGGATGACGCCGAGGTAAAGAAAGACAGGGATCTGGTGCCCTATGACATTGTCGACGGTGGCAATGGCGACGCCTGGGTAGAGGCCGGTGGCGAAAAATACAGCCCCAGTCAGATCTCGGCCTTCATCTTGCAAAAGATGAAAGAGACCGCCGAAAGCTATCTGGGTGAAAGCGTCGAGCAGGCCGTGATCACCGTGCCCGCCTATTTCAATGACGCCCAGCGTCAGGCCACCAAGGATGCCGGCAAGATTGCGGGCCTCGAAGTGCTGCGCATCATCAATGAGCCGACAGCCGCAGCCCTGGCCTATGGCCTGGACAAGAAAGAGCTGAAAACCATCGCGGTCTATGACCTGGGTGGCGGCACATTTGACATCACCATCCTGGAAATCGACGACGGTCTGTTCGAGGTCAAATCGACCAACGGCGACACCTTCCTGGGCGGTGAAGACTTTGACATGCGCATCGTCAATTACCTGGCCGACGAATTCAAAAAGGCCAATGGCGTTGACCTGACCAAAGACAAGATGGCCCTGCAGCGCCTGAAGGAAGCCGCTGAAAAAGCCAAGATCGAATTGTCCAGCGCCAGCCAGACCGAAATCAACCAGCCCTTCATTTCGATGGGCAAGGACGGTCAGCCGTTGCACATGGTCATGAAACTGACCCGCGCCAAGCTGGAAAGCCTGGTCGGCGAATTGATCAAGCGGTCCATCAAACCTTGCCAGGCTGCGTTGAAAGACGCCGGTCTGTCCATCGGTGACATCGACGAAGTTGTGATGGTCGGCGGTATGACCCGCATGCCGCGCGTCGTCGAAGAAGTGTCGAAATTCTTTGGCAAGGAGCCGCACAAGGGTGTGAACCCTGATGAGGTCGTCGCCATGGGTGCCGCCATTCAGGCCGGCGTTCTGCAAGGCGACGTCAAGGATGTGGTTCTGCTGGACGTGACGCCCTTGTCACTGGGTATTGAGACGCTGGGTGGCGTGTTCACCCGCCTGATCGACCGCAACACGACGATCCCGACGAAAAAGTCACAGATTTTCTCGACCGCCGAAGACAACCAGAACGCCGTGACATTGCGGGTGTTCCAGGGCGAACGCGAAATGGCTGCCGACAACAAGTTGCTGGGCCAGTTCAATCTGGAAGAAATCCCACCAGCGCCACGCGGTCTGCCACAGATCGAAGTGACCTTTGACATCAACGCCGACGGCATCGTCAAAGTGGGCGCCAAGGACAAAGGCACCGGCAAAGAGCAAGCCATCACCATTCAGGCCTCTGGTGGCCTGTCGGATGATGACATCGAGGCCATGGTCAAGGACGCCGAGGCAAATGCCGAGGCCGACAAAGAGCGCAAGGAACTTGTCGAAGCCAAAAACCAGGCTGAAAGCCTGATCCACTCGACCGAAAAATCGATGGAAGAGCATGCAGACAAGGTTGATCCAACCACGATCGAAGCCATCGAACTGGCCATCGCCGCGCTGAAGGACGAGCTGGAAAACGAAGATGCCGGCAAGATCAAGGCCGGCGTGCAGAACGTCACCGAAGCCGCGATGAAGCTGGGCGAGGCGATCTACAAATCGCAGCAGGCCGAAGCCGGTGATGGCGATGCCGCCGACACGGATGAGCCGTCAAGCGTTGACGATGACATCGTCGATGCCGACTTTGAAGACCTTGATGGTGACAAACGCGGCTAATCCCGCAGGGAAATGGAAACCGGTTCGGGCCAGATTGGCCCGGACCATTCCGGCCCCCGAAAGGACATGAACCATGTCAAAGCGCGATTATTATGACGTTCTGGGCGTAGACCGGTCTGCTTCTGCCGACGAGTTGAAAAAGGCCTATCGCAAGAAGGCCAAGGAATATCACCCTGACCGCAATTCCGACAATCCCAATGCCGAGGCCCAGTTCAAGGAAGTGAACGAAGCCTATGAGGCGCTGAAAGACGCCGACAAGAAAGCCGCCTATGACCGCTTTGGCCATGCAGCCTTTGACGGATCGATGGGCGGCGGCGGCGGCCGTGGTGGATTTGGCGGCGGCCAGGGCGATTTCGCCAGTGCTTTTTCGGATGTTTTCGACGACCTGTTCGGCGATTTCATGGGCGGCGGCGGTGGGCGCGGCGGTGGGCGGCAACGTGCAACCCGCGGCTCTGACCTGCGTTACAACCTGCGCGTCACCCTGGAAGAAGCCTATACCGGTGTGCAGAAAACCATCACCGTGCCCACAGCCGTGGCCTGTGAGGAATGTTCCGGCACCGGCGCGGCCAGCGGATCCGAGCCACAAACCTGCCCCACCTGTTCGGGCATGGGCAAGGTGCGCGCGCAGCAGGGCTTTTTCACGGTCGAACGCTCTTGTCCGACCTGTTCGGGTAGCGGGCAGATCATCTCCAAGCCCTGCGCGGGCTGTCGTGGGGCGGGCCGGATTGAAAAGGAACGCTCGCTGTCGGTCAACATCCCCGCGGGTGTCGAAACCGGCACCAAGATCCGACTGGCGGGCGAAGGCGAAAGCGGGCTGCGTGGCGGCCCGACGGGCGATCTGTATATCTTCATCGAAGTGGCCGAACACGCGCTGTTCCAACGCGACGGGATTCAATTGTTCTGCCGTGTGCCCGTCTCCATGAGCACGGCTGCCATTGGTGGCGACATAGAAGTGCCGTCGATAGACGGTGGCCGCGCACGGGTCAAAATTCCCGCAGGCAGCCAGTCGGGCCGTCAGATGCGCCTGCGTGGCAAGGGCATGCCGGCGCTGCGCGGCGGTGGTTCGGGCGATATGTTCATCGAACTGGCGGTCGAAACCCCGGTCAATCTGACCGCGCGCCAGAAAGAATTGTTGCGCGAATTTGAAAAAGAAAGCGCGGATAACAACCCGCAAAGCTCCAGCTTCTTTTCCAAGGTCAAAAGCTTTTGGGATGACATGACCAGCTAGACGTGGCGATGCCGGCTTAAGCCGGCGTTAACGGGAATCAGATCAGCTTGGGCCATGACCCATGCTGATCCCACCCCGCACTTTTCCGACGCCACACCCAGCCTGTTTGATCGCGCCCCGGTGGCGGTGGACGAAACGCCGCCGGTTCCCATTGCCACGCCAAAGCTCAACAAGGGCCGCCTGCCCTCATATATCAAGGATCATCGCCAAAGATTGCGCGAGCGGTTCATGACCAGCGGCGCGGCCGCATTGCCTGATTACGAATTGTTGGAACTGGTGCTGTTTCGCGCCATTCCGCGCCAGGATGTCAAGCCCTTGGCGCGACGCCTGCTCGACACCTTTGGCGGGTTTAATGCGGTGATCTCGGCGCCCCTTGCCCGCCTGCGTGCCATGCATGGCGTGGGCGAGGCCGTCGTCACGGAACTCAAGATTGTCGAGGCTGCGGCCCACAGGCTGGCACAATCGCGCGTTCTGGGCCGCCATGTGTTGTCAGGTTGGGACGCCTTGCTCACCTATTGCCACACCGCCATGGCCCATGCGGAGACCGAGCAATTCAGGGTGCTGTTCCTCGATCGCAAGAACACCCTGATCGCCGATGAATTGCAGGCCAAGGGCACGGTGGATCATGTGCCGGTCTACCCCCGCGAGATTGTGAAACGCGCGCTGGAACTCAATGCCTCGGCCCTGATCCTGGTGCACAATCACCCCTCAGGTGACCCGACGCCGTCTCAGGCCGACATTACCATGACACAGCAGATAGATGCAGCCGCACAGGCGTTGGGACTGACCGTGCATGACCATCTGATCATCGGCACGGATCAGGAAATCAGCTTTCGCGCGACCGGCCTGCTTTAGCGGACCCACACCTCGACCCGGCGGTTGACCTGTCGGCCCCAGAACGTGTCGTCGCAGGCCATTGGCAACGCCTCGCCCAGACCTTTTGCGCGGATGCGCATTTGACCGGGCGAAAATGTTACCGCGGCCTCCAGCACCGCGCGGCGCACCGCCAATGCACGCTCCAGTGACAGACGTTTGTTTTCCGCCGCTTCGCCCACAGTGTCACTGAAGCCCATGAATGTCAGCTCCTCTGCGCGCAAGGCGCCGGTTTCCAGCGCCCGCGCCAGCAGCAGCACATTTGACCGCGACTGCCCGTCCATCTCTGCTGCGCCCTCCTTGAACCGAAATGTGACCGACAAGCGCGCACGCTGCTCCATCTCAGTCACCAATTCGCGCAGATCCGCCAACCCGACGTCGCCGCCCGCATTTCGGATCGCATTTGCCAGGCGCTCGCCTTGCCGCGCGATGGCGGTGCGGCCAAACCCCTGATCAACCAGACCGGCCTGCAAGATCGCCACCTGGGCGGCCGGGGTGCGCACGAACCGCAAGAACTCGCGCCCGATCTTGGGCAGCCGGGTATCGGTGACATAAACGAAAAGCGGCGCGGTCAGCGGATAATCCTCAGACTTGAGCGCCGCCCCATCCGCGCCAACCCGAAAGCCGCACCCACCCTTCAGCCCCACTGGCTTGGTGCCGCCCCGTTCCGACAGGGTTGTCAGACCCAGGGCAAAAGGGTCACGCGCCACCGCAGCGGCCAGCGCCTTGGCGTCATCATGATACGTGATCTGCGCGCTCAATTGCACATCAGCGGCCAAAAGCACCTTTTCCAGCAACATGCGCCGCGCGATCGTGTCGCCGGCGACCAAATGCAACGAGATCAGCGCATCCGCGCCACCCAGCGCGCTCCAATTGTCAACCTTGCCGGAGAACACATCCGCCAACTCATCCAGCGACACTTCCGAGATCCGGTTGCGCGCCGACAGGACCGGCACAACCGCGTCCAGCGCAATTGCGCGGTTCTGCGCAGGCGCGGCCAGATTGCCCACGCCGGCCTCCTGGCCCAGCGCAACTTCTGCAGGCAAGACCTCGCGGCTGGAAAAGGCCATGTTCACCTGCCCGCCGATCAAGCTGGCCAACGCCGTATCATCCGAGGACGAGGCCGCTTCAAACGCCGCAACCAATTGATCGCCTTCACTCAACTGAAAGACGATCTGATCCCCGGCGCCCTGAATGTCCAGATCATAGCCTTGCACGCGGGCGAAACTTGTCATCAACGCGGGCAGCAATCGGTCAACCGCCAAGGCGGCCCCGGCCACACTCAACCGGGCCACATAAGCCGACAATTCCGGGCAGCCCGGCCCAGTGCATTGCACCCCGCTGCCGTCCAGGGTCAATTCCCCGAATTCGGTGGCGATCCGGTAAAACTCCCCGTCATAGGTCAGCAATTGGCCAGACAGCTGCACGCCACCGTCGCGCGACGTCAACGTAACATCCTGTGCCAGCGCCTGCCCGCCGATGCTTGCCAGAAACAGACCCAAACAAAGGGCTTTTCCCAAATTCCGCATTACAAATGCCGACGCCTCGCAGTTTGTGCCACCCGCGCGCAGTCTTGCCCAAACGCCCGGCTTTGCAAGATCAATTTCGGCCCTGATCGGTTAAACCAGCCGTCCGTGACAATGTTTGAACTTCTTGCCAGAGCCACAGGGGCATTGCTCATTGCGGCCCGGATTGCCCCAGGTGCTGGGGTCATTCTCAACAAAACCCGCGGCCGCGCCTCCGGCGGTGGCCGCGGCCCCCGCAGCACTCGCCGCCGCAGCCGCCTGCGCCGCGCGCAGTTGCGCCTGTTGGGCCGCCATCTGCTGCATCATCGCCTGCTGCTCTTCTTCGGTCATGGGCCGGATCTGCGCCAGCTTTTTGCTGACATCCCCGCGCAAAGCGTCCAACATGCCCTCAAACAGTTGAAATGCTTCGGTTTTATACTCGTTCAACGGATCTCGCTGTGCATAACCACGGAACCCTACGACCGAGCGCAGATGTTCCAGCGTCAACAGATGTTCGCGCCATTTCTCATCAATGGTCTGCAACAATATCTGCTTTTCGATGTTGCGCATCGTGTCGCCGCCAAAGGCGCTGGCCTTGTCGGCCATGGCCTTGTCGGCGGCCTCTAGCAGGCGGCCGGTGATGTCCTCGGCGCCGACGCCATCTTCGTCCGCCCATGCGGCCACGGGCACATCGAGCATCAGGTTTTCCTGCAAGGCAGCCTGAAGGCCCTCAACATCCCATTGTTCTGCATAGGTTTTTGGCGGAATATGAAGGTCAACCAGATCTTCTATCACCTGATGGCGCATGTCTTCGGCGATCTCGGACAGATCGGCGGCTTCCATGATTTCACGGCGCTGCGCAAAGATCACCTTGCGCTGATCATTCATCACGTCGTCGAATTTCAGCAATTGCTTTCGGATATCAAAATTGCGGCCCTCGACCTTGGCCTGCGCGCGTTCCAGCGACTTGTTCACCCAAGGGTGCACAATCGCCTCGCCCTCTTCCATGCCCAGCGTCGAGAGCACCTTTTCCAGCCGCTCCGAGCCAAAAATCCGCATCAGATCGTCTTCCAGCGACAGGAAAAATACCGACCGGCCCGGATCACCCTGACGACCCGACCGGCCCCGCAACTGGTTGTCGATCCGCCGGCTTTCGTGGCGTTCCGTGCCCAGCACGAACAATCCGCCGGCGGCCAGAACCTTTTCCCTGTCCGCCGCAACTTCGGCCTCGATCCGGCTGCGCAACGCGTCGGGATTGGCCTCTGGGTCTTCGGCCAGCGCTTGCAAGACCTTCATCTCAACATTGCCGCCCAGCTGAATATCGGTGCCCCGCCCAGCCATATTGGTGGCAATCGTCACCGCGCCGGGCTTGCCCGCATCGGCAATGATCTGTGCTTCTTGTTCATGCTGGCGCGCGTTCAGAACATTATGGGGAATATTGGCCTTTTGCAGTTCGGCGCTCAGAAATTCGGATTTCTCGATCGACGTGGTGCCCACCAAAATAGGTTGGCCCTTTTCATAGGCCTTCTTGATCTCGCGCACGGCGGCCGCGTATTTTTCCGGGCCAGAACGATACACCTGATCGTGCTCGTCCTTGCGCTGCACTTCGCGGTTGGTCGGCATCTCGATCACGCCCAAACCGTAAATCTCGGAAAATTCCTCGGCCTCGGTGGCAGCCGTGCCGGTCATGCCGCCCAGCTTGTCGTAGAGACGGAAATAATTCTGGAACGTGACCGAAGCCAGCGTCACATTTTCAGACTGGATGCTGACGCCTTCCTTGGCCTCGATTGCCTGATGCAGACCATCCGACAACCGCCGCCCGGCCATCATTCGGCCGGTGAATTCGTCGATCAGGACCACCTCGCCATCGCGCACGATGTAATCCTTGTCACGGGTAAACAATTTATGCGCCCGCAATCCCTGATTGACGTGATGCACAAGCGTCGTGCTTTCAGGGTCATAAAGTGTCTGTTCCTTGGGCAAGATGCCCTCGAACTGCAGCAGGTTTTCCAGAAATTCATTGCCTTCTTCGGTAAAGGAAATGTTCTTGGATTTTTCGTCGAGCGTGAAATGTTCATCCGTCAGGCGGGGGATCAGCTTGTCGATGGTGATGTACAGATCGGACCGGTCCTGCGCCGGGCCGGAAATGATCAGCGGCGTGCGTGCCTCATCGATCAGGATCGAATCCACCTCATCGACAATCGCGAAATTGTGGTGACGCTGATATATCTGCGCCAGTTCCGATTTCATATTGTCGCGCAGATAGTCAAAACCCAGCTCATTATTGGTGGCATAGGTGATGTCTGCCGCATAGGCCTCGGCCTTTTCCGGCTCGGGCTGCTGGGGGTAGATCACGCCGGTTTTCATCCCCAGCGCGCCATAGACCTTGCCCATCCATTCGGAATCGCGCCGGGCCAGATAATCGTTCACGGTCACGATATGCACGCCAAGCCCGGTCAGCGCGTTCAGATAGGCCGGAAAGGTCGCCACAAGGGTTTTGCCCTCGCCGGTTTTCATCTCGGCGATGTTGCCCCGGTGCAAAAAGATGCCGCCCATCAACTGCACGTCAAAGGCACGAAGGCCCAGCGCGCGGCGCGCCGCTTCCCGGCAATTGGCAAAAGCTTCGGGCAGCAAATCATCCAGCGCCTCGCCGCCGCGGGCGCGATCTTGCAGTTCTTTTGTCTTGTCGATGATGCCCTGGTCGCTCAGCGCTTCATACTCGGGCTCAAGCGCGTTGATCTGATCCACAAGCGGCCGCACAGCCTTGACCAGGCGGTCATTCTGGGTGCCAAACACCTTCTTTGCTAATGTGCCTATTCCCAACATCTTACGTCCGCCCGATCAATTCTTGCTTATCTGCAGGTCAGCGCTTGCTCGTCCTGCCCAAGGTAGCCTAGAACACCAAGGATTTTGCCTTTTACCGTGTCCATTAGGCGATGTAAGGGGCCATACCAAAGGTGTCAACGCACGTGGCGATCCGATTGGGTCACGAAGGAGAATATCAATGCTGAAAAAGTCACTCATATTGCCGTTCATGGCCGCCTCTTTTCTGGCCACGGGCAGTCTGGCCCAGGAAACAACGGCCGATACCGTTGTGGCCACGGTCAACGGCACCGAGATTACAGTCGGCCATATGATCATGGTGCGCGATGGCCTGCCCGAACAATATCGCGAACTGCCCAATGACGTGCTGTTTGACGGCATTCTGGAGCAGTTGGTGCAGCAAACCGTGCTCAGCCAATCCTATGACGGGTCGGACTATGCCATCCGGCTGCGCACCGAAAACGAAGAACGCCGCCTGCGCGCCGGTCAGGCGATCGACCGCGCCGTGGCCTCTGCCGTGACC
>Ga0316205_10001357_pt1 | contig 31785 bp, 31 predicted proteins | sample 3monthpyrite_MG_FD_204941 | JGI IMG/M metagenome (GOLD analysis project Ga0316205, IMG submission 204941) | Microbial mat bacterial communities from mineral coupon in-situ incubated in ocean water Damariscotta River, Maine, United States -... | ecosystem: Environmental > Aquatic > Marine >...
GTGATTTTCTGGTAATATTTCAACATCTCTGCCACTGAGCTTTCAGACTTTGTTTTTAACTTATCAATTTTCTGGTCTAGTTTGCGTTGATCGGGGCTGGCAACATTTCTAATAATGACTTTAAATAACCTGAGGTTTTTTGTCATCATTTTACCGATCAGGAATTTCTGCCAATTCTCGAAAGAATCGAAATCATATTCAAACATGACTTTAGGATAGGCATCTTCACTCATAAAGACGGCAAGAATCGGGTCGCTTTGACCATCTTCCTTAACCGTATTCATTAATTTTTCTATACGCCCTGCTTCTGACATGTTGGTGAAATCAAAACTATCACTTCTATTCTTAAAGCACTGAATCAGCGGCTTATTTATCGCATTGATACAGACTGTTTGTAAGTACGCTTTTTTATTAGTCGTGCCAATAAAAAAGGGAACTGTCGGAGTTGAGATGGTGTAAAATAATTCCGTGATAATCGATTCAGCGGTCAAACGAGTATCTTCTATATCTATTTTACGACGGCCTTTAATATTCTGTTTTTGTTCATCAATAAAATTAAAAAAGAATTCCTTCGTTTTTTCATCTTTTTCGTTATTGTGAATAGCTCTCAAAATAAACTCTGGTTCATTGTATTCAATACCAACCACTTTGTATTTGACATCGAATAGCTTGGAAGCGTGGGAATTGTTAAATCCAGTAAAGGTGACCAGGACTTCATCACCATTCGCTAAATTTACAGGTTTGGTGAATGATGCTTTGAAACCAGTCGCCGAGATGTCCTTGGTTTTAGCAGAGATGGTTTTGCCTGAACAATGAATCAGGATATCCGTTGTATGTCGTATACGGCTTTCTCTTCTACGCTGAAAGTAGCCAAGATGAAACAGATCAGCATCTTTGCCTTCAATATGAAACTTTGATTCGCTAAAAACATCGGGTTCAGGTTCATACGCAAAGGGGTCGTTATTCTGTACATTCTGAGCGGCGGCCTGAGTAACAGCGGCTTGTTGCGTTTTATGATTGGTATGATCACCATTAACAATTTGTTCAAAACAGTCATTGGTGAATACATTATTATTTTCCTTCAGGCCTTTCAGAAAAATACCATAGGAAATATCATCCATCCAAAAGACCTGGTTCTTGTGAATGTAGCTTTTGCATTCGTAGGGGACTTTGCCACGCATATCAATGCCTCTAACGCACTCATGTTTTTTGCGTCTGGATTCCATTTTTTTAAGGAATTCGAATGAGGCTGAGCCTGCTTTGACCTGTTCAACGACTATTTCGCGCTTTTTAGCACGTGAATCAGCACGAATGAAGTGCTTGAGTTCCGTAGTCGCAGTTGATTTTTTGTTCATCAATCGGTCTTTATATTGAAATAGTCAGTACGGCCCTGTGTATAGGGATTTATCGCTCTAATAGATGTGTCGGCCAAGAAGCGCCGAACTTGATGTATTTATTCAGTAAAAACAACAGCTAAAGGTCAGAATTGTGAGTTCTATAACCTTCTTGTTAAATTTCTTTAATATTCAGGAGCCTAAGTATTGAATATTAATAGACTCAAAATTGCGACTGGACCACATTATCAGATCAACAATGCTTTCATTTCCTGAATATGCCCCTTGGCTTCGTTCAGGATTTCAAGTGCCTTGTCAGGGCCATGGCGTGCTAAAGGCAGTTTGCTAAAGGCAGGAATCGAGGTAACTGCAGGGAGTTGCTTACCCTCTTCCGTTCCCAGATAGCTGAATAGTTGTGCGACCTGAACGAGATCACACATGTCGGGGCCATGTTCTGAGTCGCGTTCCCAGTTTTCAGCATCCAGCGCAACGGTGACCAAATCACTTGGCATGGACCAATGCCTGAGAACCAACGCTCCCATTTGTCCTCGGAGTTGTTCTATGGTTTCGGTTAATATTTTCTTATCCGCGATCAAATCAGGATAATCTTCCACATAGCTCAGGATGGCTTGCACGCCAATATCATGAATCAACCCAGCCAGTAGCGCCCGGTCCGGATTTATTGAAGGTATCATTTCTGCAATCACGGCAGATATAGCCGCTACCTGGGTGCTGTGTCTCCACAATGCTGACATTTGTTTAGTAACAATTCTTGTTTTAGGTTTGAATAATTGTTTAATAGTTAAAGTAGTGACAATGTCGCGCGTATTTTCTATGCCAATACGTGCAACAGCAGTCTGACAATCTTTAATAGCTTCGGTAGTTCGATAAAGGGGGCTATTGGCAATCTTGATTAACTGACCTGTTATAGAAGGGTCAGATTGAATAATAGTAGCAATGTCATGAGCGCTGGAACGTGGATTATGTACTGCTTTTCTGACCCTGATGGCTAACTCAGGTAAACTCGCCAGTTTTAATTCACCACTCATGTATTCCTGGTAGAGGGTATACATGAGCTGATTAGATGCTATTTTGTCATCTGCCTGGATTTCTTCAACACCTATGGCGTCCTCTGCATATTCTTTTGCCGTAATAACATCAACCAGATTTTTGTTGAGTTTGAAATAAACAATATCGGTGAGCGCGCGAGCAGTATGGGAACGAGGCTGATTGTTATCCAAAGGAACCCGGGCAGCACTGCTACCCCCTTTAATTTGTTCTCGATGATCAGCGTTATATAACTCTACTTTGCCTTTGATCAGGTAGTAGATATCGTTATCAGATTGGCCTTTTTTGAATAAAATTCGACCTACGGTCAAGTTTTTACACGGGGTTTCTGTTGCCAGTTTTTGTAAAGATAAGTACGGTAGCTGCTCTAGCAATAATAGTTTTTGCAGGTACTTCGCGTTAATAATGATGGGCTTCGGTTTTATCATCGACCACTCAAACTCATGCTATCATTAGCTTTCAGTAATTTTTGAAGCATGGAAATCTAATATATAATATAATAAAAACAATATGATAATGAATATTTATCATTCTGAATCGAAGATATTTGCTCAATCACACCAGATAGTTATATCATTCTTGGAAAAGAATTACTCATTGTATGTATATTTGAATAAGCATCCAGCTCTTTATTTGGATTGAAAGACCGAGATAATGCCCAAACTAGTTGTCTTTAGTGTAACCCCGACTGAGTATGCCTTAAAAGAAGGCAGTACCAGTATTGGCCGTAGTGAAGCCAATGACATCATCCTCAATGATAAATCCATCAGCAAACGTCATGCTATCATTACCTATCAACGCATGAAAAACGGTGATGCTAAAGTTCAAATAGCGGATCTACATAGTACCAACGGTACTATCGTCAATGGTGACAAGATTGGTTACCACACGCTTGAGGATAGTGATCAGCTCTCACTGGGTAACATCCAGTGTGCCTATCTGAGTGAATAGTTTCGGCTTCAGGTGTAGGTATGTTGAGTCTTGAATCGCCCTTTCTTATTATTTTTCTGTCTGGAGTTTAATTCACGCGCACTCGGTTGCCATTTCGGAACCAATTGACGTTTGCCATTACCAATCAGATCTGCCCTGCCCATTTTTTTCAGTGCTTCTCTTAACATCGGCCAGTTATTCGCATCGTGGTAACGCAAGAAAGCCTTGTGTAATTGTCTTTTCTTCAGACCTTTTGGGGTGGTGATTTTCTCTGATACTTTTAAACTCTTTAATGGATTATATCCGGTATGCCACATGCTGGTTGCCAGTGCCATGGGTGATGGCAAAAATGTCTGCACCTGATCTGCACGATAATTATTCTGCTTCAGCCAGAGTGCCAGTTCGAGCATGTCTTCATCGGTAGTCCCTGGGTGGGCGGCGATAAAATAAGGAATCAGGTATTGTTCCTTCCCCGCCTCTTTCGAGTACTGATCGAAAAGTTCCTTGAATTTGTAGTAAACACCCATCCCCGGCTTCATCATTTTCGATAAAGGCCCTTTTTCGGTATGTTCAGGGGCTATCTTCAGATACCCACCCACATGATGTGTGGCCAGTTCTTTAATGTAAGCGGGTGATTCCACAGCGAGGTCATAGCGGACCCCAGAAGCAATTGAGATTCGTTTGACGCCATCGAGTGAGCGTGCCCGTCGATACAAATTAATCAAGGGCTGATGGTCGGTATTCAGATTTTTGCAAATATCCGGGTAAACACAGGATAGACGTCGACAGACAGCTTCAATTTCCTTACTTTTGCATCCCAATGTATACATATTAGCGGTGGGGCCACCCAGATCCGAGATGGCTCCAGTGAACCCTGGAACACTATCCCTGATCGTTTCAATCTCGTTTATCACCGAGTCTTCAGAGCGATTCTGAATGATACGGCCTTCATGTTCTGTAATTGAACAAAAGGTACAGCCACCAAAACAGCCTCGCATAATATTCACTGAGAAGCGGATCATGTCATACGCAGGAATCTTTAATGATTGATAAACCGGATGGGGTTGACGGGTATAGGGAAACTCGAACAAACGGTCAAACTCTTGCGTTTTTAACGGGATGGGGGGGGGATTCAAGACTACATAACGATGCCCATGCGGTTGCACCAAAGCGCGCGCATTCCCCGGGTTTGTTTCCAGATGCAGGATTCTTGAAGTATGGGCATAGAGTTGTTTATTGCTCTTCACTTGCTCGAAAGCAGGCAATAAAATGCCATCATGACCGCGAGGAAGCAGCGAAACTTGTTGTTGACCCTTAACGTTATCAGCCACCGGTTTCTCTGAACCTTGGCTCTCACAAGTGGCTTTGGTGGTATCCTGGTAAGGGTCTGGTGCGGGTACAACCACCCCATTGGTATTAATGTCTGAATAATCCAGTAATTTATAATCCTGCGGCAGGTGCTTGCTGACATAAGCCGTGCCACGAATATCGGTTAGGTCTGCTGCCTGCTCTCCCTGAGCAAGACGGTGGGAGATTTCAACAATTTGTCTTTCCGCATTACCATAGACCAGCAGGTCTGCTTTTGAATCGAGCAGAATCGATCGGCGTACCTTTTCTGACCAGTAATCAAAATGACTAATGCGACGAAGACTCGCTTCAATCCCGCCTATGATGACGGTAGTATTTTTATATGCATTACGACACATTTGCGCATAAACAATGACTGAACGGTCAGGACGTTTTCCACCAACACCGCCAGCAGTGTATGCATCATCCGATCTGATTTTACGATCAGCCGTATAGCGATTGACCATTGAGTCCATGTTGCCGGCCGTGACCCCGAAGTACAGATTGGGTTGCCCCAGAGCCTGAAAGTCATCAACTGACTGCCAGTCCGGTTGAGATATAATGCCAACTCTAAACCCCTGAGCTTCCAGTAAGCGGCCTATCAAAGCCATACCAAAACTAGGATGATCTACATAAGCATCACCCGTGACCAGGATGATATCGCAACTATCCCATCCTAAAATGTCCATTTCATCGCGTGACATAGGCAATGTCGTCGCTTCACCAAAACGGTGAGCCCAGTATTTGCGATAGGAAAAAAGGTCTTTTGCAGTCTTCATTTGTTTAGAGAAATCAATAAAATAGCCATGAATTTTAGCACATCAGCCTGTTAAGTGTGACTAAATAAATGGGCTTTAGCGAACTATTTGACTATTCCTCTTGAATATTTTCGACTAAGATAATGATTATTATAATATTTAAAATTCAAATCAGCGCGAATATCTCTAAAGGATAGTATCTGTATGACCGATAAATGGGCATTAACCGACAAAAAAAACATACTATGAAAAAAATCCGACTTATCAGTCTCTTGACCCTAATGATTAGCCCTGTTTTGGGCGGTATGGCTGTCGCTGCTAAAGCAGCTGACACAGATGCACTGACCAACCCGAAGCAAAAAGATATCCGGGTGATTATTGATATGTCGGGCAGTATGAAAAAGAATGACCCGAAAAATCATCGCACCAAAGCCGTACAATTATTCTCTGAAATCCTGCCAGCTGATGTCATGGCTGGTATTTGGACATTTGCTTCCGATGTGAACATGCTGGTTAAGCATGAAATGGTCACTCCCGCGTGGAAGAAAAAAGCCTTTAATGAAGCTAAAAGAATTCATTCAAAAGGACTCTATACAAACATAGAAAAAGCCCTCAGCATCGCAACCAGAAATCTGCAAGATAAAGCACCCACGCGCGAACGCCATATCATTCTGCTGACAGACGGGTATGTTGATATCTCTAAATCCAGTGATATCAATGCGGACTCTCGTCAGCGTATTATTGAAGACCTGATTCCACGATTGGCCAGTAGTCATATCATTGTCCATTCGGTTGCGCTGTCACGGCAGGCTGATCACAAGCTACTTAAATTGCTATCTGAAAAAACAGGTGGTCGTTATGCAGTGATAAATCGGGCTGCTGATCTGGATCGTTATTTCTTTAAACTTTTTCAATCGACAGCTAAACCGGATACTGTTCCTTTCAAAGGCAATAAGTTCAGTATTGATAAAGCCATCAATGATATGACCGTGGTGTTATTTAATGGTGATCATCCAACAAAATTAATCTCACCAGACAAACAAAGCTGGACTCATGCTGCGCATCCCTCTTCAGTCAAATGGGTGAAATCAGATAATTATGAAATTATCACCGTAAGTGGTCCAAAAGCCGGAGACTGGAGTGTCGATGCTCCTTTAGATCCGGATAATAAAATTATGGTTGTCACAAATCTTAAATTAAAGGTCAAACCTTTACCGATTCTGGTTTTGCCTGGCGAGACAATCAAGCTGGAAGCGGCCATTACTGAAAAAGGGAAAATCATTAAAAAAGATGAATTTACTAAACTGGTCACTGTTTCCAGTGTGATCAAAAAAGAAGGCAGCCTGAACAAGGTCACCGGTAAAGCTGACTATCAAGGTGGTGGATATTTTAGCAGTGAATTGGGGGCTGGCATTTTAAATGGTGATTTGATTATGACGGTCACCGCGTCCAGTCCAACGTTTGTACGTGAGTATAACCATCAGTTCTCGGTCATCGAAAATCCGTTTACAATCGAATCACTCGTAAACGAAAATAATACGATCAAGCTTGGTGTTAGCGTCGATACCCGCGTCTTCGACAGAGACAAGACCACCATTCAAATCGGCAAAGGTGCCGATCAGCAAGCACTTGTTCAAGCTGAAGGGCTCTGGCAGATTGAGTTACCTGCTGATAAAAGCGCATCAACGGTGGCCATCACGATTAATTCAGTATTCCATCAGGGGAGAGACTATCAAAAGATAGTCGATTATAAGCTCCCGGCAGTTGCTAAAATAGTTGAGAAAGAGAAACCAGCTGAGCCAGTCAAAGAGACGATAGTAAAAGAGCCGGTCAAACCGGAGCCGATTGCAGAACCGCCTGAGGAGCCTGTGAAAACAGAGGTACCAAAGGAAGAGGCGTCATTTAGCTGGATAGTTGTCTTTATCAGTGTGCTGGTTGTGAATATCATACTTATTGCGGTAGGCTATTTTGTCTATAAGAAGTATTTTAGCAACAAGAAAGCAGAAGCCGATGATGACATGTTCGCATTGAATGATTCCGAGTCAGGCTCTGAAAATAGCAATGAGAATGATGATGATTCAATAGAGGACCTTGAAGACATGGACGAAGACGATTCTGCATCAAAGAGTAAAGGTTAATGAAAATTCAAAATAATAACTATAATGAGTGTGTCGGATTATGAATGAAATCATGACCAGTCTCCTATTAATTGGCACCCAATTCGGGTTTATCATCAGTATTGTATTTATTGTGATGATAGTTGTCTTGATACGCAGAAAGAAAAAAGATGAAACCATCACTACGAAGTTCAAAGATGAAATTAAGAATTCTTCTGCGCAACGGCTAGTGAATCTCGAGGAAAATCTGGCTAGTTCTTTCAAGTTAAATGGCCAAGATACCAAGTCGTATGCTCAGGCTATTATAAGAAGGGAGCGTAAAATTTACACGGATGTGCTGAAAATATTTCAAGGTAAAGATAAAGACCTTATTTTGAATCTGCAGGAAGATTTGAAAAAACTAAATCAAACCTATCAGGATCTGGCTGACCAACTGAATAATTCAAATGGAACCGGTTCAGGAAATGATGGCGAGGCAAATGAGCAATTAGAGGAAGCGGTAAAGGGCTTGAAGCAGGAGAACGAGGAGCTAAAAGAGGAGCTTAAGAAGTCTCAGGAAAGTATCGATTACCTGCAAGTCCAATATACTGAATTATTTGATAAGGCAAATAAAGAGAAAAAAGACAGCTAATTTAGATATTGTAAGGAATCAATATAGAAATCGCATCTGCCAGCTCTTCATCGAGCCCATCATAAATTTCACTCTTATCTTCATCTGACAATTTTATATAATCCCAGATACAAACATCAGGCGTATTGGATTTTTCTGGAAGTGTTTCCAGATATGTCCCCAGGATATAACAGTTAGACAAGGCATTCGCCAGATGAATAATACACTTGTCCAATATTAACTCTTCATCTTTGCAGGGTTCATGATGGTTACGAATGGATTCAGTCAGGCTGTCTGGCAAGCCCCACTCTTTTAGTAACTCCGCACCGATGTCAGCATGGGTAAACCCAAGCATTTTTTGTTCAAGTCGATAGTGGAGTTCTTCATCTCCGGATGATTCTTTGATGATTTCTTCCGATTCGCCCGGATAAGTCGCATAGAGTAATAGACTTCCAATATCATGCAATAGTCCGACTACATACAAACGCTCGGTATGTAAGACATTACAGTGTCGGGCTATTTTTTTTGCCAAAATGGCAGTACAAAAACTATGTCGCCAAAAGGTTGCCGGTTTTACCAGGTGCGTAGCAATATTGGAGAAAGAATTAACTGCAACAACTGAAGTAATGATATTGTAAAGGTCGTCCATGCCGATGATAGAAATCGCGCGCGATATAGTGTCGATACGATTACGAATACCATAGAAAGGACTATTAACAACCTTGAGCACATTCGCTACAAGGCTGGGGTCTGTTTTAATAATCTCTGATATGTCGTGAATCGTCGAACTATTGGAATTGACAGCTTCATTAAACCGAAACCAGACATCAGGTGGTGCAATCAGTGTTTTTGTACCGCTAATGATTTTTTTGACAGCTTCCATAGAGTTATTCTTCACGTGTCCAATTCTGTAACGCGTCTATAATTTTGCTGGCCTGGTCCGCACTTGAAATATTGAACTTTGATTTTTGTTGATATTCACCATTGCGCTTCTGATAGCGACGTATAGTGAATTTGACCGGACCATATTCCTTCTTGGTTCTATCCCAGTCCTGGTATTTAAATATGATAGTCGACCAGGCACCTTTTGTGAGTACTTGTTTATCCAGTTCCTTGGTGGTGTCTACACCTTCTTCAGTATAGGTAATCGTTATGTCATCTACCGTTTCAGCCATTATTATCTCCAAACAGCGTGTATTCAGGGGTTGTTTTTAGGGGGAATCTGAATAAAGAAACCATTAGCCTCAATCATGCGGATGACTTCTTCCGGATCTGATTGCGCGAGAACAGTTTCAGTGGTGATGTCGATTGTCATCACTCTTTCCAGATCACCAAATATTTGTAAGATAGATTCAGGAATAGAATCAAGAGCCTGGTCTGCCTCGGTAAACAAATAATGATCCTGTTTACGCTTGCCCTTGTATATTTTACATTCCATGTTTGCGATCTGGATCAGGTTAATTTTTTCTATTGATACCCACTACTCTGCTAATTATACGCTTAAGTCGAATGAAGAAGGAAGAAATTTTCCCTGATGCAGAGAAGTCGAGATCCTGTGAATAAGTGCCCTTATTGATTTCCTGTTCCCTTAATTTCATTAGCTCAGCGCGAATTTGATTCGTTTCTGTCGCCTGTCTGGCTTTATCTGCCTCACTAAATATACTATCGCTTGAAATGTCAACTTCATTGAAAGTAGAACGATTATCTTGTTCAACTGACGTGAACACATCCGGTGAAACATCAATCGCGGCGTCTGTGATATCGGCGGCCACCGGTTCGCCAACTACCGGCTCAGGTATGGGTTCAAGCGTAAACTCATTCTCCATAATGATATTGTCTACAGGTCGTGAAGGCGTGACAGGAGGCTCTGCAAAATTAACTGTGTCAGGGATACTGTCAGCAACTTCTTCGATTTCATCCAGTCCATTAAAGAAATCCTCATCAATCGTAAATTCAACTTCTGATGGCTCATAGACATCTTCCGACATCTTGTAGCTGCCAGAATTTTCCAGAATGACATCGGTTGTGTCGAGCTCTTCTTTAATCGACTCTGGCTCTTGCTCGGCTGTAGCCAACTCGGAAAACATCGATTCATCAATCTTATCTAAATGCTGACTATCATCTTTTGCAGGTTCTTCATCAAAGCCCATTAGCGTAGCAACTTCCTGAGTATTCATTAAATCTTCTTGTGGTACTTTATTCTCCTGATATTCAGCCATTGGCGCTGCAGATCCATCTTGCGTAAGGACATGCGTAGATAGACACTGCATAATCTCGTTCGTTTTAAATGGTTTGGTGACCAAATCAGTACCGCCAGCCTGGTTAACTTTATTAACGAAGGCTTCGTCATCTTCGTTTGCGGTAATAATGACAAAAGGGATATTTGCTATTCTTGATTCATCACTGGATCGAACGCGGTCAAGTAGACCAAAACCGTCCAGTATGGGCATGGACACGTCTGAAAATACTGCCGATATATGCTCGTTTTCTGACAGAATCGTCCAGGCTTCTTCGCCATCATTAGCTTGAATGACGTTATAATCCGTTCTCAATATTTTATTTAGAGCCAAACGAATAACCTTGGAGTCATCGACAACAAGCATGGTCAATTTCGTGGATGTGTCCAGAGCACTATCATGCTCTGGAGATTTAGCAGTATAATTCTTCATATTATTCAATTCGTTACTAAATATGTTAATGTTATTTGCTGATAAAAAATGAGCTTATCCAAGTATTTTATCGGCTTTAAAATTGATAACTTTAGATTAACGCAGAGGGTGTTTTTCACTGTTTGTTTTTCTATAATGGCGTTCCCTGCTATTGTGGTGAGCCGGCAACATTAGAGGATAATTATGGGTCCGATACAGACAAGAATTATTGAGAAAATCGAGCAATCAATACCGACAGATTTTCTTGAGGTCATTAATGAGAGTGATTCTCATAACGTTCCATCCGGTTCGGAGTCACATTTTAAAATCACACTTGTTAGCTCTGATTTTGAAGGAAAAAATCTGCTATCCAGACATCGACAGGTAAATGCTATCCTGAAAGCCGAGCTCGCAGATGATATTCATGCACTGGCATTGCATACCTATGAACCCGAGGAGTGGAAACAGAGAAACGCGACAGCACCGCAGTCACCTCCTTGTCTAGGCGGCGATAAGTCATAAATGGCTGTTCTAGCTACTTTCCTGAGTTAATCCGGCCAGGCCTTGTTTCAAAGTAGGATAGCGTAGTTCAACACCGAGCTCTTCTCGCATACGTTGATTATTGATGCGTTTGGACTCTGTCAAATAGGAAATCATATTTTCTGAGAAACGTTGCTTACAGGCTTCCAGACTAATTTGTTCTGGCGCAGGTAAATGGAATGCATCAGCGACCTGTATAAAAAAGTCACTCATGCTACTTGGGTGTCCATCACTGACGTTAAATTCATGGTAATGACCCTGATAGTGCATGGCACTCTCACAAGCCTGTACCAGATCCTGCAGATGGATACGGTTGCTCCAGGGTGACTCTTGTAAAGACAATATCGGTTTCTGCTGTTTCAAGCGCTCAAGTGGCAGTTTCCCTGGTCCATAAATACCCGGGACTCTTAATATTCGATACTGCACATCCTTGTTCTGACACCAGGCGGCCAAAGTCTGCTCAGAATCATAACGCCGTTTTGCCCTGTCAGCGACAGGCTGAGGTTCGCGGGTTTCATCAATCCAGTCTTCTCCACAATCCCCATAAACACCGGTGGTGCTGATCATTACAATCCTGTCAGGTGCATTGTGACCAGGGATGGCATTTAGAAAACACTGAATACGCGTGTCTTGTGTACCTTCAGGTGGCGGTGGGACAAAATAGAAAATCGTATCATATTTTGACAGGCTGGTTTCCAGTGCATCTGTGGAATCCAGATTTAACTGGATAGTCTCATAGTCAGCTTCAAGTTTCCTTTTACTCGCTTCGGATTGAACCAGTGTGCTGACAGTATGTCCCTGCTGAAGTAATTCTTTTGCCAGTTGCGAACCTACATAGCCACAACCCGCTATTAAAATACTTGCCATCGGATTTACTGCCAAATTGAAATAAAGTAAGGAATCCAACGAATAAGGATGATACCTGCCAGCAGCAAGTCAACCTGGATGATGTTCTTATGCTTCTGTTTGTCAGCTTCAGTCGCATCAATTAACCAAACGCGGTTCATTAAGGCGTCCAGTAACAAGACAAGAAAGATTAAAGGGGTGAGCGCAGGAATGACCAGCGTCGTGATGGCCTCTACTCCTTCATAAGAAGCAGATGTGCCTGCCTTTGTTGCAAATATAGCGAAAATAACAGCAGACAAAGCTAACATAAGACGTAAAGGTTTCATCTGATCGATGAACTGGTGATAGCTATTGAATTTCATTGGACAGTCTCGGCTTCTGGTTTTTCCAGTAATTCCAGGATGGTCATATCATTGAGCGACAATTCGATTGCTTTTTCAACGGCTATAAACACATCTGCTATTTCTGGACGGATTGGTTTGATATTACTTTCTAAAAGATAATTGATACCATCATTTCTAACATGATGAATAACATCAATCACTTTAATTTTGTTCAATGGTTTCGCAGGAAAATACTGGGTCGCATTTTCAGAAGTATGAATGATGAAACCACCTTTCTCCAGGCTATCCAGTGTTTCTGACAGAATAATTGAGGGTGTGGAAGTGATCTCGGTAATTTCTTCAAACGAAATTTCATTCTCCATCGCATTATAGCGTCGACAGATTAATAAAAGCACTTGCATGGTTAGCAGCTCTTTTGCTGAGCTGCTTATTTTAAGACTGACCTGATTCGGAGTAAGATACTCCGGGTTTTGATGATAAAAAGCGATTGAAGCACCCAGCAACAGAATAACCCAGTTCAAGTATAACCAGATCAGGAAGAACATCAGGGTGGCGAACGCTGAATAAATTGCGATGTAGTTGGGAGAATTTAATAAGAAAGAAGCGAATACCCAGCCTGTTGTTTCCCATATGATGCCCGCGATGACGGCACCAACCAGAGCTGATTTAAGCTTAACTTTTGTATTCGGCATTAACATATAAATAAATGTAAATGCCGCAATAATCAGCATGTAGGGAACAGCTTTACCGGTATAGTTAACAATAAAATCGAGGATGACATAGTCATGCATCCAAACCACAACGGAAGAATCACTGATTGAAGCAGTTATTCCCAACGCTAAAACAATGAACATTGGACCGACAAATACCACACTGAGATAATCACTAAAGCGATGAATAAATGAACGTGATTGGGATACCTTCCAGGTGTAATTAAAAGCACGTTCAATTTTTTGTAGCAAGGCGATGACGGTATACAAGAGTAATAATAAACCCAAAAAACCTAACACCCCTACTTTGACATTATTGACAAATTCAATAATTCTATTGCTTATCTCTACACCCTGAGCCCCTAGAGGAGCCAGCAAATTAAGCAGCAGGGGCTCAACCTTATTATGTACGCCAAAGCCTTTGAGCACTGAGAAGCTCAGTGCCAATAAAGGCACTAATGATAACAGTGTGGTGTACACCAGACTCATTGCGCGTAGGGTCAATTGGCCATCTGCCAGGTCGCGGATCACAACATAGATAATCCGAAGGATGTGTTGTAAGCCACGTAACAAGAATGATTCATGTGGCGGGCTGTCCCATAACAAGGCACGCAAATAATTTAGTAATTTCATTAGAATCCGGTCATATCATTCATTAATCAGGTTATTCCTTTGCGGCTAGATTATGTCAGCACTCATTATAATTTGATTTTCTGGCATAGTGATTCGCTTATTATCCCTAACATGACTGATAATCAATTAGTTAGGGCATAAATCTTAACATGTTTCGGGTAGTCTGCCTAAGAGATAACAGTAGAAATGGCTCGGTATTTTGTGCCAGTACCCTATTCGACTCCTGTGAACAGCCAGATATTATATTAGCTCGATTAACAGTCATGCATGCATATGTGAACTCGCCCACACATTAAGTGTTCAGATTTCTATTATATTTACGTTATACCTTTATAGATTAATAATCCACAATATATATATGGCATTAGATCAATTCAAAATAAGAATCGATGACCTGACAACTGGCATGTATGTGTCGAGGCTGGATCGCCCCTGGATTGAGACACCGCTACCACTGCAAGGCTATTACATTCGTAACCACAACGACATCACTGTTCTGAAACAGTATTGTAATTATGTGTATATCGACATACATCGTGGAAAGGGACCAGAAGATGCCGTATTTATTCAAGAGCTCTCGAACAACAATAATTTCACGTCCATCACCCTTCATGATTCAAACAACAGACTTAATTTGAATGTCAAAAAACTTCGGGTCAACAAAGGAGTCTACCAAAACGTTTCTACACCAAAGCAAGAAGTCAGAACTGCACTTAAAATAAAAAAACTGGTTGATCAAGCTATACTGCATATCGAAGAAGCCTTACTGAGTCAACAACAAATACCCATAGTCGAAATCAAGAAAGTGGCCAACCGCACTGTTGATGCAATCATACGGAGCCCTGATGCATACATTTGGCTTACCAAAATAAAAAACAAACAAGCCTACTTGTATGGGCATAGCGTCAGGACCATGATCTGGGCCCTGGCATTAGGTCGTCATCTGGGTTTATCAAGACATGCACTAGCGAACCTGGCCACCGGGATTATGCTAAGTAATGTTGGAAAAATTGATATACCCACTGAAATTTTAGAAAAACCCAAAGACACATTAACTGATGATGAATTAACGCTTTATACTTCTCATGTCAGTCATGCACTTGAGTTATTGGAAGAGACCCCCGGTTTAAATAATCAAATACTAACCACTATTGCGAACATGCATGAGCGCTATGACGGAACTGGCTATCCTCAATCATTAAAGGGGGATGAAATACCCTATCTTGCCAAGATTGCAGGCATTGCCAGCGCTTATGATGAGATGACTTTTCCACATCATCAAGAGTTCGGGTTAAGTCCGTCAAAATGTATCATGACTTTATATCGTCAGATTGATGTTGAGTTTCAGCGGGAGCTGGTTGAGGAATTCATCCAGGCGATTGGTATCTATCCATCAGGAACATTAGTTGAGTTGAGCACCCATGAAACGGCGATGGTTCAAGAGCAGAATCCTGAAAGACGTTTGCGCCCCAAAGTCATAGTATTACTGGATGAAGAAAAAAAGCCTTATAAGCGCTATAAACTGATTGATTTAATGAAAACCGAACAGCGCCATGGCATGCAACTGGACATTGTGTATAGCTTACCGATTGGTTCCTATGGCGCTGATCCAGAGACAATCTTTAAACGGACCCATTCTCCATTCTGGTCGCTCTCAATGCATTGAAGCGGCTTTACTTGGCCACTGAAAAATAGGCTTTCAAGTATTCATCAAGACTCATGCTGTCATCCTGCTCAATTTGCTTCTGTTTCATGTGAGACACCTTTGCTTGCTCAACAAAATAGTCTTCACGTTCAGGATCTATTGATAATGCTTTGAAGTACTCGGCGTTGTTTAGTGATATGCGCTTGGCAAAATGATGAAAGCCTTCGCCTTTGTCATGCATTTCAGCCAGCATCAGCGCAGAAGGTGTTGACTCGGGGTTGTCGACTAACTGTCGCAATTTTGTCAGGGAATCGGAATAACGGCTTGTGGATTTAATCTTGTCCAACAGGGCACAGATTTCCTGCATGGAATCAAATATTTCATATAACCAGGTTTGTAATTTTACAGCCTGGCCATTACGACTCAGCTCCAAATCAGGTTGGCGGCCTTTCAAAGCAACTGTCATTTCATTGTTATCAATCTCGTTGCGCTCAGTATTAGAAATATTCGGACTTTCAACTAACAAACAATGCAGCATCAATGCTTCGAGAAAACATAATTGCTGCGCATTAATACCCAATGGATCATAAGCGTTAATATCGAGTGAGCGTAGCTCAATATATCTCACCCCACGTTGATTCAACGCGTTAATTGGTTGCTCATTCTTTTCTGCCAATTGTTTGGGTCGAACAGTACTGTAATACTCATTTTCGATTTGAAGTATGTTGGCATTGAGTTGACGGTATTTTCCATCCACTTTTATGCCAATTTTTTGATGCTCACGGCATGGCGTCTGAATAGCATATTTTAGATTTGCTACGTACTCATCCAGTGTGTCGTAACAGGCCTTAATACCATTTTTGTTTTCTTCATTATTCTGATAGCCGATATCACTCATTCGTAATGAGGTGGCGTAAGGTTGGTAATAAGTTTTATCGTCGAAAGACGCTAAATTGGTCGCGCTGTCACCAAAAAACGATTTGCACACAGCAGGAGACGAGCCAAACAAATAAGGAATTACCCAACCCAGTCGTAATAAATTACGTATTAACGAAAAATATTGTTGATCGATAAAGGATTGCAGGGATTGGGTGTCCTGTTGCAAACGCTGGTAGTGTTTCCAGAATTCCATTGAATAGGAATAATTGAAATGAATGCCTGCAATGATTTGCATGGTTTTGCCATAGCGATACCCTAGGCCTTCACGATAGATCGTTTTCATCATGCCCCGATTAGAATCCCCGTATTGCGCTACGGGAATGTTAGATTCGTTTTTGACCACACAGGGCATACTGGTTGCCCAGAGAAATTCATCATCGAGTCGCTTGTATGTAAATTTATGCAAATCCTGCATAAAACTTAATACATCGTCGATGGTGTTTAAAGGCGGCGTAATGAATTCTATTAAGGCTTCGGAGTAATCAGTCGTAATGTATGGGTTGGTCAGTGCAGAACCCAGAGCAGCCGGGTGCGGGGTCTGTGCAATATTGGCATCACTGTTAACCCTGAGACTTTCTTTTTCGATTCCAATTTGGCTATCGTTAAGGTGGATGAGTGCGTCAGAGGCAAGCAACTTTTGGATAGCCGATACTAAATCAGGTTGCAAATGGAAATTCCAGGGTAATTAATGATGCGAGCAGATATTATCGACTCCAAAGGCTACTTGCAAGCCTCGCAGCCAGATGAAGAGGCATGGATCATTTATTCTTGCCAGTGATCGTTTCACCAGCATCCGCCATACTGATACTCGAAATATCAATATCCGGTTCTTGTACGGGTTTTTCCTGACTAATGGTGCTTCCAGGAGGAGCGATTTCAAGATTGGGTGGTACAACAGTGTCTGCGAGTATGTGTTCATGTTCCATGATAACGGTGCCAGGTTCAGCCATCGATAACGAGCTAATATCAATGGAAGCTGGCTTGATTTCGACATTTTCAACTTGAGATTTTACCGTGTTTGCTACTTCGATTTTATCCGTATTGCTGGGAGGAGTTGCTGGCGTCGCAGTATCATTCTGTATCAACAGCTCAGTCACGATGCCTGCATTGGCTAGCGCTAGCTGATATTTGGTGGCTTCCTGTTGAGAAAGATCACGGCGAATTAAAACGCGTTTTGCAGAAAACAATTTTGCTATGTCATTCTCATCTTTCTTAAATAAAATAGCTAAATTACTAATAGCTTGTTCTCTGGTGACAGTTGGCTTGAGTTCGCCTGAAAACACGATGGAGTAGCTCATTAGATGTCCCGGTAGTATAATGATGTATTTAGTGTAGTTAGAGACTCACATTAATACAAGCTATGTAGCTGTTTTTACTTGCTTTACCATAACAATAACTAATTTGTAGCGCTTTATGAACGATACTGAAAAGCGACTTTTTCCTCGCATACAAGCGATGTGTCCGGTGCTATACCGATTGGGTGAGGATAAAAGCTGGAAGGTAGCCAGAATGTACAATTTCTCGGCCACGGGCATCCAGTTTCAGTGTGCGGATGAGCCTGCCCTGTCCACCTCTGTCAGTATACACGTTAAACCTGGCAGTAAAAAAAATATACCCGAACTGATCGCGAAAGGCTCAGTCATCAGAATCGATAAACTCTCAGAGCAGGAATTCTTGTTATCTTGTCAGCTTAGAAAAGTATCATCCAGTTAATTACGTTTTCATGCCCACATTAAAACCAATAGAAAGACGAGTCTGCTGACTATTATTCTTTAACACTTGATGCTCAAGAGTTGGAGAGAACAAAATCAACATGCCCTCCTCCGGTTCAATAATAATTTCCTCGTCAGCAAATAAAACCAGGTCGCCAGAATTAGCAGGGATGGTCAAATAATACACACCAGAAATTTTTTCATCATCATCGTCATGGTTATGTCGATTGGTCACATGACCAGGGGCCATGGTATTGAACCAGAAACCCAGTTTGATTTGATCCGAATCGAGATTAAGGATATTTGCAGTAATCGTTCTAAGTTGATTCATAAGTAGAGCAAGATCTGGATGGGATTCTTCATCCACATAAATATTTTCATAGCGGCCGCCAAAAAGATGGCTACGGTGTAAGTAAGCCGTTTCATTGAGTGTAAAAAACCATCTGGTAATTTCTTTGTTGAGTGACTCTGTTTTATCAAGCCACATCAACTGATAGTCAGATACAAGTCCATTAAGTTTTGTCATGAGTATAACTAACTGAGCTGGCAGGTTTCACCGGGCTGAGCCGATTTCAACCAATTCAAATAGGTCATAGATAGCTGATGCTCAGGGTCGATTGACCAGTCTGGAAATATTTTATCATCAGACGGATCATACGGCCCCTGCTTATATTCAAACAGCACAGATTGTTTTGATAAACTTACGATGGAATGTGCCTGACTACTATCGAGTTCAATTCCGTATAGCGGTCCCTGAGAAGACAAAATATTACGATCGGTAACAGCGCCAAGTTCATTAAACTGCAGGACACATAATTCTCCTGCTAAAATAATAAAACCTTCCCAACAATCTTCCTGACTATGACTATGCGGCTGTACGTAGGATTGATCAGTCAAAACATTAAGAAAACGTTGTACAGGATCTTTATAATCTGAATGGAGATTGAAATTAGTGCGCAGGCGAGGATCTTTTTTAGCTAGTGCAATTTGATCCGCAATGAGTTCTGCTGATAATAAAGTAGATTTAGGCATCAATGACTAGTTAGTTATAATCCACACCTGATCCGCGTAAATCGCAATAACCAGTAGGGTTCTTTGATAAATACTGCTGATGGTAACTTTCTGCATAATAAAATTGGTCTTTTACGGCTATTTCGGTAGTGATTTCAGGGAAACCATTACTTTGTAATAACTGCTGATAATGTTCTTTACTGGCAACTGCTTTTTGATAGTCCTGATCTGTGGAAGTATATATGACTGAACGATACTGTGTGCCTATGTCATTACCCTGGCGCATACCTTGAGTCGGGTCATGAGCTTCCCAGAATACCGTCAGCAATTCATCCAGTGTGATCCTGGTTGAGTCATAGACCACCAACACCACTTCAGAATGTCCCGTCATTCCAGAGCAGACCTCCTCATAAGTCGGGTTAGGCGTAAAGCCTCCTGCGTAACCAACCGCAGTGGTATAGACACCATCGATATTCCAGAATAGCTTTTCAGCCCCCCAGAAACAGCCCAACCCAAAGATCACGGTAGCGTAATCTTTCCAACTCTGCTGAATAGGAGTTCCGAGGTAGTGATGCTTATTCTCTACTGTCAGGCCTTCTGCTCGACCAGGTAATGCCTTGTCGGCGGTGATAAGTTCTGTCATTTTTGCCATCGCAAATACTGGGTTCCTGAGTAAATTAATACGGGATAAAACTATATAAAACTGATTAAGTATTAGCAAATAGGGCCACTTGAAAACATGAAGTTTTTGTAAAGACTTGCCGTCCTGCTTGCAACTCTCATCTCTGTATGATGTTATTGTAACACTGATGCTGTCTTAATATACGATGACAGTGTTTGACGAAACTGGCTCAAATATTCTCCTGGCAGTAATGACAGACAGCGACTGGAAAGCAGACTTCTACACTTCTAATGCTTTGTTCAAAGATATCATTGAATTGGCACAAAATTTTAATAGTTATAAAAACTGGCCTGACTTAGCTGCTTATAATGACTTTTTAAACAAACGGATTCCTATAGTCACTTCTCAGCAGGGCAAAAACTTGCAATTTGTACAGCAGGGCGATAAGCCTGAATCTGTTTCTGAGCAATACGAAGTAAGAATTTATCAAGATGGCGAAATCCAGACGCGAGAAAAAAGCTGGCATGATTTTTTTCAAGTCCTTATATGGTGCCAATTTCCACTGACTAAACGTAGCATCAATCAGCGCCATGCCGAGGCGATTTTAAATCGCTGTTCTACCACGCCTGTTTTTGAAAGACGAACTCCTATAGAGAATTGCTTAACTCTGTTTGACGAATGTGGGATGATTATAGTCAGCTCTGATCCTGAATTGCTCAAACTCATTCAGACATTCAAATGGCAGCAGCTGTTTATTGACCACCGCGGTAGTTTTAACAAAAGTATCGATGCTTACATATTTGGTCATGCGATGTACGAAAAAGCATTGCTACCCTATATCGGTATGACTGCAAACAGCATTTGTTTATCAGTTGACGAGGATTTCTTCACAAAAGACAGGCCAACTCAAATTCAGATTATCGATCAATTAGCCAGCGACTATTTCTTACAGCAAACCGCTTTAAGCCCAAACGATTTACAGCCCTTTCCATTGCTGGGAATTCCCGGATGGGATAAGCGTAATGAACAACAAGGCTTTTATGATAATACTGAATATTTTCGTCGAGGTAGAACCAGAAAAAGCTAGCACTCGCTACATTGAATTACTGATAAGACTGGCAACGCAGTTTAAACTATTCAATTTTGGGGTAACCACTCTACCAGGTAATACAGCATTAAACCTTCAGATGAACGCGATGGCCCTAAAAGCTTGGCGGGAAGCAAATGATTCTCCAGATCCCCTGACGCGACAGCATTTTCTGCACTGTCTTTAATGATGACACAATTTTCTGGAAACCGTTTGCGTGAGCTTCTGGGTGCATAGACAACACCATACACTTCGTTGACAACATTGGTTTCAGTATCGAAAGGGATTTCTTGCACAGAGTAATTCCACTGATAGTTAAGCTAACGATTGTACATGAAACACTATCTGTCAGCTAACCATCAGTGAAACAAAGGAGTCACATGATAGTACGAGAAAGGCTATTTAATGGCCGCCCAGGCTATATAAACCCTCGCGGTCTACAATATCCATTGCACGAAGATATTCAAAGCTGGCTGCGGTACGCAGCAATCCAAAACCTTGTCTATAAGGTAATGTGCCTGCCTTCTGGATTACTTTTTGGCCGTCGATGGATAAAGAAAAATCAACAAACGCTTTCAAATCAGGATTCTTCTGATAGTCCTTTGGTGCTACCAGAAACAAGATGCGATAGAGTTTGTATTTGGATTTTTTTAGATTTTGCATCGTTGGTTCCACACCATCCAATTTTAGCATGGTGAGATTACGGTGACGACTACTACTGATTCCACTCACCCCAATGCCATAAGGATCTTTTTCCAGCGCTGTCTCTATTTTTCCTGATGATTTAAGCACAGTCGCTTTTTTATAGAATTTCTGGTCTGTATTATTGAATAACTGTTGACGTAAAGTTAGTCCCACACCTGATATTTTCCCTTTACGTACATACAAATTAATCGGCTTGTCTGTCTTGCCGTCTAACTGCTTCCAATTATTGATTTTACCCGAAAATAGATCCTTAAGCTGATCGGTTGTAATGGAGTCAATCATTTTATTATCCGGATGGACAATGGCAACCAAGGCATCCCATCCAACAGGTATGACATTAAGATTATTTTCAATACCAAGAACCTGAGAAGTACCATCTTTATTCTTTAAAACCAGTGGTAGGCGGCAACTGCCACCCAGATCTAATTTACCTGAGGCAACCTGGCGCAGGCCTTTAGTAGCACCACCACCTGCGATTTTGATTTTTATACCTGTTTTTGCTTCATAGGCCTTGGCAAGGTCATTCATGAAACCCTTCTTGGAAATTCCGCAGCCTGCCCAAGTCAGTTCTTTTACGGCTGCTTGAGATGTCATTGCAAAGGACAAGCTCAATAATAAGGTGACAAATGAAAAAAAATACTTGGTAGACATGAACATAACTCCTGAAACAATATAGTAGAATCGTCTTTCAGCATACGCTATAACATAATGATTTTCATGTTATTTATACATAATTTAGTGCATTAATAACTCGTCTTCCTTCCGGCTAAGCAGCATAGTGACTGAAACTCTCATTATGCTCTGCAAGCTTCCAATGAAGGCTGCTATAAGCGATTGTTTTATATAATGAAAGAGTCCAACATAATGGATGCCATAACACACCTCCTTATATATCGACCAATTGTCAAAAAAACTTGAACAGCTGAAACTATGCCCTGAATATAGTATGGAATGGATATCTTGTTAAAACTAACCCGGATAGGTTACAAAAAAACTTAACCAATTCAGATCGCTAGATGACGGTTTATTACCCGTCACAGATAGGCTGTACAAGGCTCAGGTTGACGCCTAGTTTAATTTGTTGGCTGGTATTGAGCTACCGATGAGTACAGGCAGTGTGAACTCTCTGGCTAGTTGTTGTCCCCCATGCTGATAGAGCACATAGAATTTAAATTCAAGCCGCCCTTCTTGCTGCGGAATTACCGTTAGGGTTCGAGGATAAATTTTATCCACATCCATCTGTTTGATAGTCATTTCAATAGAGTCCTGATGATAAAATTTCCATTTTCTGGGGAGTTTGAAATTTTCATCAGCCGCATAGGTCAGTGTAATTGGCGCTATTGAATCGCCAGCAACAATTTCAATCGCAATGTCTAATGGGCGCTCAATCACAGCTTTTGAGGGCTGAGTAATATGCACTTTGAGGACTTTGTGAGCAGGAGGTATTTCCTTTGATTGCTGCTCATGCAGGAGTTGTTTAGCTAGCTCTAGACCGGAGAGTGGCTTCACTTCCTTGGAACTACAAGCCAGCGTCAGCATTAATACCGAAAGAATTGCAAGATTACGGGTAGTGAGTGTCAGCATAAACGTCATCAGCCTGATAGTGGTCAAATATTTCCGTTGAACAGTGAGCAACCTAGTATAAGTTTAGCAATATATAGGGTGAGGTGCGACAACTGAGTAGTCATATCACTCACTTGATTCGTTATTAATGAATGTAAGTAGCTGCTCCTACAGATTGTTGTTTTCACAGATTTTGTTCTAGAATAGCCTTGCTGCTTGATAAATAAAAATAAAAGGTCATTTCGTGCATATTACTGCTGAAGATTTTAATCATTGGTCGAACAAATCAATCACCTTGCTTGGAATGTCCGGAGTTGGCAAAACTCGTCTGGCCAATCTGTTGCGCTCTGAAGACTGGTTTCATTATTCGGGTGATTATCGCATTGGAACACGCTACCTGGATGAGCCTATTCTTGACGATATCAAGAAGCGAGTGATGCAGGTCCCATTTTTATGCGATTTGTTGAGATCTGATTCAATTTATATTCGTAATAATATCACCGTCAATAATCTCAATCCGGTATCAAGTTTCATGGGTAAACTGGGTAACCCTGAGCAAGGGGGACTGGATCTGGAAGAATTCAAGAGACGACAGCGTTTGCATGAAGCCGCAGAAATTGCCGCGATGAAAGATATTCCCGAGTTTATTAAAAAAGCTCGAGAGATTTATGGCTATCAACATTTTATCAATGATGCTGGCGGCAGTATCTGTGAACTGGATGATCAGGAAGTGCTGAATGTCATCGCTGAAAATACCCTCATAATCTATATCAAAGCCAGTGAGGAAGATGAAGTTGAACTCATTCGCAGGGCCCAACAAGCTCCGAAACCCTTGTATTATCGCGAAGACTTTTTAGATGAACAATTACAGCAATACCAGGAACAAAATAATCTGGACTATGTAGCATCGATAGACCCGGATGACTTTGCCAGATCAATATTCCCAAAGCTGTTTAAATCCAGAATTCCTCGTTATGAGGCGATTGCCAAAAAATATGGATATACTATATCGACAAAAGAACTTGCACAGGTGTCCTCTGAGGAGGATTTTATGCAGTTAATTGAAACAGCACTATCACGATAATTACTTTAATCAAGCAGTCAAACTATGCCTCTTGTCGCTAACTCCAGTCTGCCCACGTTCAAACGTCTTGCAACAGAAGGTGAAACCATTGTTTCGTCTGATAATGCGCTGCACCAGGACATTCGGGAGTTGCATATCGGGTTGTTGAACATGATGCCGGATGCTGCGCTGGAAGCAACTGAACGTCAGTTCTTTCGTTTAGTAGGTGAAAGTAATCAAATTGCCCAATTTTATATGCATCCATTCACGCTGGCTTCACTGCCGCGTGGACAACAGGCATTAGCACATATCCAGAATCATTATCATGATTTTGATGACATTAAAGAACAGGGCCTGGATGCTTTAATCATCACCGGTGCAAATGTCAGCCAACCGGAACTTTCCAAAGAACCATTCTGGGAACCTTTAATTGAGGTGATAGACTGGGCCTACGAGCACGTCACGTCAACTATCTGCTCCTGTCTGGCTACGCATGCTGTGATGGAGTTTCGATATCAACAGAAGCGTGAACGTTTACCTGCAAAGCGTTGGGGGGTCTACTCTCATAACGTTATTGATCGTTACCACCCCTTGGTAAGTGGTATGAACACTAAATTTGATGTGCCACATTCACGTTTTAATCAGATTCATCGACACCAGTTTATCGAAGCCGGACTTGAGGTATTGGTAGAGAGTGAAGAAGCGGGTGTGCACCTGGCGGTTAGTGAAGATTTATTCAGGTTGGTGTTTTTTCAAGGTCATCCTGAATATGACATTATCAGTCTACTGAAAGAATACAAACGTGATTTATTTACCTGGGATCAGCAAAAAAACACTTCCGCTCCACCCTTTCCATCTAATTATTTCAGTTTGCAGGCGCAGGCAATTTTGAATGAATATCGTCAAGGGTTAGTAACCGGTAAAACAGCTAAGGAAAGCTTCCCGGAAAAACAGATTTATCCGCACCTGGATAACACCTGGCATGATTCAGCCGAAGCGGTTATCAATAACTGGATTGGTAAGGTTTATCAAATTACCAATAATAGTCGAAGTCTGCCCTTTATGGATGGAATTGACAAAAATGACCCATTGGGTTTGAAAAAGTAGCTATTCAGTTTTATAGATACTGGTTCGGTTGCGGCCAGTTTCTTTGGATTCATAGAGTGCTTTATCAGAACGTTCCAGCCACGCCGTATGATTCTCAAGATTCTTTTCATACTCCGCAATACCAAGACTGATGGTAAATTTAATTTCCAGATCATCATGCTTCACAGGTGTATTTTCGATGGCCTTTCTTAAACGCTCTGCTACCACCATGGAATGTTCGCTATCGGTTTCAAGTAACAACACACCGAATTCTTCACCACCATAACGTCCTGCAATATCTGTGGTTCGGACGGTCTCCAATAGTATTTTTGAAACAACTCTAATAACCTCATCACCCGCCTGATGGCCATAGGTATCATTGACATTTTTAAAATGATCAATATCAAACATTACCAGTGATGTTTTGTGTCCAGTACGCCCACAACGCGCATATTCTGTTTTTAAACACTCTTCCCAGTAAGCGCGATTGTTTAATTGGGTTAACCCATCGGTACGACTGAGTGTTTCCAGCTGACGATTAGCTGACTCTAATGCGCGCTTACTGGTTGCTGTATTGGTTACATCGTAAATCATGATACCAAGCTGGGTTACTTCACCTGAAGTTGATATTAATGGAATGAAGGTAATGTCCTGATACATATGTTCCGTGAAACCAGTGATAGGACGATAATTTTTGAATTTAAACAGATAGGGTCGTTGCTCCCAGTTAGAGAAGGACTGACTCTTCAACATGAACACAGATTTGGCTTTTCGTTTGAACCAGTCGGGGGCTATTTCTGGAAACAATTCAAATATATTTTTCCCCAGAGATTGTGCTGAACTCAGCCCACTATGATTCTCCATAAAGTTATTCCATACCTGGATATCATAAGACTGATCGAGTACCACAAGGCCGACATCGATAGATTGCAACATATCCATCAGCCAATGCAGATCATGAATATCTATTTTGCCCGTTTCTTCCATTAGCCCATGTAACTCACAAGTTGCTCCAGCTTCGGCATAGAGTCTTCAGTAAACAGTAATAACAGATCACATTCGAGAGTATTTTCTTCCACCGCGAATGACATTTGAATGGAGAGAGTCTGGGTCCAGTCTTGATTCACTTTACTCTCAAGGATGTTCCTGATATTAATATCTTGACCCACTACTCGCGGGTGGCCAAGACTAAAAGCGACATCCATTTGCTCGGTCAGCCCATTTAGACAAGCACCACTTAATACACTGGCAAGATCCATAATGATTTCAGTGGAGGTGCTCTCCGTGGGTGTATCAGTGAAATCCATCAACTTCAGTAGTTCAGTTAATGAGGGTCTGTTGCAAGTAAGTAAAACTTCGCCAGCAATTCCGGCACCGATAAAGCCTTGACAAATAGGTATGACCTCTTTGTTATCACGTAACTTTGCCAATAACTCATAAACTTCCTCGATTTTCATATTGCGGACGGTAGGAATAGGCATGGGGATAAAAACACCGAGTAATCGAGACAATAGATCGATTCCTCTTCCCATGGAAATATTGGCCAGTTCCTTGTAGTAATCAAAATGGTCAATTGATTCGTCTTCAGTAAAGACTTCGAGTTTGGTATCGACCAGCTGCAAGAGACCATACTCATCCAATATGCGATGGATCTCTTGTTTGTCCACTGGTTTTTTAATGAAATCCATTGCGCCGAGGCTTTTAACTCGCTTTCTGGCTTCTGGCTGAACATCGCCAGAGACGACAATCACCAGGATGTTGAGATCTTCCTGGCGGACTGCTTCCAACACCTCATAACCATCCATTTCTGGCATATTCAGATCCAGAAACATAATTTCGGCTTTACCCTGATGTAAAACGTCCATAGCCTCTTTACCATTTGCGGCATAAGACAAGGTCACATCCCAATGCTCAGGCAATGAACGCGCCATTTGCTTGCGCGCAAAACTTGAGTCATCACATATCAGGACGGGTATAGTCATGTTATTGTTATTCTTGTGACAAATTTAGAATACATCTAAAGTTCATTTGGAAAGTAGGTGGAATATTTGAATATATGAGAAATAAAATACAAAATTCCGTGTTTTTGAATCATAATCAGTATGCATGAAATATGTCAATAAAAACAGACCTGTTTTATAACTTCATGAATTATTTTAACAGCGTTACGATTGAGTAAACACAGACAAAATGCCTCATATTCTTTATCAATATTCTTTCACTGCATTGCTAATACTTAGCTCTCTTCTGACAGGGTTTTTACCCCAACAAGCACTAGCTGACTCAACCCGACAGAATACGATTATTTCGGATCAGGTCGATGTTGATATCCAACAATACCCGGCCGAGGGAAAATCCATGATTGTATGGATTGCGCCGGATTTTGGTTTTCGTAAAAGTCACCAAGAAATGGCCGAGCTACTCTCAAAAAAAGGCCTAGAAATCTGGATGGTCGATTTAAATGAGGCCTTATTTTTACCGCGTGGCAGCAAAGCAATGCGTGAGATCGATGCTAAATATGTTGCCGATATGATTAATGTCGCAGCCCAAAAGACAGCTAAAAATGTCATCTTGATGAGTAGCTTTTACGGCGCCATACCCGTCCTGGAAGGGGCTCGTCATTGGCAACTCAATAGTCCTGATAGCCGCTCTCTTCAGGCTGCAATTTTATTCTCCCCAGCACTTTATATGGGAGTTCCTAAGCTAGGAGATGACCCGCAATTCGTTCCAATCGTAGCGCATACCAATATACCCATTATCATATTTCAAGGTGGCGACCATGCCAGCCGCTGGCAAGTAGGGAATTTACTTGACCGCTTGCATGATGCAGGTTCTGCAGCCTACGCGACAATTATGCCTGATATTACCAGTTTGTATTATGGTGATGAACGCAGTAAATCACAGCAGGCTTATTTTGATACGGTACCAGACAGAATCAACCAGTTGGTCAATATTCTCGATCCGTTACCTGTTAAGGCCGTTACAGATAAACCCACTGATATCGAAAGCCCGGTTAATAACATTGATATCAGTCTGCGTCCCTATCGAGGGAAAGTTAAACCCATGCCCTTTGAGTTACTGGATATGCATAATGACTTACAACGGATCGATAAGTTTGAAGGCAAAGTCACGATTTTGAACTTTTGGGCTACATGGTGTCCGCCCTGTGTGGAAGAAATACCTTCCTTGAATCGCTTGCAAAAGATAATGAACCACCCTGACTTCAGACTGGTTTCTATCAATTTTGCTGAAGATACTGAAACGATCAGTGAATTCACCAAGGAGGTCGAGGTTGAATTTCCAGTATTAATGGATGAATCCGGAGAGGTTTCACGAGACTGGAAAATTCTTGTGCTTCCTTCGACCTATGTGATCGGCCCTGATGGAGAAATCGCCTATGGCGTCAATGCAGCCATCAATTGGGATTCACCACAGGCCGTACAACAATTAAAGAAATTACTATCTTCAAAACCGACAAGCAAATAACTTCATCTATTTAACAGTAACCGTTTATAGTGATAGTCATGCCATGCATACGATAATAGATAGCATTTGTCATATTGATGACAGTGCGTTTGATGCTGATCGCAAAGAAGTGATAGAAAATAGTCACAAGCTCGGTGTTGATAAAATTGTAGTGCCGTCAATCTCTGCCCTTAATTGGAAAATAATTACCGATATTTGCGCTGAATATGAATGTCTGTATCCAGCCATCGGCTTGCATCCACAATTTGTTAATGAGCATGAAAAAGACGATATTGATAAACTGGATCAGTACCTGGACCATCACCCCTGTGTGGCAGTGGGTGAAGTCGGACTGGATTACTATGAAGAAGATGCCGATCGTGACCGACAACAGTGGTTTTTCCAGCACCAGCTCGAAGTTGCAATGAAACACGACATGCCTCTGATAATGCATGTTCGCAAAGCACATCCCGATGTCATCGCCTGCTTGAAAAAAACCGCCTTCAAGCGTGGAGGAACTGTGCATGCATTCAATGGCAGTATAGAAATCGGCGAGGAGTACATAAAACTTGGCTTTAAGCTCGGATTTGGAGGTATGCTAACCAATCCGAATGCATCAAAGCTGCAAAAACTTGCTGCGCAATTGCCATTAAGTGCCATTGTTCTGGAATCCGATGCACCAGATTTATCCAGTATTAATCACAAAGGCGAACGAAACAGTCCTGAATATCTGCCCGAAGTCTTACAAAAACTCGCGGATATTAGACCAGAAACCATTGAAACAATTGCCCAACAAACTACCGTTAATACCAATGACGTTCTTGGACTCAACAACACATGACGACTGATCATCGCTTTGATGGCATAAATCGCCTCTACGGCAGTCATGCACTGGATGTGCTGAAAACGCTACATGTCTGCGTCATAGGACTGGGTGGTGTGGGGTCATGGGCTGTTGAAGCACTGGCCAGATCTGGTGTCGGTCATATGACTCTGATTGACTATGATGAAATAGCTGAAGGTAATATCAATCGTCAAGTCCATGCACTCGGGAGCACTATCGGCGCCAAAAAACATCAAATTCTTGCGGAACGCGTTCGGGATATCAATCCAGACTGTCAATGTGAAACCATCGATGATTTTTTGACCGATAAGAATATCTGGGAATACCTGTCTGTGCATAGACAACATGATTATGTGATTGATGCCATTGATAGCATTAAATACAAGGCCGAACTGATTTATTATTGCAAACGAAACAAAATCCCCATCATTACGACAGGCGGTGCTGGAGGAGTAACACAGGTTGATAGTATCGTCGTAAAGGATTTAAGCAGAACCTATAATGATGCTCTGGCAGCCCGCGTCCGCTCCCAATTACGAAACGAATACAATTTCACTAAAAATACCAAACGCTATTTTGGTGTGGAATGTGTTTTTTCTACGCAGAAAAAAGTCTATCCCACAGAAGACGGCAGTGTTAGTCAAAACAAACCGGGGATTCATGGTGTACATCTTGATTGCCGTTTTGGGTATGGATCGATCTCATTCATAACTGCTACTTTTGGCTTTATGGCAGCCTCGCGCGTCATTAACAAAACCTTGATGAAACGTCTGGATACTTAATCAAGGTTGTATTGATTTCTCTTTACAATTACCTGGTAATCATTTGATAAATCCCTGACACCTTCTCTTAATAATTTAACTAAATGAGCCTTACCCGCTAGTTGATGCTGCTCAATCACTATTTCGTCAGTTTGTTTTTGAATGAATTTTTTAATCAGTATGGATTGAAGATCTGCTGCTAAATCAGTTAATCGCGTTTTTTGTATAGCTTCAATCATAAATTGATGTATCGCTGCCACACTACTATCGTATTGCCGATGACTATCACTGAACAGTTTGACTTCCTTTAATTCATTAGCGCTTATCTTTACTGTGAGCTGGGGTGATAAATGCGCAATCAATGTTATAGCAAGTTGGCAAGGCAAATTTCGATACGAATCAGAAAGCAAGTACATAAACCTGGCAGCAAAATCCTGTTGTAACTCGAGCAGTTTATTTTGTCCTTTCTTAGATAAGCTCTGAATCATGAGTAATGGATACCTGCCTGTAAAGGCATTTGGTTTTCTACCTAACCTGAGCGCTAAATAATCAGACTTTTTCCAGAATTCAATCAAGTCACTCTGCGCACCAAAACTTGCGCCCAAATAATCTACCTTTTGCAAGTGATGTTCTTTCAACTTCTTTAGAAAAAGACTGCCAATACCCCGTTGTTGAAGTTCAGGAACCACTGCAATACGCATTATCCTGGCAAAGCTGGCAGCGGCTATGTCCGGATTTACAACATTACCTAATAATGTTTGTGGGAGTATTTGCCCTTTAATCCGGCGCTCACCTCTGATGACTTGTTCAGCGAGTCCCGACGGTATGCCTCCTTCATAAACAATCAGTGAACAGGCAATAATGGTACTGTTATATAACAGATAGAAAATACGTATAGAAGGGCTATCCAGAATAATACGCAAATCATCCGGTGAAGTTTTATAGTGCGCGGAGTTTAACAGGTTAAATAGCAGCGTAAATAAAGGCTCATACAGATGAAGTTGATGCTTATCAAACTCATGCATCTCAATGGCATTTAGCGCGACTTCATCATTGCTGTTCACCATAGGTGGTATGGCATGATACAGAAAGGCTCGCGCGCTAAATGATTCAAGTGGGTCATTTAACTCCCAACGGATAGGCTGCTGAAGCTCTATTAGTTTCCAGCCTGAATAGTGTTGATCCAGGTACTTTAGAAACTGAATTTCAAAGCCTCTCCCATGCCCTTCATAGCCAAATACAGTACTGGACAATATGGCGTTTGGATAATGTTTAAGTAGCTGTTGAAGCATCGATACCGGTATTGCCGCAGCTTCATCAATGATTAATAGACTAACCTGGCGTGGATGACGGATTAACTCATCAGGGGCAATAAACTCAATTCTGGCGTCTTCATG
>Ga0316205_10001358_pt1 | contig 31784 bp, 30 predicted proteins | sample 3monthpyrite_MG_FD_204941 | JGI IMG/M metagenome (GOLD analysis project Ga0316205, IMG submission 204941) | Microbial mat bacterial communities from mineral coupon in-situ incubated in ocean water Damariscotta River, Maine, United States -... | ecosystem: Environmental > Aquatic > Marine >...
ATACAAAATATCGTAAATGTATCATGCAGAGGCCTTATTCCTTCATCTGCATTTATTTACATGAGATTTCTTAAGAAAATAACCCAAACGGGGGATTACATCGTAAGTTATTATAGTGATAATAGTTATTGAAAATATATCGTTTGTTCAGCGTTTAAATTAATATTCTTGTCTCCTAAGCCCCAGATATATGGCCAATTTGAGTTTAAATGATAAAGGCCAAATAAATACCAGTTTTAGAAGTTGATTTTTAGAAAGGTCACTTCGTATTGCTAAATACAGTCCGGGCTTAAAAATATGATCATTCAGTTTATTAAAAAATCCTTTTACACACTTCTCAGTTATGCAGTGATAGTTACACTATCGGCCTGTGGTAGTGATTCTAACAGCACTGCCACTGCTGGGCGTAATGGCCCAACACCGGGTACATTAAGTATTAACATAACTGATGCTCCTGTAGATAATGTGAAGGAAGTTTGGGTACAGTTTACCGGTTTAAGTATTAAACCGGCTGGTGGTGAGGTAATTGACTTTACCTTTGATACTGTAAAAAACATTAATCTACTCGCTCTGCAAGGTGAGCTGAGTACCTTTCTTATTGATAAAGCCGTTATTCCTTCTGGTCGTTATAACTGGGTTAGATTAAATGTAAATGCTGAAAACGATGGAGATAATGACACTCATATCAAGCTTAACGATGGTTCTGTTCATGAGCTTTGGATTCCGAGTAACCGACAATCAGGACTTAAAATAATAACCCGCTTTGAAGTCTCGGCTAATGGAAATCTGGATCTGATGCTGGATTTCGATCTTAGAAAGTCGATAGTACTAAGTAAAGGTAACTATAAATTACGCCCAACCCTGAGAATGGTCAAAACACGTGAAACTGGCAATATTCGTGGCACCATAGACTCTGCATTACTAACCGCTACAAACTGCTCTGACATTGATCCGGCAACTGGAAATGCGGTATATTTATTTGCAGGAACAGGCATCACGCCGAATGATGTTAATAGTGTCAGCGCTGGTCCTTTAACCTCAGCAAGAATTAAATTAAATGAAACCAGTGGAAATTACAGGTATATAATTGGCTATGTACCTGAAGGTGAATACACTCTGGCTTTTACATGCCAGGCAGATCTGGATGATCCCGATGTTAATGACGATATTACGTTCGGCTTTACGAGTAACATCACAGTTACTGCCAGCCGTAATAACCTGCCCATAACTGCTCCCGAGACTGTGCCTGTACGCTAATCAGTTTTAATTTATATCGGTATTATTATCTGATAATAACCATGTAATCATATCATCAAATTCCATCGCCCTTGAATATATATAGCCCTGTACTCGATCACACCCCATTGTCTTAAGTATCTCCAGTACAGATTTATCTTCCACACCTTCAGCAACTACTATAATTCCAAGATCGTGTGCCATGGTAATGGTTGCATTTACAATGGCATAATTAGCTGAATTTTCAGTAAGCTCACTTATAAAAGACTTATCAATTTTAAGCTCACTGATTGGGAATTTCTGTAAATAAGCCAAAGATGAATATCCTGTACCAAAATCATCAACTGAAACAATAATACCTGCATCATGAAATAAGCCTAATATTTCTGCTGACCTCACAGGGTTTTTCATAATAGTATTTTCGGTTAATTCAATATAAAGGTTTCCCTTTGGAAAAGGACTTTTTTCGAGTGTTTCAATAATAGATTTGAGTAGTGTATTATCAAGTAAATCTACCGGTGAAACATTAATAGATATATGGAAATTTTTATTTATTTTTACTAACTTACAAAACTTATGTAAGTAGTTACTGATAACCCAATAAGTTAAATCACCGATTAAGTTCTCACGTTCAGCGATAGGTATGAATTTATCCGGATAGATCAAACCAAGATTGGGATGCTGCCATCGTAATAATATTTCACATCCGCAAGGCTTATTGGTAAACAAATCAATTTTTGGTTGAAACAACGGTTCAAAATGACCATTAGCAATACTGTGTTTTAAATCATTTGCCAACATTAGTTTTTCATAATGGTCACTGTCCATTTCAGGGTAATAAGAAGCCAGTTTTAAATTATTATGTTTGGCATTATACATTGCAACATCTGCTCTTCTCATTAATAATTCTCCGTCTTCACCGTCATCAGGAAAAACAGAAATTCCAATGCTGGCACCAATTTTCAAGGTGTGGTTCCCAACATCAAATTTAGGTTCAATTAAGTCAATAATTTTTCGTGCCATTTTTTCAGCCAATATCTGACCGACGCCCATTAATAAAAAACTAAACTCATCACCACCAATTCTTGCAACAGTATCAGACTCACGAAGTCCATCGTGCATTCGCTTTGAAATAATAATCAACACTTCGTCACCAACACCATGGCCTAAAGTATCGTTAATTTCTTTAAAACGGTTAAGGTCAAGCAATAAAATGGAAAATTGTTGTTTATTACGTATTGATGTAACAATGGATTGTTCTAGTCGATCATTAAATAAATAGCGGTTAGGTAAATTAGTGAGTTCATCATGAGCTGCTTTATATTGCATACGTTCAGCCAGATTTACTAGTGACAAGCGCATCTCATCTAAATCATTCGCTAAATACTGTATTTCGCTAAAGTTTGATGATATTCCCAATGGTGTTTCTAAATTTCCTCTGGCTACCTCCTTTGAACGATCTCTCAACTGATATAAAGGCTTATGAATAACGCGGGTTGTTGCAGCTAAAAACACAACAATGGTGAACAGATAAATCGCTAGAATAAAAGCAATTTTTTCTCTGATAGAAATATATGCATGAATGATTGCAGATTCATCAATGCCAACTTTTAAACTCGATACGCTATCTTTATTTTCCTTGAAATAAATCGGAATATTCAGGTAGTAAGTGTCATCGCCATTTGCATTTACCTCAGTATCTTCTTTAAATGTATTTAAATATGATAAGACATCATCTCGTGGAGATATAGTCTTCCCCTGATGATCTACGATTTCTGCAAATTGTATATTACCTCCAAGCATCGCTGTCTCGAGTATATTGATAATATCTTCGCGTTCTTCCTGCAGTGATTTAGTAGAAAGAACATCTACCAGTAAGCCGGAAACTTCTGTAACATGACCAATAAAATGTTCATTCAGGCTGTCTTTATAACTGCTCGTAATTGTCAGGTATAAAAAGGGTAGTACCACCATATGAATAACAATGACTGCAACGATCATATAAGATGTAATGCTGAAGTTTCTGCGTTTGATAGTCTTGTCTACCATAATACCTGAACCACTTTAAGGCCCTTAGTTTTTTTTGCTGTTTCCTTATCCATAAAACTAATATCATTTAAATTATTTTTAAGGTGATCAATAAGCTCAGTAATGTTTTTTACTTCTTTGACTTTTTCGCCGCCCTGGCGAAAGATTCTTTTCACTATTTTTCTTCGGTATCCTTTTTCTGTCATGTGCATTATGTTTTTTAAGAATATTTTATATGTGGTTAGATTGGATGAATTTATAATGGGTTTTTTTATTAAACTTTCTTTAGAAGATGGTAGGCCAAGATATATTCGTCTTATTTCTAAAATACTGGTCTTCTGTACCTGAGAAGATTCCCAAACGACCAGAACACCACCTGAATTTTGAGCATATGAATCATTTAAAAAAAAGATATAAAGTACCAATATAAGTACAACGTATACCAGGTGTGTAAATCTGTGATTAATGATATTTAATTTCATTATCATTTTTCTAGAAAACTAAATCCATACCTAGTGAAATAGAATCTGAATCCTCTAGTACCGGAATGTTTGCTCCCTTGTCTCTTACCTTGTCATACTGGATTTTTAATGCCGTAGTTTTATTAAAGTCCCATCTGAGGCCGACGCTGACTGTTTGATGATCTTCATCACCACCTGCTAGATTTTCTTCCTGTAGAAAAGAGGAGTGGGTAATGTGCGGGGTTAAATCATTAAACTGATAACCAACAGATAGCATCTGTGTATCAACATGAATATCACTTTGGTCTCTACGATATTGATTAAATTCAGACAATATTGAGAAGTTATAAAAGTAAAAATTAGCTGATATACCTGAAAATTTCTGTTTTACATTCTGTTCGGTAATAAGATCATTTACCGTACGATCAAGTTCCCCCTGCATATAGGTAGCGCGAAGCTCAATCCAGTCTTTAGAGAGTTCTGCGACAAACCCCAGCATGTTTTTCCATGTTTCATCAACAGAGGCAGACATAAGCATGCTTAACAGCTCATTATCTTCTGAGTCCTCTCTGCCAACATATAAATTTAGAAGTACATCCCATTCAGCAAGCTCAGGCTGATAGAGTAAACTTAAGCCATTGTAGTTTGATATTTGCCAGGTGTAGTTATCTGCAGGAGGTCTGATCCAGTAATAGGCATAGCCAACATCAAAAAAATCAGAATAATAATACAGAGGCAGGCGTTTTCTTCCGGCCTGTAGGGAAAACTCTGTATTAAACTGGTAGCTAATATAAGCCCAGTCAAGTTCTAAGTCGTATCCTGAAGCACCATTACTGGTGACCTGAATTACTAAATCAAGTTGTTCGTTAATATCAGTCTTGAATTGAACGCCCAAAGAAGTATCGGGTGAAAATGACCAGTCATTATCATATACACCTGTTTTGGGGTAATCTGCGAGAAACTTATCACCATCAATGACACGTCCAGCAACGATAGACGCATAGCCACTTAGGTTGATATCAGCAAGTGCAAGGTTTCCATGAAAGAGCAATATCATTAAAGCCGAACATAGTTTAATTTTCCTACTCAATGGTGCCATTCCTGCATTTAGTGACATTGCTCTATAATAGTATAAAATTTGTTGTTTTTATTGATTCATATTGTTATTGAACAATAATAAGCCCATTTTTTACAGATTACAGTAATCGAATGAATTAAAAATAAACAGGTATTCTAATGGGCCAATCAAATGGGGTGATGACAGTTCAGGCCTATTCCATATCAAGTTATAAATTTCAATATATCATATGTAGTTGAACAATGAGTGATCAATATGAACCTTTGGTGTGCGATGTGTTTTTCGGGGGTTGAATACAATACATCATCAGGTCATTACAAATAACAGTAAAAATTTAAGGGTAACCGGATGTACTCCGTGGTAATTAATTTGCTATAGTATTCAATAAATTTTACTTTCACACATCAGGGCCTGTTTGCTATGATTTTTTCAGATAAACCACTCATCATACCTACGGAAGAGGCGGCCTTGTCCGGGCGTGATAAAAAAATGTTTGTACCCGATACCCATTTTGTTAATGGTAATCGACTAACTGAACCTTTTCCCAGGGATTTATCAAAAGCATTATTTGGTATGGGATGCTTCTGGGGTGCTGAGAAAAAGTTCTGGCAGCTTGATGGGGTTTACACAACAGCTGTAGGTTATGCGGCGGGTTCTACGCCTAACCCGAGTTACCAGGAAGTGTGTTCTGGTTTAACCGGCCATAATGAGGTTGTGCTGGTTGTGTTTGATGAGGCTGTGTGTAGTTATGAAAAATTATTAAAAGTATTTTTTGAAAATCATAATCCGACTCAGGGAATGAGGCAAGGTAACGATAAAGGGACACAGTATCGTTCGGGTATTTATACTTTTTCTGATGAACAAAAGCAACTTGCTGAAAAAATTAAAGCTGAGTTTCAGTTACTGCTTTTACAGAAGAATTTACCCGAAATTACAACTGAAATACTGGATGTCGGTGAGTTTTATTATGCTGAAGAATATCATCAACAGTATCTGGCTAAAAATCCAAATGGTTATTGCGGGCTGGGTGGAACCGGTGTTGTTTTTTAAACCTGTCTAATGGCCAGGATGATTTGATTGCGTAATGTTTTAACCGGGCCTAAGCGGGTTTCGTCTGCAACGCTGACCGGTGCTATTGAATCAATGTAGAGTAAACCTACAGGTATGTTTTTGACTACTATGGGGTAAACCAGCAGGGATTTTTTTGTGTATTTTTCTCTATACCAGCGGGGAATTAATTTCACCGCATCATCTGCAGATGTATCTTCAATAATTAAATCTTTTGCCTGTTTGAGAGATAAATTAAAAATATCTTCACCTCCATTAGGTAGGCTGAATCGATTTATAATTTCTTCTATGTTTGGCCCGAAACCAAAGCGTGCATTTATTGATGTTCTGCCTTTGTTAATAAAGCAGAACATGACTCGGTGAAAATTAAAACTGGTGAAAATGGTTTCCATTACCATTACCAAAATATCATTAAGTGGTGCGCCATCTAAAATGGCATCGGTGATTTCCTGTATGGCATCAATAATTTGATTTTGTTGTTGAGGTATATCTGAAATGGTGGCTGAGTTATCTGTTTTATCTTTTGTGTCCGCTGAGCTTGATGGGGTCCATTTATTGGCTTTTTTAAATAGCTCACTTTTACCCAAATCAAGATTAACTAGTTTGGCATATTTTTCCATCTCATCAATCGCATTAGATAATATTTCTTCCATTTGTGAACGAGAAATACTCATGCTATTGCTGTAACGTGATGCGAGATTTTCAAAATTCAGTTGACGGTCCTGTGCACTGCTGGTGTTAATCATGTCACAATATTCATTTGAGAATCCGGAAACATGTTTTAATAAGTCGCTCTGGCTAAGGGGTTTTTTAAGCTCACCAGGTGGCAGGGTATGCATACTATCGATTATCTCTGCGGGAAGCTGCCACGATTCACCAACGGCAATACCAATTTCTTCAAAACTAACGCCGAGTACTGATTCTGCCGCCACCTGTTCTTTCATGTTTTTCTGTTTAATCATATCAAAAATAATTTCTGACTCTTCCGGAAAATAATAAATCGAAAGTAGCTTGCCCAACTGATGAAACATTGAACATACGTAGGCTTCTTCTTTGTCTTTAATGTTCATTTTATTGGCAACACCGTGAGCCAGGCTGCCACTAATCATTGAACTGATGCAGGCTTCCTTTAAACTGTTTGCCTGATTCTTATCTTTTAGGTGATCAAGCAGCATTAAACCCAGTGCTGCGTTTCTGACTTCCTCAAAACCTAAAATTACGACTGCACGTGAAACAGTGCTAATACGTCCGCCGTACTGTCCATAGGATGGTGAATTAACCAGTCGCAATAATTTACTTGAGAGTGAGTAATCTTTTAATATGGCATTGGATAAAACATTCGCCGTGGTATCTCCCGCAGATTTTGCTTTCTGGCTTATTTCAATGACCTGATGTGACATGGTTGGGAAGTCTTTTTTGTGTTCCATGCGACGTAATAAAAACTCTAAGGTGCTATTGGTTTCTGCGGATGTTTTTTCACTTTGTATTTGCGTGTCAGGCTCAGGTGATATACGCTGTAAATGATTGAGTAAGTCCTGTCGCATATCGTGTGCATCCGCATATCTTTCCTGGGGATTTTTAGCTAAGGCTTTTTGTAATATTTCTTTAATGGCAATGTCTAAATCATCGGGATAGTTTACCTCTTCGTTCACAATTTTATTGATAATGGCATATTTGTTTTCAGCATCTATCGCCTGTTTGCCTAATATCATTTCATATAAAATTAATCCTAGTGAAAAAATATCGGAAGCCGCTGTCAGGGTTTTATTATTACACTGTTCCGGTGACATGTATTTAAACGTACCCCAGATACCTTCGTCATTTGAGTTGTTATTTTTCTGGCCGAGCAAAGTGGCAATACCAAAATCCATCAGGCGAGGTTTGTCCTGTGATGTCATTAAAATATTGGTTGGGTTTAAATCACGGTGAATTACTCCGCGTTTATGGGCATAGGCTATGGCATTGAGAAGTGGCGCTAAAATGTTGATAGTTTGTTTGGAACTCAGGCGGGCTTTTTTTATTAAAAAATCTTTCAGTGATGCGCCGTCGACATATTCAAATACAAGGTAGGGTGTGCCCAGGTGCTCATCCATTTCAAATAAGGTGATGATATTCGGGTGCTGTAGTTTAGCAATGGTGCGCGCTTCCGTGAGTAACTGTTGTTTTATTCGGGGTGTGATTTTCTCGAGCCGAATGGTTTTTATGGCAACGTTTCGTTCTAGCTGTTTATCTGAAGTCAGATAAACAATGCCCTGTGAGCCTCTGCCCAGTTCTTTTATTACTTTAAAGCGGCCAATGTAATCGGGTAAAACGGAGTTAAGTGCCATGCTGTTCTTTTTTAAGGTATGTTAAAAAAGCATAGTCTGGACTGGGAGAAAAGCAAAATAATGGGGTTTAGGAGAAATTAAAAGTTTCAATTTAGAAATCTGCCCACCCCCCTCTTTTTCTAAGAGGGGGCTTTTTGTTCGACGATTTTCTTAGGGGGACTTTTTATGGGCGCTTATCTAAGACGGGATTTTCTATTGGGCATCTATTTCAACGGCTTATATTTAATACGGTGTGGATTTATCGCATCATCCCCCAGCCGGCGTTTACGGTCTTCTTCGTAATCAGAGTAATTACCCTCAAACCAGGTTACCTGGGAGTCGCCTTCAAACGCCAGAATGTGGGTTGCAATTCTGTCTAAAAACCAGCGGTCGTGGGATATAACGACGGCACAACCGGGGAAGTCGAGAATGGCTTCTTCCAGTGCGCGCAGGGTTTCCACATCCAGATCATTGGTGGGTTCATCAAGCAATAACAGGTTGCCGCCTTTTTTCATCAGCTTCGCCAGGTGCACCCGGTTGCGTTCACCACCGGATAATGATTTGATACTTTTCTGCTGTGCATCACCCTTAAAATTAAAATGACTGACATAGGCGCGGGAGGAGGAGGTGTAACGACCGACTTCGATATTGTCGAGGCCGTCGGAGATTTCCTGCCATACTGTGTTGTGGTCATTTAAAGCATCACGGCTCTGGTCAACATAGGCAATTTCCACCGAGTCTCCAATACGAAATTCACCGCTATCGGGCTTTTCGGAGCCGGTTATCATATTAAACAGGGTAGATTTACCCGCACCGTTGGGGCCGATAATGCCGATAATTCCACCTTTGGGTAGATTGAAATTTACATTTTCATATAACAGTCGGTCGCCAAAGCTTTTGCTGATGTTTTTGGCTTCCACAACTAAATCACCAAGTCTCGGGCCTGGTGGAATATACAGGGATTTGGTTTCACTGCGCTTCTGGTAGTCATCGGATTGTAGATCTTCAAAGCGGGATATACGCGCCTTGCTCTTGGCGTGGCGACCTTTGGCGTTGGAACGTACCCATTCCAGTTCGGCTTTAATGGCTTTTTGGCGACCCGCTTCTTTTTTCTCTTCCCGTTCGAGGCGGGCTTCTTTCTGTTCCAGCCATGACGAGTAGTTGCCTTCCCAGGGAATGCCCTGACCCCGGTCGAGCTCGAGTATCCAGCCCGCCACATTATCGAGGAAGTAACGATCATGGGTAACCGCCACAACGGTACCACTAAATTCAGCTAAAAAGCGCTCCAGCCAGGCGACGGATTCCGCATCCAGATGATTGGTGGGTTCATCGAGAATTAGCATATCCGGGGCTGATAATAACAATCGACAGAGCGCAACGCGACGTCGTTCACCCCCGGATAATTTGCTTACATCTGCATCCCAGGGGGGCAGGCGCAGGGCATCTGCAGCTATTTCAAGTTTATGTTCAAGATTGTGTGCATCGGCGGCCTGAATGATATTTTCAAGCTGGGCCTGTTCCGCGGCGAGTGCGTCAAAATCCGCATCGGGCTCAGCATAGGCGGCATAGACCGCATCTAGTTTAGCCTGAGCCTCTTTGACCACTTTCAGGCCTTCTTCCACATTGCCCCGTACATCTTTACTCTCGTCGAGCTCCGGTTCCTGCTGCAGAAAACCGATATTTATGCCAGGCTGGGGCCGGGCTTCACCGATAATATCTGTATCCACGCCTGCCATAATCCGCAGCAGAGTAGACTTACCCGCGCCGTTATAACCAAGCACGCCGATTTTTGCACCGGGGAAAAAATTCAGGTTAATATTTTTAAGGAGTTCTTTTTTGGGTGGGACAATTTTTCCCACGCCACTCATTGTATAGATATACTGTGCCATAATTTTATTATATATTCGTGAAGTAAAAGTCTATTGCGTATTGCGGTTAGATTATACTAGACTTTAACCATGATTATGTTCAATTATTTTTAAAGTCGATTCAATGTAATATATCGATGTAATCGTTAAGGATTAGTTTTATCATTATTCAATACACAGTAAAGTCTTTATCCGCGTTAATATTATCCCTGTCTTTTGTGTTTATTCTCAGTTGTTCCAGTGGTTCGAGTGATAACATTGGCGTCGTTGATACGACAGCCATAGAAACCTGCTACAACGTACAGATAACGAAAGCGGGTGTCAGTCAAACTGAAAATATCTGTACGACCCGGGAAAACGGTGGGTTAAACGGTTTAGGTACTGTGCGGTTTATAAAACTCAATATTCTTTCATCTTCTGTGGTTTCCTTACGTGCCACTCGAACGAGTGGTCTTAATCCCGCTGATCCGGATATTTATATTTATAAAAATGGCGAAAAAATTAATAAAGCCGAAAGTACCAGTGCTAACGCTGAATTTCTTTCAGCAACACTAGCGGCTGGAAATTATGTCGTTGAAATTAATGAATACAGCTATTCTTTTGTTAATGCAAAAAGACAGTTAAATACAGTCCCTCAGAAAACCACCGACAGTGTTCAGTTGCAGGCGACTACAACTGCGGTATCGAGTTGTACAACCGGTAATGACAGTATGGTATCCGGTAACCTTACCTTTGATCGGGTTAATCACGCTGGAGTATCACTGGATTATTCTAATATTTCAATTTTACCGATTCAGCAGGCGCTGGTGGAAGTGATATGCAATGGCGGTGTTTATAGTTCAATGTCATCGGATACGGCTGGAGACTATGCCTTAAGCTTTCCAAATAATCAGGCGAGTTTTGTCAGGGTAAAGGCGCAAATGCTTAATGGTGCTGCGTGGAATTTTAGTGTGGTTGATAATACAGTGCTTGATATTAATGGTAGGCCATTAAAACCTGTATATGCGATGGATGGTGACTTTTTTACAGTATCAACAGATCAGATAAAGAATTTACACGCAGATTCAGGCTGGGGTGTGACAAGTTATAGCGCCCCGAGAGTAGCCGGTCCCTTTGCTATTTTAGACAGTGTCAGAAAAGCAAAAGATAAAATATTGGCTGTGGACAATAATGTAAATTTTCCAGCCCTTAATTTAAACTGGAGTGTAGACAATTCAACCGCCACAATCGGTGGCTCATTTTACGACGACACAGAAATATTTTTATTAGGTAAAGAAAATAATGACACAGACGAATATGATGAACATGTTATTATTCATGAGTGGGGGCATTATTTTGAAGCCAATTTATCGCGCACAGATTCGATTGGTGGCCCACATACTGACGGTGACATACTCGATATTCGGGTGGCTTTTGGTGAAGGTTTTGGTAATGCGTTTTCATCCATGGTGACCAATGACCAATACTATATTGATACAACCGGCCGTCAACAGGACAGAGGTTTTTTTATAGACATGGAAGATAATAACTGCACCAATGCGGGTTGGTATAGTGAATGTTCGGTGCAATCAATTTTATACGATTTATATGATTCGAGTAATGAAAATCAGGATTCTCTGAGCCTTGATTTTTCACTTATTTATAATGTTCTGGTAGGGGCTCAAAAAGACACCGAGGCAATGACCAGTATTTTCAGTTTTATAAAACTCTTTAAAGATCAGAATACGGGTTCATCGAATGCCATTGATTTATTATTAAACGCACAGGGTATTGACTCTGTCAGTGATGTTTATGGCAGCACACAGATATCGTCAAATCCGGGTACAACTAACCAGTTGCCCATATATCAAAATTACTAAGGCTGTAAAATTTTTATGAAAATGCAAAACCTGTTTCTGTTTTTAAGTATTGGCTTCTTAGTTTCCTGTAATCAACAGGCACAAACCCAGGCTAAAGCTCAGGCACATGCCCAGTCACACAGCCAGTCACACAACCAGGCAAAAGATATTTCAAAGCAGCGCCAACATGCTCACGCCGTGACTAAGCCCCATGCGTCTATATTTATGGATTATGAAATAGTTAATCCTGTCGAATTAAATAAAATGCTGGATATTAAATTAATGTTTATGTCGAGGCAAAATACAGACGTTTTAAGTATTGAATATAATCTTGATGCGGGTTTAAGTGTAATCGGGGAGCCCCGACAGTTTGAATTTAAACAGCTTGCCAAAGGTGAAACTAAATCCATTGTTTTAAAAGTTATGCCAGAGCAAGCGGGTGAATTTAGTATCAATGTTTATGCGAGTATCAAGATTAATGGGAAAGATCAGTCCAGGGCGTTTATTGTGCCGATAAGTGTTCCACAAACCGCTAACTCGATTCAGTCACAGGCAGTCACTGAAAAACCACAGGATGACACGTCGGACAAAGGTATGCGGTTTATGCCAGAACAGAATGTTATCTCTATGCCCGCCAATGAATCATCAAATTAAGTTTTATCAAAAAAACTTCATTCCAACCCGCTATATCTAGTATCTCTACTGGTCTCAACCCCCCATATAAGCTATGCTATGTGGCTTTTAAGGGCGGCTTCAGGTCGTTATCAAAATTCAGGCAATTTGCCCGGGTAAATTTGCCATGTAAATTTGCCCAGGCAAATTTCGCCACAACCGGAGATTTTAAAGTATGTTTTCAGCAGATATGACCATACAGGGCTATGACGATGAATTGATGGATTCTATCAACGAAGAGGCTCAACGTCAGGAAGACCACATCGAGCTTATTGCATCTGAAAATTATACCAGTCCCCGTGTAATGCAGGCTCAGGGCTCAGTACTGACCAATAAATACGCAGAAGGCTACCCCGGAAAACGCTATTACGGTGGTTGTGAGTATGTGGATAAAACGGAGCAACTGGCGATTGATCGCGTTAAACAGTTGTTTGGTGCTGATTATGCGAACGTACAGCCTCACTCTGGCTCACAGGCCAATGCGGCGGTTTACATGGCGCTGTGTGCACCGGGTGATACGGTGTTAGGCATGAGCCTGGCCCACGGTGGACATTTAACCCACGGCTCAAAAGTGAGCTTTTCCGGTAAAATGTATCATGCAGTTCAGTACGGATTAAACGAAGCAACCGGTGAAGTGGATTATGAACAGGTTGCGGAGCTGGCCCGTGAACACAAACCCAAAATGATCGTGGCGGGTTTTTCGGCTTATTCAAAAATTATGGACTGGCAGAAATTTCGCGATATCGCCGATGAAATTGGCGCGTATCTGTTTGTCGATATGGCCCACGTTGCCGGTTTAGTTGCCGCGGGAATTTACCCGAACCCGGTACCTGTTGCTGATGTAGTGACCTCTACCACCCACAAAACATTACGCGGCCCCCGTGGCGGAATCATTCTGGCTAAAGAAAACGAAGAGATCACTAAAAAGTTTAATTCAGCAATTTTCCCCGGCACACAGGGCGGGCCTTTAATGCACGTCATTGCAGCAAAAGCGGTGGCTTTTAAAGAAGCGATGGAGCCGGAATTTGTAGAATATCAGAAGCAGGTGGTTAAAAATGCCCAGGCCATGGCCGCGGTATTTATGGAACGTGGCTATGATGTGGTGTCCAATGGAACTGAAAATCACCTGTTTTTAGTGAGCTTTATTAAAGCCGGCCTAACCGGCAAAGATGTCGAAAATGCGCTTGGCAAAGCCCACATTACGGTCAATAAAAACTCGGTCCCAAGTGACCCCCAGTCCCCATTTGTAACCTCCGGTATTCGTGTAGGCACACCTGCATTAACGACACGTGGTTTCAACGAGCAGCAATCAACCGATCTGGCAGGCTGGATGTGCGATGTAATTTCAAACATGGATGATGATGCACTAATCCAGGGTATCCAGAATAAAGTATTAGAAATCTGCGCCAAACTACCGGTATACCGAGCCTAGCCTGACACTAATGACTGACGACTTAAGGCGCTCTTTTTAATGCACTGTCCATTTTGTAAAGCACCGGACACTCGTGTTGTTGATTCCCGACTCGGCGGCGACGGCGATCAGGTTCGTCGACGCCGTGAGTGTGTGGAATGCTCAGAACGTTTCACCACCTATGAAACCGCGGAGTTAAGTTTACCGCGCATCATAAAACAGGATGGTACTCGCCAGACTTATGATGAAGCAAAACTACGTTCCGGTTTTACCAAGGCATTAGAAAAACGCCCGGTGAGTGTTGAAAAAATTGAAGAAAGTATCAGTCACATAAAACATAAGTTGTTATCCCAGGGTGAGCGGGAAGTGAATGCGCGCACCATTGGAGACTGGGTAATGGAAGAGTTGCAGAGTTTAGATCATGTGGCCTATATTCGATTTGCATCAGTGTATTTAAGTTTTGAAGATGTAGACGCCTTCCGTAAAACCATCGAAAAACTTGAACAGCAATAGACACACCCCCTGGTAAATAGTGTAGGTGGTAGCTTTAGCTGCCGAAGGGGTAAAAGTAACGACCAGTAACGACCAATAAACACGCAGTAAACTATGCAGGCAATAAAATCCGATAATTTATTTATGTCAAAAGCCATTCAACTGGCTGCCAAAGGTTTGTTCACTACACAGCCTAATCCAAGAGTTGGTTGTGTAATTGTTTTAAATAATAAAATAGTAGGCGAAGGCTATCACCACAAAACCGGCGGTCCTCATGCGGAAATTTACGCATTAAAACAGGCGGGTGAAAATGCAAAAGGTGCAACGGCTTATGTAAGCCTGGAGCCGTGCAGCCATCAGGGAAGAACACCACCCTGTGCCGATGCTTTAATTAATGCTGGCGTGAGTCGGGTCGTGTGTGCGATGCAGGATCCGAATCCATTAGTAGCAGGCAAAGGTTTACACAAACTTGAACAGGCGGGTATTAAAACCTCAAGTGGATTAATGCAGGCGGAAGCTGAAAAATTAAATCCGGGTTTTATAAAACGTATGCAAACCGGACTGCCTTATGTGCGGGTAAAACTGGCGATGAGTGTTGATGGCCGAACTGCTATGGCTAGTGGTGAAAGCAAATGGATTACTGGTGAACATGCACGCGCTGATGTACAAAAATTACGCGCTAGAAGTTCGGTGGTGTTAACCGGCAGTGGTACGGTGCTGGCAGATGACCCTTCGATGAATGTGCGGATGTCGGCAGATGAATTAGGTGCAGCCGTTGATGTGCATCAGCCGTTGCGTGCAATTGTTGATAGTCAGTTAAAGGTTTCGACTGAAAGTAAAATTTTTAAGCAGGGCGGCCATAAACAAGAGGGCCAGACAATTGTATTTAGCACGCAACCGTCAAAGCATGCAGTAACGCTGCCAGACAAAAATGGCAAAGTTGATTTAGATGCGGTGTTAAAATATCTCGCAGACGAGCATCAGGCCAATGAGGTGCATGTGGAAGCTGGTAATGAACTGTGCGGTGCACTATTAGCGCAGCAACTGGTAGATGAAATTGTGGTTTATATTGCCCCACATATTATGGGTGATAGCGCCAGAGGTTTGTTTCATTTACCGGCGCTGCAAAAAATGAATCAGCGTATAAATCTTGAAATAAAAGATATACGGCCGATAGGTAAAGACTGGAAATTAACAGCCGTGCCGGATTATACAAAATAATTTATATTCCAGTGCGAATTAATCCACACTGAAATATAAAAGAAAAAGACAACGCAAAAATCCGCAAGTAAACGCGAATGATTTTTGTTGTTTAAGAAATGTTACGTTTTTATATGAGTTAACTTACTCGACTGAAGTTATTGGTTGAGTTATTGAATAATTAAGTGAGAAGATATATGTCCACTATCGTCGTGGTCAGAAAAAACAAGCAGGTTTGCATAGCCGCAGACAGTTTAACCACTTTTGGTGATTTGCGCATGGGTGCAGCATACGATCGTGATTATAATAAAATACAGTCTTATAAAGACGGTTACTTTGGTATTGTGGGCAGTGCTGCGCATGCACTGGTAATGGAATCGGTTTTATCAGATGATAAAATTGACATCGACTTCAGTTCACGTCTGGGTATATTTGAAACCTTCCGTAGCCTGCATCCAATTTTAAAAGAAAACTATTTTTTAAATTCAAAAGACGAAGAAGATGATCCCTACGAGGCAACACATATTGATGCCTTAATTTGTAATTCAAAAGGTATTTTTGGGATTTACTCTTTACGTGAAGTCAGTGAGTATCATAAATTTTGGGCGATTGGTTCCGGCTCCGAATTTGCACTGGGTGCCATGCATGTACTTTATGATCGTCTTGATTCGGCGCAGGAAATTGCCGAAGCGGCGGTAGAAGCCGGTTGTGAATTTAACACGGCTTCCGGTTTGCCGATCAGTTTTCAGGTGATGGAGCTGGACGAATAATGTTCACCGGTATCATCGAATCACTGGGTAAAATTGAATCCATAGAAGACAAGGGTGGTGATGCCCGTTTCTGGATTCAAACCGGTAAAATGGATATGACGGATGTACATCTCGGCGATAGCATAGCCATGAACGGGGTGTGCCTAACGGCAATTGAATTAAGAGATGATGCCTATTGCGCAGACGTGTCCGGTGAAACGTTGTCGCTGACTTCATTAAAGCAACTGAAAGCGGGCAGCACGGTTAATCTTGAAAAAGCCTTAACATTACAAACCCGTTTAGGAGGCCATATGGTGAGTGGCCATGTCGATGGTCTGGGTAAAGTGATTGACCGATATGAAGATGGCCGTTCAGTGCGCTTTATCATTGAAGCGCCAAAATCACTGGCCAAATACATTTCAGTAAAAGGCTCAATCACGGTTGATGGGGTGAGTCTGACCGTGAATAAACTCGACGGCTGCCAGTTTGAATTAAATATAGTGCCACACACCTTACAGGAAACTATAATGGGTGGTTACCGGGCGGGCTCAGAAGTGAATCTGGAAGTCGATCTTATCGCACGCTACCTCGAACGCCTGATGCTTGGCGAGAGTGCAGCTGAATCGAAAGCCGGATCGGAATCAGGAATTACCCCTGTGATGACGCGGGACCTTCTCGCTGAGAATGGTTTTTTAAAGTGAAAATACATTAAGAAAGTTACCTATGCAATTGAATAATATAGAAGAAATTATTGAAGATATAAAACAGGGCAAAATGGTTGTCATCATGGATGACGAAGACCGTGAAAATGAAGGCGACTTGTTAATGGCGGCTTCTGCTTGCACAGCGGATGACATTAATTTTATGGCACGCTACGGTCGTGGCCTGATTTGTCTGACCTTGAATGAAGAGCGTTGTCGTCAGTTACGTTTACCCCAGATGGTTGATAATACCGATGATATGCATGGCACAAACTTCACCGTCAGTATTGAAGCCGCGGAAGGTGTCACCACCGGCATTTCAGCCGCTGATCGTGCAATTACGGTACAAGCAGCGGTAGCAGAAGGCGCAAGCGCCAGTGACATTGTACAGCCGGGCCATGTATTTCCCCTTAAGGCACAACCGGGTGGCGTGTTAAATAGAGCAGGGCATACGGAAGCGGGTTGTGATCTGGCGCGTTTGGCTGGCTTTGAGCCTGCTGCCGTTATTGTCGAAATATTGAATGACGATGGCACCATGGCACGTCGTCCTGATTTAGAAACATTTGCCAAAACGCATAAGCTTAAAATTGGTACCATCGAAGATTTAATTCGCTACCGTATTCAAAATGAAAAAACCGTTGAGCGGGTTGCGGAAAGTGATTTTCCCAATGAGTTCGGTCACTTCCGTTTATATGCCTATCAGGATGCCATTGGTAATGATTTACACCTGGCGTTGGTTAAGGGTGAAATTGATGCTAAAAAACCGGTGCGGGTGCGAGTGCATATGGAAAACACCATGTGCGATGTACTGGCCTCCAGCAGAAAATGTGGCTGGCCATTACGCGATGCAATGAAGTCAATTGCTGCTTCGGATGAGCCCGGCGTCATTGTCATTTTGCGAGAGCCTGAATCAGCCCGACAAATTGTGCAGTGGATGCTGGATCATACCGAAGAACAAAGAGTCGCAAATGATTCTCCAGAAGAATTAAGAACTCATGGTATTGGGGCACAAATTTTAATGGATCTAAATGTACATAAAATGCGTTTATTGTCTGCACCTAAGCGCATTCATGGTCTGGCTGGTTTTGGACTGGAAGTGGTCGATTATATTACCGGTGATCAGTAAAGATTTTAACAGAAAAATATATAAATAATTATAGAGAGAACCCATGTCAGAAATTAATTTACTAGAAGGCGAGTTACAATATTCAGAAGGTGATTTTGTAATTGTAAGCGCACGTTTTAACAGCTTCATTGTCGACAGTTTAGAAGGCGGTGCTATTGATGCGTTGAAACGTCATGGTGTTGCAGAATCTAATATTACAGTTGTAAAGGTGCCCGGTGCTTATGAAATGCCATTAGCGATTCAGCAACTGGCGCAGAGCGGAAAGTACGATGCGATTATTGGTTTAGGTGCCGTAATACGAGGCTCAACACCACACTTTGATTTTGTTGCAGGTGAAGCATCAAAGGGCATGGCGAATGTTGCACTGGATAATAACATTCCGGTTATCAATGGTGTGTTAACAACCAATACCATTGAACAGGCAATTGAACGTGCCGGTACAAAGGCTGGTAATAAAGGTGCGGAAGCTGCAATATCTGCTTTGGAAATGGTTAACCTGTTAAAGAAGATTGCTTAATGTCAGTATCACTTGCAAAAGGCCGTAGTAATGCCCGTAAAAAAGCCACACAGGCTTTATATCAATGGCATATGTCTGGCAATGATCCTGAAGAAATTGAAGTACAGTTTCATCAGGAACAAAATATGGAAAAAGTCGACACCGACTATTTTCATAAATTGATACATCAGGTGCCAGAAAACGTTAATGAACTTGATAAGTTCATTTCTAAATACAGCGATCGAAAAGTTGACGAGCTAGATCCGATTGAAATGACAATTTTAAGGTTATCAGTGTACGAGTTAAAAAACTGCATTGATGTGCCCTTTAAAGTTGTAATTAGTGAAGCTATTACGCTGGCTAAATTATTCGGTTCAGATAAAAGTCATGCCTTTGTTAATAGTATTCTGGATAAGCTGGCTAAAGATTTACGTAAGATTGAAATAGAAAGCGTTAAGTAAATTGTTGCTGCTGAAAAATATTTAATATCAAATTGAGTCGGTTTAAATTTTAAATACCGACTCATTATATTTAATCAGAGTATCGCTAGTGACAATCTCATTTTTGTTAACGTGCATACTGCTGTAGTTGTTCCTGCATCATTCTACGCATTTCCGGTGTCATGTGCTTAATCATCTCTTTCATTTGTGGGTTCATTTGTTGCATCGCGTCATTTACCATTTTTGATGGGTCGGTAAGCTTATAGTTTGAAGGAATAGAAAAAGCGTTAGCAGGTAGCTGGGCCTTCTTGTTTACGCGTGTGACAACTGAATTTAAATGTTTGTTTTTGTTTATACTTTTTAAGGGGAATCCTAATTCCCTGAGTTTTAAATTGGCTTTACGTTGTGATTCTTCACAGGGGCTAAGAATAGTATCAGTGGCCAGACCAGTGAGAGCATGCAATTTCGCGCGCATATTTTTTTCCATCTCTATAAATACTCTGGCAAATTTTGTAACGCCCATGTCACGCATGGCTGCTACTGAAACGTACAGGCTGCCACAGTATTGATCATTCGCGTATAATGCGTACTCTTCAGTTTCATAGCCAACAATCGTTGGCCCAAGTCCCATGGTTTTAGTATAGGTGTCGACATATTTTGCCGGTGGTTTGTAGGTGTTTTGTTGGAGAAACTCGCTCATGTCTACAATGGTTCTGTGAGCATGAAGCACCGCTTTCATGGTTCTATTATCGAGGTCCATTACGATAAATCCCTCACGTCCAGGTAGTTCTATACGGGCTTTATTTCTGTCGATATAAATATCGGTGGTATCACGGTGCGCGTTCTGAGTTTGTATAAACACAGCCGCACTGGCTGTGTTTATTATAAAAAATGAAATGATAAGTGAGCTGATTAAGAATGTTTTTTTCATATCCATATTCCCTGTTATTTTTTCATAAAATAACACAAATGAATCGAAAATTTTATCAGATTTTATAAATCTACTTAATCTATACCAGCAGTGACTGTTTGGTGCTTTCTATTATCTCCTGATTTTCTTCAATTTCAACCACGTTGACTTCCGTATCCATACCCAGTTTTGAAAAAGCAGGAACGCTTGCCCAGTCAATTTCACTGGGTACATGTCCGCCCTGAAGCAAAGCAATTTGCACCAAATCTACCAAGTCAGCGGCACCGCCATGGTCGTAACTAAAATTATTCGCATGTTTCACCACGTCAATCATTGCATCACCAAAATTCCAGGTTTGCATGATTAATACGCCAACCGGTGAGGTTAGTTCATTGATGACTTCACCCAGGGCTTCACTATTATTGAATAAATCATCGTCATCTTCGGCCATTACCAGTATTGGTAGCGCACCAATGTTGTGAATAAGGCCTGCAAGCAGCGCCTGTTCCGGGTTAATGCCAGGGACCGTGGTTGCCAGCATTCTGCAAATAGCGGCCACTTCAACTGCTGTGTTCCAGCTTTTGCGAAAGTGCTCGTCTAATACATCTGACGTTGCCTGATATATCTGTTTCATAGCCAGGCTGACTACCAGGTCTCGCACCATACGAACACCCAGGCGGGTGACTGCCATTTGTAAATCTTCTATGGGGTTACGGCTCCGGTAAAGCGGGCTGTTTGATACCTGAATTAAACGCGCCGAAAGGGAGGCGTCCTGGGTTAGCGTATCAGCAATTTGTTGTGCTGAGGTGTTTTCATTTTCAACCGCTTCACGTATTTTTAGGGCAACTTCCGGAAGTGTAGGTAAAATCAATTGATCGGATTCAACGGCCGTTTTAAGTTGACTAAAGAACTGATCGGATTTTTCTGACATGGTTTCCCCGCATTTTTTATAGTTAAGTTATAGCTAACAACAAAGAGTATAGGCTATTTAAACAGTGTGGTAGTCTCATCGAAAATGAGTTTATTTTCTTCTATATCCAGTACATGGGATTCGGTATTAATATCCAGGCGCGCAAATGCTGATACCGTCGACCAGTCTTCCGGACAATCGAGACCGGTATAAATGCTGCCCTGTATCAGTGCCACCTGAATAACATCGACATAATCTGCTGGACCTGCGTGATTTCGACGAAAGTGGTAACAGTCTTTAGCAACATCAATCATGTACTCTGGAAAATGCCAGTTTTCAAATATATACGCGCCAACTTCCCCCTGCATTTTCTGTACAACTTTACAAAGTGCATCCGGCTGGTCAAATAATTCATCGTCATCTTCAGCCATTAAAATGATGGGGAGTGCACCGATATTATGTATGAGACCGGCTAGCATGGCTTTTTGCTCATCGAGATGTTCATGCCGGGATGCAAGCAGGTGTGCAATGGCAGCGGTTTTAGTGCTGGTAATCCACAGTTCGTGAAAACGTTCAGCAATGACGTCATTACTGGCTTTATAGAGTTGCTTCATTGACAGGCTTATAATTAAATCTCTAACCAGTTTTAAACCGAGTTTTGAGATGGCCATTTGAATACTATCGGTTATGATGTGAGTGCGATAAATAGCGCTATTCGCGACCTGCAAAAGCCGCACAGACAAGGCCGGATCCTGGCTGATAACATTCGCTATCATCTGTAGCGAAGCATCTTCTTTTTCACATTCCGCTTTTATTCTGAGTGCTACGTCGGGCAATGATGGCAGCAGTAGTTTTTCTGTTGCCACCGCATCCTTAACTTCGGCTAGAAAACTTTCGGATTTTTCCTGAATTGCAATCATGGTTTGTGACTCAGTCTGTTTAATTATGCCTGCATTAAACTTACACGGATTTCATTTAGCTGGTTTTGCATAGATTCATCAAGTTCATGCGCATTCGGATCTAAACCTAACTTGTTTATAGCGGGAATCTCTGACCAGTTGTCAGGATGTGCTGTATGGTTAATTTTCATCGATGAATGCTGGCTATATAAAATAGCCGCCTGAACAATATCAACATAATCTGCATTTGAATCATGGCAACGATTAAAATTGCTCCACTGGCCGGCAACGTCTATTAGTGTTGGCGGAAAATTCCAGAAGCTGAGTATTTTTTCACCGACTTCACCCTGAATATCTGCAATTATGGATTTTATGTTTTGTGTATCGTTGAATAATGATGGTTGTCTGTCTGCAAGCTCGATTATCGGCAGTGCACCAATATTATGTATTAACCCGCCAAGCATGGCATGTTCCATGTCCAGTCCATTTTGAGTTTTTGCCAGCACCCGGCACACCGCTGCAGCATCAACACTGGTTTGCCAGATGGCCTTAAACTGTTTTTCAATGGCTTTGTTCTGTGCTTTAAAGGCCTGTTTAATTGCGAGCATAACCACCAGGTCTTTGACAATTCGCACCCCCAGACGAGTTATGGCCATCTGTAAGCTGTCAATTTCATTGCGCGCGCGATAAAGCGGACTATTAGCCAGTTGCAATAAACGTGCGGACAAAGAAGCGTCCTGAGAGAGCAGCTCGGCTATACCGAGAGCCGACATATTATCTTTTTCAACCGCTTCACGAATTTTTAGTGCAACTTCCGGCAGTGTGGGAAGTTTTATCTGGTCGGTCTCAATTGCCTTAAATAATTGCTGGCGGATCAGCTTGTTCTCTTCACTCATATTTTTATAATTATAGTTATTTAATTTAAGTATGAGTGTAGTTAGGGATTGTTTAAAAATCCCAAGATAAGCACAAAACCTTTTGGGTAATAGATACCAGTCTTTAGTCATTAACTAGGAAGACGACTAAAGGGCACCTCTAAAGACTGATTGATTTTTAATCAAGGGAATAAGGTAAAGTCTGAACGGTGATAACCGGTCCATTTTCATCGTGTAATTGTAATTTACCTGCTTCAGCATCCGCAATATCAATCACAGCCAGTGCATCATAACCGCCGTTTGAGTCAGGCTGAGCATTCACGATCTGTCCTGTTCCCTGACCCGATTTGGAGTCTTTACTATATAATTTGTCACCCGCTTTGACCTCATCACTGGTTGCAATTTGTACCAGAAACATGCGTCGTTTTACCTTGCCCAGGTACTGCATGCGTGCCACTACTTCCTGTCCGGTGTAGCAGCCTTTTTGGAAGTTAACACCGTTAATGACCTGCATATTGGTCATCTGGGGAATAAAGGCCTCTGATGTTTCAGGTGTGATAGTGGGGATACCGGCTAAAATTTCCAGGCTTTCCCAGGCATCGGCACCGGCGGGCGCTGCATTCACATCAAGTTGGCCCCAGAGTTTTTTCATGGCTTCAAGTTCACCATAAATTTCATAGCGGGGCAGGCTGCCGGGACATTTAATAATGGTAAAGCCGTCTGTCTGGGTAACGTCATCCGTCTCTTTAGGTAATTCGGTAATGAGATCCGCGAGCTGTTGATCCGCTTTGGGCCCGGATACCCCCATTTTGACCAGCGCATCTGTGCTGTCTTTCATGACAACTTTGGCCATTAATATAAACATGCTGATACGCTTTAAGATTGGCTCAAGTAATGCCTGTGGGAGACGTATATAATAGCTCTCATCACGTTTAAACAACCTGAAATTTGCCAGCATCCGACCTTTATGGGTGCAGTAAGCACTTAGCTGGCAGTGCTGCAGACTCACATCCCGAACATCATTGGTGAGCTGGCCCTGTAAAAAATCGGTTGCATCTTCACCCTCTATGGATATCAGTCCGTGGTGACTTAAATCATACATTACCAGACCGGTATGAATCATACGTTGCTCGCGTTGCAAATTACCAAAGCTGACTACCTTGTGGTTTTCAATTTCTGCGCCCGCATCTTTTAAAAAGTCTAACCATTGTGCTTTCATCTAATGTCCTATACCTGTTATTAGTGTTGAGAGTGATGCTATAAATATTAACGGAGCTTTATGCACTAAAATAATAAATTGATGTCTATATACTGTATCATAATCATTTTATAATACGCTGTCAGCATACAGTTAATGTGGATTAATCCTGTAATTCTACTACAATGTCCAGTTAGCTGAATCTGTTAAGAATAATAATAGTCAATAAAACAAATAAACTTAAAGGGATATGAAAAATGGCGGTATCTGATAACCGACCCTTCTTTCTAAATCTGGTAAAAATTCATTTGCCGGTCACAGGATTTGTTTCAATTTTTCATCGAATCAGCGGCTTTCTGCTGTTTTTAGCCATTCCATTTTCTGTGTATTTACTGGATATGTCGTTACAGGATAAAGCCGGTTTTAATGCGGCGGCAAACGTACTGACACATCCCTTAATTCAGCTCATATCAATCATTCTTCTCTGGTCAATAATTCATCACTTTATCGCGGGTATTCGTTTTTTATTGACTGATTTCGATATCGGTTTAGAAAAAAAACAGGCCACCATGTATGCCTGGCTGGTGTTCATCATAGAAGCTATTGTATTTATCCTGTTAGCAATGGAGATATTTTTATGAGTTCCCCCGGCTTACAGGGTTTACGTCCCTGGATTATTCAACGTGTGAGCGCGGTATTTATTGCGGCGGTTATTGTTTATTTAGTGGGTGTGTTATTGCTATGCAATCCTCTAAATGAAAATGACTGGGCCGCGTGGGTGGCCACTCCCTATAATAATATTTTAATCGGGCTGTTTATCATTGCCATTCTCTGGCATACGTGGATTGGAATACGCGATATTATTTTAGATTATGTTCCGAATGTTGTGGGCCGCTTGCTGGTGTTAACACTGGTGGCGGGTACGTTAATTGGCAGTGGTTTGTGGGGATTTAAAGCGCTGTTTATGGTATTGATTAAATGAATATAGAAGATATTCCAAGACGACGATTTGATGCGCTGATTATTGGTGCCGGGGGCGGTGGTTTACGAGGCGCATTACAATTATCTGAAGCGGATGCATCAGTAGCCGTCGTTTCAAAAGTTTTTCCCACCCGTTCACACACCGTGGCTGCTCAGGGTGGAATGAATGCGGCGCTGGCTAATGTATTGCCGGACAACTGGCACTGGCACATGTTTGATACCGTAAAAGGCAGTGATTATTTAGGTGATCAGGATGCCATAGAATATATGTGTCGCGCTGCACCCAAAGCAGTTTATGAAATGGAACATTTCGGTGTTCCATTTTCCCGTTTAGATAATGGCAAAATTTATCAGCGACCTTTCGGTGGTCAGTCACAAAACTTTGGTGGAGAGCAGGCGGCCCGAACCTGCGCCGCTGCAGACCGAACCGGTCACGCGATTTTGCATAGCTTATATCAACAGAATATCCGCGCTAAAACACATTTCTTTGACGAATATTTTGCAGTGGATTTACTAAAAGATAAAGACGGTAACGTACTGGGTGCGTATGTGTTTGATATTCACAGTGGTGAAGAATTAATTATCGAAGCCAAAACAACTTTGCTGGCAACCGGTGGTGCCGGACAACTTTTTCGAACCACCACCAATGCATTAATTAATACCGGCGATGGAATGGGTATGGCGCTACGAGCAGGCGTACCATTACAGGATATGGAATTTTTTCAGTTTCATCCCACCGGTATTGCAGGCAGAGGCATGTTAATAACCGAAGGTGCACGGGGCGAGGGTGGCTATCTAGTTAATGCAGAAGGTGAGCGATTTATGGAGCGTTACGCACCGACTGCAAAAGATCTGGCATCCCGGGATGTGGTGAGTCGGTCAATATTTACCGAAGTTAAAGAAGGCCGTGGGTGTGGCCCTCAAAAAGATCACGTGATGCTAAAACTCGATCATTTACCGGAAGATGTTTTACAGTCGAGGTTGCCGGGTATTCGTCAAACCTGCATCACTTTTTTAGGGTTAGATCCCGCGTCACAACCGATACCGGTTTACCCGACGGCACATTACACAATGGGGGGGATTCCCACAAACAGAACAGGGCAGGTCGTTGTACCCGTTAAAGATACGCCGGAAGAGCCGATTAGCGGTTTATATGCCGCAGGTGAATGCGCCTGTGTTTCTGTACACGGTGCAAATCGGCTAGGTGGAAATTCGCTATTGGATATTCTGGTATTCGGACGTTCCGCCGCCAATCATATTATTGAATATTTAAAAGAAAATCGTTTTCATAAAGTGTTAGATGAAAGTTCTATATTATCTGCTTATAACCGGTTGCATCGCTGGGATAATAATAACGGTGATGAGTCGATTGATGAAATTCGTCGTGATTTACAGAAAGCCATGGAAGATAACTGTGGCGTATTCAGAACCCAGGATGTTTTAGATGCGGGTGTTGAAGCGGTTTCAAAATTAGCTGAACGATTAAAACATGCCAGTGTTACGGATCATTCAGAATTATTTAATACAGCCAGAGTTGAAGCACTGGAGCTGGAAAATTTACTGGATGTCGCGCTGGCCACGGTTTATTCCGCCGCCGCGCGAACTGAAAGCAGGGGCGCGCATTCAAGAGTTGATTATACAGAACGCGATGATAAAAGCTGGATGCGACACACCTTATATTCCAGTGAAGATCATAAGTTAGATTATAAACCGGTGAGAACTAAACCCATGTCGGTGGCGAGTTTTCCGCCTAAACCCAGAGTATATTAATTTGGGTATATTAATTTTGGGTATACTAATTTGGGTAGTTTAAATTTAGATATCTTAAATTCGGCATTATGGGTACGGGTTTAATGGGCTTTCTCTAGGACAAATAATTTTTTAATAAAAAGGTACGAATATGCGATTTCGCATTTATAGATACAATCCGGAAACAGACAAAAAGCCCTATATGAAAAATTATCAACTCGATAATGTTTCATCGGACATGATGTTACTGGATGCCTTGCTGTTACTAAAAGAACAGGACCCATCACTCGGTTTTCGTCGATCATGCAGAGAAGGGGTGTGTGGGTCGGATGGTATGAATATTAATGGCTCAAACGGGCTGGCCTGCATAACACCCATTACCGGTTTAAAAGAACCTGTTGAGTTACGCCCCATGCCCAGGCTGCCGGTGATTCGTGATTTAATTGTCGATATGGATCAGTTTTATAAACAGTACCGTGACGTTAAACCTTACCTCGATGTTAAAGATCCATTACCTGAAGTTGAATTAAAACAGTCGCCTGCTGAACGTGATGAACTGGATGGTTTATACGAATGTATTTTATGTGGATGCTGTACCACTTCATGTCCTTCATTCTGGTGGAATCCGGATAAGTTTTTAGGCCCCGCCGCATTATTACAGGCATCCCGTTTTATAAACGATTCAAGAGATCAGTCAACCGAAGAACGTTTGCAGGCGCTGGATGATCCGTTTAAATTATTCCGTTGTCACACGATTATGAATTGTGTTCAGGTTTGCCCGAAAGGTTTAAACCCGGCGAAAGCCATTGGTGATATTAAAAAAATGATGGTTAAAAAGTCAATGTAATGATGCAATGTAATCAAACAGTGGATAAAATGCCGGAGCATGTAGATTCAAGGCTTCGCTGGCGCTGTCGTCGTGGGATGTTAGAGCTTGATATTTTGCTTAATGGTTTTATTGAAAATAAGTATACTGAATTAAGTGCTCAGAAAAAAGAAATTTTGAATCAGGTTCTCGATTACCCGGATCAACTTCTGTTTGATTTGTTTCTCGGGCACATGCAATCCTCCGATAATAACGTTTCAGATCTTGTCCAGACAATACGCCAGTCAGCTTCTATTTGAAGTAATGCCATCTAAAGCTTATCGCTACATTGTTGCTATCTGCGCGGTGTTTTCTGTGCTGTCAATTTTTGTTCTAAACATTGATATTGTTTATCAATTTATTTTATTTTTTCTGTTAACTCTGCTTGTTTTTCTGTCATTAAAAAATAATAAACAGCGAAATTTTCAATGGCAACCCGATGGTGGTTGGTTAATTACGGATAATAAGCAGCAATATTCAGCAAACCTGAAATTGGGTAGTGTTGTAACGGTTTTTTTTGCATCACTGGTTTTTACGCTGGAAAATAAAAAAACATTAACGGTGATTATTTTTAAGGATAATATCAACGCAGAAAAGTTCAGACAACTTAGGGTGCGTTTAAAAGTAGAAGGTATCAAACCCAGGCAAAGTATTTTAGTGGACGATGACGGATAAATGAATATCGTGTAGACTTAATGCATGTCGCAATATATTAAAAAACACTCTGTCGATCAATATAAGCAGAAAACCAGTGCCTATGGTTGTGAAGATGTGGTGCCGGTAGATTTTGTCAGTTTGATGGATATGTATGAGGACAATTATATTAAATTGCGTAAACTGATTCCCAATGTAAAAAATATTAATAAGTCGGGTATCTCAAAATCACCCGGGCATTTGAATTTACATCTGCAGATTTTAGAACGCAGTAAATTTACCACCACATTACGTTTGAGTTATTGTTTTACTGATAATGGAGAATCCCGTCTGGAACCAAATTTAAAAATTCGTATTTATCACGATGCGGGCTTAGCGGAAGTTATGTCGGGAAAATTACACCATGGCAAACTGGTACTGGATCATTTACCTGCAGATGCACTTAAACAAAAATGGCAGTTAAATCGGTTTTTAAGTAAATGGCTGAAATACTGTTTGCGTCAGAATCATGGTTTTTTGGTAGCGTCAGAACCTGTTCCTGGTGTTTCTATTGTGTAATAAAGGATAAAATCCAAAAGACTGCACGAATAAACGTTCAATTTTATGCTCCAGACAAGCTGTCCACCACACAGAAAATATAATAAGCTTTTGATTTTATTTGCTTGTTTTCGCGATCATTCGCATTTTCTTTTTCATCTGACTTCAGATACTTTCAAACCTCAATTCAATTAACCATTTCATCGTTTTACAAGGCTATAAATTCATTCACAGTAAATTACCGTTAGTCACTGATTTATGGTAGAATTTCTGGCTTTATGGTGTCGTCATTTACGGCATATAATCAGGGTTCTTAATTACCCCTATAAACTACGGAAAAGAAGCATTATATGGCTGAATTTGCCAAAGAAATAGTACCCGTTAATTTAGAAGATGAAATGCGTCAGTCCTATCTGGATTACGCCATGAGTGTCATTGTTGGCAGGGCGCTTCCCGATGTTCGGGATGGTCTCAAACCGGTTCACCGCCGCGTGCTTTATGCGATGAGTGTGCTGGGAAATGACTGGAATAAACCCTATAAAAAATCTGCCCGTGTCGTCGGTGATGTGATTGGTAAGTATCACCCCCATGGTGATACCGCGGTTTACGACACCATTGTTCGTATGGCCCAGCCGTTTTCCATGCGTTATATGCTGGTGGATGGTCAGGGTAACTTTGGTTCAGTCGACGGTGATTCACCGGCGGCTATGCGTTATACCGAAGTGCGCATGGACAAGATTGCCCATCAAATTCTCGCGGATTTAGATAAAGAAACCGTAGATTTTGCAGATAACTATGATGGTTCTGAAAGTGAACCTACGGTTATGCCGACCCGTATCCCGGCACTGCTTATCAACGGTTCTTCGGGTATTGCCGTGGGTATGGCTACCAATATTCCTCCGCATAATATAAATGAAGTTATAGATGCCTGTATCGCGCTGATTAATAATCCAGAAATTGATATTGAAGGTCTGATGGATTTTATCCCTGCGCCGGATTTACCCACTGCAGCCTTTATTAACGGCACCAAAGGTATTCGTGAAGCTTACCGTACCGGTCGTGGTCGCATGTTTATGCGCTCGCGCACCTCAATAGAAACCAGAGACAATGGCCGACAGCGCATCCTTGTTCATGAATTACCTTATCAGGTAAATAAGGCACGTTTAATCGAGCGCATTGCCGAGCTGGTTAAAGATAAAAAAATCGAAGGTATCACTGAGATTCGAGATGAATCCACATCCGAAATTCGCATTGTTATCGAAGTGCGTCGCGGGGACGTGGCGGAGGTTATATTAAATAACCTGTATAAACAGACTTCTATGCAAACCGTATTTGGTATCAATATGGTGGCGCTGGTTGATGGCCAACCAAAACTCCTCAATTTAAAAGATATTATTGAAGCCTTTGTGCGTCATCGTCGTGAAGTGGTTACCCGCCGCACCCTTTATGAATTGCGCAAAGCCCGGGAACGTGCTCACGTTTTAGAAGGGCTGGCGATTGCCCTGGCGAATATTGACGAAGTCATCGAGTTAATTAAACGCTCAAAAAATTCCGCTGAAGCCAAGGCCGGTTTAATTTCCCGTTCATGGCAACTGGGAATGGTGTCGGATATGCTCAGCCGTTCCGGCGCAGAGGCTTCACGGCCAGAGTTTCTGCAGGATGAATTCGGTATGCGTGATGGCGGATACTATTTGTCTGAAGCCCAGGCGCAGGCAATCCTGGAACTAAGATTGCATCGCCTAACAGGACTTGAACAGGATAAAATAATTAATGAATTCAGTGAGATACTGGACATTATTAAAGCTTTGATTGAGATTTTGGCAAGCCCTGATCGTCTGCTTGAAGTCATTCGCGAAGAGCTTATGCAAATTAAGGAAGACTTCGGAGACGAGCGTCGTTCAGAAATTATGCAAAGCCAACTGGACTTAAGCCTGGAAGATTTAATTACCGAAGAAGATGTACTCGTGACCTTCTCCCACGAAGGCTACGCCAAGTCTCAAATTCTATCTGAATACAGTGCACAGAAACGCGGTGGAAAAGGTAAATCTGCAACCAAGATGAAAACAGAAGATTTCATCGACAAGTTGTTTATTGCCAATACACACGACACATTATTATGCTTCTCAAGCCGCGGCAAAGTTTACTGGATAAAAGTTTATGAACTGCCACAGGCGAGCCGTGGTTCGCGCGGAAAACCGCTGGTGAATTTATTACCACTGGATGAAGGCGAACGCATTAATGCGGTATTGCCGATTCGTGAATATGATGAAGATCATTTTATCTTTATGGCAACCAGCTCCGGTACGGTTAAGAAAACACCGTTAACTGCATTTTCAAATCAACGCGCTGGTGGCATTATTGCGCTCGATTTACGTGAAGATAATTTACTGGTAGATGTTGCACTGACAGATGGTAACAAAGACATTATGTTGATGGCAAGCTCAGGCAAGGCGATTCGATTTAATGAATCCAATGTACGTGCCATGGGCAGAACCGCTGCGGGTGTTCGCGGTATTCGCATGAAAGATGGCGAAAAATTAATCAGCTTAATTGTAGTTGATGAAGAGGCCGCAATTTTAACTGCAACCGAACTGGGTTATGGCAAGCGTACTGCAACCACTGAATATGCCTGTAAAGGTCGTGGTGGTCAGGGTGTTATTTCTATTCAAACCTCGGATCGAAATGGCGCGGTTGTGGGTGCTGTTCAGGTTTCTGAATCAGATGAGTTTATGATGATTTCCGATGGCGGTACACTTATTCGCACCAGTGTTGAAGAAGTGCGTGTGATGGGAAGAAATACACAGGGCGTACGATTAATTCGATTGTCGGAAAATGAAAAACTGGTTGAATTAGAGCGCATAGAAGTGTTACCAGAAGTCGCAACATTAGACGAAGATTCTCCAGAAGAAACTCCAGAAGATTCTCCAGAATAATTTGCTATAGCTACGCGCTTTATTTTGCGATCGGTTTATAGAGATAAATTAAAAAATTTAAAGGTGAAAAAGGCAATGAGCCGAGTATATAATTTTAGTGCAG
>Ga0316205_10001359_pt1 | contig 31782 bp, 26 predicted proteins | sample 3monthpyrite_MG_FD_204941 | JGI IMG/M metagenome (GOLD analysis project Ga0316205, IMG submission 204941) | Microbial mat bacterial communities from mineral coupon in-situ incubated in ocean water Damariscotta River, Maine, United States -... | ecosystem: Environmental > Aquatic > Marine >...
CCTATACGCCAAACACCGGCTTCAACGGCCTCGACACGCTCACCTACACCGTCGACGACGGCAACGGAGGTCAGGCAAATGCAACGCTGACCGTCGATGTTGCCGCAGCGGCAAGTCCTGCTGATGACGACGGAAATCTTGCCCTGTCGGCACCGGATCTGTTGTTCGATACCAATGACGCGCAGGCGGTTCAGGTAACGGTCAGCGGTTTGGATGCTGATGCGACTGCGCAGGTCACTGTCACCGACGGCGTTAACTCTGTGACGGCAAACCTTGCAGTGGACGGATCTGCCACAATGGATCTGAGTGCGCTGAATGTCGGTGCCTTGACCAGCCAAGTGGTTGCGACAGATGGAAACGGCGCCACTGCACAGGTCAGCGGCCCATCGTTCACATTGGTGACTGCTGGCGCGGATGATGACGCGAATATGGTGCTGAGTGCGCCCGATACCGTGATTGTTGCCAGCGAGCAAAGTGCGGTCAGCCTTGATCTTGCGGGGCTTGATGCCGACGCCACTGCGGTCATTACGGTAAGCGACGGGGTCACGTTGGTATCCCAAGCGATTTCAGCAGATGGCAGCGTGTCGCTAGACTTGTCCACGCTGGTAGATGGGCCACTTTCCAGCACGGTTCTGGCGACGGATGCCAATGGCGCGACCACTTCCCTTAGTGGGCCGGAACTGACACTCGACACTGCGCCGCGCTCTGATTTCAGCGCTGAAACTGAGGCGATGTCGATCAACCTCGCCACTGGAGAGTATGCGACGTCTGCGAAAGTTCTAGTTATCGGGGACTCTTTGTCTGTGGGCTATGGGGACACGACCCAGCCGTATGACTTTAACGCGTTGGAAGGGTGGCGCGAGGACTTGTTTGAGGGTTTCCTATCGGACGATGTTTGGATCGATTACGTAGGGTCTCAGAACAATGGGCCAACACGAATGTTGGACATACAGCACTCTGCAGAAGGCGGAAAATCGCTGGCCAAGATGGTTGATGGGCGTAGCGCGATTGCCCATATTCCGAACAATGTCCCGCTTTATGATCCAGATTTGTTGTTGTTCATGGCGGGCACCAATGACTACACGACAACCAATTTTTTCAACCGCTTCAATGGCATTATTGCCAACATGCAAATCGCAGTGGAGCAGTTCTTCACCAATGTAACCAATCCTGATGCCCAAATGGTGGTCTCTATTCCTCCGCCAAAGATCGTTGATGGCCCGGATGAGGCCATTTTGTCTGAATATCTGGCTTATGGGTACACAACTTTAAGCAACGGCGATCTTGAGATTGGGGACACTGGGAATGGCAACTACAAAGCCGGACTTCTTGCGCTGCTTGAGACACTTCAGGCGACCTACACGAACCTTCATGTGTTCGACAATCCGCTGACTGTCGCTGACCTTTCTGCAGATTTGGTTCACTTTACTCCTGAAGGCTATGGCATCTACGCAGACGCTCTTGCGAACTTTGTAGAAACCGAGATTGGTTTCACTGGCGGCACATTGGCGGGAGATGTGAGCGTGCTTAACCCGACCGGCATCGTCATTGGAGGCACCGCAGGCGACTTAATCGTGGGTGACGGGCAGGATAATTCGCTAAGTGGCGGCGGCGGCAACGATGTGCTGCGTGGCGGTGGTGGCGATGACCAGCTTGCCGGTGATGTGGACAATGATCGTCTTGAAGGCGGCGGCGGGGCTGACATTTTAACCGGTGGCAGCGGCGCGGATAGTTTTGTCTTCGGCACCGACTTCGCAAACGGCCTAATTGTGGGCGAGTATGATACCGTGGTTGATTTCGACGACACGGAGGACTGGCTCGTGTTTGACGCTGGCTTTGATGGCTTGATCACTGTCACTGATGGTACTGCCGGAGAGGTCGTTTTGACCATCGGTGGACTTGGTCAGATCGTAGTTTCGGGCACCGGCGCACAAGCGCTGAAAGGGGTGTCAACTGGCGGCGGAGCGTTCGACCTTGTCATTGACCCAGATATGGTGGTCTATGCAACCGACACGGATTACCTGCTCAGTTAACGTCGCGCGTCCCAATCTGGCGGGCAGGGATGCCAACGACGATTGCCAACGGTGGGACATCTTTGGAAACCACCGCGCCTGCACCGATAATTGCGCCGTCCCCGACGGTAACGCCATCAAGCACCCGCGCGCCTGCGCCGACCCAGACGTCATTGCCCAAGGTGACTGGCCCTTTGGTCTCGAGCCCTTGTTCAACCATTGGGCCTGCGCCTAGTGTTGTGCGATAGCGGCCGCCGCCCAAATAGCATTGACCCGCTATAATTGCATGATTTCCAATGGAAATTCCCGACACGGCTGACAGCGTTGTTTGACTCCCGATAGAGCAATCGGCACCAATACGCAGGTAGGATTGTTTGACCACCATAATCACATCTCGCGCAATCAATGTGCGTGCACCGATGGCAAATCCTTGTGCATCATCAGCGCCTCGTGCGTCCAAGGTGCAGTTGTCGTCGATTGTTACATTGTCACCCAATACGATGCACGGTGGGCAGCGCAGGGTGATGTTGCGCCCAAAATTCACGCTCTTTCCTGTCTGGCCCATCAGCCCTGGATACAGTTTCTTGCGAAGCAAGTAGCCCAATGCGCCGCGCAATCCGCCAGTCATCATTACGGTTAGCTCATAACGCAAAAACGCGCGGGCGCCTCGCTTGCCGACGAAAAAATCTTGATACTTTGCGAATCCTGAACCGCCATCTGACAGGTTTGCGACAACGCGGTCTTTCTTTGGGCTACTGGAGGTCATGCGTTCTTAATTCCTAGCAACGTGAGCAACTTTTGTGCGACGGATGGAAAATACGATCCCGCCAATCGCACCAACTGCGATGACGGTGCCGAACTCTAGCCAAGCGACGGCTAATGCCAGCTCGTTTTCAACACCCCACATCCCCAGAATGTAGACGAAGATTGCTTCTCGCAATCCTATTCCGTTTATTGAAATGGGTGCCATCATCACGAAAACTGCAATTGGCACGATGATAAAAAAGCTCGTGAACGGCACTGACAGGCTCAGTGATTTGGCCAGCAACCAGTAGAAGACGACCACATTAGTTTGCAGCAAAAAGGATATAAATGCGCCCCGAAGCAGCACATCATGGTGCCCAACGAAACTCGACGACACCTGATAGATTCGGCCTGCAATTACAGCCAGCTTGCCCGGGAGCGCTGCGGCGATCCGACCAAGGGGGCGCGTTAAGAAGGCTGGTTGTACGAACAGTAACACGATGGCAGTGGCAACCGCGATTAGGCCACCAAGCCCCCAAATTCGCGCCGTGCCCAAGCCCGGCTCGATGGCGCCAAATACGGACAACGACAGCACTGCAAAACTCGCCAATGCACCGAGGCCTAATAACCGATCAACAAACAGCGCTAGTACTGCGAATGGCCGCGTCGCGCCTGCTTTCCAAGCATCATAGCCACGAAGCGCATCGCCGCCCAATGTGGACGGAAGAAACTGTCGAAAGAAGATAGAACATAGTGTAGATACAAAGAGATAGCGGAAACCTGGGTGAATATTTTCTACCCCCAACAGCAATTTGAAGCGCAACGAGATCAGCGCTATTCCCACCAACTGCAAACCAAGCGCCAATACAATGAGCCACCAGTTTGCCAGCGCCAGCGCCGCAAACACATCTCTCAGGTCAACTTGCGTCAGGATGTAGACAACCAGCCCTATTGAAATCACAAATCGCATCACCCGCGAAACGCGTTGTCCGAGCGGAGTTTTTTCCGTATCTGCTTTGGAAGATTGGGTTTGCCTGAGCATAAATCTCACTCTAAAGTACAAATATAAACTCACAAGACCACAACCCGCGCGGCCCAATGATACATGATGCTTGCCTCAAAAGAGGATTTGCGGCAGGATGTTTAGCATATTCTGTATTCCTTAGTTTGTCGCGTTTTTAAAAGCGGTAGTAGTGTTATGATCATAGACTTATCCGTCGTTGTCCCCGTTCTCAATGAAGAGGAAAGCATCCCCCATATGCACCAAAAGGTGGTTGATGCGCTGGAAGGGCACGTCCCAAAATTTGAGCTAATTTTTGTAGATGACGGCTCCACCGACACTAGTTTTGATGTCTTGTCGGCCTTGGCCGAGAAAGACTCGCGCGTTGTGGTTTTGAAGTTCTCCAAAAACTTTGGACAGACGGCTGCAATGACCGCAGGCATAGAATATGCCCGAGGAAATTTTGTGGCGACCATGGATGGTGACTTGCAGAACGACCCCGCTGATTTGCCGATGATGTACGACAAAATTCAGACTGGTTACGACATGGTGATTGGCTGGCGCATGAACCGCCAAGACAAGTGGCTTTCACGCAAGCTGCCCTCGATTGTCGCCAACAAATTGATTGAGAGAGTGACGGGACTGGCGGTGAAAGACAACGGCTGCTCACTTAAGGTCTACCGCGCAAATATAATCAAACGTGTGCCGCTTTATTCCGACATGCACCGGTTTATTCCCGCGATGAATCTACCGATGGGCGCACGTATTGCCGAGGTAGGAGTGCGCCACCATGCCCGTCAATTCGGAGAGTCAAAATACGGCCTGTCGCGCGTCTTCAAAGTCTTTCTTGACCTAATTGCTATCAAAACTCTGCTGCTGTTTGCTCGCAAGCCAATGCGCCGCTTTTCAGGCCTCGCCGGTCTGTCGACCATTGCAACAGTGCTGTTCGCGCTGCCCATTTTCTTTGGTCAAAACGCAGCCGAAGGTGGGAGCGTAATGGTGCACACATCGGTGTCCATGCTGACCGGGTCTCTCACGGTATTCCTGCTTTTGCTGGGACTCGTTTCCGCATTAATCAGCCGTCGCGTAGGCCCGGGGCATCTTTACTGGCACGGGCAACATCAAACACCCCTGATCCTCTTCGAGGAGCTATGAGCATGTTGGACACACAAAACGCATTGGGGGTTAAGACCAGCGACACCCTACCATTGTCTGTTGTTCTTGCGGCAGAAGGTGACGGGCAGGGTCTTGTTGCCCTGATGTTGGATTATCGCAGTGCGCTTGACCAGCGCGATGAGGCTTATGAAGTTATATTGGTTTTTGATAACCGTTCGCAAAAGTTGCAGGCTATTGCCCAATCGTTAGATGAAGAATGGGCAGAGTTTTCTTCGTTACCCCTGCGCCCTTGGGAGGGCGAAGATGCTGCCGTCAAGCTTGGCTATGATCGTGCTGTGGGTAAAATTATTCTGACGCTGCCCTCTTGGTCCGAGGTCGATCCGGTGTCTATCAACCTGCTAATTGACGCCGTCGGCGAGTGCGATATGGCGACAGGAAAGCGGGCGAACGTTGAGCGCTCCGGCATGCAAAAGGTAAGTGCGGCGGCGACTCACGGACTGCTGCGCGTGCTGTTTCAACAAAAATTCGACGATGTCTTCTGCCGCACCCGAGCTGGTCGGCGCGAGGTCTTTTTGCGGGCCGCCGAATTGGGCGTGCGTCAGCATTTCCTGCCAATCATCGCCGTATCGGAAGGGTATGAAGTCCGCGAAATATCGGTGCCTTCAGCCCCAAAGAATGACGCTAGCCCTGTCTACAAGTTTAAGGCCTTCGCCCATATCGGCGCCTTGGTGGACCTTCTGACGCTGTTTATCGGACTTAAATTCCTAAAACGACCACTACGCTTTTTCGGTGCAGTTGGTGTTCCGTTGATCGCCGCTGGGCTGCTCTTGACTACCTATCTGGTGGTCGAGCGGCTGCTATTCGGAGAGGCCCTGGCCGACCGACCGGCGTTGGTCTTTTCGGTCATGATGTTGGTACTTGGCATTCAGATTATGGCCCTCGGACTTGTAGGGGAGATCATCATTTTCTCAACTAGCCGCCGGATGCGGAGTTATGAGATTGATCAAATTATCCGAGGCAGGCCAGCGGACGACGAGACCTTAACGGAGCTTGCGTTGCAGAAAGACCCGAAGCCACCACAAAGCCACAAAGGCTAACCCCAACAGGGACGCATATTCGCGCAAGCCCCGCGCGTCGTGAACATGGTACTTGGTCACTTTCAGATTACGCGGTGCTGTGAATATACCCTGCACGGATATCTTCTCGTCCTGCGCAGGGAGATTGCCGCTCAGGCTTATGCTATCCCCAAACCAACCACGTAAAATTGGGCCGTCCGTTGCAACATGCAGCACATTCCTGTCGATCTCTACTGATTTTCCCGCACGCGCGCTCACATCCTGCAAGGTTCCAACATAGTGCAAATCGGCGGTACGGATTGCCGGCATCGTGGCGAAGGGTAGAGCAAGGTAGGTCAAAATACTCAATCCACAAAATGCGCCCACCCACCCGCGAGGCAAGATCAAGCCTGCAGATGTCGCGCGATCTTTAAGGACAATCCATAAGACAACCACGATCCCTAGGGCGAATAGCACATAGCTCGCGGGGTCCTCCGGCCAGAATAGATCGAAACGGAAAGTGTCCCAGCGAAACGGTGCAAACAGCACGACACCATTGCCCCATTTAATCTGCGTCGCATCCAATAGCAGGTGCAGCAGAACGCCAAGGGCAAGGGTTGCTCCGGTTCGCCAGAATGTCCAACTGAAACAGGCGAGCCCTATGCAAAGTATCAGACTAATAGCCAACGAGCTTTGCCCGATCGCGTACAGCCGAACCGTAAACGGAGACAGATCAGTCAGCCCGTCCGCCAGCCTTTGCATGATCCACGGCAGGTCGGGGATAATAGATCCAAGCAATATCCATTTGGTATCGGCACCACGGATCAGCCCCTTGGTCGCAAGATATTGAACCCCGATATGTCCCAGTGTTGCTGGCATCAGTTAAACCTTTTGCGCAGCTGCATCACGAGCTGCAAACCGCAAAAGCCCAGTTTTCCTTGGAGGGAGCCATAAGTTTGTGGGCTTTCCTGAAGGCCCCAAAGGCAGGTTTTCAGGCTGGTAAATGGATGTGCGACATCCAACGCGCCGTGGATGACAAAGCCGAACCGACCCACCGTCTCGCATTGGCTTGCTAGTGGCAGCGGGTCGGTGCCTGCCAGTACCCGCCAACCAGAGTTTTCCGCCTTGTCCATCAACGTGGGTCGCGCACTACCGTGCATCCTGACGCCCGTGTCTGCTAAGAAAAGCCCCGGGCTTGAGGGCGGTTTGGCAACCTTATCCGCGATCAATTGCCCCCGTGCACCAGACCATTTACCCACGCCCCACGGCAGTACCGATAATGCGCCTGCATCCAACACCTGCGCGATGGTCGCGCCCACGGGTTGATCACTCGAGACCGGCGATTTTGCCCCTAGCATTAGGACTTCGATCCCGTCGCGCGTGACGATCTGATGGCCCACAATAATCACTAAAACCGCACCTTCACGATGTCGCGCAATCACGGCTACGTCCTGTGAGGTTTCACTGATTTCCCAAGGACCAATCTGCCCAGACAATTCCGAGAACCGGTCAACACCCGGCATCTCGGTCAGCATAAGAACCCCAACACTACCGGCGTTGTGCAAATTCATGTTGCGCCGCGCCGCAGACAGAGCCTGTTCCAGACCAAAACTGGGATGAAGATGTACATGCGCGTCGATCAAGAACTGTTGCGACTCTAGCCCCAAATACTCTAGGCTTTGATTACTCATATATGTCACCATGTTAGACCAGCCGCAGTTTAGAACGGCGCAGTTCAGTGTACGATAAATGTTTCATTTTTTCAGGTGAAAACCGACATGTTTCAGGAGACAGCTCAATCCAACTTCGATCTGATCGTCATTGGTGGAGGGATTCACGGTCTCATGGTCGCCACTTTGGCTGCCGAGAAAGGACAAAACGCGCTGTTGATCGAAAAGGGCGCTATGGGAAGTGCCGTCTCAAGCGCTTGGTTTGGCATTTTGCACGGTGGATTGCGCTATCTTCAAAACCTCGAACTGCTGCGCTACCGTGAATCTCTGCGCGACCGGCGGTGGTTTATGCAAAACGTGCCAGAACACGTCAGCATCATGCCCTTTCTCTTACCGCTCTATGGGAAGGGTCTGAAACGGGCATCCGTATTCCGGCTCGCGTTGCAGATCGATGCTCTGATGTCTTGGGATCGCAACCGAGCCACGCTTCCTGTGCTGACCTTGCCGAAAGGCCGCGTAATTGATCCGAATGACACCAAAACCGCCTTTCCAATGGTCCGACCCGAAGGCCTTGAGGGCGCGGGCCTTTGGCACGAGGCGGTGTCCGTCGATCTTGCAGGGTTGTTCGCTGCACTTGTGGATCAAGCCAAAGCCAAGGGCGTTACGATTATCGCACACTGTGAAGCGACGGAACTTCTTGTGCAAAACGGCAAGGCCGTCGGCGTCGCGTGTGCAAAGGCAGCGCAGCAGCAGTTTTTTGCCCCCACAGTGATCAATTCAACCGGCCCTTGGGTTGAAACGCTCGCGGCACGCTTCGACCCGAAGTACCGTCCCCAACACGGCTTGTCGCTGGCGTTTAACTTGGTTCTGAACCGTCCAGCGCCGTCGTCTTGCGCGGTTTCTGTTACGCCGCCCGGGCCGGATCGCGACATGATGTTTCTGTACCCTCTAGATGATAAGACTTGTTTTGCAGGAACCGGATATACTCCGCTTCAGGGTGACTTAGGGTCTCTCAAGCTACCCTCGAATACTCTTACGGACTTCATCGATGCCATAAACGCCGCAATTCCGGGTTATAATTTAACGCCGGGTGAAGTATCGTTTCAAACCTGCGGTGTCTTACCTACTAAAAACATCAACAGCACCGCATTGTTAGAGCGCGGACGCATCGTCGATCATGGTTTGGATCAAGGGCCCAAAGGCCTTTTCACCCAAATCGGTACCAAATTCACCACCGCCCGCAGCGCAGCAGCGCGGGCGCTTAGCATTGCGGGGCCGTAGCTATGTCAGACAGCCGGAACACAACGGGTCAACCTCTCTATTTGGTAACCGGAGCGGCGGGGTTTGTAGGGCAACATTTGGTCACCTACCTGCTTGATCGCGGCATCCGTGTTCGGGCAATGGTGCGAAAAGAGGAGCAGGGCGCAGCGCTTAAGGCCATGGGGGCGGAAGTGGTCATTGCCGACCTGCAAAAGCCTGAAACTTTGGCTTCTGCCGCCCAGAACGTGGCGGGAATTTATCATATTGGCGCGATATTTCGGGTCGATAGTATTCCAGATAAGGAGTTCTACGACATTAACGCTGAAGGAGTGCGTCGCATTCTCGATGCAGCGATTGATGCCGGTGTGCCGCGCATGGTTCATTGCTCGACTAATGGTGTTCACAGCCACATCGCGCATCCTCCCGCGGATGAAAACGCGCCGTTGAATCCGGGCGACGTGTATCAAGACTCTAAACTTGTCGGCGAGAATATCGCCATGGATTACTTCAAAGAAGGTAAAATCAAAGGCGTCGTGCTTCGCCCTGCGATGATCTACGGGCCAGGGGATCAACGCACGTTGAAGTTGTTTCGCATGATAGACAAGCGCAAGTTTTTCTATGTTGGGCCGGGGACGGCCTACACTCATTGGCTTGACGTACGCGACCTTGCTCATGCTTTTCACCTCGCGATGGAGCACGAAGACATCAACCACGAAGCGTTTTTGATTGGTGGCGGGGTGTATCAAACCCTGAAGGAAACCGTCAGCGAGATTGCGCGGCAACTTGAGGTCCCAGAGACGAAACTACATCTGCCCACGGCTCCTGTCATGGCATTGGCCCATGTGATTGAGGCGGTTTGCAGGCCCTTCGGGATCGAGCCGCCCTTGTTCCCCAGGCGTGTGTCATTTTTTCTGAAGAACCGCGCCTATGATATCTCCAAGGCGCAGCGAATGTTGGGCTTTCAGCCTCGCCTCTCGTTCCCCGAAGAAGTCAGTGAGATTATTGCCGCTTACCGCCAATCCGGTGACCTGTCGTCATGATTCACACGCATGGTAATTGGCAGAATTCTAAAAGAGTGGTAATAAGAAGCAGAATGTATTTTGACGGTTTTGATAATTAGTGGAATAAGTAGATTTTAAAGACTCCAAATCTTGAACATAAATCCCCCCCACAACTGACCCGACTTGATTCTGAAAGTGTCTTGATGGACCAGCCCATCCACAATTCCTGTAGCTCTTCGACGGGGCAATTCGAATGAACACGGGGCCGCGAATTCCTGTGCAAGTGGCGGACATCGGCTCTGAGTTTGCGGATCTGGACCCGTCAACAGACCGTTATGCCGCACGGTTTCAGGGACAAGCCGGCGAATGGCTGTTGTCGCGCCAAACTCACGCGTTGCGTCAGTTGATGGACGGCAATGAAGCTGCGAATATCTTGTGTGTCGGTGGCGGGCACGCGCAAGACGTACGCCCACTGTTGGAGGATGGCCATAGCGTCACCGTTCATGCCAGTTGCGACGAGGCTTTGGGGCAGGCGGCCAAGCTGCATCATCCAAAGCTGTCGTTGTCCGTTGGACCGCTGCGAACACTACCTTTCGACGATCAGAGTTTCGACATCGTTAGCTCCTTTCGGATCATGGCCCACATTGGCAACTGGCCGGACTATCTGGCTGCGCTGACCCGCGTGGCGCGGCAAGCGGTTATCATAGATTTCCCCATCTCAGGTGGTTTCAATCGGCTGGAACCACTGCTCTTTGGCCTAAAGAAGCGGATTGAAGGCGACACTAGAAAATACACAACCATCTCAACGGCTTCTGTCATCCAGAACCTCAGTGAGAACGGGTTTACACTGTCTGCGCAGGTGGGCCAATTCGTTTTGCCAATGGTGTTGCACCGCAAACTCTCCAACCCTTCGATTTCGGCAGGTTTAGAAAATGCCTGCCGCGGTCTCGGCCTTGCGCGGCGTATGGGTACACCAATCATCTTGCGCGCGGATAGGGCGCAATGATCGGTGCGCGAATAACGTTTTTGACCCTTGCCTGCTTTGCGCTAGCCTTGGTATCGCGCGTGGCGTTGATAGATCACCCACCCATATATGACGAGCTATACCAAATATTGCCTGCCATAAGCTGGAACGAAAACGGCACATTCAACGTTCTAGATGGGCTTTATACCCGCGCCGCAATGTTCTCCAAACTTATTGCGACCAGCTTTGATTTACATGGCGACTTTTCCGTCACGGCAGCGCGATTCGTGCCATCGGCCATCCCGGGTGCTGCGCTGGTGGCGTTGATGTTTGGTTGGACGTACCGGACGTGTGGCGCTGTAGCTGGCTTCATCACGGCTGGGTTCATGATCCTCTGGCCAAATGGAATAGAGGTTTCGCAATACGTCCGGTTCTATGCGCTGCATGGCCTGCTGTTCGTCTCGAGCGCCTTGCTGATCTATACAGCCCTTACCCGTGATCTGACACTTTGGCTGCGCGGATTGATGTGGGCCGTAGCTCTTGCGCTCATGCTTGCCACATTCAAGTTGCAAATCCTCACAGTCCTAGGCGTTGTCGCCATCGCAGTGTGGGTAGCGCTGGCGTTTGGTCCAAAGTGGCTGCGGGAGCATCCAAAACTATGGTGGGTCGTGGGCGCGGTAGCACTTGGAGTTGTCGCCGTCCTATTTTCGGGGGCCATGAATGAGACCCTAACTTGGGCATGGATCACTTATAATTGGGAGCCTTGGCCACGCCAAGATGACACTACCTTCTACCACCGTGATTTCCGCGACAATTACGCTACCTTCTGGCCACTCTTTCCCGTCGCGGCCCTGATCGCGTTGCGCGCCAATCCTTTGCCCGCCTCATTTTGCATCGCCCTATTCTCGATCACCTTCGTCCTGCAGTCGTTCGGTGGGTTGAAAAACATCCGCTATCTATATGCCACTATGCCATTTTTCTTCGTGATATGGGGGATCGCTCTACAGGCATTACTGCCGGTGTTGTGGCGTTTTTTGCGCGAAACCGCTTCTGCGATCCTACCAGAACCAGTGCGCCAAATTGGAAGCCTCGTCTGCGCGATCTTCGTCGTTTTGTTCCTTCTGGGCGGGAACGCTTCAGTCATACGCAGCGCCAAATTGATCGCAGGATTAGACCAAAACCGTTTACTTGGAAAAACACGGTGGCAATGGTCCGAAGCTAAACAGATGATGCAGCCATGGATCGACAAGGGTGCGCTGATAGTCACCTCCGAAGAGATGCGTGCAGTCCAGAATGTGGGTGATTTCGACCTCGCTTATAACAAACCACGCTTCTCGGAAATGCTCTATAGTATCGGGCCCGATATTCAGCCGTTCTACAAAGACTTCCGCACCGGTCGCCCGATAGTTGGCGAATTAAGCGATATGAAGAACGTGATTTCCTGCGAACCTATAGGGGTCTTGATCATGGATGCTCCCGGCCTTCAAAGCAGTAGCACCGTCCCCTTGATTGAGCACGCCAATGCGATGAGCCTCACCGTAGTGCAAGATCAGCAGACAGGTATGTCATTGTTCGGGTGGGAGCATCAGCAAGCCACCACCGCCGCTTGCGCGTACGACTTCGGAACTGACCGCGCTGCTGATCGGATACGCGACGGTCGCGCCACGCCTCAGTTCATCTCGTCAGCGGCGGCTGACAGATAAAGCCCGCAAACCGGTTCCCACGGATTCGCACCGCTAAACTCGAACTCCTTAGCCCGACCTTGGCGAATGGCGATGATGTTGCTGTTGGTCAAAATGGTGCGCAGGAACCGCTCTTCGAGGTCCTGTGACATACCTAGTTTTTTGATTTTTTCGCCGCGAAAGGCAAAATAGACACCCGCACCCAACCGCTTGGTTTGATTGTCGCGTCCCACGTAGGACGCATATTCGGCAACGAAGCTGTCCACGCCGTCGATTTCGGTGACGTCACTGCCGAAGTGGGTTCGCAAGACGCGAGCAAGGAAGCCCTGCACCCCGCCTTTGACGAAGGGCACCAGCGCGACCCCGGCCACAGCAATTGACGCTAACAGAACTGTGCGGCGTTTCAACTTCATAGCTGCGCCCCCGCGTATAGCGACAGCGCCGACAATGTCAGCGTTGGGTTTGCCGCAGCGCCCGTTGGGAACACGCCAGCGCCCAGACAGGCGACATTCGGCACATCGAACAGGCGGCAATCTTTGTCTACGACACCGTCAGCCGCCGTCGCAGCCATCGGCGTGCCGCCAATGATATGTGCCTCGGTTGGCTCGAACTCACCAAACCTCAGATTTTCGAATTCGAAGGGGATGATCTCGGGCAGCTTCTCTCGCGCCCGAGCCAGTCCTGCATAAGCGTAGTCACTGTGACCAGACCAATTCACGACCGCCTCGCCGCCGTCCAAAACCACGCGGTTGTCGGGCAAGGGCAAGTCCTCGGCGATGAACTTCAGCTTCAACCTTTGCAACCATTTGCCGCGTTCCAGTCGCAGCGAGGGAGGAGAATTCCAGCTCTCTATCAGGACCGAGGCCGCGTCTTTACGAAAGTCCCCATCGTAAAACCCATAACCCACGCCAGAAATCGACGTGCCGCCGTAATAGTTGTCGAACGGTATATCAAGCCACAAAAACTGACCCACTTGTTCGTGCAGCCCCCGCCCAACAAGAGCACCGCCAAGGCCAGAGCGCAGCAATATTTCTGCGTTGGAAATAGGGTTCGCGGCTAGCCCAACAAAATCGGCTCTCAAGGTATGTAGCACCTGATCTGTGTCGCGCACCACCACGCCTGTTGCCGTCCCACCTGTGGTTTCCACGGTCAGACATTCGGTGTCCGTGACGAAGAAGAATTTCTCGTCCTCAAACAGATCGATTGCGTTTAGAATCGTGAACTTCGCGTCAATTGGACAAAGCGAACAGGACCCTGCGGCACAACATACGGCTCGTCGGCCACCATTGGAACGTGCACAAGGCATCGGTTGCCATGACGCGTCTGCCGAGAACAATTGCCGCTCCGCGCGCGTAGGAGCATGGGCGGGAAAGGGAAACGGTGCGGAGCGCGGGGCGAGGCCTGCTCTGTCTGATCCCGCTACATCCATCAAAGCCTCAGCCTTGGATAAATACGGCTCTAACTCGTTATAGGTTAATGTCCAATCTTGTGCGACGCCGTAACGGGTACGCATCTCGAAGTCGGACGGAAGTAGGCGCGGGGTGTTTCCCCACCAGCAATTGGAGCCCCCGCCAAACTGATGCCGCGCTGCCCAGTCCTTGCGCCGCCCCGATGTGTTTGTCTGGCGCACAGTTTGGGGATTACCCTCCAGGCGCCGATCCAGCTGCGTGTCACGGTCAATAAACGGGCCCCGTTCGACCATCAGCACCCGAAGCCCGCGTCCTTTCAGGCTATAGGCGAAGAAACATGCGGCGAAGCTGGTGCCAACAAGGATAACGTCCCAAGCATCGCGCGTTGCATCTTCTAGCAGCAAGGGTTTCATGATGCGGGCTCATTCTTGGTGGAGAGGCCCAATTTAGGTTCTACAACGTTGTCAAAGAACGTGGCGACCTTGCGGGCGTAGGCGTCAGGGCTGAACTCTGCGGCGACGCGTTCCCGCGCAAGCTGACCCATTTTTTCGCGCATCCCGACATTTTGCAATAACTCCCGCAATCCGCGGGCCATGTCATCTGGGGTAGGCTCCACAAGCATGGAAATTTCATCATCCAGCACTTGGGTGTGCGTGGTCAACCGCGTCGCCAGTAATGCGCGACCACTGTCGAGGTACGAGTAAATCTTCATCGGGGTATTACGCCCTTGGGTTCTTGGGGATACAGTAATCGCCGCTCCTTTTAAGTAGTCGGTCAACCAGTCCACCGGTCGCGGGCCCAAGAAGGTAACCGCATCTGGAATCCCTAAGCTGTTGGCCTGCGCCTGATGCGCAGAAATATGGTCCGCGCTGCCCCCGATCACGACCAGATGCGCGGGGTTTTCTTCCAGATCAACCCGCGCGAAAGCGTCAACCAACAACCCCACGCCTTGGTAGCTTTCTAAATTTCCGACATACATGACGATCGGCACATCGATATCTAGATCGTCAGGCACGTGGGCGGCATCCATGTCGCCTAGCATAGTGATGTCTTCTAGCACTTGCACGGGAAGATCCGGCGCGTACCCAGTGATGGTCCGCCCCAATTCCCGACAGCACGCAATCGCCCCCAAAGCATGCATCGACGCCGCGCCCTCACTACGTTCGAGCAGCTTATTCACCCAGCTAGGCGGATCGAATTTATCGTTGATTTGTTCGGGGATCGAGCTGTCGACATCAAACACATAGGGCACCCTAAAAATGGGCTTCAGGATCATCGCGAAATAGGCAGATTCCTCCACCGCTATCACTAGATCGTAACGGTTGCGCATCATCTTCCAGACAATCATGGGAAACATCACGATGTCAGCGCATAGTTTTTTCAGTGAAAACCCTGGTTTGATATTCGCCAAACCAGGAAGGGCGGGCACCCGCGTGAAGGTACACCTATCAATTATGATGTCCTCGCCCTCGGGATAGATAAGGACGTCCATGAAGTAGCCGCGTTTCGAGAGCGTTTCCAACAGCATTTTGGTGGCAAGCGGAGTGCCCCGCTGGGTCATAAAGGGTTGTGGCGCCAGAAACAAAATACGCATTCTAAAAACCTCACAAAAAGCAAATGCAGCACAGCCTCTGATGTATGAAGCAGCCCCTAAGACTAAATTCATACACTACCAAAAGTCAGGAGTAAGTCATTCTCCCAAAATGACTTGGTCTATCTCCAAGATGTCACCGGGTTGAATGAAATCGCCCTGTTTTGCAGCGATCCTAACCGTGCCCGTGTCGTCAGAGCGGACTAGGGTATAAACCACGTCCATCTCGCCCGTGATCAGGCCCATCCGGGCACCTTCGTTCACCTCGATCAGATGGCGCAATGTATTGCTGCGAATCTTCAAGGCCTCGAGCTTGGCGCTGACGAGTTGCAGTTCCCGATGAATATCTGCGGTACTTCGAGTCTGTAATGCTACGATATCACGGTCGGCCTCGCTGATACGTTGGCGGGCGCGGTAGATGCCGTTCTGAAGATCAAGTTCCTTGCTTTCCAGCTCGAAAAGCCCGCGCTGCGCTTCGAGCAAAGGAGCCGCACGCGAAATACCACGCTCTACTAAACTCTCCAGCCGTTTCAGGTTTTCACGCGCCAATTCGACCTGCCCGATAAGGCCGACTAGTTTGTCTTCAAGTGTTTTCACCTCGGCGGTCAACAGGCCTTTCAACCCTTCCAAGGTGTCGGTCTCCAGTTCAATTGCGGCTCTTTGTGATTTAAAAATCGCGTTCTCCGCAGATTTGACTTCCGCCAGCGCAGTGGCCCCGTCAGGGTGGGTTATGTCCTGCGGATACTCGATGTTAGCGTCAGAATCTTTGGCCGCCTTTAGCCGTGCCAACTGTACGCGAGCGCGGGCAATTTCACCCAGAGCTTGCCGCAAGTTCCCAGTATCACGAAATACCGCAGTCGCCGCACCATTGATTTCGCGGCTCACCTCTCCAGCTCCTGCAATCGCATGTGCTTGCGCGACCGTTAGCCCGGGTCGCATCTCATATTCACCGGGGCTTAGCACGTCTCCCACTATATAAATGGGGCTATACTTGATGATATCGATGGACACTGACGGAGACTCAATCAGACCAGCCCTGTTGCGAAGGGCGAGCGCGATATCTTGTGACAGTTCTAACCGCGACTTTCCCGAAGCGTGAACCTCCCCCGCCAATGGCAACAGCGCGACGCCGTCCATTTGCACAAAATAGCTGCCAGCAAAAACCGGCCAACTCTCAAATTTTCGCGCCTCATCGTCCCAGACAACGACTCGCATTTCAAAGCGGTCTCCGGGGCCTAATTTATAGACAGTATCTTGGCTTTGAGCCTGCGTAGATACAGTCAAAATTACAAATAGAATCAACGAGGAACGGATAATGTGGATAAGTCTTTGCATTTTCAAACCTGTTACCCAATAATCGAACATGATAGGCATCCATGTAACTCATTTATCGGAATGAATATTTTTAGGATAGTCCGAACATTGTCATTTGTGTAGAGGAAGTATTGTTGAGTGGTTTGATTTCGGCGATCGTTCCCACATTCAATCGTGCCGACTTTCTTGTTGAGGCGGTTGATGCTCTGATTGCACAAACGCGAAGCCTTCATCAAATTGTCATTTGGGATGATGGTTCAACCGACCACACGCGGTCGGTAATGTCTAAGTATAAGAGCTTCGGTGACACGGAAATTTTGTGCATGTCGGCAGAAAATGCCGGCAAGTCTAAGGCATTGAACCAAGCCATAGCGCATACGACGGGCGACTACATTTGGATATGCGACGATGACGACATTGCCTTCCCTGACGCCGCAGCAGAGCTGGGGCATGTACTAGACAACTCGCTGGCCGGAGTAGTCGCTGCCCGCCACGAACGGTTCCAAATTGACCCTATTTCCAAGCGCAAAGACAAGTTCGACAGCGGTTACTGGCCTGATTTGACGCACGGAAGTATCTTTCGGCATCTGCTTGAAGATATCTTCTTCTTCCAGCCAGCCACATTGGTTCGACGCACGGCCTATGACAAAGTAGGACCTTTCCGTGAGGACCTAAGTCGCTCTATTGATTATGAAATGTTCGTTCGCCTTGCTGCTCGTTTTCCCGTCGAGCTGATCGATCGGGTGGTCTTTGCGCAACGCAAACATGACGGTGCGCGCGGGCCGGTTAAGGACCGCCACCAAGCTTCGCAATCAGAGGCCGTTTGGAAGGCCAATGACCAAGAAATTTTCTCTCATTTTCGAAGCACCTTGCCACTATCGCTGTATGAGGCATTGTTCGACGGTACGGATCCACGGCTTGTTCGGCGCGCAGCATTGTTGCAACGCGGTTGCGTTTATGCGCGCCGCTCTGATTGGGTCAGCGCGATTGGGGACTTTACAACCGCCATCGACAGCTACCCCGACGCGCCGCTTTCCGAGACCGAGCACGCGATTGCGGTTAGGGCATTAGCGGGTAAGCACGGCAGCTCCGCTGCGTTCCACGCGCCAATCTTGCAAAAGCTTCTGGCCCTACGGCTAAACAATGCTGCAGGGCATTCGCTATGCCGCGCTTTGGCAAGAGGGGCCGTCTGGCGGGCTAGGCAGGCTCTAACCAGTGGACAGATCTCCGAGTTCGCCAAAGTGGCGGCCTTCATCAGCAAGGCAGGGTTTCCCACCAATGCCCCGCGCGACCCCGAAGTGCCGCGCTTATGGGAACGGACAGTTTTACCACCTGAGGCCTACGCATGGTAGCCGCTATGCCGAGCATCATCGTCATGATCCCCACGTTGAACGAGGCGGATCACATCGCCGCCGTGCTTGCTCAGCTGCATGAGGACGCCGCGCATCAACTCATAGTGGCCGACGGCGGCAGTACCGATGGTACGCAACAGATCGTGACGGGCTTCGCCGCCACCAACCCGAACGTCCGCCTCGTTCACAACGAAGGTCGCACCCAAGCCGCTGCGATGAACATGCTGCTACACTCGAGTTTTGCCGCCGACATTATCATTCGTGCTGATGCCCATGCCTCTTATCCCGACGGCTTTGTCCGCGATCTTGCCGCCAGTTTAGACGCGCATGACGCCGCCTCTGTTGTGATCCCAATGGATGCTGTCGCAGGGCCTGGGTGCTTCCAAAAAGGCAATGCATGGATCGCCGATAGCGTTCTTGGCGCCGGCGGCTCTGCGCATCGGGGCGGCACCCGCTCGGGCTATATTGAGCATGGCCACCACGCAGCGTTCACTATGGACAGCTTCCGCAACATTGGCGGTTATGACACCAGCTTCAAAGCCAACGAAGATGCCGAGTATGACCAGCGGCTGACCCAATTTGGTGGTCGTATCTGGCTCGATGCCGATATTCGCATCGACTACTTTCCCCGCGCCTATGCCTCGTCACTTTTCAAACAGTATTTCGGCTACGGTGTCGGGCGCGCGCGGTTTTGCCACAAACACAGCGTCCGGCCCAAGCTGCGCCAGCTAATCCCATTAATCCACGTAGGATTGCTCGCGCTCAGCATCTTGCTTTTGCCTTTCACTGCACTCGGTTGGCTTTGGCCGGTGATTTATCTGACCGTCATAACCTATGCAGGCATAGCTTCTGCCATAAAAAACCACTCATTGTGTGGGTTGATGGGGACCGTAGCGCTGGCAATCATGCACACTGCTTGGGGTGTGGGCTACCTTGTCACCACCACTAAGTTGGCGCGATGAAACTCCGAGGAACCATCGCCCTTTTCGGGCATAACAGCAATGACGCGGCCGTACGCCGCCGTGCAGTGGCGTTTCGGCGTGCGGGATATCGTGTCATTGGTTTCATGCCCCACCGTGGCGAAAAGGCTGATAAGGAATGGGAGCTGGTCGAGCTTGGTGCGACCGAAGACAACGCCTATCTCAAACGTGTCGCGTCGATCTTTTCGGGGGCGAGGTTGGCAAGTCGCAGCGCCAACCACCTGCGGTCGGCAGATATGATTTATGCGCGCAATCTCGACATGCTGGCCCTTGCCGTGCGGGCGCGTCATCTGTGTAAACTGAACACGCCAGTCGTTTACGAATGTCTTGATGTGCATCACAAGCTTACCGGCGACAGCAGGACGGCCAAGGTTATGCGTGGCCTGGAGCGGTGGTTGCTAAGCAAATGTGCAGCGCTTGTGGTTTCGTCGCCTCGTTTCGAGTCTGAACATTTTGCCAAGCACTACCCGGGCCTCTACACATGTACCCTGATTGAAAATAGATTGATCGAAGGCGACGGCTTTCCGCCCCGGCCCGCACCGCGTAAATGCGACCCCACACAGCCATTGCGCATTGGTTGGTTTGGCAATCTGCGTTGCAGTCGTTCTCTTGGTCTACTAATTGATCTGGCGCGAAAATTCCCTGACGACGTGCGCATCACCCTGCGCGGCTATCACGCACAACACGCCATCCCTGACTTCGAAGAACAGGTACGAAGCGTCCCTAATCTTACATATGAGGGCCGCTATGAGGCGCCCCATGACTTGGCCGAGATTTATGGCGGCGTGGACCTGATCTGGGCTGGCGACTGGTATGAGGCGGGAGCCAACTCGCTTTGGCTCCTGCCCAACCGCGTTTATGAGGGTGGCTATTTCGGCACGCCCGCACTGGCACCGTCCGGGACACAAACGGCCCACTGGCTAGCGACGAAGGCCGGCGGATTTTTCCTAGACGAGCCCGTCGCAGCAAGCCTTGAAGCCACGGTGGTAGATCTTCTTCAAAATCGCGCACCCATCGACACTATGTATGCCAACCTTCTAGAGCTGCCACGGTCGGTTTTCGTTGAATCCCCCGAAACGGTGCAATCGCTTTTTGCAGCGGTCACTAGCGCGCGCGCAGAACACGTCCGAAGGGATCAGAACTTATGACCCGAGCCGCAACCTCGCCTTTTCGGCTTCCTGATTTCATCATCGGCGGCGCGCCTAAATGTGGCACCACGTCAGTTCATTTCATTTTAGGTCAAAATCCTTCCATCGGATTACCTGACGAGGAAATCCACTATTTTGACGCCGATGATCCAATCACCCATCCCGACTTCTTGCATGTCCAAAACGGGACGCTTGAGTGGTTCGATACCAGCGCAGTTCACACCGCCAATCTCGAATGGTATCGCCAGCGGTTCCACCCATTCGCAGACATGCCGATCGTGGGTGAAGATTCCACCACTTATTTGTTCTCTGAAGCGGCCCCCGAGCGGATCAAAGCCTTGCTGCCTGACGCCAAGCTAATCTTCATGCTTCGCGATCCCGTGAAGCGGGCTTACTCGCAATATTGGCACCTGATCTGCAGCGGGCGGTTGACCTGTTCGTTCGAGGAGGGGCTCCTGCGCCATACGTCGATCATCCTTGGGTCCACCTACGCGCCTCACCTTGCACGCTATTTGAAGGTTTTTGGCGAAGAGAAAGTGAAGGCCGTGATCTTTGAGGATTTCATCGGTGATCAGCAGGCCCAGATCAACGACATCACCGACTATTTGACCGCACCTCGCATGGACCTTGCGACTGCGCAAACTTGGTTCAACCAAACGAGCTACCCCACGCATCCAAAGGCGCAGCAATGGCTTAACTGGGTCGGGTCCAAAGTAGTCGCAAAGCGCTATCGCAACCATATGGGCGGAAACGACGGGTGGGCAGACAGTATGCGCCGAAAGACGCATTACCGCTGGTTTCGATATATAAACCCGATCCTGTTAAAGGCTCCCAAGCCACCGCCCATGCAAGACGTAACACGGACCTTCTTGCAGCAACACCTCTCGGCCCGCAACGCAGGGCTATCAGATATGATGGGGCGCGATTTGTCCAAAGTATGGCAAGGGTTTACCGGCTGATGGAACAGTTCGACATCGTCCTTGCCGCCGACCCTCGCTTTTCGGGTGGTACTGCGTCGGCTTTGCTGGCTGATGTAGAGGCGTTCCGCGCGCTTGGCGCTAAAGTAGGCATATTTCTGGTCACCTCTGATTTTTTTCAAGACGCGCGCGAACAACCCAACCACGCGGTGACCAGCCTTGGCGAGCTGGACGGCGTCTCGCTAATTGCAAATGGTGCAACCGTATCGGCAGAGCTTGCGTTTTTTCATCACCCGTTGGCCTTTGCGCACCCAACACCCGAGCGCTTAAACTTGACTACAAAGCGGGCGGTTCTGGTCGCCCATCACCCAGCTTTTCGCGGTGATGGGTCGCTGGAATACAACCCTTTGCAGGTCAACCGCAGCATCTCCATATCCTTCGGTATCCGTCCTTGGTGGGCACCTGTGTCAGGGTTGGTACGTCAGCAACTGCGCAGCTTCAGCCCGCTGTTGCGTATGACCAATGCCGATTGGATAAACCTATTTGATCCCGGCGATTGGCACCCCACCCGCCCGATCTTCGACGGGCCGCGTCCTGTGGTGGGACGGCACAGCAGACCTGACCGGTTGAAGTGGCCTGACACCGCGCAGGCCATCGCTGATAGCTTGTCAGCGGGCCCCGACTGGGACGTGCGCGTAATGGGTTGGCCCCACGATGGGTTCCCATTCGAGGTACCGCAAAGCGCCGCGTGGGATGTTTTGGAGTTTAACGCCAAGCCTGTACCAGACTTCGTTAACTCCATCGACGTCTTTGCTTATCATTTCTCCGGTCTTTGGGTTGAGGCCTTCGGGCGCACCGTAATGGAAGCCATGTTGATTGAGCGCCCCTGCCTGCTGGACCCGCGCCTTGAAGGCACGTTCGGAGAGCTGGCCACCTACTGCGAACCCCAAAACGTGCGCCAGCATCTGGAACAACTGCGAGCCGACCCGAAAACAACCCAGTCCGCCGCCCGCGCAACCCGTGCAGCGGTGATAGACACCTATTCGTCTGACGCTATGGCAAGGCGGCTGGAAGCTCTAAAGATCGACACGGGGATCACCTCACGCTACGGGCCCAAAACGGCGAGTCCTTCCACGACCTTGCGAAAAGCCATAGGCTTAGCGCGACGCAACCGCCGCTAGGGGTATTCATGCGAATATCACGAATCAAATGACGTATGGTATGAGCCTGACAAGTACGCCTCTCGACCGAGAGAGGCTGAGGGATCATGTCTTGGTGACCATCTGGTTTTTCGTGACGTTCAAGCAATTCCGCTATGACGAGCTGATCCTATATCCCTTGGCGCTGTACTTCGCGTGGGCCTTCATCCGCGATTTCAATCTAATCTTCCCGATCATGATGCGTAGCCTTCTACTTCTGGCTTTCCCGCTTTGGTGGATGCTGTCGGCCCTTTGGGGGATCGAGACGGGACTGATTCTCAAATCTGGCGCGCAGATGTTTTTGACGGTGATGATTTGTTATGCTGCCATAGTGCGCCTGAACGAGCGTGACTTGATTTTGTCAATGATCATTGTCGCCACATGGTTCGCCATACTGAGCTTTCTTGTCACGGTTTCAGGCAGTGGCCTTGCTGCGCGAGGGGTGTTTTCCAGTAAAAATACCATGGGTATGGCAATGGTAATTTTGTGGCTCGCGTCGTTGTGCGTGCTGCTCGACACCAAACGCCAGTGGTGGCTGCGGCTTGGGGCTATCGGCGCAGCCTTGTTGGCCGCCTTTCAAATCACCGTCGCCAACTCCGCAACTGCCGTGCTGCTTGCTGCGGGTGTCACTGTCAGCGTGTTAATCGTAGGGGGCTTACCCAAAACCGGCCTGCTGAAACATCCAGTATTTGTTGGGCTTTTGATGGCTTTAACTGCCGTCATCTTCTTTCTTGCAGCCTCTTTTTTATCATACAATACCGTGGCCCCGACCACGCTTGTGCTGGAAGCTTTTGGCAAGGACGCCTCTTTAACGGGCCGTACTGATCTATGGAGATATGCGATCGAGCAGATCAAAGAAGCCCCGTTGTTGGGCGTCGGTGCTGGTGGATTTTGGACACCGCTTGATGGCTCCACCCCGGCGCGTCGCATCTATGACGAGTTTTACAAAGCCTATTACGCGACCTTCTCGTTCCACAACGCTTACTTCGAAATCACGGTGCATCAGGGATTAATCGGACTAGGGATTGTAATCACAACCGTGTTCTGGATGCTGTGGCGGTTGGGCCTAGATGTAGTCGCGCGCAACAGCATACCGACAACGTTTTTTGTCACCATCGGTTTCGTAAACCTCGCCAGCAGTATGACAGAGTCGGCTCTATTTACGCCTTTCTCTCTATTGTCGGTATTGTTCACCATGGGAGCATTCTTAAGCGTAAAGAACAGCCGTGCCTTACGCGACCATGTGCATAGTTATCAGAGAAGCGTGCCGGTAACGTCTTAGAACTTCATCTTTTTGAAAATTGGTTCCGGCACATGGCAGATCACCGACATCAGCACGCGCCACCGCAAATCGTAGTACACCAGTTTACCCGCCTGCTGTGCCTTAACCACACGCGCTGCAAACGCATCTGCGTCAGTGGTGAGCGGGGCAGGGGTTTCCATTCCCGCTGTCATGGCCGTGCGCACAAATCCCGGTTTGACGGTCGTGATCTGCAGCTTGCTGTTGACGTATTTTTGACGCATCCCGGATAGATACGCTGCAAAACCAGCCTTGGCGGAACCGTAGATATAATTCTTCCCACGCCCACGATCCCCGGCAACCGAGCCGATACCAACAATCGCCGTGGCGTCCGGAAGCACGGCCATCTTTGCCGCTAGTTTTTCAAGCAGTAGCACTGGTCCCACGAAGTTTGTGTCAAAGACCCGCTCGCTGGCTTCTACATTGCCTGCGTCGGCATCTTGATCCCCTAACACGCCCACTGCGCTGACCACGATCGCGGGAAGCGAGCTTAAGCCGTTGATGAATGCGTCGTGTGATCCCATGCTGGTCACGTCACACTCATGAATCGTGACCTCTACACTATAGCGGATTCTAAAATCCGCCGCGTCGCGCTCCAGATCGTCATGGTTGCGCGCGGCAAGTTGCAGCGGGTGGCCAAGCTTGGCGTATTCCGCTGCGATGCCACGAGCCATATCCGAGCGTGCGCCGATGATCAGTACAGGTGCTTTTGTCGAAGTCACAATCCAGACCTTTTTGAAAGGAGAGAGGAAAACGCGCAATCCGCGCCGATGTCTCGTCTTATAGCGCGGAAATCGTCCAATGCTGGGCCATAACCCGCCTCAAATGTGGCTTGTTTCATCCGGCTGTCGTTTGCCAGATAAAGCCTGCCGCCTCGTGCAGTCACGATTTCATCGAGGCGATCCAAAAGAGTTTGTGCCTGAGGAGATACAGCAAAGTTCAACGCCAAAGTGTAGCCTTCCATGGGAAACGACAGGGAACGGTCAGGCACCCCTTTGTCAAAGCATTTTAACACAGCCAGAAATGACCCCATTCCTGCGTCCGAGATTTCTTGCAGCAATTCCAACAACCCGTCACAGGCAGTATCCAGTGGCAAAGCACATTGGTACTGCGCAAAACCACGTGACCCATACAGTCGATTCCAAACAGCAATCGCATCAAGCGGGTAGAAGTAGCTGTCATAATCCACCACGTCCCGTGACGCCGCCTTCTTGCCTGCACTGTAGTGCAGCGCGTTGAACGCGCGGATTGCCCATGTGTCCAGCAGGTCAAACCAGCTTACGTGATTCCCAAACTACCGTGTCCGTGATGTTTTTTTCCTTGGGCATCCGCCGTCATCAAGCCGGCAAGAGTCACAAACTTCGTCTCCGGCGTCACAGGCGGGAACCAACCGCGCGGCAAGAACATCTTTAGAAAATCTTCGAGTGTCACCCCGGCCTCAGTCACGAGGACACCGGTTTTGTCATCAAAACTTGTGATCCTATTTCTCGCGTCACCCATCAACGACAGCGCAGGGTTCATCGCCGCATCCCCGTAAGACCGCCCCATGCGCCCCGCGTTATTCCAGTTGCATCGCCTGCGAGAGGCAGGGCTGTGTCAAGGTCAAGTGGGTCAGTTCGGCAGTCTCGCTTTGGCCAACGACCCCGGCCGCTTAGTGTTTTGGTAGATGTCATGCTTAACCTGTCGTGGCTTGCGCATCGTTTGCGAAGACATAGCGACGGTCGAGATTATATTTGGTCACATACCCGATAACCAGGCCGATGACGGCCCCAAGCTCGCGCATAAGATCCGTCCCCCACATAACCCAGAAGGTGTATTCAAACCCCCAAAAGATCAACGTCGTTGCGATACCCATCAATGAGTAGAGTCCGAATTGCTTGCTATGGTTCGCCAACCCGCCTTGCGAGTCTTGGAATATCCAACGCTTGTCGAGGACATATTTAACGATCAGGCCGACCAGTGTGCCAAGAAAGATTGCCGCGGCCAGCCAGTCAAACACCGCCAGCACTACCCGTTGAATGGCAAGGTTGGCAATCGTGGCGACCACTGCAAACGCGCTGTAGCGCAGGACAAGAGAGGCAATCATATGTTGGCGCTCAGGAAGATCAGGAGTGCTGCCAGTATGAAGACGATTTGGCTAACGCGGTCTTTCAATGCGAAGACAATCGGGTCGTCGTCCATCTCGCCACGATAGGAAATGATCGTCGCGCGGCTGATCCAATACAGCAACAAGGGGCTAACCAGCCAGAACAGTCGTGGCTCGCTATAAAGGCCCGTGGACGTCGCACTCGATATATATAGCGCCAAGACTAAAACCGAGCAATAGCCCGCGGACAACACAACCCCCAACAAGATTGGCAAATCACTGACACGGTAACCGCGCCCGTCTGTCTCCTCGATACCGCGGCGCTTTAGGTCAGCAAGCTCGGATTGCCGTTTAACAGCGGCCAACGATAAAAAGATGAACATCGAGAACGCTAACAGCCATTCCGATAGTAGAATTCCAGTGGCTGCGCCGCCAGCAATAATGCGCATGGTGTAAAGGGCGCCCAATGTCCAAATGTCGATCATCAGCTTGCGCTTAAGGATCAGTGAGTAGGCGAAGGTCAACAAAATGTACCCCGCCAAAACCAGTAAGAATGCGGGATTCGCAAACAGGCCTAGTAAGACCGATCCGGTTAGCAAAATGACAGATTGTATCAGCCCATCTTTGACGGGAATGGCGCCGGAGGCAAAGGGTCGATTGCGCTTGCGCGGGTGCCTGCGGTCCACCTCCAGATCAAGCATGTCATTAATTAGGTAGATGCTGGAGGCCGCAAGGCAGAAGGACAAAAAGGCAAATAGCGATGGCCAGAAAGCGCTGAAATCATGAGCCGCCAGCATTGGGACGAAGACCAGCAGGTTTTTCAGCCATTGATGCGGTCGCATCGCCTTCAGGTAAACATGCGCAGTGGTGATTGGCGAGGTAGGGGAGTCCAGTTCCGCGACGTTGCTATGGTTTGCAGCGAGCTTGGCGCGCACCGAGGAGTTGGCCCCCACGCAGATCGCCTCGCGGGCATGGGGCCAGACCTTCAGGTCCGCCGCAGAGTCGCCCACATAATCGAATCCTTGTGCGCCGAACCGATCGACCAGCCAATCGGCTTTGGCAGTCCCACCCAAATTTCGTATGTCGTCCGAGCCCACCGCCTCGTCAAACACCGCAACATACTCGGCCACCTCATCCACCTGCTTTTGGTGCGAGGCCGATACGAGTAATACAGGGCGTCCATCGGCGCGGACCTGCTCAATTAGGCTAAGCACTTCTTCGCGCAATGGCAGCCCCGAGACATCTAGATCAGTTTCTTCAATCACCTTCGCCTTGAACGCCGCCTTGCCGCCCTTGAGCCATGTGACCACTTTTATCACTCGGCCAGGACGGCGGGCAATTAGGCCCAACAATGCTTCGTGTAATGTATCAGACCGCGTCAGTGTCCCGTCCATGTCGACGATGAGCGGAATTGGGAAGCTTGATTTATGGGCTAAAGAATCAAGTGCTTCCAACTCGGGGTCCGTATCTGTCAATGAGGCCACTCCACTTCGCTGAAACCAATTACTGTTCAAAAACGGATATTCGATCGTATGCTTTACCAGATTAACGAATTATATCAATTTTGCACGGCGTTTTACTCGAAATTTCGAGTAACAGCACTGAGGGGTAGCGAGGCGGCACGGGTTGGACTAGGATTTAGGTGTACTTCAGAGAATGTTTGATGAATCCCGTCGTCGCACGACATCTTAAAGGCGCTATTGCCTCGACCATAGGGGCAGCTGTAGGTCTGACTCGCAAGCCGCCAAAACGGTTTATCATTTTCACCAACGGGCGCACCGGATCGAACCTGCTGGTTTCGTTGCTCCGAGATCACACTGATTTCCGCGTTCATTCTGAAGTGTTCGGAGAATACCAGATCGACCTACCCGGAATTCGCGCATTGATAGACCGCAAGGGGCCAGTGGATTACTTGCGAAGCTGCTTTCGCCGCATGACGGTCGAGGATTTTGTCGGCATCAAGATGCTCTACTACAACATTGAGGAAGAGTATGGACTTAAGCGCGGTGTTGCGGGCCTTTCGGCGCTACGAGGCGAGATATTGAACGACCCCGATTTGTATTTCATTCACCTGAAGCGCGAAAATCACGTCGACCGATTACTATCCAACGCCTTGGCCCGCGCGTCAGGGCAGTTTCTGAATGGTGCGTACCTTGAGGAACAAATCGAGGTTGATCTGGAATGGGCGAAGTCCGAGCTGCACCGGATGCAGGAATGGGAATACGAGTTCGACCGCGCACTTCCGGCTGAGCGGACATTCGACGTGACTTACGAGGCATTGGTGAGTGACAAGGCCACGGTGATGAGCAAGCTCTTTGCTTTCATGGGTGCCAAACCTATGGCAGTTAACAGCTCGATGAAGAAGCAGAGTAAGCGCCCTCATAGCGAACGCATCAGCAATTATGGAGAGCTTAAAGCGCAGTTTTCGGGCACAGAATTCGCGTCGATGTTTGATTGAAACGCCACTAGTCTAGAAGCAAGTGTCACCTTCAATGAACCTCGGTTGGTCCATTTTGATTTACGGCTTTGGTGCAAGCTCTAGTGGAACGCTTGATTCTTGTAGCATTTGCATTTTCAGGGGCTTGCACTATTTGGGCTGCTAAAGAGTCAAAGGAGCGACTCGGCGAGTCGCGAACTTTGCTCAAATTGTGGCAACAGCGTGACCGACGTCAAAAAGCTCCCAACGCATTGTTTGATCAGAAGTGACAATCGATCCCAAATATGCCCATTGTTCAATGGTCGTCCAAAATGTTGAAATATAACAATATATGGAGCTAGGCAGTAGAGGATGCAGGGGCTTTGGGTGCGAAAAAGGTCCATATAGACCATAAATTGACGTTGGGGAATGTAGGTCTAGAACAGGCAATCTTATGCTTACGGTTTCTTTTCGCAGGCTGGATTTCGCCCAAAAACGGCCAATCTCATCTGCGCATTCTAATCCATCCTTAGATCAATATTAAGGGGTTCGTCGGAAACAAGCTTTTCCCAATGTACGGGCGATCCGAAATTCAGCCAGATACGTTGTCTGGCAACGATTTGTAACGATTGAGGCCCCAAAGAGGGCGCTAGTCGGAGGGACCAGCTGCCAGCAAGGCAGTCGAGCAGGCCCCTTCAATTGATATGCAACTGGATCCGTGTCGCGGATCCTATAGGGCCGCCACCGGGCGCCTGTCCGGAGAGGGTATGAATACGATGACTGACAACAACATGGATCATTCCGGATCGTCAGTGCACGACGGAAACCGTCAAAAACTTGTGGGAACGGGGTCTATGACCTTGTCCCAAGCTATTTCCCAACAAACGACAGACACCGATGCAGCTGCCCACGCGACCCACATATCTGACGACAACAAAGTATCGGATCACACTGCCCTGCTGGACCTTTTCCCGGATGCGGCTGACAGTGGCACTTCGGTCGCGATCAACGGCGGCTCATGGTTCGATCCCAACACATGGGCTGATGGGAAAGTGCCGCAAAACGGGCAGGACGTCTATATCCCCAAAGGCATCGCCGTTATCTATGACGGTGAAAGCGACGCACGATTAGAAACTGTCGGCGTCGACGGTGAACTGCATTTTGCTGTCGATGTGGACACACGCATGGTTTTGGACACGCTGGTCAGCGGCACTACCTCGGTCCTGACAATGGGGGTCGAGGAAAATCCCGTGCAGGAAGGCGTGACGCTTGATGTTGTCTTCCACCGCGACAATGGCGCTGTGGGCGGAGCCGATGACCCGAAAGAGCTAGGTCGCGGCATGATTGCCCACGGCGCGACAGAGATCGTCGGCCAAGATAAAGCCGATTTCTTGAATGTTGATACACCTCCAAGAGCCGGGGACACCGTCCTGAGCTTCGCAACCGAGCCGGACGGCTGGCAGGTCGGTGACAAACTGGTCGTTGCAGGCACACGCCTGTTGGGCCCGAACGAGTTCCAAGATGAAGTCGTCACGATCAAGTCGATCAGCCAAGCGTCCGATGGTTCTTATAATGTCGAGCTGAACCAAGCCTTGGAATTTGACCACGTCCCGCCAAAAGCCGCTGAGGGCAACGCCTTTCAAGTACCTGTTGCGAACTACACCCGCAACATCATGCTCAGCACTGAAACTGATGGCGACCAATATCTTGGCGACGGCAAATCCACCCCAACAGACGAACGCGCGCATGTAATGTTCATGCACGGCGACAACGTCATCGTAAAGAACGCCGAATTCTTTGAATTGGGCCGCACAGATAAATCGGAAATGCTATCTGACGAGAACGTAGCAGGCCGATACGCGCTTCACTTCCACCGCACGGGCGTAGACGACATCGACAATCCCGCACTTGCAGAAGGCAATGCGGTTTGGGGCAGCCCGGGTTGGGGCATTGTGCATCACGATTCTAATGTGGACGTCATCTCGAACGCAGTGTTCGGTGTGAATGGCGGCGCGATCATCGCCGAGGCAGGAAACGAGACTGGGATCTGGGCCGACAACATCACAATCCAAACAACCGGCGAATACACGACCCTCAATTCCGAGCAAAGCGGCGTTGAAGATCACCCAGCGGGTCGTCAGGAACTTTTGGACGACAGCTTCACCCAAGGCATCGGCTTTGGCTTCAAATCGCGATTGTTGGTAACAGTCGATAACGTCGCTGTCAGTTCCAACGCTGCGGGCTACTCGTTCATGCCTATGGGTATAGAGGGCGGCTCACCGTCGAATATTAATCCACTGGTCGAACATTTTGAATCCATCTACGGATACAACCCATTTTTTGGTGGTGATGACGAAGGCACGTCGCGAATTCCCAACCGCACGTTCATTGGTAATACCTCAATGGTGTCGCACGTAGGTCTTAACACCAGTGCAGATAAGAGACCCTCGAAAACCGACGTCCCGACCGTGATCGAAGACTTCACAGCCTGGGAGGTTGCACAAGGGTTTGGCGGCTTCTACCAGCGCGACTACCTTGTAAAGGATAGCTACTTCTACGGGCTGCAAGATGGTTTCTTGAATGGGATGGTAAAAGATGCCGCTGGGGCCAACACCTCAGGCATTATGGCGCGTGAGTTCCACGAACTCAAATTGGTGAACAACACGTTCGAGAACTTTGACGTTGGCATTTTTGAGCAAAGTCATGACAATGGCCCAGAATATATCCACGTGATTTTGGGCAACTCCTTCATTGACGTCATCGACGAACAGCAACTTGACGTCGATAACTCGGCAGCTGCGGGCGCATATATCGTCAACAACAACTCCGCGAATTGGGATGCCAATCTGGACGTCGGTCGCCTTGACGCCAGCGTGAACATGTCGAAGTCCGATCTGGTTATGACAGAATGGTTCGATCAGTTCAGCGTGGTCGTAAATAAAGTTGATACGCTAGGCTCGGTACAGCTCACCTTTGGTTCTGAAAAGACCCGCAATGGCGGGGCCAGCCAGAAGACATGGTGGGTCGAGAACGCTGAAAACAAAGGCTATTTCACTGAAAACGGTAAGTTCTATCTTGTCATAGACATTGCCGTCGGTGATCGAGTTACGGGTAGTGTAGGCGTCTTAAAAGCTGCCGTGGAGTTGGCGTTCGTCGACAATGCTGGTGATTTGCCCGACGGCGCTGTGAACAATGGCGCACTGCCAAATGATTTGTATCGGTTCGAAATGGTTGACGTGCGTGTAATTGGTGAAAGCGGCGATCAATTAAATCCCGTGAGCATCGTGCACGAAGGATCCGATAGCATTGATCCCGACGCAGGAGGCGGAAATGACTCACCCACAGTGATCGAGAAAACAGACATTAATGATGAGTACAACTGGGAAAGTTACACTGACGTGTTTGATGCTAATGGCATGAAGATTTCACGTAGCATGATTTATGACGATGGCCGCACAATCGATACGAGCTACGCCAATGGCGTCAAACGCACTGAATCGTTAACCGACACTGGCGACCGTAGCTGGTCAACTATTGACCGGACATTCTCGGCTGATGGCGCGGTG
>Ga0316205_10001361_pt1 | contig 31730 bp, 27 predicted proteins | sample 3monthpyrite_MG_FD_204941 | JGI IMG/M metagenome (GOLD analysis project Ga0316205, IMG submission 204941) | Microbial mat bacterial communities from mineral coupon in-situ incubated in ocean water Damariscotta River, Maine, United States -... | ecosystem: Environmental > Aquatic > Marine >...
AGCCTTTTCGCGCCCCGAAGGGGTGATGCACACGGACGTGCATCATCAATCCCTCTCCCAGCTCATCATGAAAACAAACAAGACCCACCCATAATCAGACGGCCTTTTTTATTTGGCAGAGAGGAAGATCATTCTCATTAGATTGACAAACTCGGGGAAAAGTAAATTGCATAGAACTGACTGAAAGAGCTTTGAACTACTTCGCACAACTCTTGATGGCATCAATAAGGGGACAGAGCGCCAAAAATCGGCGGTCTTTCCCCGAGGGACATGATCCTTATCTCGTTCCCACGCTCCTGCGTGGGAATGCATAAAGCTAAGGCACATCTCCCTCGGGGACTGAGCATCTTCCCCGCTCTGTCCCCTGTTGTAATGCCATCAAGAGTTTTATGAATCGGATAGGCACACTGTCAGCTCTCTGTAGTATGGGTTAAGGGGCCAGAGCGCAAAAAACGCGTTCTATCCCTGAGGGATATATTCCTAAGCAGTGCACTTTTTTACCCTTAATTAAAACTGGAAAAAGATATACTCATCATGCACATCCACCACCTAGCTGAACAGGCGGACACGCAACACTGCCATAAGAACAAAATACACAGCAGTCTCCCTGTTTGGGCTTTAACAGTACATGGCAACTTTCACATTCGTAATACCATTGACAAGCATCATCAGGCATTACTTCTACTTTTTTAAAACCACATTCAGGACAACATATTTCAGATTCAAAAATAACCTGCTGGACAGCCATTACTGCTCACCAAAATATTTCAATCGACGCTGAAACGAATCCCTTTCAATGGGTGCAAGAATTGCATTTATTAAACTATTAACCGGCTTGCCTGCAGATGCTCTTTTATCAGGTGATTTCCAGGGAACGATATAAAGCGACTTAGGTAGCTCACTATTGCCCACTATCGAAATTCCCTCCATTTCAAGCTTGTCTTCAGCAACAATCTGCTGCGAACTAAGTAAAACAAATATAAATATAAAATATTTTATTCTCATAACTGCTCTTTTAAATCTACAACCCAGTTTGCTACTGCTTCATCATCACCATTTAAAGCCAGATAAGCTTGAAAGTGCTGCATCGCACAAGGTTTATCCTGCAAATAAATATCGCATAAAATACCCAGATTAAGGTGTGTATTGGCATGATTTTCATCAATAGATAACGCTGTTTCATAATTAGTGCGCGCGCCTGCAAAATCTTTTTTCTCTCTAAGCAAAACACCCAGTTGGTTTAAAGCTGTCACATTACTGGCATTGCGAGCTAAGGCTTCTTTAAACTGTTTCTCCGCTTTATCTTTATCATTTAACTTTAGATAAATTAAACCACGATTAACATACGGCCCTGACAAGCTGTTATTTAATTTACTAACATTGTTAAGCATTTTAAAAGCGGCATCATTATTACCCGCCCCCATCAACTGTAGTGCATAGGCGTATTTCTGCTTTACCTCTGTACTCAATTCACTTTTAGACAGTTGAGTTTTATCCTGTTTTGTAGCTGTAGTTTGACACGCTGTAACTGAGACCACTGCCAGTACAAGTAAAAGTATTTTTGCAAAGCGCAGATTTTTAAAATTTATACTCATAGTATTTCCATCACAATTACATCACTTCGCTCAGTTTTATTATAACGCACAGGCAAAAACTCTTTTAACTGCTCAAGACTTTTCCAAACCCAGACGCCGTATAAACCATCTGCAAATCTGGATACATTAATTTCATGAAACTCAATCGCCTTTTCCTCAAATGGATAAGCTGTTTCTTCAAGTAATAGATCATACTGCTCCAGCTCTTCTTCATTGAGTTTTTTAGGTCTTTCAGAGTTGAATATAGCTAATCCTAAATCCTGATATATTTCAGCAATTCGATAGGTTGAAGCGGTTAACACTTCCGGTACCTTATATGATGCCGCACGCCCATAAGACTTTAACGCCTTATCCATTAACTTACGCTTAGATTTCAAACTTTTCTTTAAAGGCACTGTTAACCTGGCTTTTCGATAATTATCAAAAACCGGCTCTGCTAATGCAAAACTCGCTTTAGCGGCAAGATAACGAGTCCTTTCTGTTCGCTGGTTTCCACCTTTTGCATCTGCATTAACAAGTTTCACTCTCCACTGAGTTGCAAGTACGAGTTTCTCATCTCGCTCATTTAACTCTACTAATCTCTGAAGCGCTTCGATAGCACGCTCTAAGGGTAACGGAAAACGTTTTACAAAATTTTCATATATTTTTTTAGCCCGCCTGTTATCACTTAACTGTTCTGATAATTCAGCAGCCTGCCATAAAGCTTCCACCTGATATGCTCTATCAGCTGGTAAATATGATACCTTTTCAAACTCTAAAGACGCTTTTCCTGTATCGCCATTTTCCAGATAAACTACCGCCAGTTTTTTTGTTACTTCGGGTTGTAATTTATGGCTCGGGTTTGCTCTGCGAAAACTTTCCAGTACTACTGCCGCTTTAGCCCAGTCACGTAAGCCAATTAACGCTGAAGCTGCATCAAACTCAGCATTTGCCACTAAACCAACTTCAGCTGAAACCGTTTTTACACGACTGAAATGAGCAACTGCAGATTTTAAATCACCCTTTTGCCGGCTGATCTCACCTTGCTTATACACAGCAACGGCCTGCTTCTTCACTAACGCTTCTCGGTCTGGAGCATTTTCAGGCATATAATTAATCGCTTTACTATATGACTTTTCTGCCTGGTTAAAATCAGCCCATTCAAATTCGATATGCCCCATAACAACCCAGGTAGCAGCCAGTAAAGCTGAGCCCTTTACAGACAAGGTAATCTGCCCGCCTATCTGGTGAGCTTTCTCATATTCACCTAATGTATATAAATTCTCCACGGATTGAGTTAATACTTTATCTGCCTCAGCATGCTCTGGAAACTGATTTGCAAAACGTATAGAGCTATCAATGGACTGACGATGCCATTGTTGCTTAATAAAACCCTGTAACTCTTTTTCTCTTTTAGCATACATTAATAATGCGGCGTAACCAGCCACTGCAGACTTAGGATGTTTTTTATAATCATAAGCAGTATTTTCATACTGTAATACTGCCGCTTCGTATTGTTTGTTTTCATTCAAAATTTCAGCAAACAAAAAATTCATTTCCCATGCCCTTGAATCATTAGGGAAAGAATCAAGCCATGTTCGATACCAGCGCTGCGACTCCCGATAGTTTAATTTGCTTTTTGATTGCTGGGCTAAAGAATGATAATGACTTGCCAGTTGATTTAAATTGCTTTTTAACGCAAGTAGCTGAGCCTCTGTTTCACTTTTTTCATACAAGCCCCAATACGAATTTTTAATATTATATCGTTGTACAAAATCTTTTTTTGCATCTAACAAAAGATCAGGAAAACCGCCCTGCTCATATATGTTGATAACCTCAAGTAAAAAGTCTGGTGATTTTGGATGTAACTCATTTGCTGACACGAATAAGCGATAAGTTTTAACTGCATCTGAATATTGTTTTTTCTCTTTATAAAAAACAGCTAGAGAAGCATAAATAGTATTCTCATACATTCGTTTCTGTTTGTTAGAAAAATACTCATGCACACTTATTGGACCTGCCTGATAAGTAAAACTAAGATTAATTGCGCGCATAGCATCTTCAACAAAATCACGCTCAGATGATTTCATTTCAGTCAGTATTAATTCGCCATTCACTGCATGCAAATCCAGTAAATGCATAAATGAATTTAGAGCTTCGTTATAATGGCTTTGCTTAAACTGAGACCAACCCTGCTTGTATACTGCCTGCTCATAGTAAATTGACTTATCTTCGAACTTTCTAAATGCAACAACCTGCGCGTATGCCTTCTCAGCATCAGCGAACTGACGTTTAATAAATAAAATCTCCCCTCTGCGAAACTGGGCCTCATCAATGTACTGAGTCTTGGGGTATTGTGTTACAAGTCTATTCAGACCATTTAAAGCCGCATCCCTTTCACCACTCTCTTCATACTCTCTGGATAACTGATAGATTAAACGATCATGTTTCAGCAAAGGGTAATTCTCAATCAACGATTCAAACAGTAATACAACTGATTCCAGAGGAATAGAATCGGCATTGTTAAATTCAAGCTGTAGCGCCGCCATTTTACGCATTCCGTCACGACGCATTGCCTCGTTAGGAACTGTATCAAACAATCGTATAAACCGACTATACTCAACCACCGACGAATCTTTCTGCAAAGTTATTTCTTCTGCATCATCGGTTAAAAGGGCTGACTTCTGCCCCAAACTTCCAATACTTCCTTCTCGAACATTACTATTACAGGAAGCGACTAACAGACAAACAACACTTAATATTAATTTATTTAATTTCATAACTTTACTAATTAATTACTTCTCAACTTGTACATGAATAATTCAAAACTCACCCATTAAGGATTTAAACGATCATAGCTTTGCGCAAGAGCCAGCCTGCTCTGCACCAGATACACATCAAGCTTATCTTTTCTAAGGTCAAGTAAATTTAATGCCCTTACCTTCATTTGCTCAGTAATGAGCTCAATATTTTTTTGCGTATTTAACTGCATCATATTACTTCGTTTGAGAAGATCCGCAGCCAAAATTTTAATAAACTTAATTTGATCCCGATGTTTCTCCGATTCTTTCTGATTGTGTAACCCCGCTTGTTTTAACAAGTGCGTTTGGATATCAGATATTTTTGCCACTTTATGATCAGCATTTTTCTTTAAGAGTGTTGCCTCACGAAAATTAAGTAACAGATTAAAAAACACCGCATCCTCAATAAGCTGTTTGATATAACGTAGACTTTTGCTCGCGCTCGCATCATTAACAGATTTAATCCATGCCGCCTCTGATAAAACATTAAGTTTAAGTAAATCTATTTTTAGAAAACCCTGATTTATTGACTTGATACTAGAAGATAAGTCCAAAAGTTCTTTTTCATATACTTTCACTGACTTCTGATAGTAACGTACAGATTTTTTAAGCAATCCCATTTGTTCGAACGCATACGGCACTGTGAGCATAGACTCCTGTACAGGAATATCTCGAATATCATTTTTCTGCAGCTCCATCCAGGGCACCACAGCCTGATTATATTGTTTTAATCTGGCACTTGCCCAGCCCGCACCCAATAACGCTAAATTAGAATATGCACCATTTAAGCTGACAGTCTCCAGATAACTTCTGGCCTGTTCAGGTTTGTTCTGATTGAGCAAAAGATAACCTAATGACTGATTAGCTTTATCAACCAGTGACCTTGCCTCTGTATTTTCAGCTTTCTTCTGGTCAATTTTTTTCTGGTCAATTTTCTTCTGGCCAATTTTCTTAATCAGTCCAAAACCCGAGTCTTCTTCCCCGCTGTGTATTAACGCAACACCTAGATTGAGTCTTTTATACAAGTCCCAGTTACCTGGAGCCGTCCACCAGTTATTACGTAAATACGAAGCCGCTTCTTTATATTTTCCCTGAGACATTAAAATCAGACTGTGCAGATGCTGAAGTTCGGCTCTTACATTTTTACTTACAGGCTCATTCACCTCTTTAAGCAAAGCCAATGATTCTTTATATTTTTCAGAATGATAATAACTTTTACCTAAATAGAAACGCGCCTCATTCTGTAGTTTTTTTGAAGCGTCTTTATTATTAATTATTTTTTTAAAAACCTCACCAGCTTCAATATGTAAACCTTTATCAAGATAAAGCTGCCCTTTTATTAACTGCGTATCAATACTATATGTGCCTAATGTTTTAAGCTTTTGCGCTTTCATTACCTGGCTTAAAATATCTATATTTGGCTGTGCATCTTTCAGGTACTTCAAGTGGCGATATGAAACAGGTTCATTTAATGGATTGTTTTTTTCAATTATCTGAATTGATAACTTTGGCTGTAGTCGTGACTCTTTCGATTCCCCTCGTTTAAGACTAATTTCAATAGCCTGAGAATCTGAGTCTTTTTTAAATTCTATCTCATGCCCTCCCTGGTAATCCTTATTGCTGCGATAATAAGCAATAATTTTATGCGCACCATCAGATAGAACGCCTTTATATATAAGCTGGGCTCCACCATTTTTTAATGCTTTTCGCTCTAAATCTGTATAGTTATGGCTAATTAAGGGTTTACCATCAAGTTTGATCGTCATGACTTCTAATACAAATTTTGCATCAGTGTTTTGCGAAAGATAAATACTAAAGGGTTTTTTTATTTTATCGTCAAGAATTAGTAAATCTCGATCCAATAAAAGTGATTGCTGCTTAAGCGCCTGCAGCTCAAGATTAATACTTTGCTCCGCATAAACAACAAACGATAATACGATTAATAGCAAGCCGCTTAAAAAGTTATAAAACCGCATTTTAGTGTGTAACCATCCTGCTAAGTGAAGGTGAATCCACTAGAATAGTGTAAGTGGTTGAGATTATAAAGGATTTTGGCTATTAGTTGCGACTAAGGTCACGACTTTACAGTGCATTTTTAATATCCGCTGTTACTTAATATTTTTTCGCCTAATTATCGATATACACCTTAAAACCTGGATAAAGCATTCAGACTAGTTCAAACAGCCTCATTATCTAGATGTAAATGCACACAAAGCCCACCTAATCGAGGAGAATCAAGAAACTCAATTTGCATGTTATGAAGCTCCGTTACTCGCCTGACTATAGACAAACCAATACCACTGCCCGTATGCGCACTACCCTCGACTTTTTTAAAGCGCTGCATTACAGCGCTGCGTTGCTCAGAGGGAATACCGGGGCCACTATCATGCAGCCACAAATCAATAACTCCTTCTTGCCCACCAAGTTCGAGTACAATTTCACCTCCCTGAGGTGTATATGTAACCGCATTACTTAACAGGTTTCGCAGCATACTCTCCAGGGGATATACGTAACCCTGCATAAAAACATTCTCATCACCAATGACACTAATGATCTGCTTTTTATTATTAGCGAGCGGGTAAATTTCGGCAACCTGGTCAACACATAATTCGTGTAAATTAATTGTGTTAAGTTCCTGCGTAGCTCGTATTGCCTGTGAATCCAGCCTGGCCAATCCCAATAATTGATCAACCAGATGGCTCGCTCTATCAACACCCTGACTAATAGACATTATTGCATTTTTCTTAGCAGCAGCATCTCCGCTCGATTGCAGCAACTGCAAATGAACCTTCAAAGCAGCTAGAGGTGTCCTCAACTCATGTGCAGCATCAGAGGTAAATCGTCTCTCCTTATCAAATGAAAGGCGCAGAGACTTAAATAAATGATTTAGTTCATCCACTAAAGGCTGAATTTCAGACGGCACGTGCTCAAACTGCAAAGCATGTAACTGCTCATTTTCACGGCCAGCAATATCTCTCGCAATATGATCTAGTGGAGATAAACCGCGACTCACAAAATACCAGACTAGCCCACCCATAACTGGTAACAAAAGAACAAATGGCCAGGTCATTTGCAATGTAATTTTATTAACCAGTTCTTCACGAACATCTTCTCGTTCAGCCGTTATTACCTGATAGTTTTTATTAACATCCCAAATTGAAAACGTACGCCAGTTTTCTCCATTTATAACTTGATTATCATACCCCTGCAGCATATTACTCATAGGCTGTAACGGCGCACTGGCTGAGCGCAGCAACATATTACCGTATGAATCCCACACCTGATAAGCCAGCTTCAACTCATAAAAATGAGCTTCATTATATATTTCCTTTTCGATTTGCTGTTTATTCAGAATCTTTAATCGATTTTCTTTCACACCGTCTGAAAATTCTTTTATATGCCCGAGTTTTACTTCCGCTAACACCAAACCCATCATTAAACTTGAAGAACGGGATAATTGAGCATCAAATAACTCTTCAACTTCATGCACACTGGCACGATAACCACCCCATATCGTTATACTGCCAACAACGACTAGTGCCAGTATTATGGAAATTAATAAATAATGGCGTAGGGAATTTTTCATTACTAATTTTTATCTTCGCTTAATTTGTCAATGGTATAACCCACTCCACGAATCGTACGTATTAACTTGCTGCCCAGTTTCTTTCTTAAATGATGAATATGCACTTCTACTGCATTGCTCGCCATATCCTCATCAATGCTATACAGGCTTTCTTCGAGACGTGCACGGGATAAAACACGCCCAAGATTCTCAAACAATTCTAGCAACACATCGTATTCTCGACGTGATAAATCAACTAACTGCCCATCTTTTGTTACTGAGTGAGCTGCAGGATCAAGCTGAATACCCAGATAGTTAATTAGCGGATTTGCTCTCCCTCCAACACGCCTGAGAAGTGCGCGTATCCGGGCATATACCTCGTGCAGATCAAATGGTTTAGTTAAATAATCATCGGCTCCCGCATCAAGGCCTGATATACGATCTTCGACACTATCCAGAGCAGTTAAAATCAACACCGGCAACAAAGCCCCCTGCTTTCTTAACCTCTGTAACAACTCAATACCACTGATATCAGGTAAACCAAGATCAAGCACCATCAAATCAAAAGTCTCATACTTTAAAAATTCAAGAGCAGGTTCTCCCTGCTGGAACCATTCAACATTATAATTTTGCTGTTTAAGTCCGGTAACAATGCCTTCACCCAACAAACTATCATCTTCAACCAGTATTACTCGCATACTCAACCCATGCTGTGTTTCAGTTACAGACAGTCTGCCTGCTATTTCTTAAGCTTGCCTTAATTAGAAAGTTATCTAATACCCTATAATTTACAGGCTTTCTTAAGCCTGTCTTAAGTTTAGGCCAATATAGTTCAAATCATGCAACATTATTTTGTATTAACAAGGTCTGTATACCCGTGAAACCATTGAACCCTATAAAACTTATGTTACTCATGCTGGTAATTAATATTCCTGCATATGCTGACTACCCGGCAGCACCAAAGTTTCAGCTACCAACTGAAGATGGTGTGCTCAACTCGGAGCAGTTAAAGGGAAAGCTGATTTATATAGATTTCTGGGCATCGTGGTGCCGCCCCTGCAAAAAGTCATTTCCATGGATGATCGCCATGAAAGAAAAATTCAAAAACCAGAATTTTGAAATTATTGCCATTAATCTTGATAAAGATAAAACGTTAGCAGATGAATTCATCGCATCTCAGAACATCAATTTCCCTGTTGCTTTTGATCCGCAAGCAAATGTCGCTGAACAATTCGATATAGAAGGCATGCCAAGTAGCTACCTGATTGACCAGCAAGGCAAATTACGTATTCGTTATACCGGATTCTGGAACAAAAGCAAAAATGAAAAAGAAAAAACAATTGACCAACTTTTAAATAAACATTAAACCCGTAAACATAAAATCGAGTCACTATTATGTATAAAATAATTTCACTTCTAAGCCTGCTTTTATTAAGCGCCTGCACAAACGTACAACCCTGGGATAAAGATTTGCTTGCCAAACCGTCTATGGCACTGGTTCCCAGTGAAATTGATAATGCACTGGATGAACATATTTATTTCAGTAAAGAAGCCTCAATGGGTGGACAGGGAGTTGGCGGCGGCGGTTGCGGTTGCAATTAATTCAAAAATATAAATTAAACCGTTTAGTCACAATGTACTTTTAGCTAGTAGGTTTTAAGAGTCAGGATTCATTATGAGCAGCACTAAAAAAATTCGTGAAAAGTTAACAATAGCAAGCGCCACACTGCTTCAAGTTACCAATGTAACAGCAGCAGAGGCCCCTGATGATGCATGGGATATTGGAACAGCCGTATTGTTCTATTCAGAAAGTGATGGCCGAGTTTCTGCAATTGAACCTGTTATCAGTGGCACTAAAGAATATAAAGACGGTGATATTATAAATTTGAAAGCCGTATTTGACTCACTAACCGGCGCCACCCCTACCGGCGCACATGCATCTAGCGTTGAGCAGACTTTCACTAACCCCTCAGGTAAAAAACCTTACACTGTTGCCGCAGGTGAGTTGCCTCTGGATGATACGTTTCTGGATACCCGTGTTGCATTAAGCGGCTCCTGGAATACTGCTATTTTTGACGAATATAGCCGAATTATTCTTGGTGGTAATCTTTCTAAAGAATTCGACTATTCATCACTAGGTGTTTCGGCTAACTTTCTACGAGACTTTAATAACCGAAACACAACATTTAGTACGGCACTTGGGCTTAGCTCTGACTCAATAGAACCTTCAGGTGGAGTTCCCACACCATTTGCAAATATGAAAGTTGCCGGCACCGGCACAAACCGTGATGGCGTAGATGACAGCAAAACGATATCAGATATTATGTTTGGTATAACACAGGTTATTAACCGCAGCACTTTAATGCAGTTTAACCTTGGTTTTAGTGAAACATCAGGTTACATGACTGACCCGTATAAAATTATTACTGTCATTGATGCTGCTGGACTGCCAACAACAAACCTTGCCACAGATGACCTTCCCTATGTATATGAAAGCCGCCCTGACTCACGTTCAAGGCAGACATTTTTCTGGAAAACCGTGCATCACCTAACAGAAGATGTCATCAATGTTTCATATCGTTATCACACTGATGACTGGGGAATAGACTCGCACACTATTGATTTCCATTACCGCTATGAATTATATAATGGAAGTTACTTACAACCTCACTTACGTTATTACACACAATCTGCAGCAGATTTTTTTGTAACAAGCCTTAGTGAAAGTGAAGCCGCGTCGGCAACCATAACAGACTACGCCAGTGCTGATTATCGATTAGGCGAATTTGTAACCAATACAATTGGTCTTAAATACGCGATGCCTGTCGGTAAGAATAGTGAATTTAGTGTGCGTGCAGAAGTGATTAGCCAGATACAAAATGATGTAGGCACACCAGTTGGTGATCAGGCAAATCATGATTTAACACCAGACCTTGATTCATTTATCATTCAGTTTGGATATGACTTCTATTTTGACCAATAATAAACAACTTAAAACCTGTGGAGATCAATAACGATCTCCAATTAAGCCTTGCCTGTTTCAGTTAATTCAAATGATTTTAACTTACGATATAAAGTTCGCTCACTAATCTTAAGCACTTTAGCTACATTAGCTCGATGACCTTTATATTTAGTTAACAATGCCTGAATATGTGCTCGCTCGTTATCCTGACGGCTACATTTAATATTTGTGCTTATTTTTGTTGCGCTCGGAGATTGAACAGGTGCATCTGTATGCTCTTTTAATTGCAAAGCTTCTACCGTTATAAAACCGTCATTACACGATAGAACTGCCTGTTGTAATATATTTTTAAGCTCGCGAATATTTCCCGGAAAGTGATACTCCTGCAATACATCAATCGCTTTGCCTGATAATCGACATTTAGTTTTATTGCTATCTTCTAAAATAGAAACTATAGCTTTTGCTAAAGCGGGAATATCCTCTTTACGATCTCTTAATGAAGGTACTCGATGAATAATACCTGCAATGCGATAATAAAGGTCAGCTCGAAAGGAGCCTTCTTCTATTTTTTCCTGTAAATCATATTGTGTTGCACAGATAATTCGTACATCAGATGTTAAAACATGTCGTCCACCGACGCGTCTAAACTCACCGGTTTCTAAAGCATTTAATAATCGCCCCTGCAAAGCAAATGGCATATCACCAATTTCATCCAGAAACAGCACACCACCATCTGCTGTTTCCATTAAACCATGACGTCTTCCCACGCAACCGGTAAATGCACCTCGTTCATGACCAAATAATTCACTTTCAAAAACTTTTTCACTAATTGCGCTGCAATCCATTGTGACGAATGAGCGCACATTTCGTTTTGAGTGCTGATGTATAAAACGAGCAGCCAAACTTTTACCCGAGCCACTCTCACCATGAAGTAATAACGGGGCGTCATTTTGTGCCGCTGTTTTTAAACCCTCTATACACTCAAGAAAAGCTTGTGAACTACCAATTAAACGTTGATCACGACAACTTAACTCATCCATTTTTGCTACAGGGTATATCGCTTCACCAAGAAACAACTCACCACTCGCACTACGTAAAGGTGAGCCTTTTATTCGCACATGCTCTTCATTACCATCACCGTCGTAATGTACATGTAACACATGAAAGGGTTCACCAGTATCAAACACCTGTCGGTGAGGACAGTCTTCACCATTTTGCCAACAGGGGGTATCTGAATGATGCGAGACTTTGTGGCATTTACAACCCACAATTTCATCCTGGGAAATACCATAGGCAGAAGAGTACGCCTTATTTGCAGCAACTACGTTGTAATTAGAATCTATAACAACAAACGCGTGATCTTGCGCATCAATAATTGATTGCAATTCAATTGGTGCTTTACTGGGGGGAGTAATGCTCATTTAAATAACCTGCTAAATATTAACCACCAAACTCCAGCACCTAATATCTATTATTAATCAACAACTTACAAGTAATCACTTCCTTTTAATTAATATAATATATTACCTATATATTATTCAAAATTACTTATTTCTGGAATGTAGAGTATTTATTACATAGAAACCAGATATATATAGAATATAGGCCTTTCATGTTTGAAAAATAACACAGGATTAAATGTATTTGAACATATTAGATAAGAGGTATAAATAATGGGTATAACATAGTCATAATTGTCAGGATTACTTACATTGTCATATATAAATATTATATTTTTACTAATTAGTTAACTATCTGGCTCTGGAAAAACACAGTACTTTAACCTGTTGAATATTAAGAAAATAATAATATTCATCTACGTGAGTTAAATTTAAGATAGCTCTTCGGCGATTAAAATAAATAATAAAAACAGACTTATCCCACCTCTCTTCAATAACATGACAAAATTACACATTACTTATGACATATTTTCATGACAAAAAGTCAGATATTTTTCTATCTAAGCTGACCGTACTCCGTCATACCTTACCCATTTTATTATCGAATAATGCAGTTATATGTCACCATTAACTAGTTTCAATGCCATTTTTCACGCTTAGCGTAGAATTCAGTATTTAAAATTTAGTTAAATACATAACCTGCCTACAGATATAAAAGAACGAGGATTTATATATGTCTGATACCCGGACATCTACCACTACTTTCTAATATAAAGAAAACTCATAGCGCCCAAAACGATATGAATTAGCTAATCTTCTATTCCCCTTTATGATGTTCAAACAAAATTTTTTAGTAAAGCGGCCGAATTAACTAAATTGTTATTGAATCATGATAAATATCAATCATTTACATAAACAGAACAGTTAACCTGCTGACAGAATTAAAATGATCTTATAAACCTTGAGTCAAAAACAGGCTCAAGCAGAGGAGAACACAATGATCAAGCCACATGGTTCAATCGAGCTGAACCCATTATTTGTATATGACACAGCTGAAAATGAAGCCCTACAGAAAGAAGCTGAAGGTCTAGCTTCAATTATTGTCAGTTCTGCGTCAGCTGCTAATGCAGTAATGATGGGAGCGGGTTACTTCAACCCTTTAACAGGTTATATGACTAAAGCTGATGCTTTATCAGTTGCTAAAGAAATGAAGACCACTTCTGGTTTATTTTTCCCTACTCCAGTATTAAATCTAGTAGAAGACGCTGGTAGCATTAAAGCCGGTGATCGAATCGCGCTTAAAGATCCAAATGTAGACGGCAATCCTGTTTTAGCGGTTATGGACGTAGAGACTGTTGAAGAGTTCTCTGATGAAGACATGGCACTAATCAGTCAAAAAGTTTATGCTCCAGCTGATGGTGAAGCTCATCCTGGTGTTGAAGCATTCAACTCACAAGGCAAAGTATGTCTTTCTGGCCCGATCAAAGTTCTTAACTTCTCTTATTTCCAGACTGAGTTCCCTGACACATTTAGAACAGCGGTTGAAATTCGTAACGAAATTAAAGAACGTGGCTGGAAAAAAATAGTCGCCTTCCAGACACGTAATCCAATGCACCTTGCTCATGAAGAGCTTTGTCACATGGCAATGGACCGATTAAATTGCGATGGTTTAGTTATTCATATGTTACTGGGTAAACTTAAGCCTGGTGATATTCCTGCACCTGTACGTGATGCGGCAATTCGTAAGATGGTTGAGCTTTACTTCCCTGAAAACAGCGCAATGGTTACAGGTTATGGTTTCGACATGTTATATGCGGGGCCACGTGAGGCAGTATTACATGCACTATTCCGTCAAAACATGGGCGCTACACACTTTATCATTGGTCGTGACCATGCAGGCGTTGGTGATCACTACGGTGCTTTCGATGCACAGACTATTTTCAAAAACCAGGTACCTGAAGGCGCTTTAGAAATAGAAATTTTTGAAGCTGATCATACCGCTTATTCCAAGAAACTGGATAAGGTTGTGATGATGTGTGAAGCACCTGATCACGAAAAAGATGACTTTGTATTATTATCAGGCACAAAGGTTCGTGAAATGTTAGGTCAGGGCATTGCTCCGCCTAAAGAGTTTTCACGCCCGGAAGTAGCTGATATTTTAATTAGTTACTATCAGGAACTTGATAAGAAATAATAAAAAGATCTTATTATAAAAAAAGCCCTGATATATCAGGGCTTTTTTTTGCTTAATTTATTTACAATATTTTTTACATTGTAATTTTAATGACTGAGATTCTTGCCAAGACAATTGCTTTCAAATGCGAGATGTTTTAGAAAAGCGTTAATATCATGATTTGAAGACTCTAACTCGTATAATGTATCCGCAAGCATTCTCTGCTCTTCAGGTTTTGCCCGTAAAATTAAATTTATAACCGAATGATTATCTATTTTGTGAGAGACGCCATCAGTAATAATTTCCCACTCTTCACGTGGTAAATTTTTACTTTTAAAAAACTTGGTCAGATAGGCCGTAGTTAACTTACTAAGCGGCTCTTTTTTAGACTTCAACTCCATTTTCGATCTACTTCCATTACAAAAACATTTAAATTCAGGCTTAAAAACACCTTCACGTGCTCCAATTGTATCACAACATATATAAATACCATGTAACTTGTGGTACTTATAGAAGATATGCAGTTATCACATTCTACTAACCACCACTACATTAACAAGCTGGACATATTACGTCCGTATTGGCTGTATAAAGACATTTAATAATATCCTTATAATTCAATTGTCCATATCACGTCCATATTTAATGATAAATTGAATAAAAAATTGATAATTACCCTATATTTACTAAGCTATATTTAGTGTTTTAAATTATCTTATGGAATTGTAAGTCATGGAACTACTAGAAGAAGTTGAAAGCCCTAATCTTGATCAGATTAAACTAAAAAATGAATTAACTATTAATAACCTGCCCAGGTTATGTCACTCGATAGATAATGTTATTTCTGACCAGAATTCCAGGGGGGTTATTTACTGCGTATGGGGACAACATGAAATACACAGGGAAATTCTAAATAACGGCATCCGATTTTCTTTTCCTCAATGTCCAAATGCATTAACGCTTTCCATTACAAAAAACAATGACGCTAACAAGATCTCCATTCACTGCACCACCAATAAAAATATTGAAGATGAAGATTTTATAGAATCTATAAACCAGTTCATTAAAGACTGGATAGTGGGAATTAAAACCGTTTGCCACTAATAGTAATTTAGCTAACTTTCACCTGAACAAATCAATATTAGATTCCACAATAATTTTTTCATTTTTCACAATAATAAATTACCTTGCCAACAATAAAACTGTCATTATCAATTTCATCAAATACTGTTTAAGAAAGAACTATTCTTAATACTATTGATCTAATATTCTATTAAAATAAAACGTCTCTTCCTTTACTACATAAAAGGTTTTCAAATGGAATACAGAAAATTAGGTCTAACCGGCTTAGATATTAGTGTTATAGGGCTTGGCACTATGACCTGGGGAATGCAAAACACTCAGCAGGAAGGCTTCGAACAGATGGATTATGCTCTGGAAAGGGGTGTAAATTTTTTCGATACTGCAGAAATGTATGCCGTACCGCCTAGTAGCGAAACCTGTGGCGCCACTGAAACCATTATTGGAAACTGGTTTTCCTCACGTTCAAATCGCGACAAAGTTATACTTGCATCCAAAATAGCTGGACCTGGGTTACCCTGGATAAGAGACGGTAATAGCATTATCGATAAAAAGAATATTAATCTTGCCATTGAGGCTAGCCTTAAAAGACTAAAAACGGATTATATCGACCTTTATCAATTACACTGGCCTAACCGGGGTTCATATCATTTTGGTCAAATTTGGGAATACGCACCAAAATTTGATAAACAGGCTGAAGAAGATAATTTTCTCAGTGTATTACACAGCATGCAGGCATTAATTGATGAGGGTAAAATCCGCCATATTGGTTTATCAAATGAAACCGCCTGGGGAATGACTAAATGGCTGCAGTTAGCACAGCAAAATAACCTGCCCCGTATGGCATCTATTCAAAACGAATACTCTCTATTATGCCGTCACTTTGAACCAGATCTTAGTGAAATAGCCATACATGAAAACTGTGGTTTACTCGCCTGGTCTCCGCTCTCAAGGGGCACAATAAGCGGAAAATACCTAAATGGTGCACGCCCAGAAGGAACCCGTTTAACACTTGATCCTCGTGTAGAACATCGTGAACATCCACGCACAGATGCGGCAATTACAGAATATATTAATTTAGCAAAACAACATAATCTGGATGTTTGCCAGATGGCACTGGCGTTTGTGAATAACCAGCCATTTGTAAGCTCAACACTTATTGGAGCTACAAACATGGAACAATTAACAAATAATATAGACTCTATAGATCTTAAATTATCGAAAGAGGTTTATGAAGGAATAAGCAAAATACACCGTAATAACCCAATGCCATATTAATTATAATTTAGAGATGCCTTAGTCATATTTACTGTCTTTCCACTCGCGTAAAGCCGCAAATATTTGCCAGTTTTCCTGCAAAGTAGAACCTGCAAAATTTTCGGCTGCACGTTTAACCTGAGGCTCATGTAATCTAACAAAAGGGTTGGTTTTTAACTCCAGAGCAAGACTACCAGGTACAGTAGGTAAACCCTGCTCCTGCTTTTGCATTGCTAACTCATCACGTTGCATGATATCTCTACTTTCTGGTTCCACCCACTTGGCAAATCCCAGGTTATCTACCGTATACTCATGAGCACAATACATTAATGTGTCTTGCGGTAACGCCATTAGTTTCTCAATAGATGCTGCAAACATCTGCGCACTTCCGCTAAATATTCGCCCACAACCCGCACCAAATAACAGGTCACCACAAAACACCCGTTTTTCACCATAATAGGCCAGATGATCCAGTGTATGCCCGGGTACTGATATAACTTCAAAGCTAATATTTAACTCTGCTAGAGTCACCACATCACCTTCATTCACCTTTTGCGTAAACAAGTCTGGCACTGGCAGGTCAATGCCAAGTTTAATTTTAGACGGGTTTCGATCAGGTCCAATTATGGAAATTTGTGGGTACTCTGCTAACAGTTCTGCCACGCCGCCAGTATGGTCATAATGCTGATGCGTAATAAGAATAGCGACTGGCTGTAAATTGTTTTCCTGCAGGTGTTTGATCACCGGTTTTGACTGCCCCGGGTCTACCAGAACCACCTGTGGCGAGTTATCTCGCTGTATCATCCATATATAATTATCTGAAAATGCGCGTATAGGGGTTACATTTAACATCGGTTTCTCAACGGGAGATATGAACTGGAATAGTGTATGCTGTGCATTTTACCCCTAAAATGAATAAGCAACATAATGAAAGTCATCTCTTTTAATACCAATAGCATTCGTATGCGCCAGCATCAACTTGAAAAGCTCATAAATACACATTCACCCGATGTAATAGGCATTCAGGAAACTAAAGCACAGGACGCCGACTTCCCGGTAGATATGATTGAGTCACTGGGTTACCAGTGCGCATTCCATGGACAGAAAACCCACTACGGTGTAGCCCTGCTGTATAAACATAAAGCACTGGAAATTACTAAAGGTTTTATAACTGATACGGATGAATCACAACGCCGATTTATAACAGCCAAGTTTGAAATAAACGGCCAGATAGTTACTGTTATGAATGGTTACTTTCCGCAGGGAGACGGTATAAAACACCCTACCAAATTTCCTGCCAAGAAGAAATTCTATGAGGATTTAACTCATTTATTAAAAACGAAATACACCCCCGATGACAATATTATTCTTATGGGTGATATGAATATCGCCCCCCTGGATCTGGATATTGGTATAGGTGAAGACAATGCGAAACGCTGGTTAAAAACCGGAAAATGCAGCTTTTTACCACAGGAAAGAGAATGGATTAACACCTTATATGACTGGGGTCTCATAGACACCTATCGAGCCCTGCACCCTGAAGTGAATGACCGTTTTAGCTGGTTTGATTATCGCAGCAAAGGTTTTGATAAAGAGCCACGCCGTGGACTACGTATAGATCTGATACTGGCGACAGAGAAGCTAACAAAACAATGTATAGATGCTGGAATCGACTATGAAGTAAGAGCAATGATAAAACCTTCCGATCATTGCCCCATCTGGTCTGAATTTGAACTATAAATAGAGTAACTATTCAGCTTTACTCTGCATGAATAATTCTTATAAAAACTAGAAGTATCATTTATTAATGGATAATCCTTTAAAAAGCTCACGCTGTCGTCTTATGGGCCTGTCACTGATATTGTTAATCAGTATCATTCTTATGATGTTTAAAGTAGTGCCCGTGCTTTTTAAGCCGAATATGCTTAATCACGTGCTGGAAACAGGTGAACTGGTGATTGTCACACGTAATAGCTCCACCACCTATTACGAAGGCCCTAATGGTAAAACCGGCTTTGAATATGATCTTGCAAAACGTTTTGCCGACTCTCTAGGTGTGAAACTTAGAGTTATTACCAGCGATAATCTACGTGATATATTTGAAATTCTTAATTCAGGTAAAGCTCATTTCGCGGCAGCTGGATTAACCATTACCGAGTCACGTAAGGAGTATGTTCGTTTTGCACCAAGTTACATGGATATTACCGAGCAACTCATTTATAACAATCAGTCTTATCGTCCCAGAAAGGTAGAGGATCTCGGTGATGGTTTATTAGAAGTGATAGATGGCTCCAGCCACGTAGAAAGCTTAATAGAATTAAAAACAAAAAATCCCGAACTAAACTGGAACACCCAGAAAGATATCGATAGTGAACAGCTACTGTACCTGGTCGAAAATCAGTTGATTGATTATACGGTTGCCGATTCAAATGAAGTTTCTCTTAACCAGCGTTTCTTACTCGAGTTACGTGTTGCTTTTGATATATCAAAACCTAAAAAATTGGCCTGGGCTTTTCCTAAAATAAAAGACTCCAGTTTATATGATAAAGCGATGAGTTTTTTCTGGCGTAATTTAAACGACGGTGAAATCACACACCTGATTGAAAAACATTATGGCCACGTGGATAAGTTTGATTATGTAGGTAACCGGATTTATAAACGACATATTGCAACACGGCTGAGCAAATATATCGATATGTATCATGGGGCCGCCGATAAGTATAAGCTAGACTGGAAACTGTTAGCGGCAATGGGTTATCAGGAATCTCACTGGAATCCGAAGGCTGTCTCACCCACTGGCGTTCGTGGCATTATGATGTTAACGCGCCATACTGCAGGTCAGTTAGGTGTAAAAAACAGACTTGATCCAGAAAGCAGTATCTTTGGTGGCGCCAAATACCTTGATCAAATTCGTCGTCGATTTCCTGAAGACTTAAAAGAGCCCGATAGAACCTGGTATGCCATGGCTGCATATAATGTGGGTTATTACCATGTCATAGATGCTCAGATAATTGCTAAACAGCTGGGGAAAAACCCAAATAAGTGGACCGACCTGCAAACAACTTTACCACTGCTAGCACGTAAAAAATGGTATAAAAAAACAAAATTTGGTTATGCCCGTGGCTGGGAGCCGGTGAAGTACGTTACTAATATTCGTCGTTATTATGATCTACTTGAATACCAGCTTGATCCGGACAAAAACGGGAATAATAAAGAAACTGAACATGAAGCATTTTCTATTATGCCTTCAGTTTTATAAACACATGTTAAATCGTTTATAGAAAATTCTATTTTTTATAAACGCCTGAGTAATAACTCACGAATCTCTTCATCAGTCATTTCAACGGGATTGGTTTTCATACTACTACCCCGACTATTCGCAATCACTTTATCCAGCCCTGCTTCAGTCAAACCAAACTCACCCAGTTTTGGTAATTGCATGGTATCAGTCCAACGCTGCAAAGTGCCACACAACGCTTCCCATGATTTATGTTTATTTTTGCAACGCTGCTTTGTCAATACATCACCAAGAATGGCGTATTTATCTAACGCGGAATTAGAGGGATCACGTTGTAGCATAATATGAATATTCATATCCGCGGCCTCAGATACTAAAGTGCCACAAACAACACCATGAGGAATAGGATAAAAAGCCCCTAAAGGTGAAGCCAAACCATGCACCGAACCGAGACCTGTTTGCGCTAGACAAATACCTGATAATAAAGAGGCATAAGCCATTTTATCCTGAGCTTCATTGGTCACTTCATGACCATATAACGCCAGAAGGCTGTCTCTAATCGCCCTGATACCACTTAATGCGAGCGCATCCGTCATATTGTTTGAACCGGTTGATACATATGACTCAATCAACTGCGTTAAAGCATCCATCCCATTAGCTGCAATAATATTTTTCGGGCAGGTACTTAATAACTCCGGGTCTATTACCGCATACTCAGCAACCAGTTTGTCATCTCTAAAAGATTTCTTAAAACCATTCTCTCCCTGCACACTTAGCACTGCATTTTTAGTTGCTTCAGAACCTGTGCCAGCAGTAGTGGGTACCGCAATAAAGGGCACCGCGGGGCCTTTATAAGCGAGTTCAGGCCCCACACCTTCTAGATAATCCATAACTGAATGATTGATTTTTAATAAACCCGCAATGGCTTTGGCTGCATCAAGAGCACTTCCACCCCCAATGCCTAAAACCACGTCAAATTCATGGTCTTTAAACTCACTCACAATTGTGTCAACTAACTCAGGTGAAGGCTCTCCCGGAACCGAACAGCGTTCAATCTGAATAGCATTTTCATCAAATGCAGCTTTTAATTTTGCATAGGCAATACTCGACTCAAATGAGCGCCCCCCTGTAACCAGCAATACACGATTGCCATACTGTAAACAGAGTTCAGGTAATTGCGTAATAGACCCTCTGGAAAAGATAATTCGGGGTAAACGCGCGATTGAAAAATCAAATAAATTCATAACCAGTGATTGTAGTTCAGATAAGAATTAAATACACAATAGATTCAAGTTATTGCAGCCATGTTATCATTCTCGCATGTGAGACAAGAAATAATGGAGCAAGCAATAGTCAATAATGAACATTTCAAAATTAATTTTTTTTCCAGAACAGGCTGATAAAGCCTTTAATAATGAGTTGTTATTAAAAACATTACTCAACGCACAATTTATCAATGACGATAAGCTACATAATAACCAGTACTTGCCAGGTGATAGCTTTTTAAGTTTAATTACTTTTTTAGGCTGCTCTCCAAATATTAATCTGCAGCCAGTTGAAGGAGAGAATCACTGCTTTATTTCTGTTATTAAGCAAAGTTATGAAGCCGAATGTCTGGGTTATACACAAACAGTTAACCCTAAATGTCCTGTTTGTAAAAAACGCATCAGTGACTGGAAAACATCTGACTGGCAAAAGCCAGGACAATTATGCCTATGTGACAAATGTCAGAATAAAACTTTATATTCTGAGCTTAACTGGAAACACGAGTGTGGTTTTTCCCGTGGTGGTTTTGAAATTGCCCACATCTATCCACATGAAGCGGTACCGACAGATCAACTTTTAGACATACTAAATGAGTTTTCAGGTTTTGAGTGGAACTATTGTTATACGACTAGTTAACCCACCTTACAATAAGTGTACGTATATTAAAACAAATCGTTAATATCAACTTTTAGAATTTGAGCTAATTAGTTACTAGAAAATAAGCCCGTAAGAATCCTTTTTGGAAAATTAACTTGTTCCCATGCTCCTGCGTGGGAATACATATAAAATTTATCGGCTGCCTTCTAATGATTAACTTACATTCATTATGCATTCCCACGGGGGACCGTGGGAACGAGAAATCTGACTCAAAACCTGACACTTACGCCTCTAAAGATAAAGCTTTTAACTGATTAATTTTGTCTCTTACCGCAGCCGCTTCCTCAAACTCTAAATCCTGAGCGTGTTTAAACATCTGTTTTTCTAAATTATCCATTTCCTTACTGATTTCCTTCATCGACATATGTGCATATTGTGCCTGCTGCTCGGCAACTTTTAATGTGTGTTGCTGATGTCTCTGCTCATAACCCACACCCATAACATCCATAATTGTTTTTGTAATGCCCGCTGGAGTAATGCCATGTTTTTCATTATGTTCTTTCTGTTTTATACGGCGCCGTTCTGTTTCACCTATAGCTCTTTCCATTGAACCTGTGATTCTATCTGCGTATAAAATAGCCCGGCCGTTTAAGTTTCTTGCTGCTCGGCCCATGGTTTGAATTAATGATCGATCTGAACGCAAAAAACCTTCTTTATCTGCATCGAGAATGGCAACTAATGAGACTTCAGGAATATCTAACCCCTCTCGTAACAAGTTAATACCGACCAACACATCAAACTCACCTAAACGTAAATCTCGAATAATTTCCATACGTTCGACAGTATCTACATCTGAATGTAAGTACCTTACTTTTACGCCATGTTCGGTCAGGTAATCGGTTAAATCTTCTGACATACGTTTAGTTAAAGTGGTAATTAAAACTCTTTCTTTTTTCGGAACCCGAATATTTATTTCCGACAGGACATCATCAACCTGTGTTGCTACAGGACGAATTTCAACTTCTGGATCTAACAGCCCAGTCGGTCTGACTACCTGCTCGGCCACCTGATCTGAATTTTCAGTTTCATAGGGGCCAGGTGTTGCTGAAACATAAATAGTTTGCGGTCGAATCGCTTCAAACTCTTCAAACTTCATGGGGCGGTTATCTAATGCCGAAGGTAAACGAAAACCAAAATTAACCAGATTTTCTTTACGCGACCGGTCACCTTTATACATGGCACCAAGCTGTGGTATGGATACATGGCTTTCATCAACAATTAATAAAGCATTGTCCTGCAGGTAATCATATAAACAGGGAGGGGCTTCTCCGGGGTTTCTTCCCGATAAATATCTAGAATAATTTTCTATGCCATTGCAGTACCCTAACTCACGCATCATTTCCAGATCAAACATAGTGCGTTGTTCTAAACGTTGAGCTTCTACTAATTTATTATTATCTCGCAACTGCTCCAGACGCTCTTTCAACTCTACTTTAATCTTATCGATGGCTTCGTATATAACCGTCTTGGGCGTTACATAATGTGACTTGGGATATATCGTTAGACGTGAGACTTTACGCAGCACTTCACCGGTTAATGGGTCAAAAAAACTTAATTGTTCAACTTCATCATCAAATAGCTCAATACGCACCGCTTCATATTCAGACTCAGCGGGATGCACATCAATTACTTCGCCCCGCACACGATAGTTTGCTCGCCCAAGCTCCATATCATTTCGGGTATATTGCATTTCCGCCAGACGGCGTAATATATCCCGTTGATTGATCATGTCACCCTTGACCAGATGTAACATCATAGATAAATAGGATTCTGGGTCACCCAATCCATAAATTGAAGAAACCGACGCGATAATAATGGTGTCCTGTCTTTCTAACAAAGCTTTTGTAGCAGAAAGACGCATTTGTTCTATGTGCTCATTTATAGATGCATCTTTTTCAATGAAGGTATCACTGGCTACCACATATGCTTCAGGCTGATAGTAATCATAATAAGAAACAAAGTATTCCACCGAGTTATGGGGGAATAGCTCTGTCATCTCACCATACAACTGAGCCGCCAGTGTTTTGTTAGGGGCAAGTATCATTGCAGGGCGTTGCGACTGCTGAATAACATTCGCAATAGTGAATGTTTTACCCGAACCAGTAACACCTAAAAGCGTCTGATTTAACAAACCATCTTCGAGTCCAGACAGCAAAGTTTTAATCGCAGCTGGCTGATCTCCGGCAGGTGTTTTATCCGTTTCTAATTCAAATTGTTTCGACATTGTAAAAAACTTTAAAAAAACTTTAAAAAAATGCGTTTTACTACCCTTTGGGATAGGACAAACACAAGCAACTTTGTTTATACTCACACTCTGAATACAAAGAACTCAATCAGACAGGGTATATCGCTTTGGCACAAGCTTCCAATAGAATACAAAAAGTAAAACCATCACCTACTTTAGCCGTTACCGCACTGGCCCAACAATTACGTTCCGAAGGCAAAGATGTCATTGGCCTTGCCGCGGGTGAGCCCGATTTCGCGACACCCGACCACGTAAAACAGGCGGCGATTGAAGCAATCAATAACAACCAGACCAAATATACGGCTGTTGATGGTATGCCCAGCCTTAAACAGGCCATTATAAACAAATTTTCTAAAGATAACGGTTTAAACTACATTGCAGATCAGGTACTGGTTTCATGCGGTGGTAAACAGAGCTTCTTTAATATGGCTCAGGCATTACTGAACCCGGGGGATGAAGTCATTATCCCCGCGCCTTACTGGGTGTCTTACCCTGATATGGTATTACTTGCCGATGCTGAACCTGTCATCGTACAGGGCAACCAGTCACAGGGCTTTAAAATCACCCCAGACCAGCTAAAAGCCGCTATAACAGATAAAACACGCCTCTTTGTCATTAACAGTCCCTCTAATCCATCGGGTAAATCCTACTCTATGGCTGAGTTAGAAGCATTAGGCGAAGTATTACGTCAGTACCCTGATATCATCATTGCCACAGACGATATGTATGAAAAGATCCTCTGGACTGATGAAGCCTTCTGTAACATTGTTAATGCCTGCCCCGACCTTTACGATCGCACGGTAGTACTCAATGGTGTCTCCAAGGCTTATGCCATGACAGGCTGGCGTATCGGTTATGCTGCAGGGCCAGCTGATCTAATCAAAAACATGAAAAAGATTCAGTCTCAAAGCACCTCAAACCCCACTTCTATTTCACAGGTTGCCGCTCAGGCAGCACTCGAAGGTGATCAGTCACGTCTGGATGAGATGAATAAGGCTTTTAAAGAGCGCCATGATTTCGTGCTAGGTGAGCTTAATAAAATCGAAGGTGTAGAGAGCATTGCCAGTGACGGCACTTTCTATATTTTCCCCGACTTCACCCAGGTTATGAAAAACATGGGCATTGAAGACGATGTCAAACTGGCGGAAAAGATTCTTGCCGAAGCCGAAGTTGCCCTGGTTCCAGGTTCAGCATTTGGTAGTCCGGGGCATATGCGCATCTCTTTCGCTACTGATATGGGGAGTTTAGAGAAAGCTCTAGGTAGAATTAAGAAATTTGTTGGTTAATCAGTAAATTAGTGTTGACCGACAAGGGGTGAATCAGTATTATAGCGCCCCTCGAAACGACATGTTTCGAACAGCAATAACATTGCAAATATCTACTATTCCCTGATAGCTCAGTTGGTAGAGCAACGGACTGTTAATCCGTTTGTCCCTGGTTCGAGTCCAGGTCGGGGAGCCATATTCTAAAAAGGCTCGTTAACCAAGTTAACGGGCCTTTTTTTATTGCCAGAACTTTTTACACCCTAAAGTTAAGACGCTTTAGTGCATGTACTTGACTCACCTTAATACACCCTTAAAAAACAGCCTTTACTATTTCACTTATAAAGCAATCTACACTTAAGCTATTAGTTATAAATCTATTAACGGTGATACTTAAACACTATGCCCGAACAAGTGACATTAAATCGCAGTATTTCTTTACCCATGATGGTGCTTTATGGCTTAGGCACGACCATTGGAGCAGGAATTTATGCACTGGTTGGTGAAATAGCGAATATCGCTGGTTACTTTGCACCCGTTTCTTTTCTGATCGCCTCAATATTAGCTGGATTTACCGCAGTCTCATTTGCTGAACTTAGCGCCCGCTTCCCCCGTGCTGCTGGTGCTGCACTTTATGTAAAACACGGTTTTAATTCTGATCGTTTATCAACTCTCGTGGGGATATTGGTCGTTTTAGCCGGCCTCGTTTCTGCCGCAGCTCTTGTAAATGGTTTTGTAGGTTATTTACATCAATTCCTGGATATAGACCGGGTATATGCCATTATTATTATAGTCTTAATCCTAGGTAGCATTGCGGCCTGGGGAATTGCCGAATCGGTTATTATTGCCAGCATTATTACGGTAGTTGAGATTGGTGGTTTGCTACTGGTGGTTTTCGTTAGTGGTGATGTTTTATGGACTCTGCCTGAACGCTGGGAAGAATTAATACCCCCAGCTAACATCGCCAGCTGGAGTGGCATTTATCTGGGGGCCATTCTTTCATTTTATGCATTTATTGGTTTTGAAGATATGGTCGATGTGGCCGAAGAAGTCAAAAATGTAAAACGCAATCTGCCCCTGGCTATTTTATTAACGTTAGGTATTACCACGTTTATCTATATGTTATTAATCATCACCGCTGTATTGTCTTTATCTCCTGCCGAACTAGCTAACAGTGAAGCTCCACTGGCGGAAATTTATCAATCCCATACAGGGCAAAAAGCCATAGTTATTAGCATAATCGGTATCTTCGCTATTATTAATGGTGCGTTAATTCAGATGATTATGGCATCACGGGTTCTATATGGCTTAAGTTCAAGGGGCTTGCTTCCACGTTCACTAAGTAGCGTGCATCAACAAACACGAACCCCTCTCATTGCCACAGCAGTTGTGACGTTTGTTATTCTTGTTGTTGCTCTTACTGGTCGACTCACCTCACTTGCAGAGTTAACGTCCATTATTATGTTGAGCATTTTCTCGATGGTTAATTTTTCTCTCTGGCGAGTAAAACAACATAACCCAAAACCAACAGGAATAAAAACTTACCCCATTTGGATACCGGTTACTGGTTTTTTTATTAGCTGTGCTTTTGTGTTGAGCAAACTTGTTAGTCTATTGTAAGTGAGAACGGGCCATTTTATTATGACTGTTAATCAACGGTAGCCGCGATAAAACCTCTGTTTACCTCCTTGATTAACGGCACTTTGTAGATATTGTACTGCACCTGATTTATTCGTCTCTGAATTTCAGCACAACCGAGCTACTACCATTAAAACAATTATCCTTGCGAGCATCATCAGATTGGCCATTACCGTAAATCCTGTGCCACTATTATTAATTCCGACTTGAAGACCAGTTGCAAAACCAGTATTAGCAGACTCAACCAGCTAAACACGATACAAGTTACTATCAGCTATTGAAAATGACCAAAGGTAATTGCTATCCAGATCATTAACAATCAGGATAGATATTTGAGTAGTTAAAGTGACAGAATAAGTAGATTGTAAACATTAAAACCATCAAAGCTAACAGTTCTCTGAATATTGACGAATTCTTGTTAGTTAAGATAAAAATATTTTCACAGATAATAACTACAAATATATCTTCGACAAAAAAGCTGAATTAATGATACTGTTTCGTGATACAGTTTGAATAGATGAATAATTTTAAGGAAAAAAAAGACTAAAAAACATCACCTAAAATAACTAGTTATTTGTATCTCAATAAAATAAATATTAATTTTTATGACAGATACTCAAGCAAGTAAAGATTACTACAATTAGTCTAATTAAAATGATCAAGCATGGAGCTAAGAAGAATGACACGTATAATTTCAGATAACAACGTACTCGCTCACGAAGGACTCACACACACATTAAAATCGATTCATTCTGACATCGAAATACTATATATCACAGATCGAACTTCTGCATTGAACCAATTAGAATCACATTCAGATATAGACATATTGTTACTCGATTTACAAATATCAGATAAAAATGACTTCGACCTATTAATAAATATATGTAATACATATAGTGATACCCCTGCAATTGTTATCTCTGGAGAAGATCAGCCGCTTATTATGCGAAAGGTTATTGATTGCGGCGCATCTGGATTTATACCTAAATCTTCAACAATCGAAGTACTATTAAATGCCATAAAACTGGTTTGTAACGGGGGCACTTACATTCCACCTGAAATGTTTACATCAAGACCAGAAAACACTGATATAAATAACCACAGCATACCTTCAGTCATAACTGAAACTAAAAAGGCAGCAAATAAATTAACTCGAAGACAGACAGACGTACTAGAATTATTATCCAGGGGAATGTCAAACAGAGATATAGCCAATACATTTGATTTATCTGAGAATACGGTAAAGGCACATGTCGCATCAATTTTAAAACTATTTAATGCGGAAAATAGAACTGAAGTTGTCGTTATGGCACATAACGCCTGCATACTGAATACCTAACAGACATAATACATAGCCACATATAAATATGGCTTTAGATTTGAAAATACTTTAGATGATTATGTAGAATTTAGTAATGACAATGTTTTCGATTCACACTTACTATTTAGACCTTCCCTAAAACACCCATAATTTAAAAACTATTTATAAAATCTTCTTTTTCAAGCACCATTTTTGACCATTTCCTCCACTCTTCACAAAGTTTTTTCACACTATGTAGATTTTCTTGAGTTTTTTTAAACCCCATCGTTTGTATAATATCTCCACGTAAAAGATTATCAATATCTGTGACTGAATTTCTATTTAAGTTCTCAAATTTTAATTTAGATTCAGCAGATTTACCCCCTATAAAACTTATGTTTTCTTTTTCGTCAGAAGAATAACCTCCACTTTTTGTCATGTTAGTGTACCTTGAAGATATTTTTAAAGCTATTTCTACATATTTATGTCCTTCATTCTCTACATAACACTTCAAAGCTGCCACTTCATTGTAAGTTTTTATTATGAATTCGGAGGCCTTAATAATATGATATTCCGAACTAGATAAACTGATTCTCTCAATATAAAATTCTACTGGTAATCGTTTTCCGTTGTTTTCCATAACCCATTCTTCTAATATTTCATCTTCCTCGGCTCTCAAGCTAGGATAGAAACTCTTAAATGGTGCTTTTGGTAAATTGGCTGGAAGGAATGAATCCTTATCTAACATGTCATAAACATAGTTATATTTTTTAATTGTTTCTTTGGATATATTGTTTATATTATCACTGACTCTATTATATTCATGATACATGCCTATAATAGATTTAAAGTTATTCAAAGCCGTTACAGATGTAGCTAATAAAGCAATATGTCTATCATGATAGGCCACAAATTTTTCCATTACAGGATTTCCTGAAGCTATATGCCCAACACCTTGATAAGCCAGTTTTAATAAATCTCCCGCTACTCTATCTTTAGGCCCACTCGCAACCGACACAACTTCATTAATTTTTTTTGCGACAGTAAAACCTTTGTTCAATTTTTCATAAACAATAACCGCCTTATTTGCAGCCGCTATTTTTCTAATATTTTTTATTGCCTGATCTTTTATTTTACTACTTACATGATCAACAGCAATATCTTGCATGTGTTTTTGCCAGTCGTCATTACCCATTTAATATTCCTTTATTATGATGTTATCTAATGAGTACACTTTAAATATGTAATTAATTTTTATTTAATAAATTTTGATCATGAACAAAAACTTCCTGCGCCGATCGTTTACCCTTAGCATCAAAATTCCAGTATTTAAAGGTCATTTTATAAAATGACAAACAAATTGTTTCAAGTGGCACCCCTCTCCTGCTTGCTGACATCGAATATTGTTTTATATAACAATCTTTCAATTCATACGACATAAAGTGCTCACTTTTTCCTTCTGCACCCGTTCTTAACAAATGAATTTTCATGAGTTCGTGATGGAGCACACCAAGGGCAGACTTTAGAATACTAACACCGGATGCATCAACATAAGAGGTAACAATGAAATCATCTATAACAGCGGCATGAGCAGAAGATTCGATGTCAGTACCATTTTTATTTGAACTAAACTGAGCCGTCTCCAGCTCTATACAGTCATGAAAGCCTTCTGCTCTCACACTTCCTCTTATTTCATCACATTGTAAATATATTGGCATTTTTAATACTCCTATTAAGATTTGTCGTGTTTCCATTCCATGTTTTTAATAAACATATAAGTATAAATTTACAAAGTAAAATACCACAACATCTTATCCACTTGCATTACCCTAAATAACTAATCATTTAGAGCTAGTCATTTATTACTATCCTTTTATCCCTTTAATTTCTATTACAACAAGTCATGAATTGGTTAGTAAATGCGGCTGAATGATAACAATGATTATTTTTAGATTTTAAGAACTTGTATACCCATAAACACCTGAGACTTATAAATTTATACATAGAAAGCACGGTTTTTTAAAGCTGTTCTCTCCGGAAATACAAAATCTAGTGACAACTATGGAAGCACATTTACACTGGAAGAATTCATGGACTTTTTTTAGGCATTAAACTCAGTTATATTGGTATATTTCTACCTATTCCAAACTAATATAGTCGAAAACTGGTTATTAAAGTCGAAAACTAATAGAAGGTGAAACAGTGATATAATTTAAGTGCAAGCCTATATTTGATATCGCTAATATTCCGCTTCCACCACAAAGCAGACATCTTAAATTTATGGGTATGGGGCAGCAAACGGTCAATAGCGGACATTAGATGCATGTCCGTCTCTCTTCCTTTTCGAATGTTCTCTAACCTTTACACTTTATCATGTGTTAATTATCTAATTATTCTGAAAGCACAATCAAAACAATGACTTATTATTCTGGTATTAATTTTGCTTAAAGTGTTTAACCTGTCATCTGTAGTAACTTGACAGACTAACAATTAAGAAACAGTAAGAAAAGGAAATCTCAAATGATATTTAAGAAAGAAGTAACAGCAGTGATTTTTGCATCCCTCTCCATGGTTGCAGCTACTAACGTATCTGCAGCCACCATTACCGTTACCGAGACCGGCTCGTTGGGTGTCTCCTCTTCGCCAGCCACAGATACCTGGGATATAAGCGTTTGGGGTGAAGGCTCACTGGAAATTACGCTTGTTGAGGCTGACTATAGTGAGTGGTTTACGTGGGGCTTGTCTGGCTCAGCGACTGGTGGAGGTGCGCTTGGTCCTCAACAGGCAACTCCCCCTGTTGGTCCTGTGAATACGTCACTTGGAACCTGGAGTACTGGTGCAGGGACTAGTGCCTTTTCTTTTACATCCACTAATAACCCTAGTTCATCAGTTCCAGTAGATTACACTATTGAATTCGCATTTACGCCTGCACCCCTTGTTCTAGATCCCAACATTGATTATATCACTGTAACACCGTCAGCAGTTCCAGTGCCTGCAGCAGTATGGTTGTTTGGTTCTGGCTTAATTGGCTTAGCTGGATTTGCTAGACGTAAGAAAGCTTAAAAATTAATTAAATTGTTTGAATGAAGGCGGCTTTTTAGTCGCCTTTTTTATTTCTGCTGAGCATCCGCTATTGGCCGAAAGCAGCCTCTAAGTGATTAAATAAAAATGTCCGCTTTCCTGGGTGACCTCAACTGGTCGACGCAACACTATACTCTTTGAACTAAAAAGATGGAGTGTTGTAAATGGCTTATCGAACACGTATAAAATATACAACGGCGCAGAAAAATGAGATATGGGATCGCTGGC
>Ga0316205_10001363_pt1 | contig 31705 bp, 27 predicted proteins | sample 3monthpyrite_MG_FD_204941 | JGI IMG/M metagenome (GOLD analysis project Ga0316205, IMG submission 204941) | Microbial mat bacterial communities from mineral coupon in-situ incubated in ocean water Damariscotta River, Maine, United States -... | ecosystem: Environmental > Aquatic > Marine >...
TACCTTTGCCCGCACCAGGTGCGCCTAATAAAATTAGTTTCATGTTTTTCTCTCTGTTATGGCTGGAATATAGGCACGAGTGCCCGATAAAATATTTGAGGCGCAAATGTAATAAAACTGGCTCATCGGGGCAAGTAGTTTATGCGTTTTATTGTAATATTTGGCTGATTTTGTTGAAATTTATAGAATTTTACGGTTTTTGGCACGATTCGAGTCGCGCGTCCGATTTTCAGTACCGTTGTCGTGAAATTGTATATTCATATATTAAAGTAGCAAAATACACTTTCCCTTAAGTGAGTTGAAACTTCGTTAGTTTTGGTTACTCTGGGTATTCTGATCTTTTGGTGTAAGCGAGCTCATTACCGCGGATAAAGCGCGATCGACTAATGGCACATCATCAATAATGGTGGCACTGCCGCGTCGTAAATCGGCTGCTAGGCCGTAGAGTGTTTTATCGGCAATCACATCAAATTTCCAATTTAAGAAAGTATACTCACCTAATAATTCACTTTTCCAAGCGAGTTTTGCCCGTGTTTTTTGCTTGTTATCATCAAGAAATTCAACCCATTTTCCTTGCTCTAAGTGTCGAGCAAGTTCTAAATATTCATCTTGAGGTTGGTCTTCTGGCATTTCATCTTCAGTTGCACTGTATCCCGATAGAACAATGTCCTCGGTGATAAGTTTGTTGAAATTGTCGTCTTCAATATTGTCATTATCACCGAGTAAGCTAAATTCATCTTCCATTTGTGCAAGGAACTCTGGCTGTTCTGTATCAGTGGAATCTGCCGTATTTTCAGCGGTGTTTAATTGTTCATCATCTGTGGATGTTGTTTGATTAAGCGATGTGGTTAAGGCTTCTAAATCAAGTAATTCTTGTTCCATTTTAAGAATCGTTTGATCGATTTCTTCTAAGCTTAGATTCGTTTCATAGTTTTCATCGACTTCGTATTCGACATGTTCAGAGGCGGTGCTCTCTAAGGTTTCATTATCATTAACGGTAATATTTTCTACATCGGATATTTGTTTTGGTTCGTCTTCTGTATTTGTCACAATTTCATCATTCGAGCTGAACAAGAATGCTTCATGTGGTGTTCGTGTGGCTAAGTATTCTTTTACAGATAATCCTTTCATGCTTGCGAGGTGAAAAGGTTCTAGTTGCATTAGAATTGATTGAATCTCTTCATCTGATACTTGAATAACTTGTAGACCATTGCGTAATGTTAAAACAAGTTGGCCGATTATATTAGCGAGTTTTTGACGATCGATAGATTCGTGTTTAGGTTGAATAGACCACTCGAGTACATCAATAAAGCGAACTTGGTTTTTCCAGGTATCGCTATTTTGACCGTTGTTTAAATAGGTATTAAGCATTACCTTTTTCCAAGGGCCATGAATTAAGTCGACAATGATATCGGGTAAATGCTTTTCACTTAAAATTTCGTCAACAGTGTCTTCCACCCATTGATAGGCCAGCGCATTATCTTCTTTTCTTTTACTTTTTCTTTCTATTTTGTGGCTAATATTTTCTTCGCGATTATCATGTTCTTCCATGAAGCTATTGAATAGGTCAAGTTGTGTATCAAATAAACTTAAATCATCTTCTAATTCAGAATTAATAGTATCGACGACACGCTGAATTTCAGATAATAATTTCTGTGATGATGCATCGTCTTCATCAATAATACCAATGGCTGCATGTGCAAGAGCATTGAGTAAGTTACGAGCAGGGTTTTTATTTGTTGAGAAGAAATCTTTATCAATAATGGCAGCTTTGAGTAAGGGTATTTGTAACCGCGCAATATGCGCTTTGGCTGCATCTGGGATATTGTTATCTTCTAAAATAAAATCAAACAACATTGAGACAACATCAATAACATCTTGATCAATAGGACTTATATTGTTGACGGAAAATGATTCGTCTTGTTGTTGTAATTGTTGAATAACAAATTGTTTTAAGTTGGTTGTTGATTGTAAATCGATATGTTCAACTTCATCGCCCGCTTCATTGACCGATACAGAAGTCGTTGGTTCTGAATTAGGCAAAGGAACGTTTTGCAGTTGAGTAAGTGAGCCAATAAATTGCGGCGTAGAGACAGCATAGCCAACACCAGCAGCGGAGGCGGTTGCAGTTAGCCCTTCAACATTGTCTTGATGATAACCTGCTGTGGTTTGTGCTTGTGAAATAGGATGAACATTATTAGGCGCACCACCTGGGTTAAAACCATTCGTTATGCCATTCGATTGTATGGGTTGATGTTCTGATAGATACTGTTCTGGGGGATGCTGTTGAGCGAGTAACTCATGAAAATGATTTATCGATGTATCTTGGGTTGCGCCTCCAGTATTACCCATGCTTGGGTGAGATGAATTAGCTTGTTGATAACCGCCTTGTATAGTTTGTGGTTGTGAATAACTTCCACTTTGCATTGGATTATATTGTTGATTAATGCTCTGATCTGTTGGAGGAGTAACATCATCATTTGGCGCAGTATTATAGGGACTATCAACGTGTTCAGATTTTTGTATGCTGTGTTTAAATTCGGGTAATACATTTGCACTAATAAATAAGTTGTTTGCCTCGTGTAACAATGGCGACAAACCTGAAACAATTCCTTGGTCGAATAATTTTAAAATAATCAAACTGACTTTTAATTCAATATCTAACTCAGCAGCTGCTTGCATAAAGGAATGGCAAATAACTTCTGGGCCGAGAGGATTATTTTTGGCAGAAATTTCATTTTCTAAAATATGTGTTAAACGTTTTTCAATAGCGCTGAGATCTTGTGCGTAGTGATGAGATACTTTCGTTACTATATTTTTTATAGCAATATTCTCTTCTAAGTCAGTCTCTTCAATTAAGGACAAGTCATCCATACTAAACGAATCGAGCGTTGGCTCGTCTTCTGTGTTATCTGAGGTAATATTTTTGGCATTAGAAAAGGCTTGCTTTATAAAACTAAAATACTGGGTTTCAATTTCACTTCGCTTTAAACGAATGATGCGCATTGAGTCGAAGTAGGCCGTTGAATCGGTTGTTGAGTCTGTTTTTTCAGCGAGTGCAAATAATGCATCGTCGGCATGGTCAAACATATTTTGCAGAATTTTTTCTAAGTGCTTGAGGGTAAGCTTTTCGCAGTTATCAAATAATTTATTAAATAGAACTTTTTGTTTAATGGACATGATTTTATCAGTGTCTCCAAGGTTATGGCTCAATCCATTTAGTAGGGGGGGGTACATATCAAGCTCTTGTGAGAGTAGCACTGATTTGTAACCCCGCTATCATTGTGCCAATTGTTACTACACAGTAGACCGGAAGCTTTGCGTCCCACCCTTTCGAGAGGTTTGCCTTTTATATTGTTATAGACGGTATCGGCAGTGTTGTAAGAAAACTTTGACTATTTTTTGTACAATGTGATTGCCATCACGCTTTTTTATGGCATGGGTTTTGCCCATGAAAAATCGAGTTATAAGCCAAAATATGGTTATGGTTATTGAAAAATGTACTTTGTAACTTGTTGAATATAATAGTTTTTCGTTGAAACATTTTTGTGGATTTTGACTAACGACCATGTCGAGTCAATTTGATGATTAAATTAAGGTATTTACTTCAGGCACCGATAATATACCTAAGATCCTTCGCGTATAGTGGTTTTGTTGTTTATGTCTATCTCGTCCCATCAACATCGTAATTTAAGACGATCAATAATAATTGCATTTACCCTTATTTTACTACTCTGCATTGTCGGCTGGTATTTTTTTAATCAAATTATTAAAGATAATATTATTGGTTTAGCTAAAGACAATAATCGAATTGTTGCGGTTGCAGTTGGCGATGTTATACAAACATCGGAGAAAAACTTTATAGATAATTTAAATAATATTTCATCAGAAAAAGTTATTAAATCAGAGAGCTATGCAAATATTACTATTAAAACAAATGGATATTTGAACGAATTTGATATCGAGAAAATTAATTTAATAAATAAAACGAGTGAAATAATTTTTTCAACGAAGCCAGAAGATATAGGTAAGAAAATTAAACAACAAGCTAATATTTTAAGAGTATTTCAGGGTAAAAGCAAAAGTGTCAGTGTAGAGAATAAAGCGACGGCTGAAATCTATAATGTGTCTACGAATAAAATTATTAGTTTCATCCCATTAAAAGAAAACAATAAGACAATTGCCGTACTCGAAATAGTAACAAATGTAAAAAACTTAAATGAAAATATATTTTATATAAAGTATTTATCACTTATTGGTATTGTTATTGGCGCTTTATTACTTATGGGTATGTTTTATTATATTTTGAAATATTCAGATGACCTTGTAAATAAATATGCAAAGCAAATAGTAACACAATCTAAATCAGACCCTGTTACAGGGCTTATTAATAGGCATCATTTCTTTAGGTACATTAGAAAGTCAATCACTCGAACATTACAGCAAAATGCGCGCTCGGCATTATTAATTGTTGATATTGATCATTTTAAAGAATTGAACGCAAAGTATGACCACTCATTCGGTGACGAAGTTTTAAAAATATTAGTTCAGCGATTAACGCGTATATTAGGAACATCCGATACTTTAGCAAGAACAGGTGATGATGAGTTTTCGATATTGGTAGAGCAATCAGGTTCAAATTCTACCATTCAAGATTTCGCAAGAAAAATATTAGATAAGATTAATGAACCCATACAAATTGATGCAAATTTTATACATTTAACCTGTAGTATCGGTATTAGTGTTATCAATCAAGATTCGAAAGATATGGAAGAGTTAGTGCATCATGCTGATTCAGCTTTATATAATGCAAAAGATTTCGGGCGTAATAATTTTCAATTGTTTAGTCGAGGTGGCGGCGCTCGGCATCTGAAGTTTTATGATAAGCAATTTGCTCTTAGTAAGGCGCTAGAAGAAAACGAGTACATCTTACATATACAACCAAAGATAAATGGAGCAACTGGAGATATTGTTGGTGGGGAAGCATTATTGCGTTGGGAAAATCCAGATTATGGTTTAGTACCTCCACTTGAATTTTTACCAGCACTTGAAAAAAGCGGATTGATACATAATGTCGGAAAATGGGTGTTGGAAAAAGCATGCCTTATTTGTAAAGATTACCAAGATAAATATAATGTTAATGTTCCAATCTCCGTTAATGTATCTGCATTGCAGTTTAAAAAAGAAGATTTTGTTTCTGGCGTTAGTGATATTTTACGTAGTACAGGACTCGATGGAAACATGCTTGAAATGGAGTTAACGGAAACATGTTTGATGGATAATGTTGAATATAGTTTGTACATTCTAAAGGCTTTAAAAGAAATGGGTATTCGTATTGCGATTGATGACTTCGGTACGGGATATTCTTCATTAAATTATTTAAAACGTTTTCCAATCGATGTTTTAAAAATAGATCGTTCTTTTATTAGCAATGTAAATGATCGAGCTAATAATGATAATGCTGCAATCGTCACCGCTATTATGGCGCTGTCGCATAGTTTACGTTTAGATACTGTTGCTGAAGGTATAGAGACGGCTCATGAATTAGCCTACATGAGCGCATTAGGTTGTAAAACAATTCAAGGTTTTTTGTTTAGCAAACCCTTACCTGTTGGTGAGTATATTTATTTGTTAAGAAATAATGAAACTGTACGAAGAACACTTGATAATGTTCGTGAAAAGCTTGCCTGATAAATATTTATTAGGCTTTCTCTAAAACCTTTTCTGAAGATAATTTAAGCTTAAGTAATATTGCCTGCATTAATTTACAGGTGTTGTCTAATTCATTTTCAGTGAGCGTTTTATTAATTTTAACAGGCTTACCAATACTAATAACTATTTTAGAAAATGGTTTTGGTATGATGAATTTATCCCAAGATTTTAGTTGCCAGTAACTAGATGCTGCATAGGAAATGGGTACAAGCTCACTTTTCGTTAATTGCGCGAGCATTATAGCGCCGGGTTTAAACACATGAATAGGGCCAGTTGGTCCGTCCGACGTATTAACAGGTGATACGTTATCTTTAGTTATTGATAAATATAAGTCGCGCAAAGCTTTTGCTCCCGTGCGTGTACTCGAGCCTCGAATGGCTGTTGTACCCCAACTCTCTGCAATACTTGCTGACATATCGCCATCGGCAGACGGGCTAATTAGAAAACCAATATTTACGCCACGTTTTTTCAATTTAAGCATTAAATAGGCACCATATACATGATGTTGGTGCCAATACACAGGAATAAATGGATGTTTACTTTGTATTAAGGAGTCAAAATAATGTTCGCCTAGAATTTTTTTAACACGACAACTTCGCCATATTATATTTAACAATGCGCGCACTAAATAAGGTGCAATGTTTTTTATGAGTTTCTTTTTGTTTTTACGAGAAAGCATTTTAAAAGTATACACGTTTTATTTTTATTTTTGAATTCGGCTGTGTAGAGGCAATACTCATTGTAAATTTTTGTTCTAAATGATGGGAGTAAATATAATAGTGTCGTTTTTTGAAGTCGGCTCCCTTGTCGGTTAATTTAATATCCTTAAGCTCGGTTAAATTATCTTCAGGATAAACTTTTAGTACTGCTTCCTTCTGAGTCCAGCCTGTTATCGGTGAATGATTTGCATGTCTTAGCTGGTATTTATTTGTTATTTTTTTTGATAAAGAGCGAATCTTTTCAACATCTATCCCTACCGCAGTACTTTTACTAATGACACAACATATACAAGCTTGGCTGTGGCTAATTGAGAAGTGGCTGGCATTGTATTGTATGGGCTTGTTGTGAAGGAATGACAACTTTTTAAGGTGAAAACGGCGCAAACCAAGAGTTTTAAATCCAATATCAACGAGTTTAAGTCCAATAATGGATTGTAACTGGGTTTGGTTATCTTTTATTTGCTGAATACGGCGTCTTTTGTGGATAGGAAGTTGCTCTAATGTGTCTCTGAACGCGGAGACACGCATTCTCTTTTTAGGCAATATATAATATAGTATCAGCATTCAATTATTCTATTCGATTTTACCAACAACCAAGTAATTATTATCTCATTTCCAACTACAAATGACCGAAATCTTGCAAGATAAACTTATCAATCCTCCCGAGCCTGCTGAAGCGTATGACATTAATACGACGGACGAGTCTTTTGTCTTAATTGAAAAATTATTAGGCGAATATGGCGATATTGTTCGTGTTAAGTCCAAAACTCGAAATCACGATAGTTATTTAATTAATAATCCAGAATTTATTAAACATATCCTACTGAAAAACTATCAAAATTATAAAAAAGGCGTGGGTTTTGAGCGCGTTAAGATGTTGCTAGGGAATGGCATTATTGTCAGTGACGGTCCCTTCTGGCGTAAGCAGCGACGCTTGATTCAACCTGCTTTTAGTAAAGCAATGATCGAGTCGCAAGTTGAAATGGTTCAAAAATGTAATATTGAGCGGATGGCAAAATGGCAAGCAATGCTTGGCTCAAATGAATCAGTTGAAATTGATATTAGCTATGAGGCGAGTGACCTCGCGCTTGATATTGTACTGCGTGTTTTATTTAGTGATGACGTTGATTCACTTCTTAATGAGTCAGGTGAAAACCCCTTCGCATTCTTAACCGAAGATCCGACGCGTGATGTGCAAGTCGTCCTAAAATATCGTTCGTTAATGCATGTATTGCTCGGGCTTATTCGGGCGAGACGAACGACCAAGAAAATATACAATGATTTTGTTTCTGTATTTGTTGCCGCTCGCGATAAAGATACAGGCGAAGGCATGTCCGACAAAGAATTACTTGATGAAGTCATGACGATGATTGTAGCAGGACATGAAACCAGTGCGATCACATTAACTTGGGTTTGGTATTTTATGGCCAAGTACCCCCGTGTAGATCAATCTGTTCAAGATGAGATTAAAAGTTCAAATATAACGGGTGCACCGGGTTTCGATGATTTAGAAAAAATACCCTATATAAAACAAGTCACGGAAGAAGCGCTTAGGATCTATCCGCCAGTTTGGTTGTTTACGCGTAAAGCGATTAAGGCCGATCAGTTGGGACCGTATACAATACCCGCTGGAGCCGATATATTTTTATCGCCGTATTATTTACATCGTAATGAGTCATTTTGGAATGAACCTGAAGTATACCGTCCTGAAAGATTCTCCGCGGATGAACAAAAAGAACAACATAAATTTAGCTACATCCCCTTTTCTGCGGGTCCTCGTCGTTGTATTGGTGATTTTTTTGCAACCGTTGAAATGCAAATTCATGTGGGCTTAATGGCTCAAAAATTTCGTTTTGAATTACTCAACGATACGGTTCCAGAACTTGAAGCGAGTATTAATATGCGAGCAAAAGATCCAATTATTCTAAAAATGAGCAAAAGGTAAAATCTTGTAATGAATTCATTTAACACTTTGATAGACGCTTTCAATACGCAGTGTCAAGGCGATCGATCTGTTACGTATATCGAAGGAAAAGATAAAGAGGTTGTTGTTAGTTATAGCGATTTGAAAAAACGTGCACTAGGGTTGTTAGCTACTTTTCAACAGCGAGGTTTGCAGCAAGGTGATGAGTTAATTATTTTCTTAAAAAATAACGAACGGTTTATCGATGTTTTCTGGGCATGTATTTTAGGTGGTATTATTCCTGTACCTGTTGCAGTGGGCATTAGTGATGAACATCGTTCAAAATTATTTAAAATATTTAAAAAGTTAAGTAATGGCTATATTTACATTGATACAGACAATCTACAGCGTCTTAATAAATACGCTGAATTACAACAAAAACAAGATGATTACAATGCGTTAGTAAGCAAGTCAATTGAGCATGAATCCGTTTTAGATATTGATACGGATATTGAAGGTGAGGTTGCCACCGTTAAGGCGGATGATATCGCTTTTATTCAGTTTTCATCGGGCTCAACCAGTGATCCTAAAGGTGTGTTGTTAACACATAAAAATATTATTACCAACGTGAATGCCATCGCCATGGGTGGGGGTTACACTGAGCAAGATTGCACCCTAAGTTGGATGCCTCTCACACATGATATGGGGTTGATAGGCTTTCATATTAATATGCTCGTTTGGAATATGAAGCAATGTATTATGGCAACTGATTTATTTAGCCGCCGTCCATTACTCTGGTTACAAAAAGCCAGTGAACACAAAGCAACTATTTTATGTTCGCCTAATTTTGGTTATAAACATTATTTAAAATCATTAGCAGAGAAAGATGTTGAACTAGACTTAAGTTCTATTCGCCTTATCTATAATGGTGCCGAACCGATCTCTGTCGATATCTGTGAACAATTTCTATCACGATTGGCATCGTATGGCCTAAAAAGAAATAGCATGTTCACTGTTTATGGTTTAGCTGAAGCTACCTTGGCTGTAGCTTTCCCTAAATTAGAAACTAACTATCGTGCTATCCATTTAGATCGCCATGCATTGCGAATGGGCGATAAGGTAAGCATTGTCGATAGTAAGCATGTTGATGCGGCAAGCTTTGCAATAGAAGGGCCCGCCGTTCAAGATATTGAAATAAAAATAACGGCGAAAGACAATACTACCTTAACGGAAGATTGCATTGGCGATATACAAATAAAAGGACCCAGTGTTACTCAAGGTTATTATTTAAACGAACAAGCGAATGCCACTGCTTTAACCGGAGATGGTTGGTTAAACACAGGTGACCTTGGATTTTTACATAATAATGAATTAGTTGTAACTGGACGTACCAAAGATATTATATTTGCAAATGGACAAAATTATTTTCCACACGATTTAGAATCTATCGCTATTGAAAATGAACAGCTTGAATTGGGTAAGGTGGTGGTTTATGGCGTAAACCATCCAGAACAACAACATGATGAGTTAGTCGTTTTTATACTGTATAGAAGTGATTTAAATGACTTTAATGCGCTTGCTGTTGATGTGTCAAAATTAATTAATACGCAAACAGGTTTGCAAGTTGATGTGGTTATACCCGTTAAACGTATACCGAAGACAACAAGCGGGAAAATTCAACGACGTTTATTGGCTGATGATTATTTGGCGGGTGAATTTAACGATGTTCTTTATAAAACTACAACTGAAAAGGAATCACTTGCACAAGACGCTGAAACCTTAACGGTATTACAACAACAAATACTTGATATTTGTAATGACGTTGTTGAAGGAAAAGTAATACGTTCTATGGATAATTTTTTCGAAGTGGGTATCAGTTCACTGGCTCTTGCTGAAATTCACGCAAAGATAGATGAAGTTTACCCAGACTTAATTGATGTTGTTGATTTGTTTGAATTTCAAACCGTTACAGAAGTTTCTAAGCTTATCGAAGAAAAGCTAGCGGCAAAGTAAATATCAATGAATCGTTTACTTGTTGGTTAAACTGATATTTTCTGGTGCTACCGACCCTGCTGTTAATACAAATGTCATGGCTTCATCCATGGTCCAATCAGTTGCAATTAATTTTTCTGCGGGCACAATTTCCATGTAGCCCGAAGTTGGGTTAGGTGTTGTTGGCACATAAACGGCGGCGAGTTCTCTGCCATCGTTAGAATCTTTAAATGTATGCGTTACAAAGCCAACGGTTTTCATTTCGGCTGAAGGGAAGCCGATTAGCACAACTCTGTTTAAATTGTCAGGTTTTTGTCTAAGTGCAGCAATAAGTTTTTTTACTGAGCCGTAAATAGTTTGAGCAACGGGAATTCGGTTAATGAGGTGGTCAAATAACCCCAGTATGCGTTTACCTATTACTCGCGTTGTTGTCCAACCTAAAATATATAAGACGATTAGTGTTAAAAGACAAGCAACAATAGTTTGAAACCAAGGTGCAAGTAACCAGTTAGAAATATCTGGGTGATTTTGCAACAGTGAAGCAGATAAAGCGACAACCCATGGTTTCCAAAATAACAAAATATATGAAAAGAAAAAATCAAATACTAACCATGTAATCCATATGGGAATTATGGTCAAGATACCAGTAATGACATAGCGTTGAATATTCATGATGATTGATCCTAGCCTAAAGTCATCCAATAAAACAAAATGACAGGTGTGTTGATATTGGTTAAATGAAATGATTTTAAAAAAAAGTGATACTAGTTTAACACCTTACTGTAAGTTATTGAAATATAAAAACTTGCAGAAATGAGTGCAATTTGCATGCATAATTAATCCTTGCAGCTATATAAAGGAAAGGTTAATTTTAGAACATTAGGTTCCCCCAAAAACATAATACTGCGTAATTTTATGTATGACAGCACAGAGAAAATGTGTGATACAAAAAATTTTAGCATGAATAATAATTAGTCGTAGGAAGGGTGGGGTAATGACAACATTGAATGCTGACAATGAGATAGGGACATCGTCAGGTAGCAAATCACTTGCGGTGGCAAGTGAGAACTCGCCTATGTTACGGAGAATTTTATCTTTGTTGGATGAACTAAACACCTCAACAACGGGAAGTGTTTTATTTAAACAAATCGAACGTATTCTTAAAGAAGGTGAAACTGAACATTTACAGCGTGAAAATGTTTTACTCACTATCGTTCAAAATTTCCTTACCACTTATTTAAAGCACCTGTCTCCAGGTTCATCGTTACACCTACAAGTTAAATTAATTCAAAAACAATTACAACAACCGATTAGTAGCAATGAAATTCAATCTTTACGTAAATTCATTGATATGTATTTATTACATATGGCGAGAATGGAAGTATTAGATGAACAAATCATTCGCGATGCTTTACTGCCTTTGCTTGAGTATTATGGTGTAGGCAAAGAAGAGAAAGCCAGCCATCCGGAATTATTTGTACCTGTTGAATCTGAATCCGTTGTGATGGATAAAAAAAATCCTTTAGAGGATTTAATCGATGAACTGTTACCCAATTTTAAAACAACACCAGAACAAAATTCTCCAGAGAAAAAATCGCAAGAAAAATATGAAAATTATTTAGAAGAACAAACCGATAAGTCGGAATCTATGCGCAGTGAATTAACCAAGCGCATTAGTGAGACCGTTTCGAAACATGAGCAATTTGGTGTGATGTTAGAAGTGATTAGTGGTGGCTTGAAAGAGGCAACAACGATTACCGATATCGAAATGTTACGTGAGGCCTTAGCAGATGATGTTGATGGTTTAATAGATGCACATAAAGTGTTACTCACTAATTTAGAAGATGCTAAAAAATATTTCACAATGATTGAAATGGATAGCCGTCATTTAAGTGATGAGTTAGCGCGAGTAAGGCGTTTAAGTATTACCGATGAGTTAACGGGACTGCCTAATCGCCGTGCCTTTATGCATCGTCTTGACGACGAAATGGGACGTGCGCAACGTTATAATTTTTCACTTGCACTTGCCATGGTTGATTTAGATTACTTTAAACAAGTTAATGATAAATACGGTCATCCTGTTGGCGATGAAGTTCTAAAATTTTATGCGAATAAGTTATTTACCATTTTCAGACAACATGATTTAGTTTGTCGTTATGGTGGCGAAGAGTTCGCAGTGTTATTTCCAAATACGAGTGAAGAGGGTGCTTTAGCGGCAATGGACAAAGTTCGCGAAAAAGCCAAACAAAGTTTTGTTGAAGATGGACATGTGCATATAAACTTGCCATCATTCTCTGCCGGCTTAACCATGTTTGTTGTCGAAGATAATGCTGACACCATGATTGCTCGTGCGGATGAAGCCTTGTATCAAGCTAAGTCACTCGGCCGAGATCGAACCGAAGTGATTTATTACAAAGCAGAGATGATCGATAAAAATTAATAAATCTATTTTGCTAGTCCATTAGTTTTCTAAGTTCATCTCGATCAAACCACCAATTTTCTTCAACAATCGCACCAATAACTAATGCCATTCGCGGTAAGAATTTTTCAGGTTCATTGAGTTCTAATTTTAAACGCCAAATATCCAATTCTTTTTGAGATTTTATACCACTGTGTAGTTCAGCAACTTTAACTAATACATTTTTTGTTAAAAAAGATAAACTTTCATGTTCCTCATCGCTGGCGCGCATATCAACAACGTACTGTGCTACAACAGCAGTAACGGCTGCACCGTCAGCACTGCTTGGCATTTCATCGATTAAATGTGTCATAACCGCAAACGATGTTTCAGGACTAATGGGGAAACTCACCGCTAACCAAGCTGCTTGTCCTAAGGCAACAATAGAGGCGGGTTGTTCAGCTTGGTATAAAACAATAAGAGCTTCAACAGCGTCTTGCCAAGCTTTATTTTCTAGGAAAACATCAAAAGTCGCGCGTGCGAGTTTCCATGCTTCTTCACCACGCTTCAAACCGACCAGCGTTTCTGCCATGTTAAGTTCAAGTTGAGCACGATCTTTTGGATGCGTTGGATCAGCAAGTTCTTCAATATGTTGCTTATAGGTTTCTAAGCGCTGTAGTAATAATTCAGTAGTATTTTCGTTGGGTGCGCTCATACTTAAATTACTGTCAGAGCTTTGGTTATCATTGTTACTCATAAGGTTAAACCTGCGTTTTAAATAAGATACGTATTATACGTCCTGTTAAATTGAGCAACAAATATAATTGGTGATATTTTAGAATATCCCCTTTATAAACTGAGGATATCCAGTTTAGTTTTAACATGCTATCTTTAATGGATAGGAATGAAAATCTAAGGATAAATAAAGGATTTATAGATGGTTGATCACGAAATTGTCATCATTCGTTTAAGTTTAGCACTTTTAGCGGGGGCTATTATTGGGCTTGAACGTGCTTTCCATGGTCGCCCAGCAGGTTTACGAACACATAGTCTCGTTTGTGTTTCTTCTAGTTTGTTAATGTTATTGACAGCTTTTCAGTGGGACTTACTCGCAGGCGTACCGGTTGATACGATTCGAGTTGATCCCACCCGAATGGCGCAAGGCATTATGACAGGTATTGGTTTTCTTGGCGCTGGCGTGATTATGCGTGAAAAGCTGACTATCCGCGGTCTAACCACGGCGGCTTCCGTATGGATGACGGCAGCGATTGGTATATTGGTTGGTATGGGTTTTTTCAGTGCGGCTTTTTATGCAACGTTTATGACTTTAGTCATTCTAGGTGCACTAGGTTGGGTGGAGCGCAAAATGCCTACGCGTCGTTTTGGGCAATTAAAAGTAAGTTTTAAACGTGCTGATATATTGGAGCGTGAAGAATTACTTGAATTTATTCATGCGCAAAATATAAAAGGATCAAACATGAGTTTCGATCTTAATAACGAAACGAATTTATTTGAATATCAAATGACTATATTTGCTTATAACATTGATGCATTTTATTTATTATCAAATGCGTTGATGGACAATGAGAAGATTAAAGAATTTAGTATTGTGCCGACGGGTGATTAATTTTACTTTACAGGCTTTTTTCCTGTTGAAAAAATAACATTAATATCAAGCCAAATACCTTTATCCGTTTTTAATTTAACAATTTCAGCAATATGTTTTGTACGAAACTGAGCAAACTGGATTGCATCAAGTTGGGTTACAAAATGTCGTAAACCACTGTTCATAACTATTTCCCACCAATCATTTTCGCTTGCTAGATAATAACCTAACTGCTCACTATTAATTTCAATATCGGTATAACCCGCCTTTTCTAAATAAGATTCACAGGTCGGCATCTCCATGAGTCGTTCGGCTGTTGTATCAAAATTAATCTCATATTCTGATAGCTGTTCTATAAACGTAGATATCAATTTTCCAAAAGAACTTTTTTCGAAAGTGGTAAATATTAAACGGCCACTAGGTTTTAAAACTCGCAACCATTCTTTTAAACTATCAATCATATTAGGTAAAAAGAAAATACCAAAACCACAGCTTGCGCAATCAAAATAATTACTTTTAAAATCGAGTTTCTCCGCATCCATTTCATGCAGTTCAATATTGGTTAAACCACGTTTGGTAAGATTAACCAAGGCTTTATCTAGCATTCCGCTTGATAGATCAATTCCTTGTACATGACCATCGGGTAAAATAGCTTGCGCCATTGCGGAGGCCACCATGCCAGTGCCGGTTGCAATATCTAATATGCGATCGCCAGATTTTGGTTTTAAATACTCGGTCATTTTATTGGCGCTCATAAAGAAGTATCTTTGAGCGGGATTATCATAACCTTTGGCAACAAGATTAAAATTTTTGGTGATGGCTTCTTTTTGTCGTGCGTTGTTGTTTTCTTCTGGCATATCGCTATCTCGAGTGTTAATTTGACATTATATCGATAATCATCACTTATGCGGAACTATCTTAAGGATCATTACTCAATAGACAACATCATTAATAATAAGGATATACCATGACGTTAAATGAATTACCCGATATTGTTATAGCCGGTATTGAAGTCATGTCGGTTCTTTTTATTTTTACAATTGGTATTGGTGTTTTAGTTGTTGTTGTTACCTATGTGCTCGATATTTCGCAGACTCATCATGCTATCCGCAAGAATTATCCGGTAATAGGGCGCTTTCGTTATTTCTTTGAGAGATTGGGTGAGTTCTTTCGACAATACTTTTTTGCTATGGATCGAGAAGAGTTACCGTTTAATCGTGCACAAAGAAATTGGGTATATCGAGCAGCAAAAAATAATAATAATATGGTTGCGTTTGGTTCAACAAGAGACTTAAGACCACCAGGTACCGTGTTATTTGTTAATTGCCCTTTCCCTACGTTAGATGTTGATGCTGTTGATGCTAAAGAAGTCACTATCGGGCCTTATTGTGAAAAACCTTATACAACAAATTCATTTTTTAATATTTCTGCGATGAGTTTTGGTGCGTTATCTAAAGCTGCAGTACTTGCTTTATCGCATGGTGCATATAAAGCGGGATGTTGGATGAATACGGGAGAGGGTGGTTTATCGCCTTATCATCTTGAAGGTGGAGCGGATCTTGTTTTTCAAATTGGTACAGCAAAGTACGGTGTTAGAAGTATTACCGGAGAGTTAGATGACGAAAAATTAAAAAATGTTGCTAAACATATTCAAGTGAAAATGTTTGAGCTTAAATTAAGTCAAGGTGCAAAGCCGGGTAAAGGAGGAATTTTACCTGCGGCAAAAGTCACAAAAGATATTGCTATGATTCGTGGTATTAAAGAAGGCGAAGCATCAATAAGCCCAAACCGTCATCCAGATATTAACTCAAGTGATGATTTATTAGATATGATTAATCGTATTCGTAACGTTACAGGTAAGCCGGTTGGTTTTAAAGCAGTGCTAGGTTTAAGTGGTTGGTTGGATACGTTATTTGAGTGTATAAATAAACGTGGTATTGAATATGCCCCTGATTTTATAACAGTTGATAGTGCTGATGGTGGTACTGGCGCAGCGCCAATGTCATTAATGGATGATGTGGGTATGCCGCTACGTGAAAGTTTATCGGTCGTTGTTGATAAACTTAAACAGTACGGCCTTCGAGATCGCGTTAAGGTGATTGCTTCGGGTAAATTAATAACACCGACCGATGTTGCATGGGCCTTGTGTGTTGGTGCAGACTTTATTAATTCAGCGCGAGGCTTTATGTTTTCTTTAGGCTGTATACAAGCATTACAATGTAATAAAAATACTTGCCCAACAGGCATTACTACACACGATAAAAAACTTCAAAAGGGTTTAAACTCAGCGAACAAAGCGATTCGAGTTCAACACTATGTGGAAAACCTAACGCATGAGGTGGGTATTATTGCTCATTCATGTGGTGTTAAAGAGCCGCGAGAATTAAAACGATTTCATGCCCGTATCGTACAAAACACCGGGTTATCAATTCCAATGGATGAATTGTATAAACAAATTATTGTTAAAGAATAATAATTTAAGTTTATTTTTGTTTTATAAATTTTAATGCAATACAAGCTTCTTGTGCAAAATGTTTAAAACTTTCAAAGCTTTCGTCATCAAGTGGGCGCTCGCTTGGTTGCCTGTCTGCGTAAAAAATGCCTACAGTTTTATTTTCAACTGTAATAGGTGCAATGAAAAAGGTTTTTGTTTTTAACGTGTTTTTCATCGTTTTTCCAACAAGTTGATTTCCTTCATCATCGTCTTTAATCCAATAGCTACGATTATAAATTAGCATTTGCTGTAGTAGGTTGGGTTTTTGCATATCAATACTGAAGATAAATTCTTTTTCTAATTCTGCGTTGTTAATTCCTAGAGCCATTTTTGCTCGGGTTTCAGTTTTCGCTGGATTGACGAATGCAAGAACCGCCCTGTCCATGCCGATTCCTCTATATATCCCCTCTAAGACCATGGTGAGTATATTGTTTAAGGCGGGTTTATTATTAAGAATACCCGACAAATCACGAAGTATAGAGAGCTGTAACATATGATCAGGCATTAAATAGGTATGTTGCTCTTCTAATTCTAACGGCACACTGCTACCTTTATGAATATTATCCAAGCTTGGAATAAACTCAGCTGCTGCACGTGCGCCAAATTCTTGTGCAACTTTTACGGCCGCTTCAACATTATTGTGAATGAACTCAGTGGTTTCTTTTAAGTTTTTGTTTAAATGTTTCGATAACCGAGCAAATTCTTTATCCGTTTCTGGTGACTTCCAGCCATGTTCGGCTGCGGAAGCAATCGCATTGCCAAGAATAATATGTTTGCAACGGTTCGTAGGTTTGTCTTGATGATGCAAGGTGTTATGCAGTAAGTCACTTAGTTGCCAATCTTCAGTTAATTTTTCGGTAAGCTCATTAAAGGTAAATCCTAGTGTGTCTTTTTGTATTTTGAGATAATGTTCATCGGTTGAAATAAGTCGGCTATTCACTATCTTTTCGCTGGACTGACTATCAACGCAGCAAAAAGTAAGTTCGCCGATATTATAAAGTAGCGCAGCAATAAAAATTTCTTCAGGTGACTCATCATTATGCGCTTCGGCAATAGCTCGAGCTTGTACCGCAGAGTGAAAAGTCCGCGCCATTAATTTCATAATATGGGTTTCTTTGTTGCCTTTGAGTAAAGTATCAATGATGGCCAAGGAAATACTAATATCTCGTACTAAGTTGAAACCAAGCAACATGGTTGCATGGGTAATAGTGTGAACTTTAGTATTTGAAGGATTGTAAATGTAGCTATTCGATAAGCGTAAGATTCGTGCCGTGAGATTAACGTCTTTTAATATTGCAGCAGCAAGTTCATTGTTAGAGCTGTTATCTCGCGCAGTAATATCTGTTATCGCAATGAGCGAATACTTGAAAATAGGCAGTTCACGTTGGCTTAAATGGCTAACCCATTTATCTAATTTTGTTTCGCTCATAAGTCCCTGTGATTTTTGAGTTTGCATAGGCTCCTACTCAGTCATGCGAGCCGAGCAATATGTGCTAGCTATACAAATTATCGGCAGAACAATAGAAAATATAAGCTTTTTCTTCTAAATCACTGATTATCTAGGACGTTTTTGAGTATATTTAAGCCTTTAAATAGCTCTGTTCAATGATTGAACGAGTAAAATCAGGTCGGAGATAAAAACCGAGAGGTAATGTCTGACACAAATTGCCTTTATTATCATAGGCGTTAGTTAAGGCTTTTGAATTGGCTGCTTTAGGCCGAACTTGTAAATATTGACCACAATGGGCACTCAACTCCTGTTGTTCACCCAGGCAAAGCTTTTCCATTATTTCTTCCCAGTCCTGTTGCAATTGTAATGCTTGTTGAGCTGATGGTTGCCATAAAATGGCGTTGCCGATTCTACGCTTGGGGTAGGGTATTGTTTTACTTGCTTCATAGGGAACCCATAAAACATGCTGTAGCTTTTTATTAACCCAAGCATCCTCCCAACGTTGTTTGTTAAGTTGCATGAGCTGGATATGACAAACGTAGGTTGATTCTTGTGGTCGACTTTTTGCGTTAAGCGGTAATGTTTTAAGTTCGATACCAAGATTGACAAAATCAGGCTCGGCTTTGGAGCCGGCTGTCGCACCTAAAAATGTTTCTACTTGTTGGCCAACCCATCCTTTACCTTTTGAAGGGCTTACTGGCAGGTTGGAGTGGGTCTGTTTTCCTAAGTCCGCCAGACTAAGACCGGCCAGTTTATGGCAATTATTTAGCAATTCTTGTACTGATAATGGTGCTAAGAAGGGCTTGGTTTCCATAGTGTGAAATGTATCGCAGTTTGCTGTCTTTTAGTTCGTCTATTATGCGCTATCCGTGAATATAAGAGTAGTTTCAAGGATAGGGAAATTTTTTACATGCTAATTATGGATAAATTTATGGAATCAGTTTTTAATTATTTTGATAGCAGCTTAATTGTGTTGGCATTAGTTTTATTTTTTGCGACCTTGGCGGTTATTTTCTTTTTGTTAAGTCGAGATTCAAATCAACGCCGCACGGCCTTTATGGATAGAAGGCGCAATAAAGAACAATTAATTTATCCGTTTTACGATAATGAGCATATTTTAGTAACTGAAGAGCGACGTATTGAGGACGATAGACGAAAAGCTCGAGTGATTCACGTCGGTAATGAAGTTTTTTAATAATATTTTGCCTATCTGTTTATTGCTCTTTAGTCCAATGACCCGATTTCCCACCCTTTTTCTCAACTAGCATAACGGCATCTATCCGCATCCCGCGATCAACGGCTTTACACATATCATAGATAGTGAGTAATGCAATTTGTGTTGCTGTGAGCGCTTCCATTTCAACTCCTGTTTGGCCGCTACATGCAACGGTGGTACGGCATCTAACGCGTGACGCTTCTTTATCGGTTTCTAACTCAATATTGACTTTGCTTAACATCAACGGGTGACATAATGGAATAAGATCGGATGTCTTCTTTGCTCCCATAATGCCTGCTACTCGAGCAATGCCAAGTACATCCCCTTTTTTGTGACCCCCTTCCATAATTAGCGATAGTGTTTCTTTTTTCATGCTAATAAAACCTTCGGCTATTGCTTCACGTTCGGTAATAGATTTTTCACCGACATCAACCATGTGTGCTTCGCCTTGAGGAGTAAAATGCGTTAATTTTGTCATTGTAGGTTGCCTATACAAAAGGATGCCAAGTTGTTCGATATTCTATGGGGCTCAATAAATTTAGTTTAATTAAATCATTAGCTGCCCGATAGTCATGATAAAATCTTATACTAGTATATACAGGTTCATATTTTACTGCTGAATCTATTTTAAAGTAACCACTAACGAGAAATTATATACAGGTCTAGAGTAATGGCTATAACGGTTAAATTTTTTGCACGATTACGTGAAGAGTTGAATATTGATGAAGAGCGCATTGACGCTCAAGCTGGCCTAACAGCATTGCATGTTTGGCAAAAATTAACAGGGCAAACATCTTTGCCGGCACAAATACTTATTGCTGTGAATCATGAGTATGTTAAAGAAAGTGTAACAGTTAATGACAATGACGAAGTTGCTTTTTTCCCTCCCGTGACAGGAGGTTAACGATGCCTGTCTGGATAAGAGCAAACCATTTTGATCCTTTAGAGTTGATACAGCAATATCAAATACAACTTGAAAATAAAAAGAAAGGTCAATATGGTGCAACAGCTATTTTTATTGGCACGATGCGGGATTTTAATGAAGACCGTCGTGTTACCGCTATGACTTTAGAGCATTATCCTGGTATGACGGAAGTCGCGCTTGAAGCCATTTGTGAAGAAGCAAAACAAAAGTGGCCAGTGTTAGAGGTATTGGTTGTGCATCGTGTTGGTGCAATTAAACCAAGTGATTCGATTGTGCTTGTTGCTGTATGGTCGGCTCATCGTGCCGAAGCTTATGAAGCAAATCGTTACATTATGGAAGCGTTGAAATCAAAAGCACCTTTTTGGAAAAAAGAAGCAACGCCAAATGGAGATAAGTGGGTTTCTAAAAACACATAATAGGGAAAATAGTGGTTGTATAAAGAAAAAGCTTTTATTTTCACTGAGTTATGTTAAAAATAGCCTATAAGAATAATAACTGAATGGAATCAGAGTATTAAGTTTGAGGCTTAATACAAACAGTCGAACAAGGAGATGGCAACTATTCTTCTTGAAAATTTTTTACTGGAAACTTAATCCCCCATTAAGTCAATCTAGAGGCTGTAGATGTTAGTAATAGTTGTACTGTGGATATCTGTGAGCATCCAATTTGTATCTGTTTATTTTGCTCTGCGCTTAATAAAAGAAATTGGTGGTAAGCTCGCCTGGGTTACCTTATCTGCAGCTATTTTCTTAATGGCTATTCGTCGTAGCATTAGTCTTTACCATACCATGCATGCCTATCCGAATGTTACTCAAGATCTTTATACTGAGATCGTCGCATTGACTATTTCTGTCTGTATCTTAGTTGGTGTTATTTCTATTGGACCATTATTTAAACGTTTAATAAGTTCAGAAAATAAGTTAACTGAACAAATGCGCCGTAATCAAATGTTTATTAATACCACCCCCGATGCATTTATGTTGGCAGATATAAACGGTAAAATTCATGAAGTCAATCACTCGTTCTATAAACTTTTTAACATTACACATTTAGAAGTACTAAATAGTTTTAGTGAGTTGTTAAGTCCGTCTGAACATAAAAAATTCTCACAGGCGTGGGAGACGTTACTAAATGATAAAAAAAATCGCTTTGTATTTCATTATTATTTTAATCAGGAAATGCTTTCACTTGAAATGAATGCAGCATTGATAGATGTTGATAGTGGTTCATTAATTTATGCATTCATTCAAGATGTTACTGAACAAGAGAAAATGGAAGCGAAATTATTTAAGCAGAAGGAGCGGGCGCAAGTTACTTTAGAATCTATTACTGATGGAGTCATAACAACAGATAAGAAAGGTGTTATTAATTTTCTAAATTCATCCGCTGAGAACTTACTGGGCCGTGATGGAGTAGTGATTGTAGGTGAAAAACTTAAAAATATCTTATGTTCTGATTGTGGTCAGTTCGAGTTAAATAATCAACCATTACATAAATTAGTTATTGAATGTATAAAACAACAGAAAACCTTATCATTTCCAAATCAAATCATTAAAAATGCTAGCGGCGTTAAAAATTATTTTGATGTTATTATTTCGTTACTTAAAAATAAGGATAATATAATAACGGGGACGGTTTTAGTTTTACGAGATGTAACAGCATTACGCCGCATGGAAGAAGCTCTATCATATCAGTCTACCCATGATCCCCTCACAAATTTAATTAATCGATATGGTTTTGAGAAAAAATTAGCAGATTTATTTGATGATGTGGCAAAAAATAATTCTCAACATGCAGTTTTAAATATCCGTTTAGATGCCACACAATTTCAATTGATTACAGATAGTTGTGGTCAAGATGCAAAAGAAAAATTATTAAAAAATATTTCTATGCGTTTAGAACATATTGTTGGTAAGAAAGATTGTGTTACTTGTGTTGACCATACTGACTTTAGAATCATTGTTGAAAGTGTAGAAGTTAATAGTGCTCAACGAAAAGCAAAACATGTGATTAGCACTTTTATAGAGGATAATTTTGAATGGCAGTCGACTCTTTATGAATTAAATGTGAGTGTCGGAATCGCTATGTTAACGAGAAAAACACAAAACGTTACTGATATCTTAAGTTATGCCAGTTCTGCTTGTTATGTTGCCGAACAGAATGGTAAAAATCAATTACATGTTTATTCCGATCGAGATGAAAATTCAACGCGTCAACACAGTCAACGACTACGTTTGCATCAATTACAGCGCGCGATAGATGAAGAACGGTTTGTATTATTCAAGCAGACCATATGTAACTTACAAGATGACAGCCAGAAGAATCATTGTGAAATATTGATTCGTATGACAGGTGATAATGGTGAGATTATTTCGCCAATAAAATTCTTACCAGTCGCCGAGCAATACCATTTAATGCCAATGATTGATCGCTGGGTGGTTAAAGAAATATTTTTCTTGATTATGAATTCGACTTCGACCTCGCTTTCAGAATCACATTGCAGTATTAATTTATCTGGACAGACATTGGGTGACGAATCTTTTCTCGACGAAGTATTAGTGCTATTTAAAGAAACGAAAATACCGTATTCAAAAATTTGTTTTGAGATAACAGAGACGGCTGTTATTAGCAATTTTAAATTTGCCAGAAAGTTTATTTCAACTTTGCGAGCGCGTGGTTGTAAATTTAGCTTAGATGATTTCGGTAGCGGTCTTAGCTCTTTTGGATACTTAAAAGACTTACCGGTTGATTACTTAAAAATCGATGGTAGTTTTGTTTTAGATATTTTGACCGATCAGCGAGATTACAACTTGGTCAAATCCATTCACCAGATTGGTAAATTAATGGGAATAAAAACCGTAGCAGAGTTTATTGAGTCTAAGGATATGGCTGAATGCGTTAAGAAAATGGGTATTGATTATGGCCAAGGTTATGCATTAGGCAAACCTAAGCCAATTAAAGATATGATTAATGCGGCGTAACGTGTGGTTGGTTATACGCAAGCTTGTCATCGACTGGGACGTGGATTATTTCAAACTCCATTGTTGCTAGGTCACCCATAATATATGTTGGTTCTGCGCCTACACCACCCACTGTTCCGGGATTAAGCATTGTTGTTTCAGTTTGTTTAACCGTTTTAATTTGCTGCACACTCGCTGAATGGTCGTGACCGCAGCAAACTAAATCCCAGTCACCAGTTGTACTCATTGCTTCTGCATAGTGAGGGTAGTGAACTAAAAATATTTTTCTATTAGCTAAGTTTATACCTGCGTCTTGTCCGTGGTAATGCAATCGGTTATTCGATTGATTTGCCAACATCGCAAGATTATAGGTGTCGCCAGTATTGTTGCCGTGAATAACATGAATATCGATATCAAAGGGTAATAAAATACGTAATGTGGTTGGTGCTACAATATCGCCGCAATGTAGTATGGCTTCAGCGCCTTGCGAAATGCCATGCTCGACGGCTTTTTTGAGCAAAAAGCGGTTATCGTGGCTATCCGAAACAATACATACTTTCATAATAAATTCGCTTTTTGCGTATTTTAATAATGATACCTTGGAAATAGATTTTTTTAATTAGAAACAAGGTTTCTCAGGTGCATTTTCAAAGCGTTCAATGGATTTTAGAACTTCAGCTTTGGCAGCGTCAGCACCAACCCAACCGTCAATCTTGACCCATTTACCTTCTTCTAAATCTTTATAGTGCGCAAAAAAGTGGGAAATTTGGTCGAGTAACATTTGGGGGGCATCTTCATGAGATCTTACATCTTTATAAAGCTTGCAAAGCTTGCTAATGGGTACGGCAAGTAATTTTGCATCTTCGCCAGCCTCATCGGTCATGTTCAGCATACCGATTAGTCGGCACTGGATAACTGAACCACTAATGACAGGAATGGGGGTAATAACAAGAACATCTGCTGGGTCACCATCATCAGACAATGTATGAGGAATATAGCCATAGTTGCACGGGTAATACATTGCCGTATTCATAAATCGGTCAACAAACATCGCGCCGGTATCTTTATCTACTTCATATTTCACAGGATCACTGTGAGAAGGTATCTCGATGATGACATTAATTTCTTCAGGAACATTGTTGCCTGAGCTTACGCGATCTAAATTCATGGTTGGCCTCTCGAAATATAAGCGAATAATTGATAACTGGCGAAAACGGGCGAGTTTAACACTAGTTGGTATAAAAGGAAATGCTAATATACTGGTGTGCCCTTAAAACAGTATATTACTCGTGTTTAAGAATAGATTAACTGCTACTAAGTCGGCCAAGACTGAATATTCTTTATAGTAAATTTGTTGATGCAGCTCATTGACTTACGGCAAAACAACGACTAATTTAATCGGTTTAGTAAGATGAATTAAGTTGAATCAACTAGCCTGTTAATTGGCTAATTTAAATTAAAGAAATAATGAATAAAACTAATATGGAGCGAAGTTTATGAGAATCGTACTAATTGGAGCACCTGGCGGTGGCAAGGGCACACAAGCTAAATTGCTCGTTGAAAAATATAATATTCCACAATTATCAACTGGTGATTTGTTGCGTGAAGCGGTGGCTAATAGCACGGCTTTAGGGCTTGAGGCTAAAACAGCAATGGATGCAGGACAATTAGTTTCGGACTCTATTGTACTTGGTATGATTCAAGAACGTTTAAAAGAGCAAGATGCTCAAAATGGTTTTATTCTTGACGGTTTCCCTCGCAATATCACACAAGCCGAAGCGCTCGATATTATGTTGCACGAAATGGGTAAGCCATTACAAACAAGTTTACTTATCGATGTTGATTTTGACGTCTTAATGAAACGTTTGACGGGGCGCCGAACCTGTGGAGCATGCGGACAAATGTATAACTTGTTTACATCTCCGCCTCGTCTGAATGGTCAATGCGATAAATGTGGTGGTGAACTATTACATCGCGCAGATGATAACGAAGAAACAATCGAAAGCCGTTTGAAAGTATACGAAGGACAAACGGCTCCGTTAGTAGATTACTATCGCGGCCAAGGTAAATTACGAACAGTAAAAGGTATTGGTGAAATTAGTGATATTTTTGCCTCAATTGAACGTGTGTTAGATACCATTCCTAAACCTGAAGAAAGCCAAGAGCCAACAGTTGAAATTGTCGTTGAAACAACTGAAGAGGAGCTAGCCGCTAAACCTAAAAAGAAAGCCGCTGCGAAGAAGAAAACAGCCAAGAAGAAAGTAGCTAAGAAAAAATCGACAAGTAAAAAGAAATCTACGACTAAGAAGAAAAAGGTAAACAAGAAAAAGGCGAAGAAGAAAGTCGCGAAGAAAAAAGCCAAGAAGAAAGTAACCAAGAAAAAGGCGAAGAAAAAAATCGCGAAGAAAAAAGCCAAGAAGAAAGTAACCAAGAAAAGGGCGAAGAAGAAAGTCGCGAAGAAAAAAGCCAAGAAGAAAGTAACCAAGAAAAAGGCGAAGAAAAAAATTGCGAAGAAAAAAGCCAAGAAGAAAGTAACCAAGAAAAAGGCGAAGAAAAAAGTCGCGAAGAAAAAAGCCAAGAAGAAAGTAACCAAGAAAAAGGCGAAGAAGAAAGTCGCGAAGAAAAAAGCCAAGAAGAAGGTAACCAAGAAAAAGGCGAAGAAAAAAGTTGCGAAGAAAAAAGCCAAGAAGAAAGTAACCAAGAAAAAGGCGAAGAAAAAAGTTGCGAAGAAAAAAGCCAAGAAGAAGGTAACCAAGAAAAAGGCTCGCAAACGTTAATTAATAGCTTTTGCTGAAAAAAACCGACCTACTTAGGTCGGTTTTTTATGTTTCATGATTTAGGTCATAAAGTCGTAGCGGTAATAGAGCTTAATATGACGTTTAATGGATGGGGATGGTATTAGCATGAAGCATGTCGTAATTGGTGAAAATTTCAAGACCCAGCCCAGATGGAAAATCTTTATTGGTGTACCTCTAATTTATTTTCCAATCGTTATATTTATCCCTTTTGTCTTTCTCTGTGTAGTGGTTGTTAAATGTCATTTGCAGTTAATGGGCGCTAAAAATATACTGCCTTATCGGCATTTTCTCCCCGCTTGGGCATCACATCGTTATTGCTATGCTAATCAAGTTACCTATACAACGGGGGCAAAGTGGCATAATTTGCGTGCTAACCGATGGTACTGGGTATTTAACTGCAAGATGTACTGTCCATTAAGTGTTGCGCTGTTCAGATATACTGCGTACTTAGTTAAAATTGTTGAAAATTGGTGGTGCCCATTTGATCACAGTCAAAAAATTGAATATGTAGATGGTGCAATAGATATGTCTTATTGGCACTTACATGAGCAGGAAAAAAGTAGGCTCCATCCTGATGACAGAAATAACCCAATATGGAATAACAGCTCTGATATCAACAATGATACGAATTTTAAAATATTAAATGAATAAGAATTGTAATGCTTTAAATTGAACGGTATTATTTTTATATTCGGGCAATCAATATGACGCAATCGTTTGGAAAAAATCATTCATAGTCAAGAATTAAAAAGAGTTGTTAGATTACCTTACTTAGTATTATATGGTTTGGGCACTATTCTTGGTGCCGGTATATATATACTTATCAGTAAAGTTGCCTTTCATGCGAATGTTTATACCCCTATTTCTTTTTTAGTCGCCGGCATTGTTGTTGCCTTTACCGCTTTTGTCTATGCCGAATTATCCGGGCGTTTTCCAAAAAGTGCAGGGGAGGCGGCTTATGTCTCGCATGCTTTTAATAAGCCTGCAATTACTTTTATTATTGGCATCCTCATAGCAGCCACAGGCATTGTTTCTTCAGCGACCATTGTGAGCGGTTTCACGGGTTATCTAAACGTGTTTTTAGATATTCACCCTATGTTAGCCGAAACATTGTTAGTGATTACATTGGGACTTATTGCTTTTTGGGGAATATCAGAATCTGTAAAAATTGCATCGATAATGACCCTAATAGAAATTATAGGTTTATTGTTGGTTATCTTCGTTTCGGTGGATAACCTCTCGTTTAATGTGATCCAAAAAACAGAATTCGATTTCAGTATTAGCATCTGGGCAGGAATATTTACGGGAGCCTTTTTAGCTTTTTATGCTTTTATTGGGTTTGAAGACATGGTGAACATAGCCGAAGAAGTTGTTGAACCTGAAAAAAATATGCCAAAGGGAATTTTGATAGTATTGGTAGTATCAACATTTTTTTATATGTTGATTGCTTTAGTGGCGGTCTTTGCAATGCCTATGGATAAATTATTGGCGAGTACGGCACCGTTTTCCGATATTGTGTCTACAAACAGCCAAGTGCCAGTTGCTGTTATTACATTTATCAGTTTATTTGCGGTGGTGAATGGCGCTCTTATTCAAATAATTATGTCATCACGTCTACTCTACGGAATGTCTAAACATAAAGTATTGCCGAGATTCTTGTCAGATATTCATCCCGTTACCCGTGTGCCACATAAAGCGACATTATTAGTTTCTGCAGCAATATTAACCTTAACTTTATTGTTTGATTTAGAGAGCCTGGCAATTCTTACAAGTTATATCGTCGTGATTGTGTTTATGACAATGAGCGTAACCTTAATTGTTGTTAAAAGGCAGGATGTTAAAAATAATAAAAAATATAATGGGTTTTCCATACCGATGCTAATACCTGTTATAGGTTTGTTGCTACTTATCGGTTTTTTATTTATGCAATTTTTATAGTCAAGTTGAGAACATATTATTTCGACATACCATTCATTCGAACAGGCAATCTTTTCGCTCCCCAGTGACCGGGTTTTTCTTCAAAAACACCTGCTACCTTTGTTCCACAGGATTGACAACAACCTTTTGTATTAATATTCCATTGCCCAAGTTCATACCAGTCTCGTTCAATTAATAATTCACCACACTGATGGCACCATGTGCTGTCAGCATCACGATTGTGTACGTTACCTACATACGCATATCGTACACCGGCTTTCATTGCTATGTCTCTTGCCATTGTGAGTGTTGTAGCGGGTGTTGATGGAATGTCTTTCATCTTAAAGTCCGGATGAAATGCACTAAAGTGCATTGGCATATCGGGTCCTAAATTTTCAACGACCCACTCACACATTTCGGTGAGTTCTTTTTCCGAGTCGTTTTCGCCGGTAATAATTAATGTGGTTGTTTCAAGCCAGCAATTTGTTTCATGTTTAATATATTTTAGGGTATCAAGCACAGGTTCAAGATGGCTACCCGTTATTTTATGGTAGAAACGATCGGTAAAAGCTTTTAAATCGACATTTGCAGCATCCATCCATTGGTAAAACTCAGTGCGAGGTTCTGGACTGACATAGCCTGCAGTGACTGCTACTGTTTTAATATCTTTCTCTTGGCATGCTTTAGCAACATCAATTGCATATTCATGAAAAATAACTGGGTCGTTATATGTAAAGGCAACGCTACGGCATTGATATTCTGCAGCGGTTTGCGCAATCATCTTTGGGGTGGCTGCGTCGGCAAGGGTGTCCATTTCTCTTGATTTACTGATATCCCAGTTTTGACAAAACTTGCAAGCAAGATTACAACCGGCTGTACCAAAAGAAAAAACGGGTGTTCCAGGTAAAAAGTGATTAAGCGGTTTTTTTTCGATAGGGTCAATGCAAAAGCCACTGGAGCGACCATAAGTGGTCAACACGATTTCATTGTTTTTATTGGCTCGCACAAAACACAAGCCTTGCTGGCCTTCGTGTAACTTACATTCGCGAGGACAAAGATCACACTGAACCCGTCCGTCATCCAATGCATGCCAATATTTGGTTGGTACTATAGAAGAAATTGCCATTATTAAGCCTCCCAGTTATATTTATAATGGAGACGCAGCATCCCTATTGCAAGTGTGGAAAATGACCCTATTATGATAAGAAGGGATATTTTTTTAATGATAAATTTTAAAAGGGGAGTTCCATGAATCATATTAGACACCCCGCAGTGGCGGGTATGTTTTATCCTGCAGATGCTTTGACTTTAAAGCAAGATATTCAACGTTATCTTGAGCAAGCACAGTCATTAAATAGTGATGTGGTAGTAAAGCCGTTAGCCATTGTTGTTCCTCATGCCGGTTATATTTATTCTGGGCCTATTGCGGCATCGGCCTACCAGTATTTAATACCCGTTAAACATAAAATAAAGCGTGTGATTTTACTTGGCCCGTCACATCGCGTTGCTTTTAATGGTCTGGCGGTACCCGAAACGGATATTTTTAATACACCACTTGGAAATATTTCGATTGATCAACAAAGTATCCGTTCAATTTTATCGCTTCCACAAGTTATCGCATCTGATCGAGCGCATGAGCAAGAGCATAGTTTAGAAGTGCAATTACCTTTTTTACAGGAAATTCTAGATGATTTTATGCTTGTACCCATCGTTGTCGGCGATGCTGAACGATTTGAGGTGGCTGAAGTAATCAATAAACTTCTTGAACAATGTAACTTGAAAGAGACATTGATAGTAATAAGTAGTGACTTAAGTCATTACCATAATTATGACGAAGCAAATCGTATGGATCGTGCAACCAGTGATGCAATAGTCCATCTAAAACCTGAGTTAATTAGTTACGACGATGCATGCGGTCGTAATGGCCTAAAAGGTATGTTGACGGTTGCCGAACAAAAGAATCTTTCAGTGGATATTGTTGATTTACGAAATTCAGGTGATACCGCTGGGGAAAAAGATCGTGTTGTTGGATACGGTGCTTATGTCATCCATTAATTTATCAATAGACGAACAGCAAACGTGTTTGCAAGTGGCTAAACAATCGATAGCCCATGGATTAACACATGGTTCGATTTTGTCAGTTGACTTGGAAAAATTTACTAAAGCATTACAACAACAGGGTGCAAGTTTCGTAACGTTACATAAAAAAGGGCAGTTGCGCGGTTGCATTGGCACTTTAGAAGCGAGACAACCCTTAGTCAGAGATATCGTGGAACATGCTTTTCAAGCTGCTTTTAGGGATCCACGTTTCCCGGCTGTTGATAAAAATGAAATCGAACAATTAGAAATCGAAATATCGATACTTGGAAAACCAGAAACGATTGATTTTAAAGACGAAGTTGATCTGTTATCGAAACTACGTCCGGGTATTGACGGTTTGATTTTAGAATATGGTTCTAACCGAAGTACTTTTTTACCAACTGTTTGGGAACAACTTCCAAAAGTTGAAGACTTTATTCAACATTTAAAGATCAAAGCTGGATTATCGAAAGATTGGTGGAATAATGAAGCCAAAATTAGTCGTTATGAGACATTTTCTTTCTCGTAAGTTGTAACAGTTTGTATTTCATCTTACATGTACAGTAAAAAATTTTGATGTGTCAGGTTAAAACCATAAAACACGTAAATGTAAGAGTATGAGGTACTGCAATTAAAGCCGTCATTCCCGCGTAGGCGGGAATCTATCGAAGCAAACTACTTATAATTTTTTTAACTAAAAAGAGCCAGACACGAAATATTTCCTTCGAAAATGACTGCTTCTTTTAGACTTACACACATAAGTTAACGCATATTATGTATAAAACGTTCTAACCACATAGCGACTTTACTCCAAAACCATTCTTTAATTTTTTGCATGTGAGAACGTTGCATCCAACGCTTCTTATCTATCTGAATCGAATCGATAAAACTTGATTCAAAAAAATGAGCAAGATCTGAGGCAAGTTGAGGTGATTGAATCTCAACATTAAGCTCATGGTTAAATTTTTGATTCCAACGATCTAAGTTACTTGAGCCTATGCATACCCAGTCATCACAAAGTATGGCTTTGGCATGAGTAAATTTAGGTTGAAATTCAAAAATTTGAATACCGTTATTTAACATACTGCTGTATATCTGTCGCGCTACTTGATTTACCCACGGATGATCAGAGTCTTTGCCAGGTAAAAGCAAGCGAACATCACAACCTTGGTGTGCGGCTGTTTTTAGTTTTTTTCGTAGTTTTCGGGTGGGAACAAAGTAGGGTGTTGTTATCCAAATGCGCTGATTTGATTTTGATATAGCATTAATAATGGCGCGTTGAATTTCATTATATCGCCATGACCTAGAAATTAATAAACGTCCGTGCGATTGGCGTAACTGTAAGCTGGCTACTTTTTGATTTTCTGATTCTGATCGTATTTCTTGGGTATCAAATATTTTTAGATGTTCTTGTGCCAGTGTTATGCAATCTATGGCAAGCGTTCCCGTTACTTTAACAACAATGTCCTGCCAGCTTTGAGGATGGTCAATGGGGTAATTATAATCATCACAAATACCTGCACCCCCGATATAAGC